>OLRT01000090.1_pt1 | contig 67220 bp, 98 predicted proteins | sample 1672021 | NCBI WGS metagenome assembly OLRT01 (sample SAMEA3136637, study PRJEB25190) | human gut metagenome | reverse complement strand
ACAGCTATGGAATCGCTTCTATCGAAGAAGCTGAGAAAATCACTAAAGACGCAGGACTGAACGTTTACGATCAGATCAAAGGCATTCAGCCGATCTGCTTCGAGAACGCTTGCTGGGCTTACACAGTAGGTGCAGCTATCGCGATCAAAAAAGGCTGCAGAAGAGCCGCTGACGCAGCAGCAGCTATCGGAGAAGGCCTTCAGGCTTTCTGTATCCCGGGATCCGTTGCAGACACACGTAAAGTAGGTCTTGGACATGGAAACCTTGGAAAGATGCTTCTTGAGGAAGAGACAGACTGCTTCTGCTTCCTTGCAGGACATGAGTCTTTCGCAGCAGCTGAGGGTGCGATCGGTATCGCTGAGAAAGCAAACAAGGTTCGTAAAAAACCTCTTCGTGTTATCCTGAACGGTCTTGGAAAAGATGCTGCTCAGATCATCTCCCGTATCAACGGCTTTACATATGTAGAGACAGAGTATGATCCATATAAGAACGAGGTTAAGGAAGTATTCCGTAAATCCTATTCTGAGGGACTTCGTGCAAAGGTTAACTGCTACGGCGCTAACAGCGTTCCGGAAGGTGTTGCGATCATGTGGAAAGAGGGCGTTGACGTTTCCATCACAGGAAACTCCACAAACCCGACTCGTTTCCAGCATCCGGTAGCAGGAACATACAAAAAAGAGTGCAACGAGAAAGGCAAAAAATACTTCTCCGTTGCTTCCGGCGGTGGTACAGGACGTACACTTCATCCGGACAACATGGCAGCAGGTCCTGCTTCCTACGGTATGACTGATACACTTGGACGTATGCATTCTGACGCTCAGTTCGCAGGATCTTCTTCCGTACCGGCTCACGTAGAGATGATGGGTCTTATCGGCGCTGGAAACAACCCGATGGTTGGTATGACAGTTGCTGTAGCTGTTTCCATCGAGGAAGCTGCCAAGGCAGGTAAGTTCTAAAGTATAACTTTTTAAGTTCATATGTCAAATGCTGAAAAGTGCCGTAGTTTCAAGGACTGCGGCACTTTTTTCGTCATCTGGTGGCCGGACGGGGAAAGTGGAGAGAGATGTGCTGAGATACCCTCAAAATTGGAAGGTAGGAAACCGGTAGGTAACGAGTAGGCAACAGGCTGAAGGTAACAAAAATGAGCATGAAAAAATACCGCAAGCGCAGTGTTTACGGTATTTTTTCAATATCGGATCTGAGCCATTCCAGATCACGAACAGTATAGACGGCTTCGGTTACATCGTTGATACGGTGGCCTGCAAGACGCTTCACCACCATGGGATCAATGCCTGCCTTCTTTGCCATTGTAATAAAAGTCATACGAGGGTCGTGTGGCCGATGTTCCGGGTTTAATTTCAGAGCTGCCATCACTTTATCAAAGCGGCCGGCATATTTGTCATAGGTGATTTTCATGCCGCCTTTGGTAGCTGTCGGGTCGTTGAAAAGAGCATCGCTGCCGAGGGATACGGCATAGTCATAATTCCTTTTGACAAGAGGCTGAATTTTGGTGTGTATGGGAACCATGCGATTCTTCCCGGCATCGGTCTTCATTCCGGCCACCATATACCATTCATCCAAGTTGACATCTGCAAGCTGAAGCGTGGCTAATTCCTGCGGCCTCCATCCCATATAGCACTGAATGAGAATCCAGTCTACGAAGCGTATCTTATCCACATTATCCCAGAGAATTTTCATTTCGTCAGGCGGGAATATAATATGTCCACGGGTGGCAGCCTCTTTTTCCTTGATGATGTCCTCAGAAATGTCAAAGGTCCGGGCATAGTTCTTGTCCACAATCTCATACTCCAGGGCGTAGTCCAGCATCAAATTGAACATTGACTTGATACGGGCTTTGACTCCTGGCGAGGCCATAACTTTTTGACCGGCATTTTTACCACGGGAAGAGATGATATAACCGTCTTCCATAATGCCTTTTATATGCCTGGCCCGCAGATCCTTAACACGCATTTTGTAGAGAGGATGGCAATACTTCCAAGCCGAAGTGATTGTTCGTGTAGAACTTTCACCAGCAAGAGTAGGAAAGTACGCCTCAGTCCATTTCTGATATAGTTCTGCAAGAGTTAAATTATTATTCTGTATGTCGTATGGGTTGGCGCCATATTCGGCAAGAGCCTGAAGCGCTTCTTTTTTGGTTTTGTATGTGCCAATAGGCACACGATTTTGTGTCGTTTTCCCGGTCTGTTCGTTCGTGATCCATCCGAGAGTCACACGGGCAAGATAGGGCTTCCGGCGGTTCCCGGATAATTTGGTTACGCTCCCATATCCGTTAGGGAGTTTCAATTTTCATCACCTCTTTTGCAAGTCTATTGTCTCGATAGTGTTTCCAAGAGTCGAAAAATCAACTTTTACAGGGCCGAGAGCCATGAGTGACTGAAGACCGATGGTTTTCTGCTGAGGGCATTTCTGGTTCAGAATCTCCGTTGGAAGTACATAAAAATCCCACAGATCAAGGTCAAGGATAGACTGGTCCTGGCTTAAAGCCGTGTAGACACAAAAAACATACAGATCAGAGTGTCGGATATATTCCGGAGAATATCCCGTTTCTGGACTCCATGCCCTCTTGGGTGCAATGTCAAATATGATTTTGGAATAATAGTCTCTGGTCCATGACTGGAGGTAAGCGGCAGATTTTACCTCAATGCGTCTTCCAGAAGGACTTGTTACATCATAAGGCATCCAGTCTATTCGCATTTGCGTATTCGGGGGGGTAATTCCCTCAAAAGATTTTTCAACAAGGAACTCTGCCATAACCCCACGGGATGTATTGTTGAGCAGATCGGAGTAAGCCCAACGCCAGAAATCGGCAAGGCGGATTCCGGAGTTTTCGCCACGCAGGGTAAATTCCTCGTTTCCTGTGTATTGTTTCATAGATCCTCCTAACTGCTGGCTCTGGAAGCAAGAATATCCTTAATTCCTACGAGATCGCCAGCGATGGAAAAGCAAAGCAATTTCCGGCAGTCGGAATCAGAGAAGACCCCATATGAATGAACATAGGATAAAAGCTGTTCGTCCGACAGAAGCAGCCTCTTCTGAAGGCGCCGGATTTTCTCTGTAGCTTGATAGGACAACTCGCCAGAGCAGAGACCAGAAAGAAGTGAGGAAATATAGTGGAGCAGTGCAGCTTCCGGTTGATCGCTTTTTTCTTCTTCTCTAGCAATGCGGAAGTAGTCGGCAGAAAGATTCAAGTTATCGCCTCCCTTCTGGTGGTTTATGGTATTTCCTGGCCCACTCTAAACTGATAACTTCCCTTCAGTGTCCAGATATTTGTCAGATTCATGCGCCCGTCTGTGAGCCTCCTCGATAATTCCAACGATACGCCACTGCTCACGTTCCGGGAGATCACGGAAAAGATTTAAGAAGTAATCTTCATCATCAGTAGTGATCTTTTTGGGCGGAGTCTCTTTGCCTGTAAGAAGATAATCAAGGGAAACTCCGAGGAAACTTGCAATGGTCGGCATATACTCCGCCGGGGGATTGCGCCGTCTGGACTTCCAGGTAGACATTGTGGACTGCTGAATATCAAGTGCGTTACATAAGTCAACGGCCATCTTATTTTTCTCTTTGAGAAGTCTGCCGATCCTGTCAATAATCATTTCCATAGTGAACCTCCGTGTAAAATAATTTGTTAAATACGAACAATTCACTTTACAAATACGCAGATACGAAGTATAATATACATATAAAACAACAACACTTCAAACGTGCGAGGTTATGGGTTTTGATGTTTTATAGCACCTGCGTATTTGTTTGTGAATTCGTATTCATTATAACACGCAGTTGCGAAAAAATAAAGCGCAAACACGAGAAAGGAGTGAAACGCAAGTGAGTGTTACTAATGAGACTTTTGTAGGCTTGCAGGAATGGGGGATTGAGGTCAGAAAAGCCTGCCTCGATAAAAGCGTCAACCTGCACACTGTCTCAGAAGCAATCGGTCACAGTTACAGCGCCATTACATCATTGATAAGCGGCAGAGTAGTAAAGACGAACTACTTAGAGGTCGCAAAGAAGATCAATGAGTATTTGGGAATATCTGTACTTCCGGAAAAACCGAAGCTGCCGTCTGCTGAATGGTGCGCTGCTGTAAGAGCAAAGCTATACATTCTGAAAATGAGCATCGGCCAGCTGTCAGAGGAGACTGGTTTCAGCCGGGATAGATTATCCCTGGTGCTTAATGGACACACGATGGACGATCCGGTAATCGAAAGGATCAATGAGGTTCTCAAAATTGAAGTTCCGGTGATTCCTTCAAGCTCTGAGTAAATTATATCGGAAAGACAGGTAGAACAGAATGGGGAATGGCCCAATGAAAGAGAACACAAACGTATATTTTCAGGCAAGAAAAGAAGCGGCAACATGGGATTCGAGACTATTCAACCGTGATTTCGCAGCTGAGCAGCTTGGGATCGCATCATATACATTGGGAGAATATGAAAGAGGCGTTACAAAGGTAGTGCCTATCGACAAGGTTGTTTTGATGGCGGATCTGTATAATAAACCGGAACTGGTGACGAATTATTGCCGGCACGAATGTCCGGTGCATGGCTTCCTTCCGTTGGCAACCGAAGATAAAGGAATACAAGGAATAGCACTGAGGTTGCTGAGAGGGTTAGACGAAGATGATCTGGAGGAGATGAAGGACAAGCTGATTGATATAGCAGAAGACGGAAAGATCACGGAAGATGAAGTTCCAGAACTGAAAAAGATTATAAATCAGCTTAACCATATTGCGGAAGTTATCAGTGAGTTAAAGATTGTCGGGGAGAAATGCCTGAGAGGAAGATAGGAGGAGAAAACCTTATGAAACGTGCAATGAGATGGGTTTTGAAAAATGGAATACCTATCGCATTGGGAATTGTAGCGACAGTGGCGGCTGTGAATTATGCAAATGAATGGCGGGGCTATACCGCATATGGAAGTGAGTGGCTGGTATTTCCGGTCACAATTTTTATTTGCAGGAAGGCGATTGATTTATGGCACCATATCAGAAAGGAGCGGAAAAAGAGTGTGCGCAGATTGCATGATGTCAGTATGTAGCAGCAGATGTCCAAACGCACCGGAGCCGAAGTCGGTATACACCTGTTGTATGTGCGGATACGGGATCTTTGAGGGTGATAAATATTTTGACGGCCCGGAAGGATATGTGTGCGAGACGTGCATAGATGATATGTCTTCAAAAGAATTTATGGAAATGATAGGAGAACAGCTGAAAACAGCAGAAATGGAGGCGATAGCATGACAGAACAGACGACACAGGGGAGTGTTCCGGCGGTTCAGAACCAGGGTAAAGAAGTTCCGGTGGTAAATCAGATAAAATCCATGCTCTCTACGGATAACGTACAGAAGAGATTTGCAGAAGTCCTGGGTAAGAAAGCCCCTCAGTTCATGGCATCAATCACAAATACAGTGGCGGCCAGTAAGCAGCTGAAGCAGTGTCCGGCAACATCTATCATCGGGGCAGCATTTGTGGCGGCAACATACGATCTTCCGATTGACAGTAACCTGGGATTCGCCGCAATCGTGCCATACAACGAAAATGTATATGATCCAAGAACAAAGCAGTGGAAGAAAGTTCCGAAGGCACAGTTCCAGATGATGTACAAGGGCTTTATCCAGCTTGCAATCCGTTCCGGATATTATGAGAAGATGAATTACGCAGTAGTGTATGAGGACGAGCTGGAGTCGTACAATCCGATTACCGGAGAGGTAAAGTTCGTTGAGGACAGAAGCAAATGTACCCAGAGAGATGATGGAGATGAAAGCCATGTGGCGGGATATTACGCATGGTTCCGACTGAAGACAGGATTCAGCCAGGAATTATATATGTCAAAGAAAGCGGTTGATAACCATGCCAGAAAGTATTCCCAGGCGTATAGATATGATTTGGATAAAGGAAAGAAATCCAGTAAGTGGACAACAGATTTTGAGGCAATGGCATTGAAGACTGTGATTAAACTTCTCCTCAGTAAGTGGGGTATCTTGTCCGTGGATATGCAGAGAGCAATCCAGGACGATCAGAAAGTCTACGATGAAGATGGAGAGGGTACATACGGAGATAACAAGCCAGACATTGTGGAGGCGCAGGATCCGTTTGAGACAGAGCCGGCCGAAGATGATTCAGAGGTCGAAGATGTGGATATTGAAAATATGTAGGAGGAAATGACATATGGTTTTGACGGCAGAGAATTATTACAGCAGAGAAGCGAATGAAGAGTATATGAGCGTATCTCAGTTCAAGGATTTTTCCGGAACATACGGGAAGATGGCCTGCGAGTTCACGGCGATGGAGAAGCTGAAAGAGCGGTGGGAAGAACCGAAGTCAAAGGCGCTGATGGTCGGAAGTTATGTGGATTCCTATTTTGAGGGAACATTGGACAGCTTTAAGGCAAACAATCCGGATCTTTTCAAGAGAGATGGTGGACTCAAAGCGGAATATGTAAAGGCGGACGAGATCATCGAGCGCATTGAGAGGGATGCCTATTTTATGAAGTATATGAGTGGCGAGAAACAGGTGATTATGACAGGAGAACTGTTTGGCGCCAAGTGGAAGATCAAGATAGACAGTTACATACCCGATGTGGCGATTGTGGATCTGAAGGTTATGGCTTCAATCACACGGCTGGAATGGGTACGTGATATTGGATACCTTGATTTTGTGCGTTACTGGGGGTACGACATCCAGGGAGCGATTTATCAGGAGATCGTAAGACAGAACACAGGAAAGAAACTTCCGTTCTTTATTGCGGCAGCAACAAAGGAAACAGAGCCGGACATCCGGATTATCCATGTGACGGACAATTATCTGGCAGAGGCGCTGAATATGGTGCAGATGAATATGTCACGGGTTCTCCAGGTAAAGAGCGGAGAGGCTGAGCCGGACAGATGTGAATTGTGCGATTGCTGCCGGAAGAACAGGGTACTCACCAGACCTATCTCAATTACAGACCTTACAGCGGATATTTAAGGAGATGGCGTATGGCGGAAAAGAAATATTATTGGCTGAAGCTGGGAGATGAATTTTTCGGCGATAAGACAATAAAGAAGCTGCGGAAGATAGCCGGCGGCGATACATACACAATCATCTATCTCAAAATGCTGTTGTTGGCAGTAAAGCAGAATAACCGCCTGTATTTTGAGGGCGTAGAAGAAACGTTCCCGGCGGAACTGGCTCTGGAATTGGACGAAGATGTGGAAAATGTGGCTGTCACCTGCTCTTTTCTGGAGAAGAAAGGGCTTCTGAAAGTTATGAGCGAGGAGGAATTCATCCTGACGCAGTGCGATGAAATGGTCGGATCAGAAACGGATGCTGCCCGCAGGAAAAGGAAGCAACGCAATCTGGAAAGACTGGCGGGCGAAAAGCAGGCAGCACTTCCGGCAAGAGAAACCCAGGTACAGCTTTTCCACAGGCTGGTCGATGGATATGTTATATCAGATTACGTCAAGGAAAAGATGGAAACCTGGTTCAAATATAAGACAGAGCGGAAAGAGCCATATAAGGAGCAGGGTATGAAGTCTCTACTGAAGAGAGTGGAGACAAATACCGGGAAATACGGAGACCAGGCAGTATGCGATCTGATAGATGATTGTATGAGTAGCAACTGGAAAGGGATTATATGGGATAAGCTGGAAAAGACTCCGGTACGGCCAAGTATCCAGAACCGTGTAAGCGAGGTTGATAACTGGTAATGGAGAGAGACGAATTTAAAATTCTGGTAAAAAGCATGAAAGCGGTATATGCTCAGCCCACATTCCTTCCGGATCAGGATGCTTTTAATGTCTGGTATGCTCTTCTGAAGGATCTGCCATACGAACTGGCAAGCATGGCTGTTCAGAAGCATATGCTGACAGAGAAATTCCCACCCACAATAGCAGATATACGGGCCAAAGCAAACGAGGTGGTCGAGCGGCCGGCAGAAGATATAAGTGAATTGGAAGCATGGTCTTTGGTGAGAAGGGCAATAGGAAACTCCAATTATCATGCGGAAGATGAATTTAAGAAGCTGCCCGAAGCCTGTCAGATAGCGGTGGGAAGCCCTGCAAATCTTCGGGAATGGGCGATGATGGACTCAGATCAGGTGGCAACCGTGGAGCAGTCTCACTTTATCCGAAATTACAGAACGGCAGTAAAGAGGATGACTGAGGATAAGAAGTTACCGCCGGCATTTCGTGAAAGAATCGCTGAACACAGACGCAGACATGCTGAACTGAAAAGCAGGGATCAGCCCGAGATTGAAGATAAAGAAGAGGTGGAGGAACCGAAGGAAGAGGAAAAACCGTCCGGAATGTCGGAAGAAACAAGAAGAAAATTGGATGAACTTCTACGGAAGATCAGTATATGAAGGAGGCAAATATGGCACAGGGTGACAAGATTACATTGGAAAAAGTGGCAGAACTCAGTATATATGAGTGGCAGGATAGAGCGGCCGTGGCAACCGCCCTCCTGAAAAACGGATACACAATCGGTCCGGGAAAGAGAAAGAAAACACCGACAGGGAAGCAGCTTGATTATTACCTGGAGGTTTACAAGAAAGAGGAGACAGAGGAATGAACATATCCGGAACAAGTACGGTGGAAGGAGAGGCTATGAAGAGTATCAAATTTTCCATTCCAGGCCAGCCGATGGGAAAGCAGAGGCCCAGGGTGGTTCACAATGGTTCATTCAGCAAGGCTTTCACGCCAAAAGAAACTGTTACATACGAAAATCTGGTGAGGGTTATGTACCAGGAAGCTGCGAAAGGAAAGCGGTTTGCTGATGGCGATATGCTGGATGTGAGAATTATCGTGTACTATGGCATACCGAAATCCACCAGTAAGAAGAAACGGAAAATGATGCTGGAGCATAAGATCAGGCCGACAAAGAAGCCGGATTGGGATAATGTTGGGAAGATCATCTGCGACAGCCTGAATATGGTGGCGTACCATGATGACAGCAGCATTGTGGACGCCCAGGTGAGGAAGTTCTATTCGGAGAATCCAAGAGTAGATGTAACGATCCGGAGAATTGATCCGGGAGAGATTTAGGAGGAATTATGAATAGGCAGAGACGGAAGAAACTGACGGAAGCGTTTGAGAAGGTGACTGAAGCAATGGATATTCTGGAAAGCGTGAAGTCAGAAGAGGAAGAAAGCTACGAAAACCTTCCAGATAACTTCAGGGATGGAGACAGAGGAGAAGAAATGCAGAATTATATCGAAATGCTTGATGAAGCGTATGGGTATTTGGATGATGCAAACTCTGTGATTGAGCAAATTTAGGAGGAATATAAGTATGGCAGAAGAAAGAGTACAGACGGAAGTAGTCGAGACACCGCCGGCAAAGATGGAATTTCGACTGATAAATCCGACAGAGACGGGGTTCCTCAAACATATTGAGTGGAACAAGGCGGAACTGGAGGCTGTTGTTAAGGCAAAAGTGGACAGCTACAAAGGAATCGTATACACGGAGGAAACCTTAAAAAGCGCCAAGGCTGACAAGGCAGAACTGAATAATCTGCTGAAAGCGATAGAAGAACGTCGGAAAAAGGTAAAAGAGATCATCAACGAGCCTTATGCAGATTTTGAGAAGGAGCTGAAAAGCGTCACTGATCTTATCAAGAGACAGACGGAGGAGATCGGAAAGCAGATTGACAGCTTCGAGGATAAGCAGAGGGAGGAAAAGAAGCAGAAAATCCAGGAGGCATATGATTCAGCCATAGGTGATCTGAAAGAAGTTCTTCCCTTCACGAAGGTTTTTGATCCGAGATATCTGAATAAGACCTACAAGCTGAATACAGCAATTTCGGAAGTAAAGGCCAAAATAGAGAAAGTGAAGGAAGATCTCAGCACCATTGAGAGCGTCTGCGGGAAATATGCCCTTAATGCGAAGGATGTGTATGTGAGAACGCTTGATCTGTCAAAAGCCATGGCAGAAGAAAAACGTCTGAAAGAACTGGAGGAGAAGCTGGAGGCAGAAAAAATCCGGAAGCAGAAAGAGGAAGAGGAGCGCAAAAAAGCTGAGGAGCAGCGCAGGATTGAGACTGAAAGGCGGAGAAAGGAAGAGGAAGAACGCAGAGCAGCAGAAGCGGCGAGGGCGGCGGAACATGCAGAAGCGCAGCAGAAAGAGGAAATTCCATGGCAGAATGAAGCGGAAGCACAGGCGGCCGCAAGAGCCGTTGAAATCGGAATGAGTGTTCCGGAGACAGAGCAGAGCCGGCCGGTCCCGGAAGAACAGGTAATTGATCCGTTTACCGCTGAGAATCCGGAGCCTGTAAAAGAGAAAAAAGTCAGAGCAAAGTTCTTCGCTATAGGAACCAGGGACCAGCTGAAGGCGCTGACACAGTACATGAAGGACAATGGAATCAAGTATGGAAAGGTGGATTGAAGCAATGAGCGATTATGTAAAGCATTTGAATTTTGAGAGTGATACCTTCAGCGACATGAAAAGGGATATGAATTTTGTTCTTCAGAGGCTCCTGGGAAATATGCAGGAGAAGGGAGCCACAGAAGGAAGTATGACGCTGAAAGTTGACATCAGCCTTACGAATGAATATATCCCGAATTATGATCCGGAGGTCGAGGGAGAGAGTCGGAAAATCAGTAAGCCGAAATTCAAGCATAAAGTGACATCGGCGGTTCAGATCAAGGATGAAAAATCCGGAAACCTGGATACAGAGATGGAGCTGACCTTTGATGAAGAATCCGGAGAATATGTTATGCAGCCAGTAGCCAACACAGAGCAGAGGACCATTTTTGACAAGGACTTCCAGGATAATATGAACAGCCCGGAGCAGGAGGAAGAGGGCAAGTCGGCTGGCATCCCTCAGCTTCCAGGGCCGGAAGAGGATAATGTAATTGATGGAGATTACAAAGAGGTGGAAGATTCTGCCGGTCCGGAAGACGCCGACCGGGAAGATGAAGAGATCGAGGACATCACAGATGAAATCATGAAAGATATGGAGTCTGGCCTGGAGGAAGAGGAAGACACGGACGATTACGATTATGACGATCCGGAGGAGTAGAAATGGAAAGCGATATGACAACAATGCTTATATTCTTGATTCTTTGTGTCAGAGCAGCATTATTATTTCTGGAATGAGCTATGGAATGATTGGAAGCGGCTCAGACGCAAATGATCACCAGAAAGAACGGAGGAGAAGAATAAAGAAGTGGAGGAAAAGAAGGATGAAGGCAAAAAAGGAGAGAATGGCAAGCTATGTGCTGAGATCAAATAATCTTATGGCCTCCGGAAACCCAGGAGAGGCAAAGAAAATGCTTTCCAATGGTATGAAGTATTACAGCGGTAAGGTGATTAAGGCTATCAGCCCGTATGCTTCAGCGGATGCCGGGCTTTTGTCATTCGCTCTCCGCACACTGGCAAATGAGATAGAGGCAAGTCAGCCCGGGTCAAGAGCGTTAAGAGAGGAACTGGAGCGGATCACTGAAGGAGCGCTCAGCAAATCCACTGAGAAGATTCAGAAACCAACTGCGAGGTGAGGCATGAGAAGATATAAACTGGTCCATGAGAGAATCCGGCAGGAAGAAAAGCGTCTGCAGTCCGTTTATGACAGTATGCCGATAAAGGGAAAGGATACACGGCCGGATACCCAGAAAAGAGTTCTTCAGGAGATGCGAGAAATGACATTCCTTCTGGCCCGTGAGTGCAATGTACTGGTGAATTATCCAAAACTCAGCATACAGGGAACAAAGGTTGTTCTGGGGCCTCCGTCAATCATGCTTCCCAGCTGTCGGTTCGTATCATACGAGGAATTGAGAGATTTGGAAATCAGCAGAATAAAAGGGAAGGAGGCGAGAGGAAAATGAAGAGCGAAGCAGGAGGAAACTTCGGACAGTGTAGATCATGCGGAGCCAGGATCATGTGGATCAAAACAAAATCCGGAAAGAATATGCCGGTTGATCCGCAGTTCGTTGATTACAGAAAAGTGGCCGGAGGCAAAGAGAGGCTTGTTACTCCGACCGGAGATGTAGTAGCGGGCGAGAGGTGCAAGGCCGGAGAAGCAGACGGCTACGGTTACATATCCCATTTTGCTACCTGTCCGGGATACAGAAAATCATAAATAAAAGGCCGCCCCTTGACGAAGCAGCCCAACGCTATTGAGGATTATACCTCAGAAACACTGATTAAGTCAAGGAGGTGGCACCAATGGTTGAGAAAGAATTGGCCCAGGAAGCACAGCAGGAGCCGGAGGCTCCGGAGAGCAAGGTTGAGAAACGGTATGTAGTCATTTCAGAGGAAGACCTGGATAATCTGATCAGAAATGCCGGAAGAGAGGGGGCAAAGAAAGGTGTAGAGGCATACGAGAAGCGGAAAGAGAAGGAAAGAGAAGAGTTGGCGGATAAGCTGCGGAATAGCGCAAAGGACGTTATCATCAATTACCGCCGGCTGAAAGGACTGAAGAATACTTCCGTATGTGATGTGGATTCGGTGACGGACCCTACGCTGAAGGAGATACTGGAAGGGCTGGCCGGGAGAATCCGGGAAGATGAATTTACCCTGAACAGCACCACAAGGAATAAGATCAAGACAGGGATGCTGATGAACCATGTGGACGTAAAGCTGGAGGAGTACAAGAAGGAGTGCCGGCGGAGCCGGATCATAGATGTCCAGAGGCGGTACAGGGTAATCGAAATGCTGTATCTCCGGGAGGACAGAATGAGCGTTGAGGAAGTGGCAGAAGTAGAGGAGTGCGATAAGAGTACAATCTACAGGACGCTGGAAAAGGCATATGATGATCTCACAGTGCTGATGTTCGGAATAGACGGAGTTATCACGATGGGAATGAAGCGGCAGGCAAGGAAAAATAAGGGGAAAACGGTGCGAAGTGCCGCAAAAGAAAAATACTCAAATGCGAAAAAGATGCACTAGACTTGCAAAGATGAATCTGGTAACATGGTAATCAGCCAATAAACCATATGTCACCCCTAAAAAATAGGTTTTTCTGCCATGTTTCTGGGAGTCCGGGAGGATGCCTCTTCCCGGAAAGCCCCAGGAATTATTAAATATCGTTTAACTTTTCCAGTGAATATGTACTTAGAAAAGTTCGCATAGTATAATATAATTACAGAAAATAATCGCAAATGCGAGGAGGAATGACATTATGGCTATTTGGACAAGCCGGTACAGCAATAAGGAGCTGTCCGAGCATAAGGAAAAGTATTATTGTGTTGGAATCAGCATCGGAACACCGAAGTTCCCACTGGGGTATACGCTGGAGCAGCAGTGCTACTCGCTGGCTCCAAAAGGCTATATGCTGAAGATGGGGAAAGAGGAGTACCAGGAAGCGTATTACAAGAAGCTGGAGGACATCGGAGCTGATAGAATTATCGGAATGGTTGGAAGAATGGAAGCCATGGCCGAAGTTGAAGGAAAGGATCTGGTTCTCCTATGTTACGAAGACGTACGGAATCTGGAGGACTGGTGCCACAGAACGATGTTTGCTCAGTGGTATTGCGAACACACCGGAGAGATCATCGAAGAACTGAAAGACCCGAATCCACCGAAAGGAAAGAGAACGATACAGACTAAGAAAGACAGCAAGAAGCCGGCGGCTCAGGAAGATGCAAAGAAGGAAGACGACAGCTATCAGCAAATGAGCCTGTTTGGAATGGCCGGCGTAACAATATAATATCCGGAACTGGTGAAAGCATCACACTTCCCTTCCAGGGGAGAGTTCCTGTTCGTTGCAGGGTTCCGGTCCAAAAACAACGGCATCGAATCCGAATGGAAACGATGCCTTTTTGTTTTCGTGTATGTTCTGGGTGCTGACACGTAAAAATCAACCAGAGGCCTATGCTTGAAGGTAAAGGCAAGGCGCATCTGAATAAGGTGCGCTATTTTGTGCAAATTGCCAGAGAGGTATCAAAAATCTCCGGGGCTGTACCGGAGCAACCCCTCTGGCTTTTGTATATATTCAACAAAAAAGAAAGGAGTGGTGCAGAGATGGCATTTTTCAGAGACCCAGGAGAGATGTTCCTGGGCTGTTTAGGCACGGTTGAGCAGCGGTTTCTGGTTACTCTGATTGAGACAGCGGCAAAGTCGGGATACACACGGTTTGTTGAGCCGTGCGCCGGCACCTTCGCCATGGCAAACCTGGCTGTCCGTTCCGGGTTCAAGCCGGAGCAGATTGAGACAAGCGATGTGTCCATGATGACCACAGTGCTTGGGTATGCCATCACAGATCAATCTTTGGAGCCTCTGGAAATCCATGCACAAGGCTTTACCGATCAAGAGCTTCTGGACCCGGCAACGGCTTTGTACGCACAGATGTACCTCAGAACATCAAAGACAGCGGGCAATGAGTATTACCACAATATGCTGATGGATCTGAAATACAGGAGAGAGGAACACATCGCCAGCATCCGGGAGCAGATTGAAAAGACCAGAGAACTTCTGCATGGAATGAGTTACCGGCCGCTGGATATGTGGGAGCATCTGAAGGAAGTTCTGGACGATCCTCATACACTGGTCATAGCGAATCCTCCGACATACTTCTCCGGCTACGAGAAATTCTACGACACACAGGGGAAGATGACCTGGAAGGAACCGGAGTATCAGCTGTTTGATCCGGCCACCGGACATCAGCAACTCTTTGATATGTGCATGGACGCAAAGGCACTGGTGATCTGTTACCAGGAAAAGCGAGTGGGAGAAACCGTGGGGCATACGATCTTTGCCAGATCTGGAACCAGGGCAGACCTCAACAGCTACATCACAACGAACAGAGAAGAGGAAGCCGTTTCCCTGGCTCATGGGAAGAAAATCAAGAGATCATCTGAGAGCAAGCTGGAGCCTCTGGAGTGTAGTATGCTGCCGAGAGATTACGAGATCACAGAAGAGAGCAAGTTGAGCGTAATTTCGATAAAGGCGGCACAGGCACAATACTACCGTGTGTTATGGACTCATAACTTTGTCGGCTCTTCTGCAACCTGGAACCGGGCATTGCTGATTGATGGATATGTGGCGGGCGTCTTTGGAATATCGAAGATGGCCGCAGATTCTCTGTTTGTCTGGTATGTGATGAAGGTGCCTCACGAGAAGTACCGGCTCGGCCGGCTCTGCTATATGCTGGCTCAGAACCGGGAATTTACGGATTCTCTTCTGGATGACTTAGATCAGGAGAAGGTGGAGAAAATCCGGACCGCTATGCTGACGAAGTATCCGGAGAACAAGGAAGTCCGTGGAATTATGAAACTGGTGAGCAGAGTACAGGATAAGCAAAACGGCTACAAGCTAACCTATGAGGCACCGCTGATAGAAGGGCGGTCCGAAAAGGAGACGCTGAAAGAGTGGCTGAGAAGGGAGAAGCAATGGCAGGAGAACAGAGCAAAGGCTATGAAGTAATTTATGATATGGGTTCCGGCCTGGTGATTGCCAAAGTACAGATCGACCGGGTGAAGGAACAGGACATCAACGCCCGCATTATGAAGAATGAGATGCAGGATCAGCTGACGGCAAATATCAAGAAGAGGGGGCAGCTTGAAAGTTTGCCCTTCCTGGTGCTGGTGGATGGAAAGCTGGAGATCGTCTCTGGACATCACAGGATCAAAAGCGCCAGGGCCGCCGGACTAAAGGAACTGATTGTCATTCTGGATGTGAGCGGGCTGACGAGAAGCCAGATTGCGGCGAAGCAGCTGGCCCACAATGCAATCTCCGGATTTGACGATGACTCAACACTGAGAGAGATTGTGAAGATGATTACCGATGTGGACGACATGTTGGAGAGTTTCATCGGGAAGGACATCATGGAAGAACCGCTGGAACAGTATGACAAACTGGCGTCACCTGCGGTTCATTTTGATTTCAAGAATATCACGTTCGCTTTTCTTCCGCACCAGATCAACGACATGGATATTCTGCTGAAGAATCTGGAACACTCCGGGGCCGACATTATAGGTGTGGCGGCCTATGAGCAGTGTGAACACTTCGTGGAGACGCTGGACAAGTACCAGAAGTTCTCCGACATACGGAATGTGGGTGCGGCGATACACTCCATGATTGAGAGTGTGAATGAGAAGATGGATGCAGTCGGGTTCAATGAAGAGGAAGAATGGACCTATCTGACGAAGTTGTTCGGAAGCAGTGCTGTACCGGCTGAATCGGCCGAAGTTATAAAGCAGGCAATCAAGAAGGCTGAGAAGGACGGCACAGTGACAAGTAAGAACAGATGGCAGCTGATCGAGTACCTTTGCGCTGATTATCTGAGCGGTAAATAGGTGAATCATGGCAGCAAAGCCCAAATACAATCCAGACTACCACGATGACTGGGCGTGGTCTTTGGCTGCTATGGGAGCTACCAACGAAGAAATAGCAAAGGCGATGGGAGTTTCCAAACGTACCATCATCCGATGGAGCCAGGAGCATGAGAGTTTCGGGGAATCGCTGGCGAGAGGAAAGGGTGTTTCTGATGCCAAAGTGGTCAGAAGCCTGTACCAAAGGGCTGTCGGGTATGAATACGAGGAGGAAAAGCGCATTGTTGAGTATGACAAGGAAGGAAATATTAAGCCTGTCAAGGTGGAGAAGACAAAGAAACACGTTCCGCCGGATGTTGGAGCGCAGTGCTTCTGGCTGAAAAACCGACAGCGGAGTATGTGGCAGGATAGACCTGAGTTTGTTCCGGAAGTTTCGGAAGATGAAGACCAGGTTCAGTTTTACCTGCCGGATAATGGGAGGGATCAGAGACGAGAAGAGTAATAAGGATTGGCCCGCAGGAAGGACCGCAGGAGAGATTCCTTGCTACATCGGCTGATATTTGCATTTATGGCGGAGCGGCCGGCGGCGGAAAAACCTTTGGACTTCTGCTCGAACCGATCCGGCACATGAAGAATAAGAACTACAACGCAGTGATCTTCCGTAGCAATTATACGCAGGTCACTTCCCCCGGAGGACTCTGGGATAGTTCAGGAAAGATTTACAGCCTCGTGAAAGGTGCTTATCCCTTAAAGACACCTAAACTACATTGGACATTTCCAAGTGGCGCCACGGTCAATTTTGCACACCTGGGAAGTGACGATGACTGTAATAACTGGCAAGGATCACAGATTGCCATGATAGGATTTGACGAACTGACGCATTTTACGAAGCATCAGTTTTTCTATATGCTGTCCAGAAACAGAACGGATTCCGGTGTAGCACCGTATGTCAGAGCCACATGCAACCCGGACGCTGATAGCTGGGTGGCCGACTTCATCAAATGGTGGATCGAACCGGGAACCGGATACCCTATCCCGGAAAGGAGCGGAGTGATCCGGTACATGATAAGAGTGAATGACGAAATCATTTGGGGAGATTCGGTCGAGGAACTGGCCCAACAGGGATACGATTCGGCAGATGTAAAGAGCGTCACATTCATAGCATCCACTCTGCAGGACAATAAAATTCTGATGGAGATAGACCCAGGGTATCTGGCGAATCTCAAAGCACTTCCAACGGTTGAAAGGGAGCGTCTTTTGTTTGGAAACTGGAAGATCAAAGCCGCCGCCGGCCTGTACTTCAGAAGAACGCAGGTAGGAGCCATGCTGGAGGAACTGCCGAAAGATGTTATTTTGTGGTGCCGTGGATGGGATTTAGCGGCCACAAGTGAAGATGAAGACGGAGATCCGGCATATACGGCAGGAGTTTTGATCGGAAAGAGAAAGAACGGACGGTATGTTGTGGCCGATGTGATTAATAAGCGGCTCTCAGCTTCAGATGTCCGGAAACTTATTAAGATCACAGCCCAGGCGGACAGAGCGAAATACGGAAGAGTGATCCAGAGGCTTCCACAGGACCCAGGACAGGCCGGAAAAGAACAGGCCCAGTCCTACACAAAGATGTTGGCCGGCTTCCTGGTAAAGACCATAGGAGAGTCCGGAAGCAAGGAGTCCAGGGCCGAACCGTATGCCGCACAATGGCAGGCCGGGAACGTAGATGTACTGATAGCTGACTGGAATGAGATGTATTTCAATCAGCTGGAGTCATTCCCGGAATCAAAATTCAAGGATATGGTCGATGGAAGCAGTTCTTCCTTCAATGAGATTGAGAGCGGGGCAACCTATTCAGCACCGCCGAAAGGATCTCTGACCAAAGAAAGCTACTGGAGAAAGTGAGGTGAGATAAAGTGGCATTAAGCGGAAGAGAAATAGGTCGTATCGGACAGAACCGGTACGGCGGAATGATATTTGAAGAATTTCTCCCGGAACTGAGAGGCCGAAGAGGAATCGAGGTTTACAAGGAAATGGAGAATAACGATGATGTTGTCGGAGCCATCCTGTTTGCTATGGAAATGCTTGTCCGGCAGGTCGATTGGACGGTTGATCCGGCCGGAGATTCGGTCAAGGATAAAGAGGCGGCAGAATTTGTCCAGAGCTGCATGAATGATATGCAGGTGACATGGATAGATACCATTTCGGAAATCCTGTCTTTCCTCACTTACGGATGGAGTTATCACGAGATTGTGTATAAGCGCCGCATGGGAAACACCAGAGACCCAAGGACGAAAAGCAAGTATGCTGACGGACTGATCGGATGGATGAAATTACCGATCAGAGCGCAGGAGACGCTTTATCAGTGGGAGTACGATGAAAACGATAACCTGTTGGGGATGACTCAGATGCCGCCTCCGACATTTGGAACATACACAATCCCGATCAGTAAGGCTCTGCACTTCCGGACCAGAAGCCGGAAGGACAACCCGGAGGGAAGGAGTATTCTGAGAAATGCTTACCGGTCCTGGTTCTTCAAACGGAGGATACAGGAGATTGAGGGAATCGGCATCGAGAGAGATCTGGCCGGCTTACCGGTTATCTATGCTCCGCCGGATCTTGATATTTGGGATGAAAACAATACTCAGACGGTGAGCATCAGAATGGGTCTGGAAGCCATGGTGCAGAATATCCGCCGTGACGCCATGGAGGGAGTGGTCCTCCCGGATGGATACAAGCTGGAACTTCTCAGTTCCGGAGGAACACGGCAGTTTGACACGAACGCCATAATCGGAAGGTACGACACCAGAATTGCGATGACAGTTCTGGCCGACTTTATTTTCCTGGGGCATGAGAAGGCCGGAAGCTGGTCTCTCAGTTCAAACAAGACGGATATGTTCGCCCTGGCCTGCGGCGCTTTCCTTGACATCATCTGCGAGACATTCAACAGCCAGGGAATCCCGGCATTGATCGACATGAATGGACAGCATTTTGAAGGAATCACTGATTATCCGAAAATGAACCACGGAGACATTGAGGACGTTGATATTCAGCAGTTCTCAGCCTTCGTGAAGGATATGACAGGAATCGGTATTCTTGTTCCGGATGACGGGCTTGAAGATTATGTTCGCCAGGTTGGACATCTCCCAGAGAGAACTTCTGACACAAGGACCATTGACGGAAAGAGGGAGAAACAGCAGATGCAGAACCAGCCTCCAGAGCCGGAGACAGCTGCAGGGAACGAACCGGAAGAGGATGCTGAAGAAATACCAGAGGACGTAGTTGAAGCGGCAAAACGCCGCCTGGGGAGGTATCGGTAATGGCAATATTGATAAGGCCGCCAGGACACCGCCTCAAGAAGAGGAGAAAGAGTGTCACTGCACAGCAGGTTTTAGAGCGCCTGGAAAAATACCTCAACGAGAATACAGACGAACCGGTTGAAATGCTCTGCGGATTCTGGAAGGACCAGCAGGACGCCATCACCTACCAGGAATTACGAGAAGCCGTAAAGGATGGATACCTGGACGAGTCGATCTTCCGTGAGTGGTCGCAGGACTATTCAGTGATGATGCTGGAGAAGATGGTTCCGATCTGGACAGCATCCATGGAAGCCGGAGCCATGGCACAGCCGATCATCACGCCTCTGGAGTTCAGTTTTGATACTCAGACACCGGGCGTTCTGAACTGGATCAATACCCGTGGAGGAAACTTCGTGACATCATGCACCAGGGATCAGAGGCAGGCGATTGCAGCCCTTCTACAGAAGAAAATCACAGAGCAGTACACGATTGATGAACTGGCACGTCTGATCCGGCCATGTATAGGGCTGACAAAGGACCAGGCGAAAGCAACATCGAGGCTGTACGACCATGTGAAAGCCACTCTGGAGAAGGACCACCCACGGATGAAGAGAGAAAGCATCCGAAAGAAAGCCGTGGACGCCGCCGTGAAATATGCAGAGAAGCAGCACAGGCAGAGAGCCTTTACGATTGCTCAGACTGAAATGGCGTTTTCGTACAACCGTGGCGCCGATGAAGGAGTCAGACAGGCCATGAACGCAAACCTGTTGGGCGTGTGTGCTAAAAAGTGGTGTACTTCCGGGGATGACCAGGTGTGTCCAACATGCGCCGCCTTGGACGGAACAATCATAGAGATGGACCAGGAGTTCGGATTCAAGGGAAGAATTTTATTCCCTGGACACAAGCAGCTTCCGCCGGCTCACCCACGCTGCGGATGCGCTGTTGAGTATATAGAAATATCGCCTCCGGTATTTTGACCGATGGCAGAAAGGAGAAGCATGAGAAAGTTCAGTGAGTTGATTATGAAATCCGCTGAAGATCCTGAAAAACAGCAGGAGATCAATAAAAAGCGGTTCAAAATCGCAAAGGCAGATGATGAAAAGCACCAGGCTTTCGGATGGGCCAACGTCTCCATACGGGCAGACGGAGAACTGATCGAAGACTGGCAGGGAGACATCGTTGAGCCGGATGTGTTGGAGCAGGCCGTATATAAATTCGTGGAACTGTACCGGGAAGGTGGAGAGATGCACGAAAGAGGCGGGGTTGCCGTTCTGATAGAAAGCGTAATCTTCACGGAAGAGAAGATGAAAGCTATCGGAATTGAACCTGGAACAATCCCTGTAGGATGGTGGATTGGCTTTAAGGTCCTGGATGATGATGTTTGGGAGAAAGTCAAAGATGGCACATATTCCATGTTTTCGATAGAAGGAGAGGCCCAGCGTATTGAAGTCGATGAAGACGGGAATGAAATCCCGGAAGACACAGAAGAAAGCTGAAAATGCCCGGTAAAACACGGGCGTATTGAGTTTTTCAGCGATGAAAACCTATCTACTATACCTTTGAGAATCTAAAAAGGGCGTAGGTAGGGATTTTTGAAACGATATTTGAGAGAGCGTCCGGAAACGGATGCTTTTTTAAATATATATCACAGAGGAAAGGAGGTACGCTGAAAAGTGGCAACAAAATTGAAAGGTCTCAAAGTCAAAAAGGTTGACTTTGTGGACGAAGGAGCAAACCCGGACGCTCACATCACCCTGTTTAAGAGCAGAGATGGGGCGCCGGGAAAGACTTCAGGATCAGAACCGAAGGAGAGTATCTGGAAGAGGCTGTTTGGCCCGCTGGCAAAACTGGCCGGAGTAGCACCCGAAGAACTGGACAACGCTGTGGAGGCTATTGAGAAGTCGGGTGCCATGACTTTCTCTGAGCAGATGAATGAGAGGAAGACCATAAAGATTGCTGATGAGATGTGGGATATTTGTTTCGCCCTCCAGAACTCCCTGGCATCAATTATGAGAGATGAAGAGTTGGATTCCAAGGAAGCATCAGACGCCATGCAGGAAAGCCTGGATGATTTTGTGGCAGTCGTAGAGGACGCCATCGACAGATGGTCTCTCGGCAAATCCGCCTGTATCTCTAAGAAGTGCGGAAAGGTCACAAAAGAGGAACTGGATGATATGAAATCCGCCAGAGAGAAACTGGATGACGAGATCAAGAAGGCTTCAGCTGATCTTGAAGGAGAGGAAAAGAAACCTGCAAAAAAGAATGAAAACCCGAAAGGAGAAGAGGAAGAGATGAACATTGACAAGAGCAGAATGACTCCTGGTGAGAGAGCATTTCTTGAAGAAATCGAAAAGAAATACGGCTCCCAGGAAGAGACAAAGCCGGCCGCCGGAGCAAAAACAGAGGAGAAGAAAAAGGAAGAGGAAAAGCCTGCTGTAGCAAAATCCGCTCCGGTTCCTGCCGTGGCAGATCCCACTACTCCTGCTACTGGAGCAGAGGATGACATCTATAAGGGGTTGAATCCTGAGGTTAAAGCAGAGATTGAGGCTCTGAGGAAATTCCGTGAAGATGCGGAGGACAGAGAACTCCATCAGCTTGCTAAGAAGTACACCATCATTGGAAAGAAAGAGGAAGAACTGGTTCCGATGCTGAAGAGATTCAAGGCGGCCGGCGGAACTGCATATGATGACATGATTGCCATGATGGATGCCATGGTGTCTGCAACAGAGAACAGCGGTATGTTTTCTGAGATTGGGAAATCTGGTGGATACGGCAATGTTTCCACTGTTGCCAAGAGTGCATCTGAAGGTAGAGTTGATGTGATCGCAAAAGGATACATGGAAAAAGATCCGTCCATGAGTTATGCAGATGCAGTAGCCAAAGCATGGGAGAACAACCCGGATCTTCTGGCAGAGTATGACAGAGAAGCAGGATTTTAAGGAAGGAGGATACACTGATGGGAAAGAATTTTAACGGAGCGCACATTAACGGCTCACCCACAATCACAGAAGCGGCAGGGGCAAAAATTGATGATTGCCGCAACAAGATTATGAAGTACGACAGCAATGGAGATGTTGTTCTTGCCGCGGCAGGCACAGATATTCCTCTGGGAATCGCCATCATTGAGGCTGGATACAATGACTTCACCGGCGCTGAATCAGGAAAAGTGGAGATCGGAGATGACGTTGACATCCAGGTAAAAGACATCGGATATGTGCTTGCTGGAGTCGCAATCACCAAAGGACAGGAAGTAGCCGCAGGTGCCAACGGGCTTGCCGCTGTAGCAGCTGCCGGGAATTATGTTCTCGGTATCGCACTTACGAGCGTAAAGGCGAATGAATACTGCCGTATCCAGATAACCAAATATCAGAAGGCACCTGCGTCAGAATAAGAAGGAGGTATAAGAGACAATGAGAACTACAGCGAATGGAATTAAAGCGGAAATCGCAAAAGGAATTTTCCGACCGCACACCGCACTGACCAACATGGCCCTGTCTTACTACCAGTCAGCGGCCAATTATTTTGCAAAGGCGATCTTCCCGATCTGCCCCGTGGATCAGTCCAGCGACAACTACTACATTTTCGACAAAGAGGATCTGCTGAGAGACAACTGGCAGAGAAAACCCGCATATGGCAAAGTTGACCCGGCGGTTGTATCTGAGCATACAGATACTTATACCTGCAAGGTGGATCAGATGATTATGGGAATCGACCAGATTCGCCAGACGGACCTCCAGCGCAGACAGGGTCCGACCATCCGTGATCCGAGAGTCCAGAGAACGAAGACTATCGCAGAGCAGGCTAACATTCACCAGGATGTAATCTTTGCGAATGGTTTCTTCAAAGCGGGGGTATGGGGGAATGAACTCTCCGGCGTTGACAGCACATCGCCTACCACCGGTCAGTATATTAAATTTTCCAACGACAACTCAGACCCGATCAAATTCATTGACGAGCAGAAAACTGCCGTAAATGAGGCAACAGGGCGGACACCGAACAGGCTGGCTTTGGGAGCGCACGTTTTCGATGCACTGAAAGTACACCCGGCGATTCTGGAAAGAGTAAAATATGGCGGTTCCACTCCGAATCCGGCAATGGTTACAGAGAATGTACTGGCTCAGCTGTTTGGTGTAGAGAAACTGGTCGTATTAAAGTCCATTATGAATAAGGCAGCTATGGGAGCGACAGCAGACATGGGCTACATCGGCGATCCTGATTCCTTCCTTCTGGCTTATGCTACTAACTCTCCGTCTATTGACGAGCCGAGTGCAGGATATATTTTCACTTGGGATATGCTGGGTGATGGACAGATCCTCCCGATCTTGAACTACCTGGGCGCACCGGGAACTCATTCTGAGTATGTGGAAGGTCTGATGGCAAACGACATGAGAAAGACTGCGGACGATCTGGCTGTATTCTGCAAAGAGGCTGTCTAAGGAAGGAGCGTGCTATATGAGACTTATTGCACGAAGACCTTGCAGTTTTGGAGGCAAGAAGTATTTTATCGGAGATGAAGTTCCTGCGGAGGATGTCATCAATCCCACAGTCCAAGAGGACCAGGGAACACTCGCCATTGTTAAAGACGAACAGGGCGCCGCTCTTGAAACTGCAGGAGACGGGAAAGTAACAATCCCTGTTATCAGAGACGGAGAAGGAGATGTTGCGGACGTGCTGTCCATTCCCTTAACAGAGGGAGAGGTTCAGCACGTTTTTGCTATCATGCAGATGACGGCTGACAAAGCGGCTGAAGCCATGGAAGATGTGAACTCAGAAGAGGTTCTGATCGTACTCCATGCGGCAGACAGCCGCTCTGGTGTCAAGAAAGCTGCCAAAAAGAGAGCAGAGCAATTATCCTCCACCAACCAGAATCAGAACGAATCCGCAGGCGGTAACGAAACCACAGAGGATAGTACAGAGTCCGACACATGATCGGAAAGAGGGAGGTGAAGCCTCATGGCAGGCAACTATACCTATGCACCTGACAAAATCCAGGAAAACGGCAAAGACCGTATGCGGTTTGAGCTGGGAGATACGATGGTCGAAGGAAGGTCTGACACATCTGCTTTGACAGACGAGGAGATTGAGGCTGCCTTCAAGATGTATCCGGATAGTTGGAAGAGGGCGAAGCTGGCGCTTCTGGAAAGTATCTGCCGGCGCTTTGCATATGAAGTTGACACGAAAGAAGGGCCGCTCTCTTTTTCGCTGAACCAGAGGGCGAAGTTATGGCGGGATGATTATGAGAAGCTGAAGCAGGAGGTGGAGATGGAAAGTGCTGCTGTTCCTGCTTCGGCCACTTCCGGGAAAAAGAAACCGCCGTATTTTTATGCCGGAATGATGGGAAATCCGAGAACAGGAAGGAGGCCTGGTGAACGGTGAGACGGTCGTATATGTATCTCCGGCCAGGGAATTTGTATAAGGATTTCATCATTGAGGGGCACACGGAGAGCGTAGGGAAGACAGGACGGCCAACTACATCCTATTCCCCGAAGGGAGATCAGACGCTCCGAGGTGCGCTTGCAGAGGCAACGCCGAAACAGAAAATGGAGTGGAAGCAGTTACAGCACCCGATCACCCATACGATTGTCCAGGATGGAAGGCCGCTGGCGAAGCAGGAGGATAAGCTGATACTTGGAGACCGTGTATTCCTCATTCAAGGAGTGGACGAGCCTGGAAGTATTGGCGTATGCACAATCTATTATGTTGAAGAAAGGATGGATGTATCGTGAGAATTACACTCGACACATCAGCACTGAGTGGTGCGGCACAAAAGGTCCAGGAAAAAGTCAGTGAAGTTCAGGCCAGAACAAACAGACAGGTGCTTTCCAGAGGAACCCGTGCCGTGAATCAGTTGCGAAATGCTGAACTGGAAGTCCTCAGAGGACAGAGAAGCGGCCGGGTATATAAAAAGCCTCACAGCAATGCCACCTACACCGCTTCAGCACCAGGAGAGCCACCGGCCAGGAGGACAGGTAATCTCCGCCTGCACTGGAATGGACAGGTAAAAGGAGGAGTCTCCAGCGGAACTAGTGCAAGCATGACATTATCTCTGGAAAGCCAGGAATATTATTCGGGCTATCTGGAAGACGGAACAAGCAGAATGGCTCCCAGACCATTCAAGGATAGAATCACAGAAAAGGCCATGCCTCAGATCAATGCGATCTTTGACGAGCCGTATGTGTGAGGAGGTGCATAGATGGATTTACTCATAAGCGAAAACGGGAAGGTCTTCAACACAGAGGCCATCCAAAAAGGCTTCCTCGTAAGCGCAAAGCATAAATGCTGGGATGAACCCAAAAACGGAATCATTTCTTCTGTTACTCCGGACGAATTAAGGATTCTTTATTGTCCTGGGATTGCGAATGTAACGAGATTTTTCTTTGTCAGAGCATCGGAAGTAGACGAAGGACAATGGGAACTGAGATGGTCCGAAGATATGACAAGTATTGAGGAGTATAAGCCGGAGGAGGTACAGCAGAATGACGCTTGAGGAACTGATTTATCAGAGATTCTCCACCTATGAGGCGTTTTCTGATAAACTTACCACCTATGCGGGGCGTCCGGCAGCATTTTACCAAAAGGCTCCGAACGACAAGCAGGAAGGGTGGGGAGAAGAACAATATCCACGGGTTGTATATACGATTGATATGCAGGCAGATCAGGAAAGAAAGAGTGCCGGCGTAATGCAGGTTGATCTGTACTGCGATGAATCGAAGAACGTACCTGAGGATATAGAGCCACTCATTCGGGAGTGCTTAAAGAATCTGATTGTAAAGCCAGACGGCAATTCACATTATGCTTTCGCCTGGGCCAGAACAGAAATGTTCGACTACATCCCAAGCGGAAGAGACAGAGGTGTGAGTACCAGGATCATCGGAGCCACAATACGGTTTGACATCCTGGAATACAGTCAGCAGGAAACATCAAATCCTGACCCGGCAAAGGCGGTACAGAGGTGGCTGAAACAGCTGGAGCCGTCTGCCGTGGTGATAGGTGAAGATCATATTGAAATGTTTTGTGAGCCGAGCGGAGAACGCCCGGCTTTTTATGTGCGTGTCGCAAGTTACAAGACAAACCGTGTAACGTATGCGATCACATGGCTGGATTGCGTACTGGCAATCCATGTAATAGCGCCGGAACCGGAAATGAGAAACAGCTGGGTCAGATGGTTGGCGGATCAGTTCAACATCGCAGGAGAAGTAACCATGTTGGATGACAGCATCATGCTCCTCCAGGAAGTATCCGTTGACACATCGGCAGATTACCTGTCTAAAGGGCAGATCACGATAAAGGCGCAGTATTCAATGTCACGGCTCGGAGCGGAACCACACCCTCTGGGTTACACAACGATTCAAGAATAGGAGGGACGCTGGAATGGCGAGGACAAAAAGCGCAGAAGCCGCAGTGCAGGAGAAATCCGGTACAGAGGTAAATTCCTCCACTGAAGCTAAAGAAAACGGCGCAGTGGGCGGTAACAAAGCGAAAAAGGGAAAAGAGACATCCACTTACACAGTGGAAGAGTTTGTAAAGGCGGCGGATTCCGTATTCGGGAAGCACTACAGCCCGGATATTATCCGTGCAGCTATGAAAGTGGCTGGAAAAACAGAGGCCACAAAGGAAGAGGCAAAGAAAATTATTTCCGAATTTGCAGAGAAGGAGGTTAAGTAGGAATGAGTGGATTTTTTACGGTTGGAGAAACCAAAGAACGTCCTGGCGTTTATAAGCGTTACGAGAACGCAGGCGGAGTAGAAAGCGCAGGCGTTGCCGAAGATGTGGGATGCGCTGTTGTTTCCGGAAATTGGGGGCCGCTCAATACTCCGGTAAGAACGGATGCAAGCATGGACATTTCAACAGTGATAGGAAGCGGAAGCGGGGCGGACGTTATCACCGAAATGAGAGCCGGTGGTCTGGATGAAATCGTGGTAGTCAGAGTAGGAAGTGGTGGCACAGCCGCCACAGTTACATTACAGGATACTACTGCTGACACCGCAGTAGATGTCGTTGGGCTTACAGCTCTTTATCCTGGGGATAGAGCGTTTGCTATCACAATCAAGGATTCCCTGGAGGATGAAAGTTTAAAACAGGCAATCCTGTATGAAGATACAAAAATTTTGGAGTCCGTAACCTTTGAGGCTGGAGAAAATGAGGTTGACGGACTTGTCAACGCTCTCGCAAACAGCGCATATGTGAAAGTGGAGAAAAAAGCTGCTGGAAATGGAACTCTGGCAGATGTAGCGCAGAAGAAATTCACAGCCGGCACAAATCCGACAGTTAATAATACAGCGTATAGTGATGGATTTTCCGCAAGTGAGGCTGAAACGTGGAATATGATCTGTGTTGACACAGATGATACGGCCGTACACGCTCTTCTCCATGCGTTCATCAGCAGAATTTATGAAGATGGTGCCTACCCGATGGGCGTTGTCTCCGAGAAACACACTGTTGATTTGGAAGACAGAATGGAACACGCAGCCGCCTTCAATGATGAAAAAATTCATTATGTGCTGAATAGCTGGGTTGGATCAGATGGAACTATTTATGAAGGGTATCTTGCGGCAGCAAGGATCGCCGGAATGATTGCGGCATCAGCAGCAAACGAGTCTCTCACTCATACAGTAATTTCCGGAGCGACAACGCTGAATGAGGCGCTTACCAACGCTCAGATCAAGAAGGCTCTGAAGTCGGGCTGTATTGTTCTTTCCCTCAGCAAGAGTAGACAGGTATGGATTGAGAAGGCAATCAACACGCTTGTCACTCTGGCGGCGAACCAGGACGCAGGCTGGAAGAAAATCCGGCGAGTAAAAACCAGATATGAGCTGATGAATCGTATCGAGGCCACGGTTGAGCCTATGATCGGAACTGTAGATAACGATGCAGACGGACGGGCGGCTATTATCGCAGCGGCTCAGAGAGTCGTTGATGCCATGGCCGGAGAAAAGAAACTGATCCCCGGCGGAACTGTAACAGAGGATGCGAATAACCCGGCAACGGGAGACAGCGCATGGTTCATTGTGGCAGTGGACGATCTGGACAGCATCGAGACAATTTACCTGACCTTCCGTTTCCGCTTTGCGGCAGATACGGAGGAATAAGAGAAAGGAGATAACAGAGAATGTCTATTATTAATACACAGGCAGTAGCGGACGCAAGGAAAGCCCGCACTGGAAAAGACGGCGCTCTTTACAACAGTAACGGAAAACTTCTGGCATCTATCGAAACCTATCAGTCTCAGATGGCCGTGGCAAACCAGAAGTATCATCCTCTGGGAACTCCGAAGGAATTTGAGGTATTCGATTCCTACGGCCTGACACTTACCTTTACGGAGTGCGTGGTTGAAGACGGAGAGTTCATCACGGACCTGCTGAATATGCAGAGTACCGGAGAGATCCCTGAGTGGAACTTCCAGGGCGTTCTGAAAGGAAGCAATGGTTCTGAGCAGCGGTACATCTACAATAACTGTGTTCCTTCCGGGAACATTGATATTCAGAACATCGCAGTCGGAAGCATCGTGAAAAGACAGTGGAGTCTGTTTGTGAACGGCGATGTTAAACCACAGGGAACTCTGAGAGCTTAGTTTTTTTGAAAATATCTATGGGCTGCTTCATTCATACGAATGAGGCGGCTCTTTTTTAATTTAAGGAGGAAAAATCACAATGAGCAAAGAGAATATCACAGCCGGAACTGAAGATGCAACGATGACTAAGGAAGAGAAAAATGCAGAGATCCGGAAGTATGAGGATGACATCCTGGCCGGACTTCTTGAAGCGGCCAATTATAAGAATGATGAAGAGGATACCGTAAAAATTAAGATCAAGCGCCACGGGGCTATTGTTCTTGAGTTCAGAATCCGTCCTCTTAGTGAGGATGAATACCAGAACTGCCGAAAGAAAAATACCAACTACAAGAGGAATCGGCAGAGTGGAACCAGAGTAGCAGAAAGCCTTGAGGTCGCAAGATACCGCTCTCAGCTTATTTACGAGGCTACCGTAGATGAAGACAGGGAGAAGATTTGGGATAACCGGGCTGCATGGAACAAGCTGAACGTCCTGAACGGAATTGACCTGGTTGAAGTTGTTCTGAAGGCAGGAGAAAAGGATGCGATCCTGGAAAAGCTGGATGAAATTTCCGGATACCAGCCGAATGTTGAAGAAGTTGTAAAAAACTGATAAAAGCCGGTGGGAAAGGAACTCTGCTACACATTATTTTCCAGAGACACCATATCCCGCCGGACGATTTTTTGTTGAAGCCAAAATGGGTACAGGCTTTCTGTCTGGAATCCATGAAGATACAGCTGAAAGCCGAACAGAAAAGGCGTGACGGAACTGCAGACATAGATGACGAAGAGGAGGAAGGAGGCGAGTGATTTGGCAGAGACAGTAACGATTGAGATACCCGTAAGCGTCAGAGACAACACGAGTGCAGGTCTTCAGTCTGCACAACGGAATCTTACAGGTTTTGAAAGAACGGTTCAACGGACAGAACAGCAGTTGAACAGGCTTGACAAAGCGCATAATGTCCGGATAACCGCAGATGACCAGGCGTCCGGGCAGATCAGTCGCATATCCGCACAGGCAGAAAATCTGGAGAGCGTGAATCCGGATATTGATGTTGGCGTGAATAATTCAGCAAGCCAGACACTCGGCCAGGTATCAGATCAGGCGGAACAGCTTGACGGGGCCTCTGCGGATGTAGATGTAGGTGCGAATGACACAGCTACGCCTGTTATCAACGCTGCTGGAGATGCTGTTGAAAACTTTGACGGCCAGTCTGGATCGGCCGAAATAGGAGCTGAAGATAATGCAACCCCAATCATAGACAGCGCAAACGACAAGGGAGAGGCGTGGGATGGTTCAGTATTCAGCGCCACGATCAGTATAATAGATGGCGTCACAGCCCCGTTGCAAGGGATTTTCGATATGTTACGGAATCCCATATTGCAAGGGGCTTCTTTTTTAGGCGTGAGCCTGGGAGCCGCAGACACGGCTAATACCTATATGGATTTCGAGGCCACAATGAGCAAGGTGCAGGCGCTTTCAAATGCTTCAGAACAGGATATGGAACGGCTGACCGAAACAGCAAAGGAAATGGGAGCTGTTACGAAATATTCCGGAACTGAGTCAGCGGAAGCGTTCACGTACATGGCACAAGCCGGCTGGGATACCCAGTCAATGATTAGCGGTATCGGCGGCATTATGAGCCTGGCGGCGTCTGATGGAATTGAACTGGCGCAGGCAACGGATATTGTGGCCAATGCCCTTACTGCCTTCGGTTTGACGGCAAGCGATACAGCACGGTTCGCAGATGTACTGGCAGTAGCTTCATCCGCCACCAATACGGATGTTGCCGGACTGGGAGAGGCTTTCAAGTATGTCGCTCCGGTTGCTGGTGCATTGAAGTACAACATCGAAGACGTATCTATGGCTCTTGGCCTTATGAGCAATAACGGTATTAAGGGGTCGATGGCAGGTACGGCGCTGAAAACATCGCTGGCAAACTTAGCGTCTCCGACAGATAGTATGGCTGCTGTCATGGATAAGTACAACATCAGCCTTACTGATGGCGAAGGCAATATGAAGTCTCTAAGTGAAGTTATGGACAACTTGAGAGATAGCCTGGGCGGGCTGGATGAAGCTGAGCAGACGGCAGCCGCTTCGACATTGTTTGGTAAAGAGGCAATGGCCGGTATGCTGTCAATCATCAATACCTCAGAAGCAGATTACAGGTCACTCGCAGAGCAGATTGAAAATTCAGCTGGAGCAGCGGATCGCATGGCAGAAACTATGCAGGATAATCTCGCCGGAACCCTGGAGCAGTTAGGTGGTGCCGTAGAAACGGTACAGCTGACGCTGGGAGAGCGGATGGAGCCGTACATCGCCGGTATCGCCGGAGGTTTAGCGGATGCAATGCCTATGATCGAAGATATTGGCGTTGCCGCTTTCGATGTTCTGGATGCGAAATTCGCTGAGGTGCAGAGGACGGTTGAGTCTATGACACGTTCTGATGAATGGCAAAATGCCGATCTATTCGGGAAAATTGATATTGCATGGAACAAAATTATTGCTGAACCGTTTATGGAATGGGCCGGATCAGACGGCGTTGATATGATGTCGAAAGGTCTTGGAAGCCTATTCTCCAGTGCGGCGAAGATTCTTCCCGGCGGCGAGCAGGCCGGCCTTACAAGCTGGTTGAGCGCCGGAATTATAGGTATGGGTGCATCTAAGCTGATGAAAACAGGAAGTAGTATAGTGCAGACATTATCCCCGATTGCATCCGGGATTAAGAGCATTGGATCAGCGGCAAAGTCAGCAACCAGTGTGAGCGGTTTCATCAGTAATATAGGAAGCATGGTGCCGGCTTCTGCCAAATTTGGCATTGCTGCGGCTGCAGTAACGGCGGCCGTGGTTGCTATCACAACAGCGGTCCACAATTACACTGAGGCACAGAAAGAAGCAAGTCTTAGTGAACATTTCGGAGACATTGTTCTTTCCGCAAAAGAAGCGGAAGAGGTGGCCTCCGGAATTTTGAACGCAAAGTACCTAGTAAACGTGGATATGGAACTGGGGGCAATCGAAAAGGCTGACGATTTTGCGGCGGCTGCACAGGAAGCATTGGAAGAAAATGAGGTTCTGATCTGGAAATCCAGTGTTGGTATCGAACTGACGGCGGATGAACAGCAGAGCTTCACAGACAATATTGATACTTTCGTGGAGTCGAAAATCTCCGAACTGGAGCAAAGAACCTATGCCGCACATCTTCAAGTAGAAACATTCCTGGGAGGTACGCAGGAGGGGCAAACCCTGGCAGATTCCATTGAAGAATGGGCCAGTGCAGATGAAATAGAGCTGTCCGGCCTGTCACAGAACCTCCAGGCTGCGGTTGAAGCGGCCCTGGAAGATGGAATTATCAGTGTTGATGAAGCAAAGGCAGTGGCAGAATTACAGAATAAGATGAACAGCATTACAAGCCGCTGGAAACAGGCTGAAGAAGAAGCGCAGATGGACTGGATCAACACGGAGTACGGCAATCTCAGCGGAAAAGAACTGACTGCAGATTCCTTCACATCAGTTGTGGAGGCGTTGGCAGACCAGAGACAGGCAGCATCCGAAACGGTGGAAGCCTCTGCAAAGGAGTTTTACGCAACCCTGAACGCTATGGAAGAGGCCGGAAGGCTGACAAGCGAAACCAATGCTCACTACAAGGAACTGGCGTCACAGGCTATCCGAAACCAGCAGGCCTCCGATCTTATGACCAGTTTGGCGTTTGAGACGAATACTATCAACGACACATACGGAGATCTGCTCTCCAAAAACCAGGAAAAAAGCGGTGGCAACGTGTCCTCGGCTATAGATAGTTTGAAACAGTATGTAGCCGACGGAGATACCATGTGGCTGATGGATGAACTGTCTTATGGCTACTCTAGGGCACAGCAAGGCGGAGGCTGGGGATGGACTCAGAGTGGAGACCAGAACGCACTGGAAGAACTCTGGAAAAGCATGAAACCGGACGCAACCGCCATGACCGAGATGATAGACGAGTATGTATCTATGGGCCAGGCCATTCCTAAACAGATTATGGACAGCTTCAACGAGGCCATGGAAATCGGCGCTGCGTCTGGAGATACGGATGCGGCATGGCAGGTATATGCCAATGCAATAGCGCAGTCCGGGGATCAGGCTCTTATCGATGCGGTTAATGAGATGGACGCCAACGGTCAGCTGAGTGATGAACTCAGCGATGCCTGGAAACGTGCCACAGCAGAGGTTACGGATGAAGAACTGACGCTGGATGGGCTGAACGCAGAACTGGGCGAAGTTGATGTTGATTCGGAGCAGGCTAGGGCAGCACTTTCTGAGGAGATACAGGCGGTTCTTGATGAATTTGAGGCAGGAGGAGACACCGTAGAGGTCACAGGATCAGAAGTCCTTGTTACCCTGGGAGAAGTTTCCGTGAATGAGGGAGACGCACTGGAGCAGATTGCTTCCGCCGTTGGAATGACGGTCGATGAACTGGCAGAGTACAACGGCATTGAGGCCGGCGAGGTTGATGTCGGCATGACGGTGCGAATCCCAACCGATCAGATAAACGTTGACACTGCAGAACTTAACGCCGCTGTCGATCAGACGGTAGCAGAGGCATCAGCTGTGGAGCCGGCAACCGTGGACGCATCAGCAGATGTTACAGTGCAGGCCAATACGGTCGATACTGCTCCGGTAGAAGAGTCGGCACAGACGGCGCTTGACAGTGCGGAGGGAACTACTTCCGCAACCATGGCCGCCGATGTAACGGTCCAGGCAGGAGAAACCAATGTAGGCTCAGTAGTAGAATCCGTTCAGTCAGAACTGGACGGCTCTTTTGCGTCAGCCCTCCCGGTCAGCGGTTCGGCTGATGTTACCCTGGACCAGACCAATAACTCCTCGGACGTTTACAGCCAGGTCGGAAGTGATCTGCGAGGTGCCATGAGCGCCGGATACAGCGTAAGCACTAATGCAAGCATCCATGTGAACTACTCCATCGCAAACCCGACAGCAAGCATCAGTTTTGGCGGCGGAGGCACCGGCTCGGCAACGGTTACTGCATCCCTCAACGCAGCCGGCGGCGAAGTTGGACGGAACGGCCCGGAACTTTCCTGGGTTGGCGAGGAAGGATTGGAATATATCATTCCTACAGTTCCGGGAAGACGGGCAAGAGGAATCGAACTCTGGAAGGCTGCTGGACGAACCCTGGGAGTGCTTGACTCTGAAGGAAATATTTCAGCACATGCGGCCGGCGGAATGGTCGGCAGCGGATTTGGCTTTACACCGGAGGATGCAGGACAGATCACATGGGAGCCGGAAAACGAGGATGATACAGTTTGGAGTGTTATGGGGCGCTCTTCCAAAGGAGACAGCAGCAAAGAGTCTTCCGAAGGAGAAGGAACTACGGTTTCTGTAGAAGCGCCCCAAAATTCTCAGGGCGAGGGCGGGAACACATTCACGATTAATGTGGATATGAGTCCTGTCTTCCGTATAGACGGAGAGGGTATGGATGATGACCGGATCATGGAAGTTGTCCAGAGCCGCATCCGTGAGATGGCGGATGACCTGGGAGATGAAATCGCAGAGCGTATGAGCAAAATCTTTGCGAATATGCCGTTAGCAACGGAGGCGTAGCGTATGGATATTTATTTGACGCCAGACGGGGGATCACAGATTCGGTTTCCCATGATGCCTGAGAAGCTGACGATAGGAGCAGACGCAAAGTTTATGTCGTACAGTATTATTTCCCTGGGTGACGTAAAACTCCCCAGGGGAAAAGGCATTGAAGAGGTATCGTGGTCCGGGACCTTCCCTGGCGAGTCGAGAAAAGGGGCGCCGTTCATTAAGGCGTTCACAAAACCGGACAGTTTGATAAAGAATTTGAGAAGCTATCGTGATAAAGGTACGAAATGCACACTTCTGGTAACTGGAACCTGTATAAACTTGACAGTTTATATTTCAAAGTTCACCGGGAAGTATGTTGGGGCCGGAGACTTTCAGTATGAAATTGAGTTTATCGTGGCCCAGGAGATCAAAATATACACCACATCGGAGTTGAAGATCAGTACGCCGCAGGCACCAAGACCGGCTTCCAAAAAGACCACCAAAAGCACTGCAACGGAGAGCAAGACCAGAACTTATACGGTGAAATCAGGAGATTGCCTCTGGAGGATTGCACAGAAGTTCCTGGGAAAAGGCTCACGCTATACGGAAATATACAATCTAAACAGAGATAAAATTAGCAATCCGAACCTGATTTATCCAGGACAGGTATTGCGAATCCCGAACAGTTAAGGGGGTGCCTGTTTATGATTGAGATAAGCAAGGTATCCTATGACGTGATTGTTGTCACAGAGAAAAATCTTCAGCTGAACATTACCCAGGCCGTTGAGGATTTGGGATGGGAAGAGAATGAAGATGAATTGGCTATGAAGATCAGCTTCGATATGTATAATGCCACTTACAACGGCAGTCAGCTATCGTCTCTGGTAAAAATAGGGGCGATAGTTGCCGTAAAGGGGCATTGGGGCAGCGGCAGTGGAGTCGTGGCTATGGGTAACATTATTGAGTGTACCCGGAAGAGTTCAAAGAGCGATGAAGTGTTCGATGTTGTTGCCTATGATAACCTGTATAACCTTCAGAAAAGTTCTGACTGCGTGTACTTTGCCAAAGGAAAAAAGACGAAGAGCATACTGACATCCATCATGAAATCGTGGGGAATCAGCATTTCCAGCTACAACGGGCCGAATGTTTCCCATTCCAAAATTCTGGAGAAGAATAAAAAGCTGGGAGATATTATCCGGAATGTGCTTGACGAGGCAAAGAAGAAAGGCGGCGCCGCCGCAATCCTGCGAAGTACAGAGACAAAGATCCAGGTTGTGAAGAAAGGCAGTAACACCACGATTTACGCTTTCCAGGGGGAAAGTTCCACGGAGGCAAGTCACAAAATCAGTATTGCGAATATCGTAACGAGAGTTAAGGTGATCTCTTCTGAGGATTCTGACAGCGCGGCGAAAGTAGAGGCAACAGTTGACGGGAAGACCGAGTATGGCGTGTTTCAGAAGATTGTTACGAAATCCAAAAGTGATGACTTATCAGAAGCGAAAAAGGAGGCAAACGAGATTCTGGACGAGGATGGAAGCCCGGAAGAAACCAGCCGGCTTATCGGTCCGGACGTTCCACCGATCAGAAAAGGCGATCTGGTATATGCAAAAGTGGGGGCGCTCAATGGGTTTTACCTGGCGAAGAGCGTTCAGCACAATGCAAAATCCGGACGCATCACGATGGAAATTGAGAAGTATGTACCGAAAGCCGAGGCTGTCGAAGAGAAATCTTCAGAGAAATCCTATAAAGTCGGAGACATTGTGAATTTCAAGGGCGGCACTCATTATGTGTCATCCTATGCAGGAGCCAAAGGATATAAGGCACGGGCGGGCAAGGCAAAGATCACCCTGGGGCCGGACTGCAAAGCGAATGGCGGCGCTCACCCATGGCATCTGATCCATACGGACAGTTCATCCAATGTTTACGGCTGGGTTGATGAAGGAACATTTGAATAGCGGGAGGTGAACAGCATGGCAAAAGCGGACGGAAATCCCGGACTTAGTAAGTTGGCAAGGGTAATGTCCAACCGCATGAGGGAATTTTCAGATCAGACTGCCGAAGATGTCACGCCGGATTTTGGCGTAATTAACGGAAATATGAGCCTGACTACGAACCGTTTTCCGGTTGCTATTCCACAGGGGGAATATTATATTGGCCGCTTAGTCTCCGGGCTGCAGATCCCTGTGTCTGGCGGCTCCCATGGAGGGCATGAAACCGGTAACGGAACCCACAGCCACATAGTAACTCTTCCAGGACTTTCCCCAGGAGATCACGTTTTGGTTGTATGGGTCCAAAACGAGCCAGTTGTAGTAGATGTAATCAGGAGATAGGAGGCGGTAAAAATGTCAGAACGACAGCTGTTTCCGGTGTTCGATCTCCCGGAAATACCAGACAATCCAGAATATGACGAGCGGTATAAATCCTCAGTCTATTTTGATTTTGAAAAGGGAGATTTTGTCCGGGATGGTGCGAATAAGCTGATCCGGGCAAACGGCAAGGAGGCATATATCCAATGGTGTCTAAAGATGATAGACACAGAGCGAGAAACCTGCCTTGCATACGGTTCTGACATCGGAACAGAATTTGAAGAAATGGACGTATCGGAAAGAGAGTCCACAGAAAGCGAGATAGAAAGAACAATCACGGAGACTCTGCTGGTACATCCGGCAACAGAGTATGTCCGTGATTTTTCATTTTCCTACAACCCTGGAGAAATCGGGGTGTCCTTCATGGTGAAAGGGTATCCATGGGAGGATGAAGAGCAGCTGGAAATCAAGATTTAAAGGAGGAGGTGAGAACAGTGCCAGACATAGAAGAATTTACAGTACCAGATTTTTTGCAGGATTGCGATGCGGATACCATCCACAAGAGGATGTTGGACCAGCTTCCGGATGATATTGATAAGACGGAGGGCGGCTTCCCGTGGGATTTTACAAGACCCACAGCGTTGATAGCTGCTGAACTTCTGGAATTTTACATTCCGGAAGCGATAAAACTCATGTTTCCTCAGTGGAGTTACGGAGAGTATCTGGACCGCCTGGCTCAAATGGCGAGAGTGGAGAGAAAGGCCCCGAACTTTGCAACGGCTGAAATTGCTGTAGAAGGCCTTCCGGGAACTGTAATTCAGACAGGATCGGTTTTTGCCACTCCAGAAACGGACAGCGCAGAATCAGTAGAATTTGCCGCTATTGAGCAGTGCGTTATAGGAGAAGACGGGAAAGGCACAGTAGTGGTCCAAGCTATGGTGGCCGGCAGGGGATCGAATGTGAACGCAAACACAATCACACTGATGTCTGTTCCGATTGATGGAGTTACCACAGTGACAAACCCGGAGCGGGCCAGCGGCGGCACAGAGGAGGAAACAGACGATGAACTGCGACAGAGAATCCTTGAAGCCAACGATATGATGGACACATCCTATATCGGAAACCATTCCGACTATAAGAGGTGGGCTGAGTCGGTACAGGGAATCGGAACAGCTATTGTGGTGCCGGAATGGGATGGCCCCGAAACGGTAAAGATTGTTGTGCTTGATGCCAATGGAGAGGCGGCCAATTCAACACTGCAACAGGCTGTGTACGACTACATTATGAGTCCGGACAGCCCGATTGATAGACTAGCGCCGCCGAATGTGATCCTTACCGTGTCAGCTCCGGAACTGGTGAATATCAACTATGTTATCTCCGGGTTATCCTTGGAGGATGGATTTGAGGAAGAGAATGTGTTGGCAGAGTTTGAAAAGGCTCTGTCAAATTATTACAAGAATATGGTGAGTGAAGACGGCGAAGTGAAATATATTTGGGTTCACTCCACACTGACAAACACGGCCGGCGTTGAAGATTTTGAAGGGCTGAAGATGAATGGAAGCACCGAAAATATCACTATTGATATGGACGAGTATCCGTTCACTAAGAGCGTCACCACCGAGGAGGTGAGCTGATGGATTTAGAGAACTTCCCTACTAGGCCAACGGCTAGAGACATGATGGATATGATTTCCCCCATCTACGATCGCTCTTATGTAGCGAAGTGGATCTTTGAGGTCATGAGTGTTCCGCTGACTTTAGCGCAGGACACGGTAGCTGATCTGAGAAACCAGTCGTTCCCGGAGACGGCTACCTGGTCACTCCCATATTGGGAACAAAGTTATGGGATTGTCACGAACGAAGCATTAAGCATTGAGGAACGCCGAAGAGCAATCACGCAGAAAAGGAATTTTCGGAAGCCTATGAACCCGGTAAGAATCGAAATGCTGGTAAAGGAACTATGTGGCCGTGAATGCGAACTGGTAGAAAATGTGGAGCCTCACACCTTCGAGATTAAATTGTCACCGGGAGACAGCACTGTAAGTCTGAAACAGGTTATTGATCTGATAAACGAAGTGAAGCAGGCGCAGAAGAGTTTCCGGATCGTGTTTGAGACGCCGGTATCCGTGCGGATCAGGGCAGAGCCACGGTCAGCGGTATTCCCATACCGGACCACAAGTCAGAACAGAAAAGCAGGCCAGCATCCGGACCCGGCAATTATCACGGCTATCTATGACGCTGATTTGGAGGTTCACGCAGAAGGAGAAGGAAAAACCTTCCCTCATGTTGTGGCCGGAACACGACCAGATATTGCAAATATAGGTGTTCTCCCTTCGTTACAGCTTCAGGCATCGACTTTAGGACAGGGAGTCACATTTCCCTACCCTATCGCTGGTAAAGAGCCAGATGTAAGCAATTTTGGCGAACCGGAGAGCGGAGGTGTTGCGGCTTCCGTGGAAGGGAAATCAGTAAGTGTCGTATACAAAATATGTGGCTCAAAACGAATGTAGGAAGGAGGAGATTCAGATATGCTGACAGCGGAGGCCATCAATGGCTTCAAGGAATATGTGAAACGCACGGTTGCTTATGCCAGGTATAAAGTAGGCAGCACCTACTACCAGACCAATCTCACAAAAGTCTATACGGATTCTGGCGGTAAAGTAGCCATCGAATTTCAAGCCGGTAATGAGGTTTCCGGCAATATAACGGTAACAGAAGTACAGCTGTTCAATACAAGCGGTAACTTATGGCTCAGCAAGACGGAAAGCCTTCAGAGGAAATCCACCCAGGAAGCCATCTGGTATCGCTTTACTATTGATATTCAAGAAGTATAGGAAGGAGGCAGATACCCATGTATGTACCTACATTGTGGGAGGATGAAGTTGTCGAGCATCCTTACCGGTACAAAGAGACACAGAACGATGATGGGAGCATAGAGCATGTTCCTGATCCGGGAGAAATATTCAGCCAGGGAACGCCGCAGAGCGCAACCAATTTTAACCACCTGGAACGGTTTGGAACCTTCATGGCGATTGAGATGGCAAATGAAACGCTCCGTATGCTTATGAGTACCCGGCGGGAACTGGAGGGGATCGTTGGCGAGAAGCTAGAAGTTACCCTTACAAATTCCCAGGACTACCCGTTCAACAATTCTGTGAAGTCCGTTCAGCTTCCGGAATCCCGGAACAACAAAGACTACACTATCGAGGCTGAGGTTGTGAGCAGGACCGGCGGCGCTGTCGGAGAAATCGTATTCAGCGACAAGTTGCTGAATGGTTTCAAAGTGGCTTATACGGGATCAGCTTCACAGGTGGTTTTGAATTTGTATGTGAGAGGAGGTATTTAATCGTGGCGAACGTAATTATTCACAACGAAGAGAGACAAAGCGCCGTAGAGTATGTAGCACAAAAATACGGCATTGACACCCGTGATCCCGCTATGAGGGAAGCAGCGGAGATTACGGCCGTGAGAAGCCAGGAGGCTGTCGAAAAAGCACAGAACAGAAGGAGGTATTTCTGATGAATGTAACACATCTGCCGGAGGACGGCACAAATTTTATCCCTTACGAGGTCATGGGGAAGATCATCAGCTTTAATGATTCTGAGTTGATGTTTGACGCATCCAAAAAGGAGAGAGACTACGAGGTGGTTATTGACATCTGCCAGGACTACACTGGCGGCCTGGTGATGGGAGCGTCCAGTGGCGAGCGATATGTAGCCCAGCTGGTGATCCCGGCCAGAGAATACACCGAAACTGAATCAGCGAATCCGGAGTACGATCCGGAGGCAGAGGAAGGAACCGAATCCCCAACGATTACTACCAGGGAGCCGGTTCCTTTTGATATTGATAACTGCGAATTAAGACTGTGGGAAATGGAGGTTTAAGAGATGCCGAATTTTGATGATTTAAAGTTAGCTGTTGAGGCCCTGTCTGGAGGGAAGAACACGGTCCTTCTGGATGACAGGGAGATGCCATCTATTATGGTGTTGTTTCCGAGATTTAATATTTCGGATGTGATTGACGGCGGAAGCCAGAATGTTCACCCTGGATTCAGTGTGAATGGAGCGGTAAAGGATATGTACGTTTCAAAATTCCAGAATATCGTACTTAACGATAGAGCGTATTCTCTGGCCCTGAAAGACCCGAAAACGTACGTGAATTTTGATCAGGCAGTTACATATTGCCGAAATAAAGGAACCGGATGGGGCTTGTTACCGTATTCCCTGTGGAGTGCGATTGCGCTGTGGTGCAGGAAAAATGAAACCATGCCGAGAGGTAATAATAACTGGGGTAAAGACATTTCCTATCCCCATGAAAGAGGAGTACCGACATCCTACGAAACATCCGGAGATCACGATGGAGAGCCGGCCAGATGCGCCACTGGTTCCGGACCGGATACCTGGAATCACAACTGGCTGCCGGATGGCATTGCTGATCTGAATGGAAATGTTTGGGAGTGGTGCGCCGGCATGAGAACACAGGCCGGGGAACTTCAGATCATACCGTATGCAAACTGTATGATGGCCGACATTAGCATGGCGGCCGGAAGTTCAGAGTGGAAAGCGATCAAATCAGACGGAACCCTGGTTACTCCGGGATCTGCTGATACGCTGAAATGGGATTGGGTATCCAGCAAAATTCAGCTTACTAACGGCACCGTCACATACACCACGGATCAGGGAAATGGAGGACAGTACAAGGATATGACTCTGGTATCTGGCCTGAGTGCAGCACCGGAACTGGCAAAAGCCCTGTTGTTGTATCCGGACGAACCCGGCGGAGACTATGGCGGAGATTACCACTACGTCAACACTGTTGGAGAGCGTTTGCCGGTTTGCGGCGGCAGCTGGGCCACCTCTTCCAGTGCGGGTGTCTTCGGCGTGAACCTCTCCTACCCCCGGTCGTACTCCCGCGGCCTCATCGGCTTCCGCTCCGCTTTCTGTGAACTGTAACACTGAGACACTGTTTGCTCTGCGGTAGCAGAGCGTGTATGTAGCTTTCAAGGAGGAACAAAGTGGCACCTACAGAGAAAAATGAAACGGCAACAGGAGAGCAGCAAGTAGAAAATCTGAAAATCCGGATGAAAATTATTGATATGATCGAATATGCTCTTCCGCTCATAGAAAGATGGTCGGTTCCGCACCAGAAATTGTTGGGAGACAAGATTGCTCTCTGCATGGAAGAAATGCTGGAACTGGCGAATGAACTGGAGTGGGCGTACTCGAAGAAAACGCCGCATAAAAATCTGGATATGAAGAACAAAGCATTGCAGGATTTTGTTACGCTTGCGTACCGGTTGAAATACCTGAAGGGCTCTTCGTCTCATGCAGAGTGGACACGGCGTTCCAAAGAGATCGGCAGTATGCTCGGCGGCTACAAGAAGTGGCTGTATGAGGATGCGCCGGTCAAGAATAAGAAAGGTTATCAGCCCCGCTGAAATGGCGGGGCGTTTCCTTTGGGAATAGGCTATTGCGTTTGCCGATTTGCGGCGGCAGCTGGAACAACACTTCCAATGCGGGTGTCTTCAACGTGAACCTCAACAACCCCCGGTCGAACTCCAACAGCAACATCGGCTTCCGCTCCGCTTTACTCTCATATGCCAGAGGCGGAATGTTCAAGGACCTTCCGACAGTGCGAGAGGATAAAGGAGTCTATTTCCGCTCCGGGCCAGACATGGCAGGAGAAAAAGACCATATTCCCGAAAGGTGGGTATGGCCGTCTCCGGGGAGACATACAAACCGGAGACAACTATGGAAGCCGCAAGTAGCCACGGCGAAAGCTGCAACACATAGATTTTGAGGTATAGATGAAAATTAAGAATGTTTTCGATGTCATATTTTCCATGGACAATTTGTATTTGGCTCTGGAAGATGCTTCCAAAGGTAGGAGATATAACAAGGATGTACTGGTTTACAATCTGGATACCTGGGCTTTGCTGAATGAACTACGGCAGGAGGTTCTGAACGGCACTTATAAGATAGATCGGTATTTTATCTTTTACATTTATGAGCCAAAGAAAAGAATGATTATGTCAATATCATTCAGACATCGTATCATACAGTGGGCCATTTACCGGGTAATCAATCCCATGCTGGTAAAAGGCTACATAGAGGATTCTTACGGCTGCATACCTGGCCGTGGCTCCCTCAGTGCAATGCAGCGTTTGAAATACTGGATTGAACAGGTAAACCGGAAAGAAAGGCAGTGGTTTTATCTTAAATTGGACATCAGCAAATATTTTTACAGAGTATCACACCGGGTACTGAAAAAGATCCTTGCAAAGAAAATCAAGGACAAAAGACTGCTGAATGTACTGTATGGAATCATAGCCTGCGAACACACGCCCTTTGGTCTTCCGCCGGGCCGTTCCCCAGGTGATGTTCCTTTGGAAGAGAGGCTGTATGATGTTGGGATGCCAATAGGTAATCTATTGTCGCAGGTATTCGCCAATTTATATCTGGATGCGTTGGACCAGTTCTGCAAAAGGGTTCTGCGTATTCATTTTTATATCCGTTACATGGATGATGTAATTATCCTGAGTGACGATAAGATACAGCTTCGGTCCTGGAAAGACAGGATTGAAGCGTTTCTTCTGGAAGAATTGGAACTGAACTTGAATAAGAAAACCTGTATCCGGCCGATAAGCCAGGGCATAGAGTTTGTAGGTTATCGGATATGGCCGAACCGTGTAGTGATCCGGAAAAGCACAAGCCTCCGGATCAAACGTGCGCTGCGAGGTATGCGGGTAAAATATTCCAGGTATGAAGTTACTTTCCAGGATGTAACAGAAACCCTTCAGAGTTACCTGGGGATGCTGGAGCATTGCGACAGTGAAGCTCTGGTGAAGAGTATTCTGGACAATTTGGTATTAACCCACGCAGATCAGACGGAGGAGGTGATTTATGAGCAGACAGGAGCTGCTTGAATTGCAGAACCAAATCATTGAACGGCAAAACGATGTGATCCGGAGGCTGATTGAGGAAATCAGCCATTACGAAAACTTCACAATGAGCAGTGAATTAAGGGAGTCCATGAATGAGGTGGATTCCCTTTTTGGTCAGCTGTGAAAGAAGGTGAGGGTATGCAATTTATACGAGACAAACCGTAGTGATACGAAGATCAAAAATTTTAAAGAAAGGAAACGAAAAGGTGGATGCAGTTATTGAAACGTTTGGGGGCCTGGAGGTTGCCACCGTTATTGTCTTCTGCGCTGCTCTGTTCGCCATCTGGAAGCTATACAGAAAGGCAAAAAAATACATCATAGAGCAGTACCAGAGGGAAGAGGAGAAGGACGCAAAAATCCAGAAGTGTCTGGATCAGATTGCCATGTATCCGAAGTGGAGACAGCAGAGTATGGATATGCAGAAAAAATTCACGGAAGATATTAAGCATCTGACAGATACGCAAAAGGAGAACATCCGGCGAATGGAGGAGATTGAGAAAGCGAACCGCAAGAGAAAGAGAAATGAACTGAGAGAACGCTTGCTTCAGTCTTACAGATACTTCACTTCAAAAGAGAAGAATCCTTTGCTGGCATGGTCTGAAATGGAGTCGGATTCTTTCTGGAAAATCTTCAAAGATTACGAAGACCTGGACGGTGACGGTTATGTTCACTCTGAGGTACAGCCGGCCATGAACAGCCTTGAGGTTATCCCCATGCATGAGACAGAAAGAATCAGTGAACTGATGCAGAGCAGGAAATGAGGGAGGTGCGATATGAAAAGGGAAGAAAAAAATGAAGAAGCAAAGAAGTCCTCCAGAAAGTCAATCGGAACGATGAATGTGATCCTGATTATTGTCGGGGTCTTTTTAGTTGCCTTCACTCTGAAAATGATCTCTTTGTTTGAGATATACGGCATGGTTCCGGATACACTTGTGAATTGCGTATTTGTTGCCCTGGCCGGAGAGTGCGGGATCATGGGGTGGATCAAAACTTCCAAAGAGAAAAATAAGGATCGGAGATGGCAACTAGAGGACCGGAAGCGGGAACGGGAAAATCTTCTGGAAGATCAGAACAACTCAGGAGGAGACAACTTTCCGTTAGGATAATACGAGATAAGTTATTTGTGCGGCAGGGAAAATTCCCTGTCTTATTTTTTAGAAGCGAGGTGTGTTGAAATGACAAATCAGGAATTTATTAAACAGATTGCGGGGTATGTGCAGAAGTACGCTCCACAGTATGGAATTAAATGCTGCAGTGCGATCATCGCCCAGGCAATCAATGAAAGTGGCTGGGGAAAAAGCAAGCTGGCAGCACAGTATCATAATTACTTCGGTCTGAAATGCGGAACAAAGTGGACAGGCCCGTCTGTAAATCTGACCACCCAGGAAGAGTACCAGCCCGGAACACTTACAACGATCAAAGATAATTTCCGCGTTTACAGCAGCATAGAGGAAGGAGTCAAGGGATATTTTGAGTTTATCCAGCTTGACCGTTACAAGAATCTGAGGGGCATTACTGATCCGGAGAAATATTTGCAGACCATCAAAAATGATGGCTACGCTACGAGTTCAACCTATGTTCAGAACAATATGGCCCTGGTGAATCAGTATAACCTGACACAGTACGATGGAAACAGTGGAGGAGGATCAAAAGTGGGAGTAACAGCACAGGACGTTTTAAATGTAATGAGATCATGGATTGGCTACAGCGAGGCCAATGGAAAATTTAAACAGATCATCGACCTTTATAACAGCCATAAGCCGCTGGCCCGTGGATATGCAGTGAAGTACACGGACGAATGGTGCGATACTACGGTGTCGGCCGCCGGAATCAAAGCAGGAGCAGTTGACCTGATTGGAACGGAGTGCGGGTGCGAGGAGCATGTGAAAATCTTTAAACAGAAGGGAATCTGGATTGAGGATGGAGCGATCACTCCGCAGCCTGGAGATATTATCCTGTTCAACTGGGATGACAACACGCAGCCGAATGACGGGTACAGCGATCACATTGGCTTTGTTGAGAGTGTTTCTGGACGTACAATCACAACGATTGAAGGAAATAAGAGCCAGGCAGTCGGCCGCCGGACGCTTACGGTAGGTGCAGGAAATATCCGTGGATATGCAAGACCGAAATACAGCGGATCTTCCTCTGGAGGAGGAAGCACTTCGTCTTCAACATCTCCGAAAAAGTCTGTTTCCGAAATCGCAGATGAAGTGATTGCCGGAAAATGGGGTAACGGAGACGCCAGAAAGAACGCTATCACTGCAGCTGGCTACAATTACAGCGAGGTACAGGCGGCGGTTAATGCGAAACTTTCCGGAAGCAGCACAACTACTTCTAAGAAGTCCAATGCTGAGATTGCAAAGGAAGTAATCGCCGGTAAGTGGGGGAACGGAACTGACAGAAAGAAGAAGCTGGAAGCGGCCGGCTATAATTACATGACGATCCAGGCAGAGGTCAACAAGCAGCTTGGAAAATCCGGATCGAGTGCCGGAACATCCGGAGGCTCTTCCAGACCGTCCTATTCTGTAGGAAAGACCTACACTCTCCTGGTGGACGCCGTGAGAGTACGGACCGGTGCCGGCACAAACAATTCAGCGAAGAGTTATTCACAGCTGACGGCCAATGCCAGGGCAAATGCCTACAGCAACGGCTGTCTGAAGAAAGGAACCAAAGTCACCTGCCAGGCGGTTCAGAATGTCGGAAACGATGTCTGGATCAAAATTCCGTCTGGATGGATTGCCGCATATTACGGCGGATCAAAATACGTTGGATAAGAGAAGGAGGAAAATGTTATGCAGGATTTAATCAGTGATTTACTCGTTGCGGTTGTAACGGTATGCGTACCGATCTTTACGGCCTACATAGTGAAAGCAATCCAGAAAGCCGGAGACAATGCTGCTGCTGATACAGAAGATCTTAAAGTGCGTGGGTACATCGAAGAGATCACCGCCGCTATCACACAGGCAGTAAGCGCCACAAGTCAGACTTATGTGGATGCTCTGAAGGAGAACGGAGAATTTACATTGGAAGCCCAGAAAGAAGCCCTCCAGAAATCCATTGAGACGGCGAAAGCCATTCTCAGTCCGGCGGCTCTGGAATTTATTGACGATGTATACGGAAACTTTGTGGAATATGTAACGCCGAAGATTGAGGCTGAGGTCCGGAAGCAGAAACTTGAAGCACCGGTGGAAGTAGTATCCGAGATTGAGATTCCTGACACGACCACGGTGGCGGCTTCCACCGCAGCGGCAACGGCGGCCACAATCGCCCAGACTGCTATCGGCCAGATGAGCGCCGAAGCTGTGAAGGGTGATCCGCCCAAAGAAGAGGACAAGCAGGAATGACGGGAACACTCCAGGCCATAGCCAATCTTTCCCTGGTCCTTATAGGAATTGCCCTTCATGCGATATGGGTGAAATCCTTGGTGAATTATGATCCGAAGGAGCATGAAGGGGAAGAAATCGAATGGCCGTAAGTATCTGAGATAACGGCTCTCCGTCCGGTAAATGCTGATAGATGGAGAGCCTGATCTGGCATCGGAAAGGAAGTGGAGCATGAAAATATTTGCAGTAATCATTATTCTCGTGGCCCTGTCTCTCCTGGTCGTATGCTCCTGCGCCCTTGCTAAAGGCGCCCTGGAGACACCGGAGGAAAGAGAAGAGGAAGACCGGGAACAGGCAGAGTGGTTGAATGAATGGGCTAGAAAGAAGAAAAAATAGCCTTCTGAGGAATTTGGCCGAGCAAGGAAGAAAAGTATGTCACATGGACTCGTTGGGAAACCGGCGGGTCCTTTTTTATTGCCATAAATGCGGAGCAAGTCAGCAGAAAAAATCAATATACAAAATCACCAAAAATAAGTGGGGGTTTTTGACGAAATGTGCCTGACCAACGATAGAGATTTTTAGATATTAACATATGCCTAAAAGATAAAAGCCGGTATAGAGCCGTGTACGAGGGTGTAGACATATATGCTCTTTTTGGAAGAAAATGTCTGGTAGCGTAGGAGCGGTTATGATATAATTTTCCTGTTGCCACCTCCTATACTGGCACGGAAGGGAGGTGTCTTGCGTGGAAGTTATTATTTCTCTTATTGTTGCTGTTGCGGCAGGGGTGATTTGCCATCTCATCTGCAAATGGCTGGACGGTGACAAGTAACTGGCAACCAGCCTATGGGGTTAAGCCTTCCCATTGCCAAAAGTAGGAATAGAAAACCCCGGAGAGCCACCTCCGGGGTTTTCGTTTGCCATCTTGCATGGACTTATTACTTCTCTTTGCCTACTGGCATTATAGCATATGCAGATCTGAAATGCAATATTCGTGAAAATGTTCTCAGTATGGCAAGGATAGTTGATAAATGCGAATTATCCACAATATCCACATAGAAAAGTGAATAACTCGCAGATACGAATATCCTTAATTTATAAGGAATACAGGCTGTTTGCAAAGAAAAACCTGTGACATTGTCACAACGATGTCACAAACGGTCACAAACTTCTTTATCTATATCTTTCTCTATATCTTACTCTTTCTCTTTTTCTATATCTTCAATCTGGTATCTAAAAGATATATAAAATCCACACTTTGTAAGTGCGAAGAAAAAGCACAAAATAATTTGGATATTGAGAAGTAAAACACTTGACAAATACGCAAGTACGAAGTATAATATATACATAATCAAACAGCACTTAAACCTCAAAGGTTTTATTTTTTACCTAAAAGATTCGCATATGCGAAGCAAAAGCAATGATCGGAAGAGAGGAGAAATAAAATGATGTCCACAAAAGAACAGGAATTAAAGGCATTGGAGAAAATTAGAAAGATCGTAGAAGATCTCGGAGAAGAAAGCTACATTGGAACGGCATTTGAAGGATGCTTCGAGATTGCAGAAGAGAATATTGAAAACGACTTTGCATGCAGCATGAAGAACAGGTGGGAGACTGAACGGAAGGATGCGGAGCATTTCCGTAGACTGGCCGGGAAATTAACAGACGAATTGGAAAAAGCAAAGAAGGAAAATGAGAGACTCCGAAAAAAGGTTCTTCCTGCAGAAGACATGAATAGATTACACGCCATTACATGCCAGAAGAGAATTTCTGAAAAAGAGAATATGAATAAAGCGGCGGCGAAAATAGTGGAAAATGCAGAAAATCCAAATAGCAAGGATTTTAGAGATGCAGTGGAGGAACATAGAAATGCTAAGAAATTAGAGGAGATTTACCAGGGAATTGCTGAAAGATTGACAGTATCCTTGGAAGCGTAAATGCTGCCCGCCCCGGAGGTTACGAAGGCAGAAAGGATGAAAATGACAGCTCTTCAGAAAGAGATAAACGACCGGAGTTATGCCATAAACAGAATGGGCCATTTAATGGCTGCCGGTCTGGTGACTATCACCGCAGATAACGAAAGTGTTTTCCAGACGGTTATGGCACTGATGATTGAAGAAAACGAGCAGAGGCGGAGACGGCAGGAGGAAACATTCAAACAGATGCCATGGCTGAAAAAAGAAAAGGAGTAGGTAACATGGAGTACAAATCGAGCAAGAAAGAGAATAAATCCAGACAGGTGAAGAAACCCTGCATAGGGTGTGTTTATTACGATGCCTGCGGCTGTAGCACACGCACAGAGCCATGTGAGGGAAGAATTACAAAGAGGGAAAGGGGCGGAGGGGAATGAAATATTCTGAAATGACAGATGAAGAACTGTTGAAACTCCAGACGGTCTTTACAGCAAGAGGAAATCTCAATGCAGCTACAGAAATTTCAGAATTTAGAGAAGTTTTTGGAAAGACAGTCGAAGTTGTAAAAGGACGGAAGGTCCCAAAAGGTACAACTGGTAAGTGTTTTTGGGTAAAACGGTATGACTACTCCCGTTACGGAGATCCGTGGGGAATATATAGCAACACACGTATTGGCATCAGGACGCCAGACGGAGAAGTATTTTTTACTTCATTCGACAACGTGATTATTAAGGAGAAAGAATATGTATAGATATTACAGTACACAGCGCCCGGTTCTTCCGGGCGGTTTCCCGGAGAAAGATAAGGTTGAGCGGATTCAGAATTTCGACAACAAGGAATTTTGTGAAGAGATAGGGGATGAAGCCTGGGGCCTAATAGAATATTCGGAACCACTGACGCAAGAGCAGGCAGACGCTTATGAATTGATTCTGGCCGGGATGAAAACTTTCTGGTGCGTGACAACCAGCGTGTATGACAACGGAAAGGTAAGAGCGGCGATCACGAATTGCATCCAGGCGGTAAAAAAGCCGGAAAGCGAATCAAAGGAACTGAGAAACAAGGATGTTTACCACGACTGGTTTGGAAGCAAAGATGAAGCGGATCAGTTCGTGGAGGACGCAAAGAACGCATGAGAGGAGGCGGAACTATGGTAACAATACTCAAAGAAGCGCACACAGAGTATTCGGAAGAGGTGAATGTGGAATATCGGTATAGAGATGATCCGGACGCTGGATTTGCATTTCCGTGGAAAGACGGAAAAGTGCAGCTGAATCCTCTTTCTGAGAAAAATTACAAGTGGTGCCAGGATCATCCGGAAGAGGTCGAGTGCCTGGGCGTTGTTGAGAGGAAAAGTTCATGCAGGGTGCCGGCTCTGGCAAGATGTGAATGTGGAGAGAAATTTCACCTTAACGGACACTATTACGGATGTACTCAGTGTCCGGGATGTTTAAGATGGTACGCCATGAACGGATATGAGGTAACTTCCCCGGATCAGTGGGAAGAGGATTTTGAGGAGGATTAGACTATGAAAGCAGCAGAAAGAAAAATGGCAGAAGAACTGATGGCGCTGACGTTGGAAGCAATCGAAAAGACAGGGAGTTATGTTAGTTTCCAGATCAGTGATTACGGACCGTTCATCCATATATGTGCGATGGAAAATGGCTTTCAAGAAAATGGTAATTTTGATGGTTGGTTTACAATACCGTATTCGGTTGACAAAATCACTCAGGAAATACAGGAAGAGGCATATGCGCAGGCAAAAAGTTATCTGGAAAATTTAATTCAGAAAGCGGAAATAACAGGGGCAGCCTAAAGCAGTACAACAGGGGAGAATATAGGAGGGCAAAGTAGAAATGAGACTTTCATACAACAAACACACGGAGAATCTGATTGAAATTGCGATGACATTCAATGCCATTTGGGAGAGAAATGCACAGGTAAGAAATTCTAATATTGAGAGTGCAGAGTGGAAGCAGTATTTCATTGACTGGGCGAATGAATTTGAGAGGAAGTACAAGTATGAGGACTGGAGAAATGGCGATTACTTCTGCACGATTGCGGAGTTTACCAAAAAGAAGATCTCTGGCCTGATCGGAAGGAGGGTGATTTGGAATGTATAAGACGGTTGGAAAATATATCCCGGAATCAAGGGATCAACCGGAGGTTATTGAGCGAGAGTATTACGGGCAGGGGATGATTTACAAGAACTGGGAGGCGTACTACGATACAGCCCATCCTGACCGGGTGTGTTATATCCCGGAGTTAAGCGATTCCCTGTATACCAGGCAGGACTTTCTTGACATATGCAACGGCCAGTCAGAGATTGCAGATCAGATTTTTGAGGATGTTGACTGGCAATCTCCAGAAACTTTATTGGAGGAACAGTGGTACGAAGAATTGGCTATTTGTCCTAAGTGTAAAAAATGGTATTGGTGTTACGGCGTGGACAAATGCCCGAATTGTGGGAATGAAAAGGAGATGAATTAAAAGATGGAATTGGATCAGAAGCATGTTGACATATTGGAAAGCCTGGATTGGACCATTAACGGATACACAGATGATGGCCGGGTAGAAATAGAAAAGTATTCGCCGGCGGGAGAAGAATTTGTTATCTGCGTTGATGTAAATGATTTCCCTAAGTCTGTATTTGAATATGCGGAGAGCTTCGATGCAGATGAACATATCGCTATGTGGATTGAGGGAAGGGAAAATGGAACCGCTGGTGTACCGACAACAAGAGAATTAGTACAAGATGCGGAAGAGATTGAGAAAATGCTTCAGGAGCTTTCGGATGCCCTTAATAATCCGGTCAAACCCAACAAGATCTCCTGTGACACAGGAGAAAAGAAGTGGAACTGCGAGGTGAATCTGAACGTCATTGTGACCGAAGAGGATATTGACGATATTATGGTGTCGGCTCTGGAAGGTGGAATAACCTATTGGTGTCAAGAAGCGGAAGTGATTGGAGAGCGGATGGGAGAAGGCTGGGGTCATGAGCAGATCGCAAGGGGAGGAATCCTCAGATTATACGATGCGGAAGACGGCGGACATTATGACCTTGACCGTGAGAAGTTTATGGCCGGACTGAAAAAGTATTTGCAGAATCCGCTGTATGACGGAACGATAGAGCTGGGAACAAAAGAGAATACGATGGTGCTTGACTGCGGGATGATAGATGCGCCGGCTGCAGACCAGATTATCCAGTATGCGCTGTTCGGAGAGATTATGTATGCGTAGGGAGGAAAACTGAAATGGATGGAATTGTGACAAAGCATAAAGAGATATGTTTTATCTGTGGCCGTGAAGCCGAAGCGGAACATCATCTCATATTCGGAACCGCCGGGAGAGAACTGAGCGAGAAAGACGGCTTAAAGGTTCCGGTTTGCAATAACTGCCATAACATGGGGAAGATCACCATGAGAATACATGACAATCCCATGGCAGAAAGGATGTCAAAGATTATTGGCCAGCTGGCCTGGGAACGGAAGTACATACTGTATGTTACGGGAATGGACGAACTGGATGAAGTGAGCAGAGAAAAATTCCGGAAGAGATACGGGAGGTCGTACCTGTGAGGTGAGAGATGTTTGCATATTACGAGGATGGGAAACCGAAGCGGTATTCCATGAGAAAAGCGTTCCGGTTCTTCTGTAAGCAAGTCGGAAAAGAACAGAAGAATCAAGGAACAGACTTCATTTCCTGGCTTTCGGAAATGGAGAAAATGCAAATCCTGATCAGAGAGGAGGCAAGATAGATGGTTTTGGTCCGATGCAATAAGTGTGGATGGATCGGGAAGGACGAGCAGCTTGGCCTGAATTTCAGAGATGATATTGAGTATTGTCCGAATTGTAAAGATTGTGATGCGCTCATGGATCTGGAAGCAGGCTGCAATTTCGATGAAAAAGAAATCGAGAAATTATGGGAACTGCTGGGAGAGGTGCCGGTGAATAATGATGACGAGATAGAGGAAGAATTTTTAGGTTTCCAGGAAAGAACACACAAAGAAGAGGTGTGGCACTGGTTTGATGAAGTATATCCGGCTGGAGTATGCCGGCTGATGATGAAAGGAGAATGAAAAAAATGCCAAACTATGTGAAAAATATCGTGAAAGCGGAAGGAATTTGCAGATTGCCGTTATTTTCAGAGGAAAACGGTAAGAGATATTTTGATTTCAATAAAATAATTCCGATGCCGGAAAGTCTCAATGTGGATGCCGGATCAGTGACAGACAGTGCCATTGTGTATTATCTGACAGAGAAATGCACTATTCCTATTCCATGTTTGAGCGAAGAACGTAAAGAGGTTTTGAGACAGACGGTGAGCAACTTATTCCACAGAGGAGATTTAAGATGGGCGCAGGAAATTTTCACAAGAGTATCTGTTGATATGTTCCTCAAAAGTGAAATGGCAAAAGAAGAGATGTGTTCCAAAGGGAAACTGTACATAGACAACTTTCAGAAATATGGACACACAACATGGTACGAGTGGCGTATCGCAAACTGGGATACAAAATGGAACGCCTGCGACAGTAAATTACAAAATGATAATACCATCACTTTTAAAACTGCCTGGAGCACTCCGGAAAAGGTAATACGGAAACTGGCGGAAATGTATCCAGATTTAATGATAGAGCATTGGTGGGCGGATGAAGACATAGGTAATAACACCGGACATACGGTATACAAAAACGGCAGTATGGCATACGGAGGATATTATGAAAATGAAAGCGAAGACGCTTATGAAACATATATTTTGTGTTGGGGAGAATCAAACTGCATATACCGTGATGATGAAGGACAGTGGAAACGCCATGACTGCAATACCTGTCATGGGTGCGATTGAGAAGGAGAGAAAAATGGCAAAGACAGTGAAAATCACAACCGATAATAAAATTTCAATAGTTGATATTCCATGGACAGCAGAAGCGAAAGAGCAAGCGATATGTGCTGACTGCGTGGAGACAGTGAAAACCCAGATCATGTATAACCTGTTTCACGATACAGTAGTAATGATCGTGGATGAATCCGGAATTATAAACAACCGCCCGTTCAACCTGGCAGGATCATTCCTGTACGGCACGCAGTATCATGGGACGCCGATCGTGGGAGATATTCTCTTTGGATTGCAGAGCGGGCCAGAGATTCTTCCGCCGGAAAACCCAGAAGATATTATGCACCTGCTGATGATGAAAATTCCGGAATTACAGGAAGAAACGAGGTGATCCACATTAAGAGGGAGAAAATCATTGAGCAGCTGGAAAGCCTGGCCCTACATTGCGAGAGCATGATTGAGAAAGACGATCCGGAGAGCGTTTGGATTGAAGATAGCATAGCACTCAGAGAGTCATCAGAACTTTTCCGGGGAGAAGTAATGGGAGATGGCGCTGCTGATCTGATAAAAAATGCCATAGAGAAAGAAGGAATCAATCAGAAGATCCTGGCAGAGCGAACAGGAATCACCAGACAGAATGTAAGTCAGATGCTCAACCGTGGGAAGAATTGTATGAGATATGACAGCTTTGAGAAACTTGCAAAAGCTCTTGGATACGAAGTGATTCTCAGAAAAAATTCGTCATTTGAGAAGTAAAACACTTGACAAATACGCAAGTACGAAGTATAATATATACATAATCAAACAACACATAAAAACACGGAGGTAATGGTTATGTATAACGTAAATGACTACAGAGAAGCACTTCAGAGGAGAGAAGATTTTGATTTCGGTTCCGAAGAATGGAATCTGGCTCAGGCAAAAGTCCAGGCGATTGTTACGGCTATGGTAGCATCCGGGAATAGATACATGGTGCAGGAAGTAGTGAACGAACTTTATAGCCTGAATGATTGCGGACTTGAGATTAGTCATCATGCAGTACAGTTTGATCTTTGGGTTTTAGAAAGCAACGGATACATTAAAGAAGCAAAGACCGTAAGAGCGCTTGGATGGAACTAGGCTTATTTTTTTACTCTGATAGTTCGCAAGTGCGAATTTATAAAGCTAAATAGATTTGCAGGTGAGAAGAAAAGGAGGAGCCATGAAGGAAATATTGAAAAAACTCAGAGATAGAGAGGCTGCGCTGGAGATGTATGAAGAGGCGGTAGATTACTGGCTCAATAGTCCAGAACCTAATCAGGAGAAGGCAGACTATTATGAGGGATTGGCAGATGATACATACGAGGAAGTTTACAATCTCTTCCAACAGGCGGCCGACAGGATTGTAAGTATCACGTCTGGCCAGATTGACAAGATTACGGCAATGAGGATGATGCGGGTCAAGAGAGACGTTGTAGAGAGATTATTCGGATAGGCAGGTGATGAAGTTGGCACATCAGAGAAAAACCAGAGATCGTTGGGATATTGAGACGAATTACGGTTACGGATGGGAAGTCGAGAACAGCGAGTATAACAGGGTGGACGCAAAGCGGTCGCTCCGGGAATACAAGGAGAACTTGGAGGCATACGGGAAGTGCGCTGTTCGTATGGTAAAGCGCAGAGAAAGGCTGGAAGAGTCGGCATAGAGAGGAGCGGAAAGAGTGACATTTGAAGAATTGAAACAGAGCGATATACACATACAACCTGGAGAGATTCAGGAATATGCAGAGAAGTTTATGAAGCCAGAGGAAATAGATCACCACGGATGCTCTTCTGACCCTGCGATATTCCACGATCTTTATTTAAAAGTGACGCCGGTTTCTGAAGTCCTGGTTTCAAGGTTGACATCATATTCGCTTCTGAAATCTTTCAGGTCGGCTATTGATGGGAGTTGGTGGTATGAGTTGCCATTTTGCTACACGGAGAAAGGAGAAAGAAATGAGAAATAGTTACACAGAAATGAAGGAGCGGCACCAGAAAGAAGTAGATGCTTTTCCGTTTGGATTCGCATTTGGACAGCAGCAGTTCGGTGAAATGATGAAAAACTGGGGGTTGAACCCAGAAACTGACAAGGGGAAGATAGTCAGCATTGGAGCCGGCGGATACGTCCAGAAAAAGAACCTGGAAGATATGAGAAAAATGTTTGCCAGACACCGGAAAGAAAGGAAAGACGCAATTACGGCTGATGAAACAGGCGAGGGCTTTGTGTATCAGATGTTCCGTAACGAGTTGGCAAATCACGAATACGGCTGGACTGGCGATCCGGAAGAGACCCTGGAAGCATTAGGAATGACATGGGAGGAAGTACAGAACAGCGAGAAACTTCTCAAAGGATTCAATAGAGCAGCAAGTGAAATTATGGGAGGCGGATTATGACACTGGGAACAGCAGCCGCCGGAGTAGTCACAACAGGCGGCGGAACATACAATATCGGATTCAACGGGGATGACGAGACACAGTTTGATGCTTACGACCTGGCCGAACTGCTGGATCTTTGGATTGATTTTTGCGCAGAAAATGGTTTCGACACATCAAGTGTTGATTATGTAGAAAAGGTGATGGGGTAATGGAGTTGCTTTCCAGAGCCATAGCTAAAGAATATCAGAGAGCGGCCAGTGCGCTCATGGATGACGGGATTCAGGATATAGGACAGAGAAGATCGTTAAGAATTGAACTCCAGAAAAGGTGCGGGCTGACCGAATTGGAGGCAGTCAATGTCATAAACGGACATCATGTGCAGGACTATATCGCAAAATACGAGAGGAGACAGAAAGAGGATGAAAGAAAACAGAGAGATCAAGACGATGGAAGGGTGGACAAAAGCAGCAGACGAAAGCGAGAATCCCATGAATTTTGATTGGGATGCTTATGCGAAACCTGGTGATCTGGTGGATGAAGGAGTATATGAAAACTTCATGGACGCTCTGCCACCGAGAAGTTTAAGTTTCGGATATCTTCAGATGGGAGAGCCTCACAGCAGCAAACTGAACCAAAAAACAGGTAAATACGAGATGACCTATCTGACATTCGTTAGAGTGGAGAAAGATATTTACCGGTATTGCGGCCATTGTTTTGCAGGCCAGACAGAACATATCGCATAGGAGGTGAGCAAGATGAAAGCGGTTTATGTTACCTGCTGTATTCTGAATGGGAAAGAGTATGTGGCATTTAAGGATGACCACTGCGGACCAGGGGAAATGAAAATCACTGATGGCTTCCATGATAAGAGAGTTCAGATTGGAGATAAGCAGAAAATGAACGGTGCTATGTTTGTCGGTCCGGAGGCAATCAACGTGAAAAGAATTATCAAAAGGATGCGTGGAACACGGCGTTGGCATCCGTTATTACAGGAATTAAGGGAGGCGGAATTGGGATGAAAGAGGAACTGATGTTAAATATGACACCGGAGGAAACACACAAGATCGCTGAGATTATCCGGAGAATTGCCACAGGCGGAGAAGACCGCCCGCAGGAAAAGCCAGAGCTGATGTCAAGCTGGGATATGTCAAAGATCTTCCAGTGTACGCACATGAGAATATTCAATCGGATAGCCAAATTCGTAAGTGCAGACGCAACGGAGGATGAAAAGAAGGAATTTACGATTGCAGAGCGGGAATATGGAAAACAGCAGAGAATACATCAGATCTGGATGCTCACTGAAAAAGGCTGTCAGCTTTATATCGACCGTATGTGTAAAGAGGAGAGGAGAAGCAAGGCATTTGTCGAAGGGCTGGAGAACTTCAAGAAAGAGATCAGAAAACGGTTCCACGGTGAAAAAGAACCGGAGGAAATGATCCTGATGAATGGCCGTTCCCGGACGGAGTGCGGATACATAAAAAATCTGTTTGATAATTTTGTCACTGGTCCGGCCATTGAAAACCGGGAGATTGAGGAATTAAGCCAGAAATATGAAGAATTTTACCGTGTTCTCAGAAATGCGGGAATGGCCGCTTCGGAGAACAGCCAGCTGGAAGACGCCATGATGGGTGTAGCAATGGAAGCGGAAATGCAGGGCTTCATTTATGGGTTCAAAGTGTTTGAGGTGTTGTTAAACAAATCGCTGATCGCAGCGTAGAAAGGAATACGAGATGGCAGATATTAAAGTAATGAAAACAAGAAGCGGAAGTACGGAGGAGTTATCCCTGGAGATCAACGGAACCGATTATGTAAATGAAGGAATGATTAAGGCTCTGTTCTGCGAGAATGGTCGCAGAGAAGAAGAAAAGGAACTGGAACTCGTGAGTGTTCCGAGCAATAACCCGGAGGTAAAACACGACATTGTTGCGATTTATGACGATGCTGGTATTCCTTCCATTATGCACAGATTCCGGAAGGTCAGCAACAAGGAGCTGTTTGGCGGGAGCGATAAGACCAATGCCGCATTTATCATAGGTGATGAAGAGTATGACGAAATTTTCATTTCGGTTTATGAAAACTGCGAAATCAACGGGAAGCCTTATAGCCTGCCTATGCAGAAACCATGGACAAACATCACCAACGATGAAGCGGCAAGAGCTTGCTTCTCTAAAGGCGAAGGCTGGCACATGATGACCAGAGCAGAGTGGGGGCTGTTGGCAAACCTCAGTAAGAAAAACGGAACACTTCCTCACGGAAATACGAACTATGGGAAATATCACGCTGATTCGGAAGAAAAAGGGGTGTTGGTCGATAACTGCATTACACTGACCGGATCAGGGCCGGCCACATGGACACATGACCATACGCCGGAAGGAGTACATGATCTTTGCGGAAATGTTTGGGAGATGGTGCGTGGCCTGAGAATTAAGGACGGAAAACTCCAGGCGGCAAAGAACAATGATGCGGCCATGGATATAGACCTCACCTTGGAGGGTGATGATTGGCAGGATATTCTGGATGATTCTGGGAAATCGGTGAGGGTATCGTATGAAGATGCGCTGGTGTTCACCACCAGAGAGAATATTAGTAAAGATTACGGCGGTGATACATGGGAAGATGTCCGGATGGAATGTGAGAGCGAAACACTGAAAGAGCTTGCGTTGTATGCAGGAGAACCGGAAACCTACTGTTACATTGACTGTACGGACGGAGAATATTTGCCGGTTTGCGGCGGCCGCTGGAACAACACTTCCGGTGCGGGTGTCTTCAACGTGTACCTCGACAACCCCCGGTCGCACTCCTACAGCAGCATCGGCTTCCGCTCCGCTTTTTACAGGAAACGGAAAAACTGTTTGCCGCCTGGTAAGGCGGCGGGTAACCAGAAGGTTGAATGAAAGAAAGGGGATAAGAGATGGTACAGGAAATAGAAATTTCAAAACTGAGAGTACATCCGAAGAATGTGCGGAAGACATACACAAATATTGATGAACTGGCAGACAGCATGAAAACGCAGGGAATCCTTCAGAATTTGACGGTGGTGAAAAACCCGGAGGAAGAGGGAACATACTGGGTAGTAATCGGAAACCGGAGGCTTACGGCGGCAATTAAGGCGGGGCTGAAAACAGCACCCTGCCAGATCGTAGAGATGGACGAGAAAGACCAGGCGGCTACAATGCTTCTGGAGAATATGCAGAGAAGTGATCTCACAATTTATGAGCAGGCTCAGGGAATCCAGATGGTTCTTGATCTGGGTGAAACAGAAGACAGCCTGGCCGAGAAGACTGGATTCAGTAAAAGCACAATCCGGCATCGGTCCAACATCGCAAAGCTGGATCAGAAAGTCCTTCAGGAAAAAGAACAGGATGAAGGATTTCAGCTTACGCTGAAGGATCTCTATGAGCTGGAGAAGATTCCGGATATAAAGACCAGGGATAAAATTCTGAAAGAGGCAAGCGATTCTAATAACCTTGCAAGCCGGGCCAGAAGTTGTGTTGAGGAGAGAAAGAGAAAAGAAAACGAGAAAAAGCTGAAATCGATTCTGAAAAAATCCGGAATTGATGCCGCACCTAAAGGCACAGAAAATGAGATGTATACGAATAAATGGGAAACAGTGAAAACCTTTGATCTGTCGAAGGAACCGCCAAAAAAGCTGGATTTCGGAGAAGAGGATGTAAAGAAGCTGTTCTGGATTGTGTATTGGCGTGATCTGAAGGTTATCAAAAAACGTGTAAAGGTAAAGAAAGAACTGACACCAGCCGAGATTGAGCAGAAGGCAAAAGATAAGAGAAAGAGGCAGCTTCGGGCCATGCAGAAGGAAATGACGGCTCAGAGATCGGATTTCGTTAAGCTGGTGATGGAAAAGAAACTTGCTCCGGAGAAACCGGATTTCGATAACATCAATAAGAGATTGCTGAGACTGGTGCTTAAATGTGATTGCTGGATGGGTATATCAACGGCATACAAATTCTTATCGGGAATAGAAGAGACATGGAGAATGTCAGATGAAGAGAAGGAAAAATGGGAAGAACATTTTACAGCACTTCCTCTTCATCAGCAGTTATTTATCTATGCAAATAAAGCAGTGTCGGATAAGGATGTGTCGGAATGGGATGCCTCATACCACAAAGGAAACGGGAAAATCCTCATGGAATTTGAGAGTATTCTGAAGGAATTTGGATTCTCATACAATGACGATGATTTCAAGAAGGTAAGCAATGGAACTCACGCACTGTTCTCCGGGAAGGAGATGGCTTGATGGCATATTTGCTGGAAAGTACATTGAAATTTCCGAAAGACAGTTTTAAGAGTATGAAATACCAGCCATACGAGCTGAAGCCGTCATTTTCAATGTACCGGGTATATGAATGGCACAATTACTGGTATGGGAACATTTATATTTCGTTCAGCGGAGGGGTAGACAGTACGGTTTTAGCATATATCGTATGCGAGGCTTATGAAAAATACGGGTTAGAGGGGAAAATCCCCCTTGTATTCTCTGATACAGGAACAGAATTTCCGGAAGTGCGTGTATTTGTAAAAGAATATACCGAATGGCTTAAAAAGAAATTTCCTGAGCTGGATATAGAACTTGAAATCATAAGACCAAAGAAAAGTTTTAAGTGGGTATGCGAAAACAAAGGATTTCCAATCATCAGCAAGGATACAGCCTCTAAGATACGGAAGCTGAGAAAAGGAAGGCTCTGCGAGAGATACAGAAATTATTTGCTCAACGGAGACGAGAGAGGCAAGTTCGGGATGCTCTCTAAGAAGTGGCAGTATTTGACAGATAAGACACAAATCAGCGAGGATATTTCGGACGAATGCTGTGAGATTCTGAAAAAGGAACCGTTCAAAAGGTATGTGAAGCAGACAGGGAGATATCCGTTCATCGGAATTACTCAGGACGAGAGTTTCCGGCGAGAGAACCAGTATAACCATACTGGATGTAATGTGTATGACGGAAAGACTATCAAGAGCCAGCCGATAGGGTTCTGGCCGAAACAGGAGGTTATGCAGTACATACATGATAAGTCAATACCGATCTGCGAAGTGTACGGGGAGCTGGTAAAGGACGAGCATGGAGACTGGAAGTTCACCAAAGAGCAGAGAACAGGGTGTGTGCTTTGCGGATTTGGATGCCACTTAGAACCGGAACCGAACAGGATACAGAGATTGGCATCTTCAGAAAATCCGGTTCACAGGAAACTACATTCATGGGGAATGGAGGTCAGAAATAACGGTGTGGCGTATAGAGATGCGCTGCACCACTGCGGAATAAAGACAGATATTTAATCAGGAGGTGCAAAATGTCAGATGCAAAAATGACAGCTTCACTCAGTATAGATCCTAAATATGTCGAAGGTGAAGTGCAAAGAATAGTGAAGGCGGCTATTGTAGCAGCATTAGGAAACCGAGATGAAATTATCCGTGGAGCCATAGATAATACAATCGGAACGTGGGTTGACAAGAGAACGGGCGAGCCTGCAAAGAAAGATAGTTATTATACAGAACCATACCTTGATTATCTTGCCAAAAAGACCGTTGAAAGTGTAGTAAGAGAAGTGTTTGAGGAAGTGGTAAATGAAAACAGAGACGAGTTTAAAGCTGAAATCAAACGACAAATCGGTAAACGAAAATGGAAAGAGAATCTGGCAGAAGCGTTTGTGGCGCTGATATTGGAAGAGGCAAAAACTGATTGGAAAATGCCTGTCAGCGTGACTTTTGAAAAACCGAAAGATTATTAAGAAGGGGTGATTGCATGACTACAGAAGAAAGAGACCAAGTTTTTAGAAATTGTATTTGCACTTATGGATCGAATCCACAGATAGATGTGGCTATAGAAGAAATGAGTGAACTTATAAAGGCGCTGTTGAAATGGAGGAGAGCAGGTGGAGCGAGGCTGACTGAAGCCAGGGCGTGTATCGTAGATGAATTGGCCGACGTCCGTATCATGGCGAGGCAGATGGAAATTTTATTTCAGTGCGAAGACGAAGTGGAGAAAAGGATTGATTATAAAGTCCGGAGACAGGAAGAACGACTAGGAAAATCGAGGGTTATCAGAGATATTTTACAGGAGGCGGAACATGGCGAAAAAGAATAGAGCGTTCATGCTGAACAGAAAACAGTACAACCAGATCAGAAAAATGGATCACTGCCAGCTGAGTGCATGGGTTGAGGCTGTTTATAAAAATGCGTTCAAAGACGGGAAAGAATCGGCAGAGGGGTTGGGAGAATCTGAGATGAAAGAAGTCCTTCTCTCCGTTAAGGGAATAGGGGAAAAGAAAGCCCAGGATATTATGGACGCCATAAACTCAGCATTAAATAAGAAAAATGAGAAAGGGGATGATTGACATATGGATAAAGAGAAGTTATACTTGGAAGTACCAAAGTTCACAGGAGAAAATGTGCCAGTGAATGTGGCCGCCAGGGTTATGAAAAAGGACCCACAGTTTATCCGGCAGGGTTTGATCCTAGGGTTTCTGACATTTGGAGTTGCTTTCAAAAAAGAAGGAAGTTCTCAGTACGATTACTACATATCACCGATGAAATTCTGGCAGGAAACCGGATATGTTTATGACGGAGCGGAATCATAAATGACCGGTAAAAATGTTCTGAGAAGTGCTGAAAAAGCACAAAATTTGGTGAATAGGAAACACGCAGGCAACAAAAACGCCGGAGATCGTTGATTTTGCGTACTTCACTGAGAGCGTACAGGAAGCTGCTGACGCTGGCAAATTCTGATTTCAGATAACGAAAAATAGTGGGAAAGGCTGTAAACCTTAGGGTTTATGGCCTTTTTCTTTTTGCTCTGCAATAGAAAAAAATATTCTCAAAAAGTGCGAAAACAGTAATAGCGAACACGTAGCTAACATTTTGTGGGAATTTATGAAATATTTTTTGGAGAAATTCATAAAATAAATCAAAGCGGCAGGGGAGATACGGAGAATATTTATGGAAGCGCTTGTGGATTATATTAAACCGGAATTGCTGATCACAGCGATCGCTTTGTATTTTATGGGGATCGCACTGAAGGAGGCTCAGGCTGTGAAGGACAAATATATTCCGCTGATACTGGGGTGTGCAGGGATCCTTATATGCGGAATTTATATTTTTGCTACCTGTTCCTGTAAAAATGCACAGGATATTGCAATGGCAGTATTTACATCCACGACACAGGGAGTCCTGGTGGCGGGGCTTTCTACATATGTGAACCAGCTGATCAAACAGCTGGAAAAAGATGAATAATGGATTTTGTAAGGTAGTTTCAGATACTTGCAGCAGCTGCAGGAATTTATGCGCCAGAAGAAAGCCGTTCAGAACAGGATGCAGGTAATTTGCGGAAATGTCATAATTGAGAGTAGGAGAAAATATATCATAAAAAGGAAGGATACATCATGCATGAGCAGATGTATCCTTCCTTTTTGAATTGGTTATTTATGCATTTTTCAGTGCCTGTTCCAGATCTTTGATAATATCATCCACATTTTCGATACCGATGGAAAGACGGATCATTCCAGGAGAAACTCCTGCTTCAACCAACTGCTCGTCGTTCATCTGGCGATGTGTATGGCTGGCTGGGTGAAGGACCATAGTGATGGAGGCGGCAACGTGAGTTGCGATGGTGGCAAGCTTCAGACTGTCCATAAAACGGACTGCTGCATCACGGCCACCGGTCAGTTCAAAGGAGATAACGCCGCAGGTATGACCATCCTTCATATATTTCTGAGCCAGTGCGTGATATTTATCCTCCGGAAGTCCTGCGTAATTTACATGAGAAACCTTTTCGTGTGCGTTCAGGTATTCTGCAATCTTCTGGGCGTTGGAGCAATGGCGTTCAACACGCAGCGGAAGCGTTTCCAGACCGAGGTTCAGAAGGAAGCAATTCATCGGAGACGGAATAGAGCCCAAATCACGCATCAGCTGGGAAGTAGCCTTAGTGATGTAAGCTTTTTTTCCGAACTGCTTTGTATAGATAACGCCGTGATAGGATTCATCCGGCTCTGTCAGGCCGTGATATTTATGGCCGTAGGCATCCCAGTCGAAGTTACCGCTGTCGACAATGGCGCCGCCTACCTGAACGGCATGTCCGTCCATATATTTGGTGGTGGAGTGGGTAACGATATCTGCACCCCACTCGAAGGGACGGCAGTTTACCGGTGTGGCAAAGGTGTTATCCACAATAAGAGGCACGCCGTTTTGGTGTGCAACGTGTGCAAATTTCTCGATATCAAGAACTACCAGAGCCGGATTGGCGATAGTTTCTGCAAAGAGAACCTTTGTGTTCGGTTTGAATGCGGCAGCGATCTCTTCTTCTGTTGCATCGGTATCAACAAAGGTGCAGTCAATGCCAAGTTTCTTGAAGGTGACGGCAAGAAGGTTGAAGGTTCCTCCGTAAATGGTAGAAGCGGCAACAACGTGATCGCCTGCCTCACAGATATTAAATACTGCGTAGAAGTTGGCTGCCTGTCCGGAAGAAGTCAGGATTGCAGCAACACCGCCTTCCAGATCTGCGATCTTTGCGGCTACGGCATCGTTAGTCGGGTTCTGGAGACGGGTGTAAAAATATCCGTCTGCCTTCAGATCAAATAACTGGCCCATTTCGTCGGTGGTGTCATATTTGTAAGTGGTGCTCTGATAGACAGGAAGTGCACAGGGCTCGCCTTTGGATGGGGTATAGCCGGAGTGGATACATTTAGTCTCTAAATTATAGTCGCTCATAGGGATAAGTCCTTTCTGCTGTGTTTTTCGTATGAATTTAACCGAATCAGGGAAGTTTGCTGCTTCAGATGCGGATACCCCATTGATCTGGATTAAGGAAGCTTCCTGTATTTCCGGATACTTCATTCCTGTATTATGCGTTTCAGGGATTTCTGAGAGAAGCTTTGATCCTTGTAGTTCGGCTAAATAAAGTATGAAAAGTGCATTTGTGTATTTTAAATAAAACTACATATAAGTATAACTCTTTATGTGTTGAAATACAACAATATTCTACATAAACTCCACTGTGGTATAAGGGAAATAAAATGTTGCGTTCTGGTGCACATAATAAAATGCTACATGATCAACGTTCGTAATAAGCATAGTAAGTCATTTTATATATGCGGAAATTTGAGCGAAGGTCGGAAAAATACTGTAAAACAAACAAAATATGTGAATAAAGTAACAAATAGTGAAAATCGCATAAAAACAAAATGGATATTTTGTACAAAAAAGATATTGCGTTCACGTGCACAAGATGATAATATAACATCATCAAAAAGAACACAAAAACAGAAAACAATAAACAATAAAAAATGAACGGAGGAATTTAAAATGTTAAGAGTAGGAGTTATCGGATGCGGCGGAATGGGAAGAGATCATATCAGAAGACTGACAGAGAAGATCCAGGGAGCAGAAGTAGTAGCTGTTTCCGATGTATTTGAGGAAAGTGCCAAGAAAGCAGCCGAGATCTGCGGAGCAAAAGTCTATGCAGACAGTAAGGAGCTCATCAATGCAGAGAACGTAGATGCAGTATTTATCGTATCTCCGGGCTTCGCACATGTAGATTCTCTTCTTCAGGCGATCGAGGCCGGCAAGAGGATTTTCTGTGAGAAACCATTATGTACAACTGCTGAGGACTGCCTGAAAGTAGTAAAGGCAGAGGAGGCAGCCGGCAAACATCTCATCCAGCTTGGATTTATGAGACGCTATGACAAGGGATATCAGCAGATCAAGGAAGCACTTGCAACCGGAGAATACGGCGAGCCGCTGATCCTTCACTGTACACACAGAAATCCAGAGGTAGGTACCAATTACAATACACCAATGGCTGTGCACGATACCGCAATCCATGAGATCGATGTCCTTCACTGGCTTGTAGATGATGAGTATGAATCAGCACAGGTAGTAATGCCAAGAGTGACGAAATATTCCCACTCTGAGCTGAAGGATCCGCAGATCATGATGCTCCGTACTAAAAAAGGTGTATGCATTGATGTAGAAGTATTTGTAAACTGCAAGTTTGGATATGACATCAACTGTGAAGTTGTATGTGAGGACGGTGCACTGAAAATGGCACAGCCGGCTTATCCGTCTATCCGCAAGAATGCGGCAGTGTCCACTGCTATTGACACAGACTGCTTCGTAAGATTTAAAGACGCTTATGATAAAGAGGTTCAGGACTGGGTTGATAACGCAGAGGCAGGAGTGATCACAGGACCGAATGCATGGGATGGATACCTGGCAGCGATCACAGCAGATGCTCTTGTAAAAGCGCAGGAAACCGGACAGATCGAGAAAATCGTTTCAGCAGTTGAGAAGCCGGAATTTTATAAATAAATATATTTTACGAGCTCTACCTCATCAAGTGTGAGTTATCATACCAACTTATTGCTACAGACTTCCCCAATGAGTCTGCGGCGGCAGTTACCGGCAGGATCCGATTCCGCTTCGGCTTTGTTGAAAATGCAGTGGAAAACCTGCCGGTGAGATTAACTGGAAAAATTGGCTGAAAAGTAAAAACATATGGAGGGTATTGAAGATGAAATTAGGATTTAATGAAGCAACTGCACTGGAATGTAAAGGACAGTCTCTTATGGCAGACCTGGAGATGTGCGAGAAATATGGTTTTGATTATATTGAGATCCGCTTTGACTGCGTAAAGGACTATCTTAAAGAGCATACACTGGAAGAACTTGCAGACTGGTTTAAGAATCATCATCTGAAACCATGGGCATACAACACTTTGATCTTCTTTAACCAGAGAGATGAGGCAGGGGAAAAAGAGATTGACGAAGAAGTTGATTTTATCCTGAAGGTTTCCAAAGCAATTGGAATGAAAATGCTGATCACCGTTCCAAGCTTTGATGTAAAAGACAAATCTGTCAGTGAGATCAAAGAAGAAGCAGTTGCACGTC
>OLRT01000088.1_pt1 | contig 69751 bp, 102 predicted proteins | sample 1672021 | NCBI WGS metagenome assembly OLRT01 (sample SAMEA3136637, study PRJEB25190) | human gut metagenome | reverse complement strand
TACACTTTTTCGCAATTTCTTTCATCGAAACCATAGGTATGCCTCAATCTTTCCTAAAATTTTCGTAAACGTTTTCGTGTTTTTATTATATAACTATTCGTATATTTTTTCAAGTTTTTGATTTTATTTTTTGTGCATCTTTGCCATTTTTCGTATGATTGCACAATTTTCAATCCTTATTTTTCCCTTTTATCACAAATTCATTTCATCATTTTACCAAAATTTCGCTCTTGTTTTTTGACATTTATTTTTCTGCAAAGCAGTTGATTTTGCCACTGTCTTCCGCTATACTAAAGGAAAATAGCAGTAATGCCACGATAACCGCATATTTTATTCTAAACTTATTCGTTTTCGTGTCTTTATTTTCTGTACATTCAGAATAATCACTACAAATTATTTATAAAACAGGAGGACTTCATATGAAATTCGGTTATTTCGATGACAATGCCAAAGAATACGTCATCACTACGCCAGACACTCCACTCCCATGGATCAACTATCTGGGTTCTCGGGATTTCTTCTCACTGATTTCCAATACCTGTGGCGGATACAGTTTCTACAAAGACGCCAAACTTCTTCGTATCACCCGTTACCGCTACAATAATATCCCGGTAGATTCAAACGGAAAATATTACTATATCCATGACGGCGAAGAAATCTGGAATCCAGGTTCCATGCCATCCAAAACACCTCTGGATTCTTATGAATGCCATCATGGAATCGGCTACAGCCGTTTTCTTTCTTCCAAAAATGGATTAAAAGCTGATCTTCTTGCTTTTGTTCCTGTTAACTCAACCTGCGAGATCAACAAACTGACTCTCACAAATACAACTGATGCTCCGAAAACATTTTCCCTTTTTTCCTATGCAGAGTTCTGTCTCTGGAACGCAGTTGATGACAGCACAAACTTCCAGAGAAATTTAAGCATCGGAGAAGTCGAAATCGAAGGCAGCACTATTTACCACAAAACCGAATATCGCGAACGTCGCAGACATTACAGTTTCTTCAGCGTAAACAGCCCTGTTGATGGTTTTGATACAAGCAGAGATGTTTTCCTTGGTATGAATAACGGAAATGCTTTCCCTGCTGCCGTAAAAGAAAATAAAGCAGGAAATTCTGTAGCAAGCGGCTGGTATCCAATCGCAAGTCACCAGATTAATATAACACTTTCAGCCGGAGAATCCAAGGACTTTATTTTCATTCTTGGTTACAGCGAGAACCCACAGGATCAGAAGTTTGTTGCTCCGAACGTAATCCGCAAAGACGGCGCACATAAAATCCTCGAACAGTTCCAGACAACCGAACAGGTTGATGCGGCATTCGCAGAACTGAATGCTTACTGGGATAAACTGCTCTCCCGCTATCATGTAGAAAGTAATGACGAACATGTAAACCGTATGGCCAACATCTGGAACCAGTATCAGTGCATGGTCACTTTCAACATGTCACGTTCTGCTTCTTACTACGAATCCGGCACAGGCCGCGGAATGGGATTCCGCGATTCCTGCCAGGATCTTCTCGGTTTCGTACACCTGATCCCGGAACGCGCAAGAGAACGTATTCTGGACATCGCAGCTACTCAGTTTGAAGATGGCAGTGCTTATCATCAGTATCAGCCGCTTACCAAAAAGGGCAATTTGGACATCGGAAGCGGATTTAATGACGATCCGTTATGGCTGATCGCAGCAGTTTCTGCTTACCTGAAAGAAACAGGTGACTTCTCTATCTTAAACGAAATGGTTGACTTTGATAACCAGAAAGAAAAAGCGGCACCTCTGTATGAGCATCTGCGCCGTTCTTTTGAATATACAGCCACTCATCTCGGACCACACAAGCTGCCATTGATCGGACGTGCAGATTGGAACGACTGCCTGAATCTTAACTGCTTCTCCACAGAACCGGGAGAATCCTTCCAGACTACAGGACCTTCCGAAGGACCTATTGCAGAGTCTGTATTTATCGCAGGTATGTTTGTAAAATACGGCAGAGAATTCGCAGAGATCAGCCGTCATATGGGGGACACCACAGCCGCAGACAGAGCCGAAAAAGAAGTCGATACCATGTATCAGGCAGTTCTGGATGCCGGCTGGGATGGAGAATGGTTTGTACGTGCATATGATGCAGAATCAAAAAAAGTTGGTTCCAAAGAATGCAAGGAAGGTCAGATCTTTATCGAACCGCAGGGCTTCTGCGTTATGGCAGGAATCGGTGTGAAAGAAGGTCTTGCCCAAAAGGCTCTGGATTCTGTCAAAGAGCGTCTGGATACCAAATACGGTATTATGATCCTTCAGCCGGCCTATACCCAGTATTATCTGAACCTTGGAGAAATTTCCTCCTATCCGCCGGGATATAAAGAGAACGCAGGTATCTTCTGTCACAATAATCCATGGGTTTCTATCGCAGAAACCGTCATCGGACGCGGCAACAGAGCTTTTGAGATTTACAAGAAGACCTGCCCGTCCTACATCGAAAATATCAGTGAAATCCACTGTACGGAACCATATGTATATTCTCAGATGGTTGCAGGCGCTGACGCAGTTTTCCATGGTCAGGCAAAGAACAGCTGGCTGACCGGTACTGCTGCATGGACTTTCTGGAACCTGTCTCAGGCTATCCTGGGTGTACAGCCATCCTACAACGGACTGTGTATCAATCCATGTATCCCGGAAGGGTTTGGTGATTTCAGACTTACCAGAACATTCCGCGATGCTGTTTACCACATTGAAGTCAAGAACCCGGATAACGTTCAGAAGGGTGTTAAGAAAGTGGTTGTAGACGGCAAAGAATATGAAGGCTGCCTGATTCCATTTGAAGAAGGCAAGAAGGAATATCATGTAACTGTTTGCATGGGATAATAGTTCAATTATTTTTATGTGCCCTTATCCTGAACATTTCTTATCTTCGCATATTTACTTTATGATATAGTGAATTAAAGATATAACCGAGTCTACATATACTGCCCGAGACTTGGAATGATTAAGAAAAGATTTGGAAAAATTACAATAAAAAGGGAGCTACTCAATTAAGAATAGCTCCCTCATTTTTATCACTTTTTACTACTCTGTTTGGACACGATAAATGCTTATTTTAAGCCATTTATTAGAATTTACCAGCTTTAGCAGCTTCCTCGATGGAAACAAAGAATGCCGTATTTAAAGGGAATATTGACGGTATGGTACAAATAAATGACAAACATACTGCTATTATTCCCTTTCGTTTACTATTTATCGACCAAATATTTTTGCAAGTCGTCTCTGGCTTCTTTCATGGTCTCTATCCCATTGCCAGTGATTTCATGATTAATGATTACCAGTAGACATTTCAGAATCATGTGGTTGGATTCTTCATGCTCTTTAAGACGCTTATTATCATTATCAAGAAGTTCACTATGTCTGGCGACTGTTTTTTTCAAATCATCATTTGGCTTACGGATTTCCTTGATAATTTTAATTACACTCCATAGACCAGCAATCAATGTACAAAGCCACATAAGCTGACCTGATGTAATAGCGAACTCAGTCATTGAGATCCTCCTTAGAATCATCGGAATTACCTTCTACAAATGATTTGAACGCCTGATGAAAGCCTGTGGAAGCTAATCCCATCAAAGCCCCATACACGACATTTTCAATGGTCCAACCGCTGACAAAGCCATTCAGCACAGCCCCCATCACTGCCAGAATAGCCGGAATATCATCGTTCGGAATTTTGTTAAGAAATGTGGTATGTTTGATTATGTACCCTACAATAAGGCACGCCACTACTACCACTACTACAAAATATTTTGTTAATGCTGTAAAATCCATAATTATTCCTCCTTAATATTAAGAATAGATTCTATTTTAGACAGACGCTCTTCCTGTCTATCCAATTGTTCTTTTTGTAACTGAATTAATTTAAGCATTGCTGGAACAAGTTTTTTGGGGTCCCAATCAGCTACTCTTTTTTTCTCGTCGTAACGAACTGCTTCTGGAAAATACTTTTCAACAAGTTCAGCATAGAAACCCGGTATAATACGTTCACAATCTTGATCCCCCTCTCGAAGATAACCTGGTTTGTATTTAAAGTAAACCGGACGCAAATTATAAAGTTTTTCTACATCCTGTTCGCCCATGAAGGAGTTGTGGATTTTAAAACGTTTTGAAGATCCGGACTTCTTAACTACAAAACAGCCTCCGTTCATAGTAGCTGCAGTCAAAACAAGATCCGTCCCAGATCCGCTCGATATGCCTTTGAATTGAACAGCTGCTGCTGCTGTTAGTTTTTTTTTAAAATATGCATTATTGGCATAATTATATGAATAAACTGTATTTGCATATATGTTATTTCCAGATAAAGCAGCATAATTCCTTGATTTTCCTGCTTCTGCAAACAGATTATCTATTCTAGTTTTTATGATACCTTTTTTTGCGTTAAGTTCTGTGTAGTATTCAGCAGATGGTGTAATTAAACCGTCTGTGGCGTTGCTGTCAGAATCTGAATCAAAATCACTAGCGTTTGCGTATAATTTCCCATTAATTCTGTCAGCAGTCCAACCGCAAAAAATACCACTATCAATATAACTGGCCTTCAAGTAGATTTTTCCGTCGCTTCCTTTATACATGAAGTCGGTATTCTGTTGCAACAAAAGCGCCCATATCTCAGCAGATGATAAATTAGACCCATCTTTTCCGTCTTTACCATACGTTCCAATAATGTGCGGAGATGTTGATTCACTACTTCCATCGTTATAAATGGTTTTCTGATATGTCCATAAATATTTAGAACTTGAGTTCGGGGCAGTAAATGCTTCGCTCCAACCGCTCGAATACGCATATATACCTGATGTTTGATTGTTTGCCTGATAATAGGTATGTATCTCAGAAATACCTTTTCCGTTCGTACCATTTATACCATCTTTACCGTCTTTACCGTTTTCGCCTTTGATTTTCACCCAGGTATAATCAGATGGTGTATCTGAATCTTCTTTTACGAAATCAGTATATGTTCCAATGTATGAACCAACATCCTCTCCATTATTTGATGTGAATGTTTTACCACCATCATTTGAGTATTTTAAATGAAAATACGTAGTCTGTCCGTTTGTTCCATTTGCTCCTGGGGTACCATTCACGCCATCAAGAATTTTTTGGGTGTAAGTATGCGATCCATCTTTTGTAACAATTGTCACGACACCGTTTTCCTTAGTGACAGTAATTGTAGGAGACACCCCGTCTTTTCCTTCAATTTTCACCCAAGTATAATCACTAACAATGTTTGAATCTTTCTCTATATGGTCAGTGTATGTTCCTATATAGGACCCTGCTTTTTCTCCATTGTTGTCTGTAAATGTTTTACCACCATCATTTGAGTATTTGACATGAAAATAAGGTGTTTTACCGTCAGCTCCTGGAGTACCTGGAGTACCATTCACGCCATCAAGAACTTCCTGAGTATGAGTTCCAGTCTCGTCAGTAATTGAAATGGTTGTTATGCCATCTTTTTTGGTAACTGATACGATAGGAGACATCGCATTTGTACCATCTTTTCCATATCGTTGTTTGCATACCGTGAAACGTCTCTTAACTGTTGAATCATTGTATATGGCTGTAAATTCGATATAACAATTATCTTCGGATAAACCAGTTACTGTATATGTGAACGTAGTTTCATCCCATTCACCAGTCAGTCCTTTTTTCAGTGTTGGTTGAATAGTTGCCTCTGATGTCACATCATCATTACCAGACATAATCGTGATGGTTGTTTGGCAATTCGGAAAGTCGCCGACAATATTACCATTTGCGTCAGTTACGATGCCTTGATATTCATTACTCAACAACATGAATACTGTAGACGCATCTGAAACAATACCATTTATTGTATCAGCAATTCCTTTATCGCCTAACATGAACGTATTCGGGTCAATATATACTGACCCAGTATTTTCATCGATCTTGAAAGTTTCTTTTCCGCTGTTATTAGTAGCCGTAAATCCTCTTGTATTAATCCATTTTGACTGAATACCGATAGCATAGAGAATATTCAGAACGGCATCTCCATTACTATCAAACCCCGCTTTCCATGTTTGTCCGCCATCCACAGATAAAAAGAAACCATCAATTCCATTTTTATAGATAATTTTTGATTCGCTTAACTTCGCCTTATCATGACGATACGCTATGATTGAACCGTCAGCAGCTTTCTCTTCTGTATAATAAAACCCTAAGGTGTTAGCTGCCAACTCATTCATTTGAGCGAGTTTTACATCATATGCATCTAATGATTGATCTACCGTCTCCCCTATCTCTTTTTTAGCGTCATCAACATCGCCAAGTCTTGCCGCTGGAGAAGACATGTTTCCGGTAACAACTGCCTCATGCCCGCCAACAACAACCATGACTCTTTCACCATCTTTGACGTTAACACTTGATGAGCAGGGCGTGAGAAGATCTGAACCGTCCAATTGAACATAGTTTTTATCGCCGTTTACTTTGATTGTTCCATAAAGCGTAGTATTTTGAGAAATGTGTCTATCGTCATTTGTCACTTTCGCAAAATCATCTATTATGACTTTTGATAATTCCACACGATCACCTCCATAGATTCTTGGTAAATATTGCCGTTTCTGTAACTTTGCATCCCGGTTTACATACAATAGATTGTTTTGTTATTTTGGCTTTTACTCCATTTATTCCTGCCCTTGAATAATTTAATCGAACACAATCGCCAAGTCTCACGGGACAATAACCATGAGCAAAAGTTACAGTGTACTCAATTGATGACAATTGATTAAGAAGATTCTTCGCGTAAATCTCTATCTGACCTTCTGTTGGTTCGCCGGCAAATTCAGGATTGGTGACTCTGTGCGTTATTTCTCGTCCTCTATTTACTGTTGATACAGGACTATTTGGATTGTCATTTACGACCCTTGTATAATAATTTTCTGTAGCACCTGAATATGAAACCTCAACGACATTCGGGATTCCATACATATCCCTATTTGTGCTAAGATCTGGATAAAGAATGGAACTATTATCGTCATTAAATTCCCATACCGGTTGTAAGCAATCGACGTCCTGATTAGGCATAAAAATAACACGACCTAATTCATCAAGACCAAAATGGTATTTAGCATTCGCCATCAGGTCATTGATGAATGTAAGCCATGTATCGTCCGTGTTAGCCACAAAATCAGAATATAATTTTTCATCTATTGATGTTTGAACAACAGGTGCTCTAACTCGTTCTCTGGTGAGTCTGTATGCATAGTCCATAATATTAGAATCTTTCATTATCGAATATCCCAGTGGCGGCAAATTCTCTTTTAGTTCTAATAAAGGTGTATATGCATCGATTGGAACCTTTGTATACTTGCCATCGAACTCTGTTTTCTGAGTCTGAACGAGAAAAGCTCCCATAGGGAACCTTTCTGTAATTCCATTTTGACGAGTAACAAGATAGGGTCTGATATAACATTCCCCAACTGAATCGCTTATATTAAATGTTGCAGAACCGAGCGTTTCAGCCTCCAAATCTCCATCAATTGCACCGTCAAGTATATTGTTGAGTTTCTTTTGGTCACGCCAAGTACCAGGGTCTACAATATAATATTCAAAAGATTGTTCCATTGATTTGGTCCAATCTGGCATATTAAATCCCTCCCTCAACTCTAGTTACTTTTATTGTAACTGGAACTACCCCATTTTGATGCTTTTTACTTACTGACACATTAACATGAGCCCAATAACCGCTTCCGCTTGATTCTCTGACATACACATCTCCTTGATACGCAGCCAATCTTCTCAAAGCATAAAGAGTCTCTACATCTCTACGCGGAACATCAGTATTCCAACTTGCAGTTTGTCCGACCTGAGTCCCATAGTAGCTCACTGGATGTTTTCGACCTATGTATTCGACAAGTGATACATCTGAATCGCTATCGTCTGACACGTCTACATTATATGGTAGCCTCACCATTGAACCAGACCAAGGACGTTCAGCATACGTGTCATTTTCATTTATTTCAGATGTGATATAGTTCTGCCACTGCTCTTCCCACTGGATGATAATTCCAGATTCGTTGATGGGATAGCCCGGCATATCGTAATAACTGATAGCCCCAGTTGATTTAGATTTAGCCACAACACGATATCGTCCGAAATCCAACGCAGGGTGTGGATCAGTAACAAACCGGTTCGATGAATTTTCAAGGTCGGATGCAATTTCAACAAACTCTCCATCAAATTGTCTTCTATATACGGCAAGAGTAACGTCGCTCACAGGATTATTATTTTCATCAAGGCAATATGGTCTGATAAGAAATGAATATGTCTCAGGACTGTATGCCATCTCAGCATTAACCGAATAGGTCATTTCGGTCCACGCTACTGTGAAATCTTCATTTCTCTCTGCCGATAATCCTGAATCCATGGCAACCGAACAGATAACTCGATAACTAACATTATTCTGGAGATCAATGTTCCCAGCATGTAATTCAAGTAACAGTTCTCCGCTAGTGTCATAATATCGTGAAAATATCTCCTGACCTTTAGCGACAACGATCGCCATACCAGTTTCGTCAACCGTATTATATCCTTCCAAAGCCACTACTGATACGTGGTATCCAAGAACTTTCTGAGTGCTCGGACCACCTATTCCTTTAATATAGAAAGGAAATGACGTAATAGTAGAAATATCACTTCCGGAAGAATCTGTCACATTGAGTTGTAACGTGGCGGGCGCATAAATGTTTACAACTCTCTGGACAGACCATTCTCCGTAATTTCCAGTAATGCCCATAGTTCGAACACGCCATTTTAGAGTGGTTCCTTCACTCCATTTTGACGTATTTATCTTCTTACTTTTAGTCTTATCTTTGTCGTCGCCGGTTGCTGTATTCACGATGGTTTCAGTTGTGATAGTTCCATCGACATTCAACTCAAGTTCCGCCTGCTTCTCCGAAGAGCCATCTGTAGCATTGTGTACCCAATAAAGAACAAGCTCCTCACCAACTATAGCCGTCGTAGTCGATGACCATGTTGTCGGAGCTGTTGGATCTTTACCAAGGGTTATTGATTTGATACTGCTCCAAGGAGAATTTCCTTGATCATTTGTAGCTCTGACTCTGAAGAAATATGTCTGTCCTAACTCAAGACCAGTTACTTCAGCATGACTGATATTCGACGGAACGGTTTGGCTTTTGACTTCGTTAGGGTTACTGTCAAAATATCCCTGTCTCGTAGTATATTGAATTTCATACCCCGTACAATTTTTAACACCAGTCCAATCGACCAGTACACCTGTTTCTGAAAAAGCTTCGAGACGAGTAATCTCACCAACTCCAGTCGGAACAGTACCTTCATTTCCGGAATATTCAGACCAACCACTATATTGACTTCCCTTCCAAGCTCGACATTTAACCTTATATGTCCCGCCAGCATCAATCGTACAAGTCATCGACGCAGCATTTTTATTCACTTTTGTTTTTACTGAGTAGAATTTTGTTTTATCATTCTTTACAACATACCATTCGATTTGCTCAGTATCTGAGTTAACATTAGCAAGTGATGCCGTAAGTTTATATTTATCACTAATTGTGACTGACGGAGCCGACGGAGCTGTTGGTGGATTATTTTTGAAATTATACTCTCTCAGAGTAGTCCACTTAGCAGTCCAATACGCAGCGGTATAATTTCCTATCTTACGACTGTCGGCTATAGGAAGTATTTTTACTTTTACCTTTGTCGCATTGGATGGTGCGTTATATGAAGAATATTTATTTGTTACTCTGGCATCACTGCCAACAAAAGATGTTCCTTGACCTGTGAAATAATACCAAACAACACGAAATTCTTTTGTGTGTAGCTGATTCCACGTCCATTTTATAAATACGTTTCGGGTTGTACCTTTCTCAAGCCCAAATTCAGTGATTTGAACTTGGGCGCTGAGATTGGTTGTATATTCAGAGCCATCAGTAAAAACATCATTTAGTGAAGATGAACCAGATGTGCCGTCTGAAAACTGAGACATGACTATCTCCTCCTCTCTATCTTAGCTGCTCTTACCAATGTTTCGATAGCTTCTGAAACAGCACTGCCATTATCATAAGTAATTCCAGAAATGTTATTATAAGTATTTCCGGCATTACCGATACTCTTTTTAAGTCCATTAATGGCATTTACCACATCTTCATTATTTCCATTTTGACGATTATCCATCATTCCGGAAATAGCTCGGATGTTTGTCATCGGTGTTACTGACGGATTATTGAACATACTTGTGATTCTGGCAGCTCCGGTTTGAATATCGGTTAAATCAACTACCGGCGTGATTACAGGAGCTACATCAACTGTGGAATCAAATATATCTTCAGCTGACTGCATAGCTTCGGATACGGAATCCACTATGCCAGTACCAAGTTTCTTACCGGCACTGAATACTTTTGTGGCAATATCACGACAACCATTTATCATACCCTCGCCAAGCCAAATACCGGATTGATATGTAGCTTTGGATGGTGAATGTGATTGCTGACCGGCACGCTCGCCTCTGACCGCAGCTTGTCCTAAAGCAAAGCCAGCGTTATAAGCCGACTGTTGCATTGATAACACACCATAGACTAAACCTAAACCGAGATTTCTTCCGTTATTATTCATATAAGAATATGCCGGATTAAGAGCTCCGTTTGCAGATGCTATAGCAACCTGAGAAGCAATATTCTTAACATGTTCTTTCTGAGCCGCCATTCCAACAGCAAGCATACTGATCAACGCCACACCCGTTTTCTTGAAGTTTTCGTTTCTATCGGTAATTGTTTTCTGCACATCGTTAACTATATTGCTCATTGCTGATATAGCTTTAGACCTTCTCATGGTCATTCCGCTGCTCAATGCCTCAACAATACTTAAACCATTCGTCGAAAATGTTTTAGCCGATTCGTTTAGCGTATTCTTAATACTACCGAGTTCAACTTCACCAAGTTTACTCACAGCCTCTTTAAAACTCGTGATGCCGGTCGTATTAATATCTTTCAGACTTGAAATGAATGTTTTTAATCTGAATCCTATCGAAATAGAATTAGATATGCTATCCATATTGGTATTAGATACATCATCACTGTAATCTTTTATCGTTTCACTGATATCCTCGAAATCCTTGAACGTCTTAATTCCGCTTTCGATATTGGATGAGTTGCCGTATATACTATTGGCCAGTGACACCATTCGTTTAGCTTGAGATACTGATGCACTAACTTTAGTAAAGTCTATGTCTGCAATATTAGCATTGTAAACAAGCAACCCCTGACCAAAGGCACTGATATCACTACCAAAATCATCAAGCTGCATGACTCCATCGAACCATTCGTCTTTAGGCAACGCTTTCTGCAGTTCGGTCATCATAGTACCTATGTTTTTAGCATTAGTTACAGCATTCACATCAATTGCGTTTTCACCCGTAATAGCTTTAGACATAGCACTTATAGCTTCGCCGAAAGCTTGAGCTTGACCGCCGAAATCGCCAAGGTTTTTATTCGTCACAAAAGCACTTAAAATTACCCCTGGGTCACCCTCCATGCTGTTTTTCAAAGCAACCAATAATTCTCCAGCATTTTTAGCACTTTCTATAGCACCAACATCTACCGTATTATCACCAGACACTGCTTTAGACATTGCACTTATTGCTTTACCGAAAGCTAATGCTTGTTCTCCGAAATTTCCAAGATCCTGGCTAAATACAAATTTTTCAAGTATCCATCCAGGATGAGGTGGAATGTCGTTGGCTAATGCATTAAGTAATTTACCAGCTTTAACAGTACCTTTCACAGCGGAAACATCGACTTCGTTTTCGCCAGACACTGCTTTAGACATAGCACTCATTGCTTTACCAAATGCTTCTACCTGTTTACCAAATTCACCAAGATCCTGGCTAAATACAAACTTTTTAAGGATATCACCGGGTTGAGGTGGAATGTCATTAGCTAATGCGGCAAGCAGCTGACCAACTTTCGCCACGCCTTTAACAGCTTCTGTGTCAATTACATTCTCACCTGTTAAAGAATCCGATAATGCGTGCATAGCTTTACCAAAAGATTTCGCCTGTTCACCAAAATTATCGAGACCAGTATTAAAACCAAGTTTATTGGCAATCCCATCAAGAATGTTTGATTTAGATAAACTTAAAATAGCTCCAGCAGCATCGGCAAATACCTCAACGCCAGTTTTTACAGAATTATCCATTCCGGAAAATGCTTTAAGAAATTCTGCTATATTTTTACCAACTTCTGGTAAATCTTTCGTAGCTCCAACGGCAATTCCATCCATTACGCCGCCAACAAGACTTCCTACAAATTCGCCTATACCAGTTCCTATTTTGACCAGAATCTTTATACCGCCGTCAAGAAACTCTTCAACGCCTGGAATAAGATCTATAACGCCTGCTACAGCTACTATAACCGCACCCAAAGCGGTAATTATTCCAACAAATGCTGCAATATATAATGAAGCACTTGGCGGTATCGGAGGTATCTTACTCGCTATCAATGCTGCAGCGCATATAGCATTTAACATAATTGATAAAGCTATAACATTAGGGATACTTGCGGATATATCTAGCTTATCCATTATGCCAAGTATGACAGCTACTCCAGCCAATACACCTGTCATTATCCCAACAGCAATTAATGCACTTTTATCGACGCTTTCAATCTTACCTAACACTGCAGTTGCGGCCGCCAAACCGAGCATCATTACCGATAAAGCTGTAGCATTGGATGCTGACACATCAAAATTGAATTTGCTCATCAATACAAGTAATCCGCCGAGCGCTGCCACAACAGCAGCCATGACAACTATAGTTTTTATGGATGTTGTAGCTACAGAAGAAGCTTTTTCAACCACAGCAAACATCCCCATCATGGTGGATATAGCTAATGTGGCACTTACCAGTTTTTCCGTTTTCACAAAAGAAAGTGCGACCACAGATGCCGCCATAACACCAATTGCGATTGCCATTCCGGTCAGACTCTTACCGACATCGTTCGCTCCTCGCAACTGACGAACCATGACCGCCATCATTCCACATAGCAATGCAATAGCAGTCTCGCCTTTCGCAAGATTCTTAATACTCAACATACCGAGAAGAACGGAAACGCCCGCCAAAATGCCAACCGCTACTGATATAGATAATATAGAAGCAGCTACTTTTGCGGTTTGCTGATTGCTTGCTATTGTGGTAACTTTTACAAGGGCATACACAAAAGCTGTGAATGCAGCTACAAAAGCGCCGCCTTTGATCATCTCACCGACTGATAGATAAGACACCAGCTTCACTACTCCAGCCATGAGTGCCATTGATATGGATACAGATAATAATAATCTGGTTAAACCCTTCATGACTTGTCCATCGTCAGATTTGCTTATGAGTTTGAGAATTTCAATAAATGCTAAAAACGATCCGGCAAAAACCGCGCCTTTAGCAATTTCACCAATGGACAGATATCCGATTAGCTTGGTTACACCAACCAGCATACCCATAGCAATAACAAGAGATTTCAGACCGTCACCAAGGTTGGCAACACCTTCCCCACATTTGGCTCCTATTAATCCCATTATCAAAACAAATGTCGAAAAACCAGTAGCAAAAGCAACCCCTCTGAGTATTTCCTCAGCTGAAAGCATCCCGATTATTTTCACGACACCGGCCATAAGTAACATAGCCGTAGCCATATTTTTCATCATTTTGCCGAGCTTATCTATATTCTTAGCACTTTCATCTTTGACAAAAATACCGAAAGTAGCTATTATGACAGCCAGCGAAGCAACTATTCCAGCTAAGCCAGCAAAGCCATGCTCCATGTCTTTTAAATCCATACCACCAAGTATTTTGACAGTGGTGCCGATAAGCAATATTGCAGTTCCGATAGAAGTGATTCCGGCTTTTAATCCGTCAATCTTGATACCATGTCTATCTATAGTTGCTGATGCTGCCGTTATTTTACTCATGGCAACTGCGATTCCAACAAGCACACCAGCGATAACTGCTGTAGCCAATCCACCTTGAGCAAGTGTTTTGGTATCGAGTTTTCCAAGAATATAAATGGAACCAGCCACGATAACCAGTGATGTGACAAACTGCTTTATGCCATCCATCTTTGTTTTAAAGGCATTGGCTTTAATGTTCTTAGAAACACTTGCTTCGATATCGGCAAGTCCGTCTATCACAGAGGCGATAGCTTCAAACGGTGACGCAAACTTAGATGCAACATCCATTAATTTATTTACACCGTAAACAAGTCCTCCGATAGAACTAACTGCTATAACACTACCCCAATCTACGTCAACATTGCTAAGGACATCGAGCATATTTCCACCAAGACCTTTCAGATAGTCTATAACATCTGAAGCCTTATTCTTGAGACCGTTAAGTAAACCTTCTATGGTCCACTCACCAATTTTGAAAGTCTCTTTGGATGGTGAATTGATATCAAGAACTTCCTTGATAGAATCGAGGATCGCCTTTCCAATAGAAATTAAAATATCAGGAACTGCCGTAATACCTTCGTTGAGTCCCTTTTTAAGACCATCGATAATGGTTTTACCTATTTTATTTCCATTTACTTTTTTGGCAAGGTCATCCCACGCTTTATCAAAATCAAAATTCTCTATGTTGCTAATTATATCAGTTACAAATTTTGTAATATCGATATTCTTAAAACTATTAAAGAATTTGTTAAACTGAGGTATCTTATCAAGATATTCATACAACTCTTTGATTTTATCAATCAGGAACTTGATTCCTTCACCAGCTTTCTCAGCAACTGCCTCAAACGGATCGACAGCTTTAAGCCATTTGTCGAACTGGACCAATAAATCCCCAAGGTTGGCGGTGAGATCAAGTGTGTCCATTCCAAATGCACTGAGTATTGCATTAAGTGCTTTGAGACCGAATTTCAACGCCCCACCGACAGTCATTTTAATTATATCAAGGACTGCGGCCAAGCCAGCCATTGTACGACGAAGCTCCTCGCCATGATCTTCAGTAAACACCGCTAATTGAGCAGTTTTGTTATAAATTGCATAAAGGATATTATAGAGAGTATAAGCTGACGGAGGATTAAATACGTCATTCCAACCCCTCTTCAGTTCAGAAAAAAGATTAAAAATACTTTTTCCGATATTCTCGAATGAGCCAAATAATAAATCACGACCACTCATCTGACTCATGGTATTTATGAGATCCTGTATCGGAACGCCGGTTTTCTCAGATTGTTCCTGTAATCCTCGTAATGCGTTAATCTGTCCTTTTGTGAATCCAGCTTCTTTTAACTGTGCGTCAGACATTTGAACCAACTGAGCAATAGTTTCAGCCTGAGTTTTCTGCAGATCTTCCTGTGATCCACCAAGCTCTTCGTTATATCTGAAAGAACAACCGAGCTGCTCATTAACCATATTCTGAACACGAGCCCAGTTATACCCTTGCTCAGCCAGTTTATCGAATCGTGGCTGTCCATTCCCATAATCACCACGAATAACATTGTTGACTATTTCCTGAAGTCCGGAAGCCTTGTCAGTAACTTCATTAATGGATTTGAGCAAACCGGAATATGGATTATCCATAACTTTCTTCACAAGTTTGTTACGAGCATCCGATGATTTATTGATAAGATTGCTTAAAACGTCACTTACTTTGGTCCATATTTCCTTAGCATCCTCGAAATCACCGATTATAAGCTGCCATGTTTTAGTCCATCCTGAGCCAAGCGCTTCCTTTAAAGTATCGATAAGCTGAGTGAAAGTTTTAACCTTAGTGGCGGCATTTCCTGCTGTTTTTGCCATATCCGCCATCTCTTTTGCCTGCTCCTGGGTATATCCCTGATCTACAAACTTTTTGACAGCTGCATTATATTCTTCCTGAGTATCAGCAGCCGTTGCAAACTGATCAAGTGTCTGAGTTAAGACGTCTGTTGTAAGCCAGCCTTTTTCAAGGGAATTTCGGAATGAACCAGTTGCTTCGATATATTCTTTTGCTCCGGTACCAAGATGTTCCGATGTTCTGATTAAAGCATCCTGAAATACCTGTCCACCCATACCAGCATTAACGACTGAGTTCCAGTCCATAAGCTGAACTTTACCTGCGGCCAGAGCCTGTGATAACTGATACATCGCTGTGGATGCCTGCTGAGATGTTGAACCTGATACTGCAGCCAAGTTCGCAATACCTTTAATTGCTGATACTGACGCATCCAGCTTGACACCAGCAGCCGTAAAAGTACCGATGTTACGAGTCATCTCTGTGAAGTTATAAATGGTTTTATCAGCATATGTATTAAGCTCATCAAGTGCTTTATTGACATCTTTGACTGTGGTACCCTCTTTCTGGGTGTTTGCTAAGATAGTCTGAACCGCATTCATCTGAGTCTCATACTCTGTAAAACCATCTTTAATCGGATCGATGGTTAACGCATCAGCAATACTTTTTCCAACCTGCATGGCTGTCGTAGTGATGTTAGACAATGCAGTCATGGCTATAACTTCCATGGCGGAGAATTTCATTTTGATAGTATCGACACCTCTGCCTAATCCAGACATATCAACCTGTTTTGCAGATTTCTCGATATCATCAAGACCTTTTGAAGCTCCGGAGAATTTCAGCTTCTCTTTGAGTTTATCAAGAGTCGACATGGTAGTTTTAACATTACGCTCAAACTGCGCATTATCGAACCGCATTTCAACGACTCTGCTATCAACTACTTTACTCATTTCTTAACAACCTCCTCCCAAGCCTCTTTTGCTATTTTGTCAAAAATAGGCTGAATAGCAGGATTGATATAATCTCTTCCTTCTACCCAGCCTCCAGTACCAGTTGCATGACCTGTCTGTAAGATTATTGCAATCGGTATACCTCTCTGAACATTTGTATTGTGAAATTCTATAGATACGCCCCCATTTTGACGGACAATCTCGTATGTCCACGATGCTGCTGTTTTACCGGTATCAACCGGGGTTGCAGACGAAAGAGCAGCAACTCCAGCACGACCGTACTTGTTTAAAATTCCAAGATTAACCGTTTCTTTAGCTCTCTCAAGGAATCCTGACAGATTAGAGAAATCGCCCTTTTGTCTGAAAGTTATCATATCAACACCTCATCGTTTCTTAATATCACTCGCTTTAACAAACCCAAAGTATTTGCCTGCGATTCTGACATAATACCATTTGCTTCCAGATGTATCTTTCTGTGTATAATCCATAACATCAACCAAATTGGTTTTTGCAAGATATGGATACTTCTTGATTGTCGGATACTCGTCTCCGGCCCATGTTCGTACGTCGGTCTCTTTAGCTTTAACTTCGCCAACGAATAATCTCTTTTTCTTATTCTGCTTACTCGTGATGGTCTGTGGTTTCACTGGTTCAGATTCCTGAAGATAAGCTGTCCAAGCCCAACCGATACCAATGTTAGCAACTTTTATTTTCGTCCATTTACCAGATACAGTTCCATCGATTTCAACTCTATCACCAGCGTTGATTTGCCCTAATACATATCCGTTAGGACTTTCTCGAACGTAGAGATCGTCAACTGTTGAAATTCTGGTTCCAGTAGCAACCCATTTTTCAGCAGAGGTTTCTTCACCCCAGTCAATCCATACATAACCAGTGATAGAAGAATCATTAATTGAATATCTCTTGTTTCGGACAGCTCCTCCATTAGCAACTACTCCTGGAACAGATGAAGTATTTCCTTCGTTGGTGTATACGTAATTTTCATCGTAGCTATCAACAGAGCCAATATGTGCTCCACGTCTAAATATAACAAGAGCGCCTTTCTTTGGCTTCGTATGCCATGTTCCATTTGTCTTTGCATGATTCATCACTGATGTACAGTTGTAGAATCCGCCGCCCATAATTTTAAGAGCCTTTGTGATTCCTAACACCTGAACAAGCTCCCAGAATTTATACTCAGCACACCATGGTTGTCCCTGACATCCGGGCTGACCAAGACGATTTACATCCCTAGCGAATTTGGTATAATTGTTATAGCCTGCATTCTTCTGAAAATCATCCAAATGTTCGCAGGTACGTTTTTCCAAATACGGCTTACTTCCGCCATTATTTGCATAGTAATGACCAAGGTTTATAAACTCCTGTAATTTGCTCACTTTGATTTCCTCCATTTTGACTGGCTTAGACTCTTCTTTAGTGTAGTCTTTATAAAACACACTTCTGTCAACAACTGTCGGAACTCCCGGTATTTTTGCATTGGAACTGTATTGCCATCCAACACCATAGCTCGGTCTCAATCTTTCCTGAAGTGTTCCATCGTCATGTGTCGGATAACTTGCAATCCAAAAGTCATATTTCTGTTTAAGATCATTTCCAATAACAGACTCATACCACTGTTTAGCATTGCAGTAAATTCCAGCTTTATATCCGGCATCAGTTATCACTTTGATAAAAGCCTCAGCAAGCATTGAAATCTTCTTAGTTCCAAGTTCTTTCTGTTTATCCCATTCGAGATCCAACCATACAGGGAGATTTAACTTCCTGCCGTTCAACGTAGAAAGAACTTTTCGAGCTTCTTCCTGAATTTCAGACACATTAAGAGCATAGCTGTATTTATAAACACCAACCGGTATATGATTGTCAATGCATCCCTTGTAGTTTCGTTCAAAGGAACTATCTACTACATTACCTTTTTCAGTAATACGTAAGATTGCAAAATCCATACCATATGCCGCTACCGTCCCCCAGTCGATAGTTCCGTTATATGCTGATACGTCAATTCCTTTTAACATGTAATTACCCCTTCGAGCGGAATTTTGCTCGGTTTGCTTCATTTATAGATTTATACTGTCGCATTATTTCTGACTGACTCATCTTCTTGCCAGAGCCTCTTTTTACATTGCATACTCTTATAAGTGTGAGTAATCTGTTTAAATGCCACTTTTCGCATTCCATTGGAATACCATTATCGAACATCCAGAAATATATGAGTTCCGATGATATATTTTCAGTCCGAGTTGAATTATCGTTCTGATTTTTACCAAAGGTAGTTGCAGTCATTGGATCATTAATATATTCCGTTATTCTATTTATCAAATCCTGATGGTGAATCAAACGATCATAAACTTCCGGTTCAACGTTTTTAGTAATTGTCATACATTGTATGTAGCTCACTATTTCATCGATTGTGCGATTCTCAACAGGGAAGTATCGTTTCTTCCATAAGGATTCCCATTTTGACAGAGAGACAAGAGAATGCTCAAGCATAATGGTCTTTGGCTTGTTGAGTTCTTCGTATATAAACTCCCCTTTTATTTCATCCCATCCCTCATTAATATCGCTCGGAACCACGAGTTCAAGCATCTCTTATCCTCCATATTTTTCATATTTATTAAGCCGGCAGTTCCGGTGTATCAACTACTTCTCTGTATTTAGCAGGAATAATTCCTTTGATAAACTCAGCTGCTTTTTCAGCATCCTGGGACAGTTCCATATACAAAACATTATATGCTTCAGTCTGAGAGAACTCCGTTGACAGTTCATCAGACTTGATGAATCGCCTTCCATCTGGAGACTTCTGACCATGAGATTTAAGAATAATCTGTTTGAATAATTTGGCGATTGTAGGAATATCCTGAGCTTTGATAATTGCCTGAAGCATAGTGTCTAAACCGCCTGTAACTTCGAGCTGCATCTCGGCAAGTTCGGTTTCCGTAAGATTGAAGTAGAAATCTTCTTCTCTTTTAGTTCCGTTGTAATCTTCATATGGAATTGTTTTTTTTAACATAGTCGTTTTCTCCTTTTTTTTTAATTAAAAAGAAAAGCCCCAGCTGAATACACAGTTAGAGCTTTTCGTTATATTGTTATTTATTTATGATACAGCTGCCTGAATAAGAGCTTTGAACTCATCTGGAGTTGGCAGTTTAGGAGCCGCAGATTCATCACCATATAATGCGGTCTCGACAGCTTTCATCTGTTCTTTAGAAAGTTTTGTAGAATCAAATAAAAGCGTAGCAGTAGGTTTGAATCCTGTTACATCAACTGGTGTAGTTGAGAGGTCAAAGCTCATCTCTGCTGCTGACGGACTATCATTCACTGTTTCATAATCTTTTGCACTTGCTGCTGCGTTGCATCCGTACACAACATGAATCTGATATCCATACTTTGTATTCTTGGTATCATTACCGATAATTGTCTGATAAGAGAAGCCGAACATCTGATGATCCTGCTGACCTACAGACATACCAGCTACTACCTCTTCTTCACCAATACATTTCTTAAATTCGTCAGGATACATATATGCGGAAATCGTAGCAGCGAATGTTTCCGCAGACAGAATATTCAGGTATTTACCATTATCAGCCCATAAAGCTGTAGGCTCAGCGCCTGATGGATTTTCCGATACTTTTGTTAAACCGTTCCAAGCAACACCGGCACCGTATTTATCTTCTGTATACGGAAACAGAACTCCTTTACTAACGCCGGTTGAGTATAAACGTTCACCAGTCTGGTCCCATGTAAGTTTAGGCATTTATTAATCCTCCTTAAAAATATAAAACGAGCGTATCGTGATATAGGTTATCTGATTTATAGCTTGTCCCGAATGAGCAGTATGGCAATTCCAGCAACTTCTCAATGACAGGCTCGTCAGGTTTTCTTGATATCACAATTAGCTCGTATCGTTTGTGTTTCAGATATGCCGTATCATCAGCACGTTCTGAATCTATCCTACTTCTGGAATACCTTATTGCGGGATATTCCATTTTGACTGATTCGGGGGACTGATAGTAAACATGTCTGCATCCAAGCAACTCTTCAAGTTTGCTCTGTAGTTCCAGTCGTGTTCCCATTCCAGACACCTCCTATAGTCAAGATCAATCTTGGATACTGGACCTCAATGACTGAGATTTTCCACTTAGTACCCATAATTTCGACATAAGCCATGTGAGAACAATTTTCAATAGCAAATGGATCGGCTAAAATACTAACCACATTCGCGAGTAAGATATTGTCATTAATACCGCCAGATGTCTGTCTTTTTCTGCGATCATAGGTCATATCACCATAATATTCGCGTTCGAGAATTGTCTCGTCCCATGCTCCCGGCTCCGTCTCGTTGGTGACAGCATAGCCGATTTTACCAAACCATTTGCTCATCTAATTGTCCTCCGGAATCACTCTGCCTTAACTGTGGCGAGTTTAGCAGCTGTAGGTGTAGTATCAGTTGTGGCATATGTAACAGTCACAACTTTTGAAGCTACTTTACAGCTAATCGGGTGATAAGCTACGCCTGCAGCATCGATCACTACCATTCCTTTATAGAAAGCGTCTTCCAGTTCGTCTGGGGTCAGCTTTGTTTTAAAGGTGGATTCCGCATATGCTACACCATCCGCTTTGGCATACACTTTTCTTACCGCGATATTTTTATCGCCAGCGTTCATGTACATTACTTCCATGTTCTTAATCTCCTTTATAATATTTAAAGTTTGTTTCAACTAACCTCTAGGTATAATTACGCCACATCCTCTTCAAGAGCAATAGCAGAATATACCTTTGTAAGAGAACCAGACAGTCTTGTTTCAAGCAGATATTTGTACTGGTTGAAATCGATATCAAATGAATCGAATTTTGACACTTCGCCGCCCTTTGTAGAACCAAACTGATAATCACCCAAGTTTACAAACAGACCAAGAAGTTCATGTTTCTTGGATTCAGCATCAATTCTCTGAAGTCCTTCAAACTGCTCAACTGTGACAATGCTGTTTACATTGAGCGCTGCAGCAAGATCTGCCTTGGAATCATAAATGCGACGACCGTTAAGATCACGAGCGAGAAGCATTACATTGAGCAAGTGTGGTGTGCAGTAGAAATCCAGAGAACCAGATCCTTTGTATTTCTCACGAGCATAGAGTGCTGCAGTGATGATAGCTTCGGCTTTAATGTAGTTCTCACCGAAATTAGCTCCTGTGTTAGAACCCTGAAGTTCCTGTTTAGCTGTATCAAAGTCAACAGTCTGATGGATTGTATAAAGCTCATCATCATTCCAGATAGGACGAATATGATCTTCATGAATCTTATCAGGATCGCCGTCTTCACGACCATCACCTACCATTGCTGCCATGATAAGCTCTTCATTCAAAGTCTGTCTCATGATATTCCACTGATATCCAACTACATCGAAATCTGTAATATCGGTAATATCATCACGCTGCAGAGTGTCTTTGATGTAGATAGTCTGTGGATCTGTTGTACGGGACAGCAATTTAATCTTAGCCATCTCTTTTTTATAGTCACCTTTCTTCTGGTAACCTTTAGCTTTCAGCTCTGCAATACGAGCGTCAGCCTGTCTTGTGCGAATACGGCTATACGGACTCTTATGAATCTTAGCCATAGCAGCATCGATCCAGGACTGATCTCTAGTGAGTGTTTCTGGCTCACCTTTTTTCAGAAGTTCATATTCTGGGAACAGCTTTTCAACTTCATCATCAAATACGCCATGAGCCAGAGTAGAAGCGTTCTCTTCTGCAAAAATACGCATTGCCTGTTTTAAGGAACCAACGCCACTCTGTTTAGCCATGGATACAATTTTCATTTCATCAGAATGGCTCAGAACTGCAGTGTTGTTCTGCTCTCTTTCTTCATTGTCAAAAATGTTATGTTTCACTACATTTCCTCCTTTTTCATCATCGTCTTCATCATCTTCATCATCAGAAAGTGCCATGCCGAGTACAGCATACATAGCTTCTTTCTGCTCGTCATTCATGGTATCCAATACCTCTTTTACCTTTTTGATGGTTTTATCATCAGAACCTTCTGACGTTTCTGGTTTTTTGGTTTCTTCAGCCACTTTGTTTTCTCCTTTCTTTTCGGTATCAGCTGAGTGATAGAGCATAATATTCTCATCCCATGATACTTCCATCTCCTCTTCACCATCGGCAGAATGCGCCATAACAAAATCCACGTATGCTCCAGGATTAGCTCCAGCCAACACAAGACTAAGCTCCCTGATATTTCCGTGGACGACGTCTTTACCAATCTTTTTGAGCTGATTAGCCCAAATAGAAAGAGATCTTACATCTCCATTCTGCACAAGTTTCTTAGCAGTCTGCCCCTGTTCAGTATCATTGAATACACCGTAGGCATATACGCCATCATCGCGGTTTTCCAGAACTGCATGGCCAAGAACTGCGTTCGGATCATTATGTTCATGGTTCCAAACCAATGGAACTTCACATCCGTCATTACCTTTGAACGCATCTTTACGGATAGTAACGCCGTCACCGCAGAGTAAATCATTACGAGTGGCATATCCGCTAAAATCACAATTATCCATTTTGACCTTCTCTCCTCTCTTCATTTTTTATTACAGGAACAGCATTCTCCGCTTCCTGCTTAGACTGACTGATATTACTATTTCGTAACTCGTCAGCTTTCGGATCATCTGCTGGTTTCATACCAACGATTTGTCTTATCTCGTTAGATGTCATAATTTCGTTTCGTGTGAATTTATCAGCAATTTCTGCGATATTATTGACTGGAACCAGTCGGAACGGATCTCTGAAATATTCGATAGACTGCCCTTGAGATCGAGCGGTCTTTGTTAGAAATTTACGTTTTAATTCGTCTGCAATCGCGGCTATGATAGGTTCAACCGTACGATTGTTATAATTCAGCATAGTCTGTTCATCAGCTGTTCCGTCCAGAACTGCCTGCGTAATACCTAGCTGACTGTAAAGCATATTAGTCCAGTATTCGACCTGTTTGAGAAGATTGTTCTCTAATGACCGATTCAGCTGGATGACTTTCTCTGTACCATCGATGTAAGCTACTCCATACTTCGAATTTGTGAGCTGTTCTTCCATATCATTTCGTCGTCTCTCAGCCTGCTCTCTACGTGCCTGAGTTTTGGCTACATACGGAAGCTGAATGATTAAATCCAATTTACCAGATGCCGTTTTTTCATCTGTCGCATCCAATAGGCTGAGCTTTCTCATCAGTCTCTGCAGTGTAGAGTTTGGCTCGTTAACGATTGCATATAATGGATTCTCAATAATTCCTACCTGACTTTTTGGTAAAAGAATGTCTTCTTTTTCTCCTCGTCGATCGTTATAGATTCGGACTTTGACATGCTTTGGGTACCATTCAATTATTTTCCCGGTTCGGACCGAATCGATACTGAATGAATTACTTATCTTTGGGTTGAATGATGTGTCCACCGGAACGATAGCTACTGCACCCTCGTCAAGCATAGATAAAACCACATCGTGGAGAAATGCTCGTCCCGATTGATCAATATTCGCTTCGAAATTCAAGCACCCATTTATTCCCGACTCAATCTCTTCAATGAATCGTCCAGAAGAATCTAATCTACAGTGTTTAATATCTATAGCTGCCGCATCCAATGCTATGCGATTAAATATAGAGGATACTATGGAGCGTTCGTTTCCATGACCTAATCGTGGTCTATCTGGACGCAAAGAATAACCGGGGCCAACATTATAATATGTCGGGTCCCGGTTCATAAAAGCATTCCAAGCATGTGCAAGCCTGGTCTTAATATTAAATTCCATTTTGACTTTTCTCCTAGCTATTCTTCCACGTATGCTTCTCCAATAATGAGCTCAAACTCTTCTGGGGTAATCCATCTAGGAACTGCGTCTCGCACTCTTTTGATTTTCCAAAGCCCATTATCATAGTATCTTTTTACTTTTTCAAAATTCTTAGATCTCTTCTCCGGCATCGTCAGTTTCCTCCTGTTCTAATTCATTGTTAGTCATCATTGCAAGATACTCGATGTCTGAGTTTGCTTTTACAATTCTAGCTAATAAAGCTTCGTTATCTCTTCGAGCTTCTATTAACTGATTGAAGATCGTCTTAAATCCGAACATTCATCATCCCTCCATAAATCTTTATAAAAAGCATCCATGGCTAATTCCAATCCATGACAATTACGTCTAGCTCTTTTACCCGGATGCTCACTCTTATGCTTACCATTATTTGTTATGTTTGCTTTGAAACTCTCATAACTACGATCAACGTCAACTTTTGTCATTTCTCCTCTGGCAACTCTGTCGGCCATCCTCTTTAATTTTCTTCTCTGATGAGAAATCTTTTCCGGAAGAAGAGTCATAACTACTTTTCCAGTTTCGGTTAAGCGGAAACGAAATCCGAGAAATTTAATACCTTGAGAAAGTTTTATTATCTGTGTCTTCTTAGGATTTAATTTCAGTCCTCTTGCACTCATCCATTTATTAATTTCTGATAAGCAATAACTTAAATATTCCTTGTCTTCGTGAATGAGTATAAAATCGTCGTTATATCTAACATAATGTTTCATCCGTAAAACTTCTTTCACATAATGATCAAATTCATCAAGTACCGTTAATTGAATAATTTGTGTACATTGTGATCCGAGTCCCATTCCAACATCCGGATCCGGACCATTATCAAAACTGTCAATAATTCGTTTACTCTCAATAGAAGCCCATGTATCATTGATTCTTTTCTTAACTGACCTATAAGCTAAATCATGGCTTGTGCTGCCAAAAAAATTTGTCAAATCGCCTTTCAATGCATAGCCGTTGGTACCATGTTTTCGATAAAACCGCTGAAGATGGCAAATTAATCTTTTACGAGTTCTTTCGGTTCCACGACCTCTCTGGCATGCACCATTGTCATAAATAAAAGACCGGGTCATTTCATCATAGAAGTAATTATCAACAAAACTTCTTTGAAAAACTCGGTCTTTCATTTTTGTACTTAAAATATCTCTTTCTTTTGGCTCATATACTTTGAAATTTGCATACGGAGATATTTTATAAGTACCTTTTTCAAGACTTTTCTTCAAACTATGTATTCTTACAAGTCCATTTACGACATATCCAGCAACGCTATCTTTCCATATAACGCCTCGTTTACATAAAAGCATAGCTCTATATAAATTATAAAAGCTGCATATATCTTTTCCAACATTCGATAACATTGGAACCTCCACATTGATTATTTTAAATTAGTCGCAGTGTACAGCAATCCTACCGGAAGATATTCAATATCAAGTACGGCAATTGCATCCACGCTCTATTTTCGCCTTATCGGACAGGATAATGATTCCTTGTATAATGCTTTGATTTCAGCCAAACGGCTTACTTTAATACTCGCTTTTTAACAATCCAGGACACCCCCATTAGTGTTGTTAGCATTGTTGTTGTTCAACTGACCTGTAGTGTTCACATTACGGACGTTGTTCGCGTTGCCTGAGTTCGGGGTCGAATTAACAATCATTAACCTTTCTGTTTCATAAAGTTTTTATCAGATTTTTTCCAGCCTTCTAAGAGTGTCTGTAAAGACACCACCATATCTACCCAATTATCTATCTTTTCATCTTTTATATGGAATGTATAATAGGCAATATCCATCAGGGCGAGCATGGAATCTATGCTGCCAAGAGCTTTATTCTGATATTTACGACGCTTCTTATACTCTTTAAGCATTTCCCTGTTGAGAACGCGCTTATTAGCTTTTCTGATGTATCTGCAAATATCAATAGCCTCGTTGACTATCTTAGAAGTAATGACCCAACGATATCTTTTTGGAAAATTCTTTTCATTACTACATATACGAATTGTAAAAGCAGCTAATTCATTGGCTTTTACTAAAACCTCAAATTTTGATTTTCCTCTTTTGGACTTTACTACTGACATATAATTCCTTTCTCGCCCCTGACGGGGCAGATTCTTAGATTTTTAGATTATGTTACAAGCCAGGACACCCCCACTAGTGTTGTTAGCATTGTTGCTGTGCAACTGACCTGTAGTGCCCACACTACGGACGATGTACGCGTAGCCTGAGTCCGGGGACCTTCCCCACCACCACTGTGGAGCGCCGTTTTTATACTTGATTCGATTTTTGTCAGCTGCGGTATTCGGACTTGTATAGTCTGAATAATTAGCGAAATAAGGATATGGTGCGCCTTCATCAACGTCCGAATATTCGTTTCCTGTATAAAGTTCACTTCTCGAAAGTAAGAAGAATTTATCATTTGTTTCATCAACTCCGGTGTCAATTAATCGACATCTCACTGTTTTCTTCTTCGTTTTGCCAATAGCAGACAGGAAATCAGCATCAAGACCGTTTAAGAATCCAGCTTTGGAAGTATTCCAGTTAGGCGGTCTATCATAATTTGTCTGTGGTGTCCACACAGATCCTGCTGCTTTATCGCTGTTTATTAGCTGTCTAATTGCAGACTCTTTGTAATTATTTGAGCCATAACACATTCTGTGTGGATGATTTATGGTCGCGAGAGCAGTTCCTTCACTACCTTCTGTGGGGACAACTGTCTCGATCACTGCAGTGCTCGTAGGGCCAGAATAAGTATTAATTTTATAATTCAATGGGTCTTTATCCCATACTCCGTTCCATACAATCTGTCCGCCAGCTGGAACAGGTTTTGTTAATGTAAACTGATATGTTTTACCATTACCCATTCCGCCAGACCAACCGTTTTTAGAAGTTACATTATATGTTTCGGCAGCCAATTCAGTTTCGGCATAATACATTGCCTGCGGCGCACTAAACTGTATGAAATCATATGGCTCGTGCATTAATAATGTCAAAGAATGTGTATACTGAGGGTCGGATGGAGTATCAATATCCATACCAATAATGTCCCAAACAATCTGCACATTATTTCTTGTACATATAATCTGATCACCAACGGAGAATAACTCTTTATGTCGTCCAGCTCTTACCTGTTGCTGAATTTCAGCGAATGATTTAGGTGTATAACCCACACCTACGCCAGCTGCGATATATTTCAAATACTGATTCGCTTTATCCATCTGTTCGTTAAATGTTTCTTCTGAAAGAAAATTCAACACGCTCATTTCGTCACCTCTTTATTTAATTTCTTCATATTCCAACACTGGTTTATTGTTAATTATTTTAATTTCTCCAGAATACTGTTTGCCTGTGGTCTCATCGATAATGTGTATCTTACCATCGCACTTACATTTATCATCTTCGGAATTGGATATTTCTTTTATCTTACCGATAATTATTTGAAGATAAGATTCCTGACGGCTTCTAGGCTCTGGATATGCTTTCTCTGATACCGAAGAGTCTTTAGAAAGTGCACCTATAATGTCCTGCAAATACATTTCCTGACGGCTTCTAGGCTCTGGAAAATTGCCATTTTTTATTTCGTCCATGTCCATCTCCTTATACAGATTCTTTATACTCTAACGACGGCTTTCCGTTTATAATCTTTAGTTCACCGACATATGTTTTCCCGGAAGATTCGTCTGTAAAATATAACTTTCTTTTCAAATCAGCTATCATTTCGGTACCTTTCTGAGAAATTTTCTGACGTTCGGACACTCCTTCGTTTTGAATCTTAGTAATATTTTCAGTTGTAATATTTTTTGCAGACTGATTCATAGAATCGACAGCTTCATTTTTTGCATAATTCATTACAGATTTTTCAGCATTAGTTATCGATTCTTGGATATGTTTGGAGACGTCTGATTCAAGACGTCTCAAGATATCATTCTGTTCTTCAGGTGTAACATGATCTTCAACTTGGATTCCAGACAATACAGTCAGTTTACCATCGTCAGAAGTGTTAAATGCCTGTAATAATTTCCCAGACTCATCGGCAAGAAACATACTAATTGCAAACGTTAATGTTCCGGAATAAGCTAATGCATCAGATTCCACCAACCATGTGAAGTAAATTAAATCATCTTCGATAGTCATATCTGTAACTGAGTAATAATTTAGTATTTTTTTTGAATTAATATAATTTATCCTGGTTGTGAATTTGGACATGTCGAATCCGTTATAATATCGATTCATCTGAAAATTGATGCGATTAATGTTTTTATCCCCAACGACGCCAGCCACAACACCTCTACCAGGAATTGATACAATTCTCAAATCACTATCTATAATAAACTGAATCGGATCATGAAGATAATCTTCTTCGGATATTTGTGCAATTACTTCATCTAAAGTTGCCATATTATCCTCCCTGATTTATCAATTCTTTATTTGTGGTTATCCTTTTATCATTTCTTGAAACTCCGACAACTGATACTTTGAAATATGAACCATCGGTAACCTCGTCCGGAACCATACATGATCCATCCTTCTGAACCGCTACAGCATATGTACCATTACCATTCTCAAATACAGCCACCATTCCAATACCAATCCATTCAGGATCTTTTACAGTGAAATGGCACTTTAAATACTGTTTTGAACCTTTAATAATTCCTGAAAAGTTATCAATCTTTCGCAGAGTTTGTCCGTTGATTTCGAAATATAATGTTCTCATACGGTGATTCTCCTTATTTAGGTGTTACTAAAAATATCTTCAAAGTATCTTCTTGCAGCATTTGTGCCATCAGCATTTTTCATTTCGTTCATTGTTTTCGTACCAAGTACCTTATCCACTTTCTTTAACCATTTTCTCGCCGCTGCTGTAGTGTAAGTAACGTTTCGATCTCTTCTTCTAAATTTAGCATCTGAGAATTCAGTACGAATTAACGGACGTTTAGTATTAGCTCGTTTATTAACTGCTTTAGTATGCTTAGCGTCTAATTTTGTCATTTTCTTCTGTGCTTTAGCTATAGTCTGACCTGTTCGACCACGTCGAACACCCCAATGCATACCAAGCACACCGTAATGCATCAATTCATCATTATTCATATCTTCTCCTTATTCAAAAGCTTCTCTATTAATCTTATAAGCGACAAAGGCATCCATCATTGCAGCAACAGCATCGATTTTAGCTTCGTATCGCTTCTTTAATAATTTACGATTTCCATTTGTATCTTCCATAACAATACAGTTACCCATCGTGAATGTCATGAGTGCCTCGTCAAATAGAAGCATCCTTTCTTCTGACAATTTCTTTAATTCTCCAAGTGGAACAGATTCTGTCTTGGACCCCTGAATAACTTTTACAATTCCAAATGGGCCATTCTCTCGTTCCCATCGCTCAACAAATTCTCTGGCGTTGTACGGGTCGTATCCAAAACAGCACACATCATATCCTGATTCCGATACATAATTATCCAGTTCTTCGTAAACCTGCATCATATCAAGTATGTTTCCAGGCATGACGATCAGACTTCCCTCTTTCATAAACTCGTCATATTTAATTCGTAAAGCTGTTGGAAGTTTATTGAGAGTTAGTTCCGTTATGTAATTTCTGGTCTTTATTCCGAAAGCACCATTAGCGAGCGGAAATAGGAATACAAAAGAACAGAAGTCATCACCCTGGGACATATCAGCACCCAACGCACAAGGTAACTGCCAGTATTCTCTTTTTCTATGAGGAAGTGTTTCTTCATATGTGAAATAATAAGTAAATCCCTCCATTGGAATACCAAATCTTTTAGCAAGAATATCATTTCTTGCTGCCGGATTATTTTCAGCTCTTTCCACATCCAACTGATAAGTTTCATAGCTGACGGTCTTTCCTAAGTTCGGATTGGCTTTGAGCCACATATCCGGATTTCCTATTTCGTCAATGGAATCCAATTTATACCACCAGATAGATGTGTGCGGATCGTTATACTCGCCTTTCAGAATCTTCATCAATTCCATTTTGATTGTATCGCCCGATCCATTACGAACAGTACCTTCTGAACTTATAGCAACAATCAGGTAATCGTCATTCTTACCACCGCCCTGCTCTTTTGCGGCACCCTGTTCAAGAGCACCTATAACATCCTCTCGAATATCACCTGATAACCATTCATCCACAGTCGCAATCTTGACTCGAAGTCCCTGAAGCTTATCGATAGCCATAGGACGCACTTCAAGCAAAGAACCAGTCAAGAAGTTCTGTATTCCTTTTTTGGTGGGGGTAAGTTTTACCCTGTCAGCTTTGGAACCTGTGGTGTTTTGGAGAGAACCCTCCGTAAGAAACTTATATAATGGACCGCGCGCTCTTGTTATAGCCGTCCTGATTGGAGACATAACTTCATCGGCCTGTGCCATTGTTGGAGCTGTTGTAACCTGATGAGTTGTCTGAGTGTTCACATTTAAGAAGTAATTCTGTATACATGAAGCATACATTGATTTAGCAGCACCTCGGGCTACTATTAAATATTGTTTATGAATAAGACGCTTCTTAATTCGCCTCGTTTCATAGTGACCTCTTCCGGAATGTCCATTCTGTGAAGGAATGTAAATACTCCTATCAACAAAGTAATACCAACCGAAAATTTCTTCAGCCCATAGTTTGAATGAATCGAGTAAGTGGAGATCATCACCATCTGTAAGAGTCAATTCATTCTCACAATATTTGATGAATCCTTCCACTGCTCTATCATCGTAGTATTTCGTTGGATCAGCTATGAGCTTGTCAATACGATTCATCTCCATTGAGATTTCTTCATTAACTGGAATTTCGCCGCTTATAACGGCATCTCGAAACATGCCGTAGTATTTTGGTACAGCTGTGTTCGATAATGCCATTTAATTGTCACCTTCTATTTCTTTTTGTTATTCGCGTAAACCTTATTATCACCTTCAAGATTGAACACTTTGTTCACTCCATCAGCAAACATTGATCTAGCTAACTGTTTGCCTACATCTGTAGCAGCCGGAGTAATCACATCATTCATAACTGTTTCAGTAAATCTTTTACCTACGGAAATTTTCTTAGGAGTTAACGATTTCAAATTTTGTTCCAATGTAATACGATTTATTTTCTCCTGAATCTCTTCGTTGGTCATTTCACTGATACTTTTACTTTTTGGTTTTGACTCCGTCTTTTTAACATCAGCAGATGATTTTTTCTTATTCAGTTTCATCCCAGTTAATCTCTGATATTCGGAATCTAACTGATTAATTCGCTTTCGACCAGCCGCAGTAAGAGATCCATCTTTATTTTGATATCTTCTTACACCCCAACGCATTCCATGAATCCCATGATGCATTAACTCATTATTATTCATTTTGACTCACCTCTTTCTATTCAGTCTCCGCCTCTGCATTCAATCGCCACTCTAATTCAGCAATTGTTCGGTTCATGCTATCCGCCACGACAGACGTAGTAGGCGGGTCAAACAAACTTCGTACTTTCATACCCATGTATGATTTAACTGCTTCGAAATCCTTACCACTTGGAAGCAGCTCACTCCATGTGTCAGTTTTATCTCTTACCGTATATGCTGTATCACACACTCCGATCTGTTTTAGCACTAAGATCACTGAATTTATATGCATAATCAACTGATCATCAAACGCTGTATAATCTTCAGTCAAACCAAGGAGTTTTTTTATTGATGTTAATATGCTTTCGTCCATACTATCTCCTTATCTACGCCATGGACACGTATCATTTAATGACCGTTCCGGCATAATATCTGGTATTAATATGCTATCATCACTGTAATGAATTGCATCGTGAGTTCTCTTTGAAGTACAAATTAAATATTCCGGATTCAACAGATACTCTGTCCGATCAAGAATGTCATCTTTGGTTAGAGGATTCATATGATGTATAATTACTCTTTTATAAACTTCTCTTCCCGGTACGCCCAAGTCGCATCCGCAATCGCGCAGGATAACTTCATCACGAATCCTTAACCACTCTTTCGATTTGTAAAATATCTGATTGAGATATCGATTACATCCAAAAGTCTCATCACCCACTATGCCATCCAACTTTAAGTATTGAAATCTCTCTTCGAATGTCGGTAAGGTTACCAATTCGGAATATGTTTTAATACTCATCTTCTACATCACCATACCCGGCATAGTCTCTCATAACTTTGATGACATTCTCATAGGCTGCTTTAGTATCTGCAGCATCCTCTATAGCTTTTGTCTTAGCTTTGAGGAGTTTGTTCTCTTCTTTCAATCGCTCATTCTCTAACTGTTCTTTTTCAGAACCAAGTTTTAGATAATGTACGATGACAGATGGAGATGCAGTGCCCTCACGTAATTGTCTTTCGGCACAATCAACTGCCAGCGACACTAACTGCTTGTCTCTGTTTTCTGGTGATAGCGCTGGTCTGCTTTTAGGGCTAGTTGTTTTTACTTTTGGCATACTTAGTGTCACCTTCTTTCATTAATAGTTGTACTTTTCATATAGTATGTAGAAGAATCCATAGACTTTTCTATGACCAAATCAACCTTAAAGAACTACATCAGGGGGAGAAAACTATTTATTCACACGAGGAGTACACAAATGTAAAGTCCATGAATCCCTCTGCACACTATACGAAAATATAAATTGATTTTGGAAAAATCCCTCCGGAGAAAATATAAAGAGGCCGGCGATGCAGGGAGGGGGTGTGTGTTTCAAGACCCCCTCTATGGTTCAGCATCGACTTATGCCGTCGCCGTGGCTTCTTTTGCGTTTCTCTGAACTTTTTTATAGATATTTAAGAAATCATTGTCAATAATCTCATCAACAGCACGTTCATGTTCTTCATCAATCTCTTTATCTGACATATCATCAGTAAAGTGTGAGATTCGATCGAGCTTTCCACATGTGTTGTATCCTTTTTCATTATCAAACAGCCACCAAAGAGTGAACTGTTCGAACGGATCATAAGGATTATCGAATGTTGTCAATCTGCAATCGCTCATTTAGTTCGCTCCTTTCAAATACTTGGAAACTGTTGAAGTTGAAATGCCAAGTTTATCAGCAATTTGTGAAATTGTATAAGAAGCAGACATTGCTTTAATACGCAACTGTTTAGCTTCATTCAATTCTTTCGATTCTTTTGGCATTGCTTTTTGTCTCAAAGAATCTGGATCACAATTGTTAAGAATCTTATTAAGAATGTTTTCTGAAATTGCGCCAGCTTGAATTGCTTTCCATTCATTGTCAGTTATTACAATGTTTCTATCTCTTCTTGAAACAGACCCCACTTCTTCTCTATACCGGGTGAGTGCCTGCTGGGATGCTTTCTTAACATCCTTAGCTTTCATGACTTCGCCCGCTTCTTTGGCAGCATTCTGTTTCTTCTGAACTGCAGCATATGTCATTCTCTGAGCAGCACGTTCTTTCACTACATTGGACTGAGCTATGTCAAGCTTCTTTGTAAGGCTATCAACTTCTGTCTGATACTTTCGTTTAGCCTCTTTGTTGTAAGCTATCTTGCCAGCCTTGGTCTCTTCAATACGTGCCTGATTAGCCAAATGCTTCATGCTGTTGGCATAATCTGCGTATACCCCCTCCATGGGATGACGGTACTGGGATACCAGGGTATAAGCATCATCGGTCTCAGCCATCTTTGTACTGTTGGTTTTGCGGACAACTGTTACTTCTTCCATTTCGCCAGTCTTCTTATTGAGCTTGTGCGTGGTATAAGTAGCATCGTCTGCTTTCTTATAGATAAGAGCACCTTCTGGACGAGAAGGATCGTACCATTCTTTTCCTTTTATGTTATACTTAGGTGTACCTTGTCGCTTATCAACCTTTACTTCGCCTTTAGCTCTCGATATGATAGTTGATGCACCGCCAGTACTCTTGCCCTGATATTCTACTTTCAGTGCGGCGATATTGTTATCTTTCTCACTCTGTTTGTAATCAAGGTGATGTTTCTCAGCATCGATAACTACCATCGAATGACGTACTGCTCTGGCAAGTTTGTCTTCACTGGCTCCAAGAAGTGTCATATCTGTGATGAGATTAGAAATCTTACCCATCTCAGTATCAGTCTTCTTCATCAGCTTGTACTCAGAACCATTGCGATACCAATGCTCTTTTCCATTGGCGTCTACTTTCTTTTCTCCACCATAAGACATCTTAGGATCGAATCCCTCAAGACCTTTTAATGGATGAGTAGAAGTGATTTTAACTTTTCCGCCTCTATCGTGAGTTGGTATACACATTACCGTATCACCGTCAAAATCGGCTCCTGATAAACGATCAGCAACTTTGCTATTAATGCCAATGGCATCCTGCGAAGTTTTGCCAATCATATCGATGGCTTCTTTATTCTTGTTATTTACAGTACATATCGGAATTTCGAATGTTCCTCCATGTGGGTAACGAATGAGCGCAAGCTTACTACCATCTGGATAACCAGGAGCATATACTTCTTTTTCACTCATAGATGTGACCGGAAGAATTACATGATACTTCTGTCCCGGTAAGGAAGCCCCTTTGAGATGTACGGCTGCTGAATCACAATCTTCTGCAAATTTATGCAGATAATATTTCTTAACTGTTGGGTTAGTAAGAGCCATGATCGAATCAAACTCTGCCTGCTTATCTGCTTTAGCAATACCGAGCTGTTTCTCGGCCATAGCCTTCGACTGTTTAGACAAGAACTGTGATGGCAAAGCATCTTTCCAATCGCCCCAATCTCCTTCATCTGAACGCTTATTTATCAGACCAAGTTTCCTATTGCCTTTTTTATCGGTATACCAATACTGTCCACCTTGGTCGGCATCTTTAATCAAAGAACCGAATGGATTATCTGGATCTTTCTTAATATCTTTAAGAACTTCCAGTTTTGGAACTGACTTAGATTTATTAGTATTAAAAATTACATCAACTCCTGGCGGGAAGTTGCTATCATCCTTGTAAACAGCCATACCCTTGATGTATTTCTTTCCATCGACCATGATACGAACCTGTGAATACCTGGATTCGCCAAGTGACAAATCTGGAACATTGCGCCGAAGTTCAACAACTCCATCCTTATTTATACCGCCGTCTTCTTTATAACGAATAGCAAGACGCTTAGAATCAAGGCTTTCCGGATAATGGAATTTCTTTTCGAAGGTCTGTCCATCATCTCTTGATATGTAATCCTTTACAGTCTGAATTTTATCGAAATTATAGATATCACTATGAGTCGTTCCCGGAACACACAACACTCTTTGTGTAGTCATCTGATTTCTATTGGTTGCCTGCGGAAAACGGTTACCGTAAACCTCATATCCACCTTCAGCCTGCAGCATGAATAACGCCTGATCGAGTTTCTCTTTTGATATGTTGAGATCCCGCTCAACACCTGCGCCGACATCGACCATTTTCTTTTTATCAACCTGCTCTTTAAGGAACTTTGCAGTTTCTCTAGCCTGCTTCATCTTTGATTCGGAATTAGGATCGAGTAATGATCTTACGGAAGATTCATTAATTCCCATCTTTCTTCCTATCTCAGAATTATTCATTCCTTCTTTTTCTTTCAGACGTCGAGCTGTAGCAACCATGTCTGATCTACGCTCATCTTTTGCAATCGCATAAACAGTTCTGAAATCTGTTGTAGAATATCCAAGTGATTTTGCAATAGCTGGATCTCCGGTCCATTTCTTTCCATTTTCATCTGTGTATGTGAAACCTGATTTACGCATTTCCTCAACTCGACCAAGAAAGTCTCTACCACTTTGATAAGGGTCTTTTCCAGAACCCCAAGGATATCGACCTGAACGACGGCGTATCCCATAATGTTCAAGGAAATCTTTACCAGACATTGAGGATGACCCGATATACGACTCAATTTCTTCTGCTACTGGATTCATGGTTAACCCTCCTCAACTGCTTGATTAATAAGTTTATCTAAATGAATAATTCTATCCATGATTGGAACAATGTCGGATGCTGTTGGTTTAAGAACATCAATGTCATCATTTTGATAGATTCGTAATTCCATCTCAATATCGCCTGGGCGAATCTTATATTCGAGACAGAATAATGCTGCATACACAAGAACCTGTTCCTCATGAACCGGTCCTGTACCGGTTTTCAAATCATGGATTCTCAGAACATTATCTCTGAAACAGATAGAATCTGCAGTTCCCCAAAAGTTTGGAGAATAATATAAAACAACTTCAGTATCCATTCGAAAACCGATTGCATCATTTACATATGAATACAAAGTCTTCTTGGATCGAGGCTGTTTAATTTTCATATCAATAGTCTCCTTGGCCCATGCGTGAAGTCTGGTTCCTCTTTCGGATGCTTTCTTGGCAATTAAATATTTGATTGCTTTGTCGTCATCGTATCTCAGCCACGCTGGTTGAGACGGGCTGAACGGAGCATGTCCGCTAAGATTTGAATGCTTTATAAAGTTCATTTAAAACTTCCTCCTCGTTTTCAGGGAAAATGAAGCGTGAAAAAGACATCTCGTTTAATTTGGTCACATAGTAATCTTGGTTCGGGCGATGCGGTGCTTCTGCATCTTTTTTAACTTCAAGGATAGCCCATTTGTTTTTATACAAAATAAGCAAATCAGGAATACCTTGGATATCACTCGAATCTAGTTTGGTTACCAAGCAGCCAGGAAACATGCTTTTCAATCTCTTCTTCAGTCCTGCCTGATATTGGTTCTCTCTCATGGTTTTCTCCTTTCATGAGATGGACTCTCTCGGATTTGAACCGAGGACACACCGCTTATGAGGCGGCTGATCTAACCGGACTGATCTAAGAGTCCAAAAATAAAGAGACAACGTAACTACCAATTTTGGCGGTTAAGTTATCTCTCTCCTATTAAAGGGAATGTAATTTTCGCTCTACATGTTTTTTTCCCATATGCTATTTTTTGTAAATTTCAAAATGTAAACCATGGTGTGTGTGTCTATATTTAGAACCATGAATAATATCATGTATTCTACTTGGTGTTCCACCTATGGCTTCTGCACAACTCGTGATGGAGTTATACACTTCTCCAGTTTCTATGCATCTAACTTTCACGCCAGGTCTGCCACCACGATTTACTGATGGCTTAATGTCGGACCGTTTGATATGATAGCCATGTACAGAATATAAACCTTTACCCTGACTCACTCTATTAAGCCAACGTGCACTAACACCAAGTCTATCTGCACATGCCTGAAGAGAATTAAATACCTCACCAGTCTCAATAATCTCACATCTAACTCCATCACGCTTCGTATCGAAATCGCTCATCATTACTCCTTTCAAGCCAAAAGAAAGAGCGCCTGTAAATTTAGCGCCCTGTTCTTAGAATAATTTATTTTTCAGTTTCCTTTCTAATCCGTTCTTCGTGCAGCTTTTGTCTTTCTTTATATTCTTCTAAAGAGATTTCCGTAAATGATACATCATTCTCTTTAAAGTATCTGTTCACTTCAACTTTTTCACCATTCGCTCTTTTAATGTATAAAATAGCAATGGTATCATAATCTCCATTTTTTCGATCAGTCAAAAGTTCATCGCGTACTATGATGTCAGATTTATTATTTGGCATATAAGGCATTGTGATTGGATACATCTCATCATAAATACTTGATATAAAACCATTAAACCAGTTTATAGATGATTTCTCTTTACTTGCGCAGTAGCATCTATTTAAGTCGCTATAACTTACGGAACCGTCCTTGGCAACATACTTAAATAAGCTACTCATTCTTTTACACTGATAACACTTACTGCCGTCTTTTTTATCATGTGCATAGTTCCACATATCCTCTGTATCTTCGATAGGAGTGAGTGGTTTTCTGTCGATCAAACGGTTAAGAATATTCTTGGTAAAACTAATACTCGTACCGCCATGACCATCGCCTAAAAGACTTTCAAAAGCCTTGAGTGCGCTATCATAACACGCACAACCATAATCCCATTCATTCTCTGGTTTATTTCCTCTTTCTCTCTTACTTGCAATAGCAATCTCGTTCTTAGCCCATTCCAACGTGTTCATATTAATATCCTGCCTTTCGTTCATTAAATTTCAACTTATCTCACCAAATAATAATCCGGCAACAAATCGTTGTAGTCACAGTTTAATGCATAACATAAATTCATAATTGCCTTCATACTCGGCATTCTTTGTTTATTCAAATATTTGCTTATCGTGCACTGGGTCAATTGCGACTCTTTTGCTAATTCGCTTTGATTGATTCTCACGTCTTCCATGAGATCACGTAAATTATCACCAAAAATTTCGATGGCTTCTAATTCGCTAATTGTTTCCATATGCAAAACCTCCAATCAAGAAAATATTCCTAGGGGAATACTGGCATTTAATTCTTTTATATATTATTAAATTTTTATCATATTAATAATAAGGGGGTATTCCCCTGATATATAAAAATGGCTTATTTGTATATACATAATTCATTTTCGAGCTAAAAATAGACGATTTTAAGTATTTTTGACCCCATTTCGCCTAATTTCCTCGAATTTTGTATATACATAAATATGTACACATACATACCTTTATTGAATTTTGTATATACATTAATACTCTGATAAATATTTTTTCATAGCTTTATCGTACTCATTTTTGAGTCCATCCCTGAAAATATCAGCTTTAGATTTACCTGTAATGTTCTGAATAAAAATCAAATTGTTTATATCACCTGCTGATAATCGCATCATATAAGAATGATTTTTAGGATTATCAGAGTGTCGTCCACGTTTCTTTTCGCCCAACTCCAAATCATCCTTTCTCAATCTCTTTGATGATGACCTTTACGTCCTTGCCACTATAGTCATTAACGATGTCATACGTACAATCCTCTGGCAACATCGCAACCTGATTTTTACCGCCCTCGTTCAATTCCTTATAAAGTTTGTCATGAAGTTTCTGAGTATCATAGGCATCTCTTTTTATTCCAGATTTAACCACAAATATCATATCTGTTCACCTCCAAATTTTTCCAGTTCTTTTATCTTTTACAACAATACGTTCCTCAATATGAAAATCCGACAAATCACAAATAGTAAAGATTGCTGTGAGAAAGTCATTGAATCTCTGTTCCGGATCAACCTCTCTTTTACGCTCTTCTTTCGTCGCATTTCTTATTGCTTTATATGCAGTCGGGTCCACATATCCAGATCCGTTCCTGCGAATATCATTTTCCATAGTAATCCGCCTCCTTAAATCCAAGGAATTTTATTAATGCTTTGAGACAATCATCGCATAAATCAATACTACGATCTATATTATTGCGCCCTTCAAAACGAATACCAACCATTCTTTCATCATATCTACGAATTTTATATAACCCATTTCCGTCGTAGTATTTACCGCATCTATCACATTTCATAGCCTGTGCCATGTTCATTCCTCCTCAATAGTAGCTCCTTCAAGCCTTATTCCACCAAACTCCCATAAATCTTTCTTGAGGTCTTCCATATCAATTTCTCCGTCCTGCCACTTTCCATAATACTCCAGAACCTTATCCACAAATCCTGGTAATCTCTGTCGATAACTCTTCTGCCAGTAGTGATCCATCAACACCTCAAGTGGCAATGTCAGAACCAAAGCCAACACTGTATTGACCGTCTCCTCGTAAATCTCTTGTTTCGTCTCAGCAATTTTCTTTCCAATTTTCTCACTGACAATAGCATCCAACTGAGCCTGTGTGAGATTGTATGTAGCAGTGTTCGCTCTCTTTTCTTCCCGTTGAGTTCTACGTAATTCCGCCCTCTTAGACATATCATCACCTCATTTCTTACTGTCACTCATAAACGCGTTGATTAAAATAATTGGAGCTGCCAATATGCATACAATCATAACGAAAATCTTTAATAAAAAATCCAAGTTCGAATATACTTTCCGTAAACTGATCATCTTTCAATGCTGCGTAAGTAATGAATAAACCAACCGCCAAATAAAAAGCAATAACCATAATCAAGAAATCCATTAAATATCACCCGCCTTTCTGTGTAATGACTGCTCCGCTTTGAATCCGTCCGGATATCTTTCTTTAAGTTTGTCAATGTTCATGCGCATGATATCATCCAGGCTCCATCCTTTAGCTGTGCAATATTCAGCGATAAACCAAAGCAAATCCCCAAATTCTTTCTTTACATGATCGACTTCGAATGCGTGTCCCTGATACATTTTCTGATAAATAGAATGGATTTCCCCAATCTCGCCAACCATACCATGAAGCGCATGAAACTTCTGCTCTTCAAAAGTCAATCCTTTGTTAATAGTTCTAGCTGCTAAATCCTGATATTCATTTCCTGTCATTATCGTTCTCGCCCTTTCTACTCTGTTTAATATCATACGGTTTTCTTTTAAACCAGCTCATATCAGCTGTCTTCCCGTAATACTCTAACCCGGCATAGTGTCTTTGTTTATCCCTCTTAATTGCTTTAACTGACCGTCCCGGATCGGGTGCTCTACCTCTCATTTCTGAAAAATCCTTTCCTTATTATAATGGCTTGAGTAAAACAAAAGACCCAACGTATTTTACGCTGAGTCCAATGCTCTTAAAATAATTCGGTCAAACCTCTAAATTCAATTATTAAATCGGGATCACCGTCTGTATAATATACATTGAACAAATCTTCTTTCAATGCATCATCTGTCCAGCCAAATTTCTGTCCTTCTATAGTTCTTGGAAAACCCAAATAATCGTAAGCATCATTTAATGACCCCATCCGATAGCCGTTATCCAAGTTCTAAGTCGTCGTTCAGCAATTCTAACACACATAAGATTGTGTTCTCTGTCATTATTCCATGATAAGTTCTCCTTGTTGAATAATTTTTTAATTGTTTTGTAAGTTTTCATAAACTATACCTCCTTAATTTTCTCATTATAGGAGTTGTTTCTTACGCGAAAAAATAATTACTTCCCCTTTTAATCCAACAACGCTGTATCAATAATCTGAAAATTAGCTCTGTGAATATAAAGAGCTTTACCATCAATCATCAATTTTGTCATTTTAGGCAAGTCTTTAGGAATTTTCCAATATATCTCATCTCCGGAATATGCTACGATAGGCTGTCCAAGCTGACTTTTAATAACCACAACTCGTGACTTACCAAAGTAATTCTTATATTTATTCACGATACCTGCTACATATGTATTATCGGAAAGCTTACCAGTCGACTGACTGTAAATATCAGTTTGTACAAAGTCTACATCAGGCTGTAGCCCATCTTGTTCAAATATGCATGTATCACCACAACTCTGAATTTCTTTGCCGTCAATGTTAATTGTGATCACGGATGACATTTCGTATCCCGTAACAACAGATCCGTCGCTACTATAAGAAGTCGTCTTAACCGGATTGCCCTGAATATTGATTTTATCTCCAGTGGTTGTCATAACTTTTGAGCCATAGTTATCGTAAGTACGGATTGTGTAGCCATTACCTACGAGATTTCCTTTGATCTCATTAATAGTGTCATCCAGCGCTGCACAGCCGGTAACTCCGCCAATAAGGCAGAGACACAAAACCGTGAGTAAAATAAATCTGAGTTTTTTCTTCATTTCGTATCCTCCCAATCATCGATATTATCGTCGGACATCATCTCAAGCTGCCCGGTTTTACGATAGTTATCAAATATCTTTTGTTCCTCATCTGTAAGCTTATTGCCACTTTTCAATAAAGCATAACAAATTTCGCCATATGTAACTTCTGGCTTATTGCGTGCCAAAAAATGAAGTGCGTTGTGTAGAAAATCAGCACATGGATATTCTGAAAATATCCGGTCTTTCGATTTCTGTTTCATTTTTCGAAATATGTTGATCATTTTTTTTAATTTTCCTTTCTATTTTAATTATGTTTTCTTTCGCACCATACTCTGAGTTGAACTGGACGAAGTGTATTCTGTCCGCCCATTTTTCGTTTGTTATTTTTAACACAACGAGCTCCAGAATTATTAAACCATCTAATGAATCGCCTGAATCTTCTGTAATCGCCATTCATTACTCTTCTTCGGTTACATCTCATACACAATTCCTCCTCATTTTAATAATAAAAATTTAACCCACATCGGTAAATCAGATGTTCCAATGGCGTAGCAAAATGCGCAGGAGAAACATACCGTGAAAATAATAAACGCCACACCCCAAAAGAGATGTGACGCAGCGTTGTATTTAATCCTGGATGTTATCGCAAATCCTAAAAACGACACCGCAAATAACACTCCGAATATCAAAGCTATCATTTCGAATACTCCTCTAAAATCTGTTTCTTGACGTCTTCAGTAAGTTCTTTAGCCATGAGATCATGAACAATTTTTCCAACACTAAAATTCATAGGATCATCTTCGGCAAGTCGGGACTGAATGTAGTCCTTGGCCGAGTCTATATTGGGACACTTTGATCTAATAATAGCTTCAGCAGTTTCCTCATCAATATCGTATGGTTCAAAATACTTTTTAAATTCGGACAGTTCCCCCTCCAAATCATTAATTCGATCTTCGATTACCCCAATATAATCTCTTATTTTTTCACCATCTTTATCGGTTAAATATTCCATCGCCGTAGATCCGATCATCCATGATAAATCATACAGTTTATCCAACGCTTCTTTCACAGATATTTTGTCGTCATTCATTATCTGAATCCTCCTTACCAGTAATCAGCTCACTATACGGCAAGCTCTCAATCCACTCACAAAACTCTCTCCACTCATCCAGCTTATGCCCCTTTCGCTGTCTGTAAATATTTGCCAGCACCTCATAATTCATCATAACATTACGAGTCTGATTATAACTGCTCGGAAGAAGCTGAATAAGCTGCCACCAGTCATCCTTAGATTTAGTTTTTAAATAACGATTTCTCCAAAAATTAAGACCGCGAATAACCGAGTCGAATACGAGAGTTGGAACTGTATCACCTAAATGACTATCTCTCACACGAATTAAATGCTCAGTCGAAAAATCGCCCCATTCAAATTCCTTCTCCTGAATCTTGTGCATCGTACTACAAGAGTTCGCAACCGTGCCAATTTTATAAGTATCAAATTCCTTCCACCAATACAACGGTGCCGTAATCCTCACATACACTGGCATCATTCGCATATACTTTCGATGCTCTGTACCGGCATTTGAGAGACGCTGCATAAGAGAAAGATCATCAGGACCTAATTCAGATCGATTTTCTTCTCCGACCGCCGGACCAGAATTTCCAAGAATATCATAATACTCATCCTCTTCTATGAATGTACTATCACTCTTCTCCCATGAGTTCATCGGATTTCGCATACCTTCGATAATAAACGCCATCTGCTCTGAACTCGCCAGAACTACATTTTCTAATTTAATCATTTCTTTATACCCCTTTTCTTACAATATCCAGCTTTACAGCCACCGCCTATAGTAAATCCAAAATAAGATTTATGAGCTGGTTCCCAATATTTACAAGACAAACACTGCTTATTTGGCTGAATGAGATTTCCGCCTATACCTATATGACTCATTTTTCTCTCCTTTCGTAATCCTTGCATCCCTTGATTTTCTTTTTGATAACTCTACCGTATTCGACATTACACCAAATTCCTTTATAATTGATGCAGGATTTAGTTTTATGATTGGTGCAATTATGTTGACAATCATGACACAATGATTTACTCATTTCTCTTCTCTCTCATAACTTAAAAGAGCGCCGCAATTCTGGCACTCGATTCTCTTTTTATTTCCATGCTGTATTACTTGAATCATTGTTTTTATCCATCCTTTCGATGGTAATATCCTGTTCCTTTACACTTTGCGCATTTTCTTCCTGAAGTACTTAAACCAGTTCCACCGCACTTAGGACAAATGTCAATTTCGTCAGGTGGCATTGGTTTACCTTGATATTGTGGCATCCATTTCTTAATCATTCACTTTTTCACCCCTCAACGTAAAAGTAAATCTCAATAGCCGAGTTTAATACTTCGACATTATTGCTATCCCATAAAGCCTTACCATTCGTGATATTGGTTACGTCACCGCCGCTTTTCGTAGTGAATCGTACATAATATCTAACATGTGCAGATGGAACAATTGGCGTCTTACTTCCATCCGGATTGGTGAAAATGCGAAGATTAGACGTAACAATCTTTCCGTCTTTCTCTTTGCATTTCATATTGCAATTAACTCCGGCTGACATATCTCCGAATATTCCGTTCTGTACTTTAAGCTGCTTCTCAATTCCCTCCAAAGCTCTGAGAATTTTCTGATCGTGTAAATCTCTGGTTGCCATAAATAGTCTCCTCCTTAATATTGATTATTTCTTTTTAGGTTTAAAATAGACCGGTTTCTCTGAATGTTCGTTCATAGGAAAACCTAAACATTCGTTACATGGGTCTTTCTCCTCATGTGTATCTGCTTCCTCACACAGAGGGCAATACTTTGTAAAATTAACTTCCTTATATATGTATTCCATATCAATCTCCCGCAATTAAATAAGCACCTGCCGCAAGTGTAAACAAACATGTTATGACCTTATCTTTTTTACTTAAATTGAATCCAATAAATGCTCTCATCCCACTATATACAGAAATATATAATAAGATACATCCAATCAATTTAAAAACGCCATTAAATAAAATCATGACATTTTTCCTTTCTTAACTGTACTCAAACGGCTATATAATTCCAGCGCTTCTTCTCCCTGAAATGCGTTAACAATTTCAACTTGTTGTCCAACGGTCTTTCTTCCAACAATTAATACTGTATTATCTTTACCATTTGATGTATCGATACTGATAATCAGGCTATCTACCATTTCAATCCTCCTTTAAAATAACTCGTCCTTCTTTAAGACTTTCTTGTACATCAATCACTCTTTGATTTGTGCTGCCAGCCCAGTGATATTTGACGTCAGCGAGTTCCTGTTTAAATTCTCCATCAACCAAAACATCAACCCATCGCATTCCTGGCAGATCTTTAACCTCTTCCCACAAATATCCGGTATAAATCCAGACTGTCTTTCCCGGAATATATTGCTTGATATATTTAGCTAAATGAAAAATAGTGACACGATTCTCAGGAAGCAATGGATCTCCCCCAGAAAACGTTACACCGCTAATATGTTTTTTATACAGATGATAAAAAAGCTCTTGCTCTGCAGCATATCCAAAATAGATACCTCCATTCGGATTCCAAGTTATCGGGTTTTGGCAACCATCACAGTGATGATCACACCCTGCAACCCAAAGAACTGTTCTAAGTCCATCACCATTCCGCATATCATCCGTGGTTATATTATGATAGTTCACATGCAAACACCTCCTAAATATCCCCATTTTCTTTAACACTATAGTAAGTTTCCGAACCAATCATCATGAAATCTTTCATAGGAATGTCTATTAACTGCCCGATTTCATCAATAGTTTTTGCAGCATCGATATCTAGTTTACTAGGAGTCGGATCTCCAGATGGATGATTATGAACGACAACGAATGCTCCTGCATTAAGTATAAGAACTTTTTGAGCTATACCTCTTCTGTCAATAACACAAGTGCGATTAGTTCCAATACCCATCTCAATGAACGATTTAAAATGCATTTTGAAATCGAAAATGAGTAAAAATACATGTTCTTCTGCATAAGTGTCCAGTTTAAGAGTTTTACATAATTTATATACCTCATCCGGATTTCTGAATTGATGATTCGAATAGTAACTATCCACCCTTTTGGACCAAACTTTTTCGAAAGCGACCAACCCGTTTTCATCTAACCTTGTCTCATATTTTCTTGCAATCATGGTTCTCCTCCAGTCTAAACAAAATTAAAAGACCCAACGTATTTAACGCTGAGTCCTTTAACTCATTTGAAAAATTGTGTCATTACAAATTTCTTATACTTTTGTACGACCTCGTAAGCTGCGTAATCTGTAGTCAATCCATTAAGCATTCTATTTGCAAAGTCAGTAAATGACACGTCAAAGTTATTGCCATCACGTCTCGTGACCTTAATAACCAGACTGTCATTCTCGTTAACCTTTACATATATAGCTCCCTGAATCTTTTCTTTAAGTTTCGCCTGTAAGTTCATACTAAATAAATATTCATAATCTGTCACAGTTTTGCCCTCCTTTTCTACTAAAGGAGTTGTGATTTTCGCGTTATTCCTCACTGTCATCCTCCACGGTAAAACCGAAACACCATTTAATCATTCTCTTCTGAAACCAGTTGAAGTGATGATCTACATAAATATTCAAGGCTCTGACTCCGCCAATTCTGATCCACGAGCCTTTTTTAATTTTAGGGAGTCCGAAGGGTGTTACTTTTAAATCACTTAATCCCATCCAGCAAATTTCCTTTCATTGAATTTTTTCTTCCTATTTAAAGCTTTAGTTATTGCCATATCAATTCCCGACCTACTCTTTAGATGGTAATAATATAAATCATGATATGGGGTATTTAGCCTATCAATTCGTCCACACGCCTGCTCTGTAACTTTGTAACTGTAATTTTGAGAGAAAAATATAATAGTATCAGTCTTAATACAATTCCATCCCTCACATCCAGCCGTATACTGAACCAAATATATCCATCGCTTGGCATCTGGCACTGGTTGATGAGCATGTCCGGACCATTCAGCAACTTCATATCCTATATATTCATCGTCGCTAAATAAGTGTAGCAACATCTCCCGTTCGTAATCAAAATTGTAAAATATAATAGCCCTTGGGACTTTCTCTAATATCTCCATAAGAGCTACCACACGAGATTCATCGGTATTTACAATTCTTCTCAAAATATAACAAAGCTGAGAAGCCTGCTGAATAGGCTCGTCTTTATATGGGTCCCATCTGTTTCTCATAACATCTTTGTATTTTGGAATATCATAAGATACACTAATATCAATATGATGCTGAACAGTATGCCTACTGAAATCCATATCAACGAGAATATTGTTTCTCAATCTCAACAGTCTGCCAGTATTCAGATATCGGTCTATTTGCGGATATTTAGTAAATCTGGAATATACCACATGCTCTCTGCAGAACTCCGTTTTATTTTTATAGAAGCCGTTCGCCACAAACACTGGAATATAATCAGCCCAACAATCTCCAGGAGTTGCTGATAATATAATCCAGTTGTTGTTTTTAGCGATTTTCTGAAATGCTTTTACCCAAGCTCCCGATCCAGTGACCCGATCTTCGTCAAATATAAAGAATCCTCGTTGAATCTCACTATACTTCTTTATATTATTCCAAGAATCTATCACTACGATCTGTCCTGGATATAATTCATTTTTATCTGGATGTACGGACATTCTGTAATTAGCCAATTCAAAATCCCATTCGTGAGAATCTCTTTTCATCGCTGTTGTGATAATGTAAAGATCCTGAGGGTTCTTCATTGGTACAAATTCCTGATTAACAAAACTGCCACCATTCTCTTTGAAATAATAATAGAGACCGGTCCTAGATTTACCAGAACCAGTCCCTCCGTTGAGAATACAGCCATTGTTCATTTTATTAACGGCTTCCATTTGATAATCACGTAAGAAGTCTGTCATTACTTATATCTGTCCGCGATGATATGTCTAGCGAGAACCTGTATAAACCATTCGTCAGATATATTATATTTTTTTCGAACCATAGCGTACACTTTATCAGTATATCTAATCATGAATCCCCAAACATCTTTCCCGTTGCGATCAACACGTCGTTTACCAAGTAATTTTGTGAAGATTGAGCATAATAATGTCGCAGGTCTATCCACTAATTTAACATTAATTTTTCGTGTATTCATATACATTACCTCTTTTCATTTCCAGTCGCCTCCAGCATCATTCCACAGTTAATAGCCTTTACAGCAACGAAAGCACTGCTGAGTTCTTTCGAGATTCGATAAGCAGTGTATCCGAAGATTCCTGCTATAATAATTCGTGTTGGATTATTCATTACTTATTCCTCCCTACTGAAATCTATTTCTACAAAATATTTTCCAGATTCTGGTTCATACTGCAGCGGATAAATGGCATATCCTTCTTCCATAAGGTATAATAAACTATTGCCAAATTCATCTCCATGCCAAGTATCAACATCTTGCAAATCGCAGTTTTCAACATACATTAAATGATTCGCCATAATCGTTGCGAAACGATTCGTGTGACCCATATTATCGGATTCCATTTTTGAACGCAGACTATCTGAATCAAGATTTCCGATGTACAGAATTACTTTTCTATAGTTAAGATCTTCAACAAAATCATCAATGTAACGTTTCATATTTTATTCCTCCGGATGCTCTTCTTCAGCCATTCTTGCAGCAAATCTATCAATTTCCTGAGTAACTTCCATCGCCTGCAGGTAAGCTGTTCTTCCTGTTTTTCCATTAACTTCCCAATCGTATGGTCTAATATCCAGATCCACCGAACGAATATCAATATCATCGAGCATGGATACCACATCCTCACCCAATCTATTAGTGCGATCACCTGTCACAAGATAAATCTGAGGTCCGCGATCTTTGAATTTAACTTTGATTGGAAGATACATGAACGGTTCTTCACCCTCTTCTCTCGGATCTTTAATCTTCACGTTCCAACCGCGACTGATAAGTTCATCCGCCAGATCCTGAGTCGGAATAATCATCGCGAAATTACGATCTCCTTCACGATTGAATTTGCTACCCTCTCCTCTGAAGTTTCTGTAAATAATTCTTGTGTCGTTAACCTGTAAAATATCTTTTGGTGCAAATGTAAGTTCCATAATCTTTTAATCTCCTTTAATCTTTAAAAATATAAAAGCCCAGCATTAGCCAGGCTTTGTTTCAATCTGTTACACATTCGAACTTATGCGTTCTTCTATTATATTTGTAAATTTTTTCTGTTAAATAATCACTACTTGGGGTTACTTCACGAAGAGTATCCCTCAGAACGAGTTTCAAATCTTTCGGATCAACTCCTGATTTTACACTATGAATCATAACTTCATGGATGCTGGTAAATACCATGTAAAAATCGGAATTCAGCATTTCGGATATCTTTTCAGCAACTCCGGGTAAGAAAACTGCAATTGCCCCGTTCGTTTTTCTTGTGGTGCTGAGTATGTTTCCGCTAAACGATTTATCTAAATCGAAGATATCCTCATCATTCATAAAACTATCGCCTGCATAAGATTCATCACATAATACACCTTCCCACTTATAAATTCGTGGTGGCGTTAAATAATAAGTATTTTTAATAGCTTCATTGAAAATATCATCCTCGTTTTTATCCCATTTTTTAACCATAAATTTGAGGATTTTAGTGCTGACAATACCAAATTCATTCTCGTCCACTATTGCATAGACTGTAAAAGCAATATCTCCGAAAGTTTTGTACACGACATTCCTTAATATATCAGCATTTCTGCCATAATTAATTAACCGCACAAACAGTCTGTTTTTGGCAGTATCATAATCCATCAGTTCTATGGTTTTATCGTAGTATATGTTATTGTTTTTTGCATGAAGCACATCATTACTGATATAATTGACAATAGCATTAAGTTTAGCTCCATCCTGATATGCTGTGTAAAGTTCGTCTACATGCATACTACAAGCTTCGTAAACGCCATCATGCTCTGCTAATATAATGTTTAATCTGTCTTCATTTCCTTTTACAAATTTGATATTCTCCAATGAAATATTCGTAATGTCGTGAATACCATTTATAAGCTGCTCGATAAATAATTCATAATTCTTATCCATAACGATTCCTCTCTTTCTTGGAAATAAGTTGGAAAGTTGTAAATATAAAACAAAAGAGCCTCAGCTATTTTAGCCAAGACTCTTAGTTTTCACTGTTTAAAGTCGATATTTGCATATCTAATTATTTTATAAAAATCTTTCAGAGATAACTGCGCTACACCGTATTCGCAATGCTCACACTTGCCGTCACATCCTACACTGGCAGTTGAATTTCCAACCATGTTCGGATGACCACAATACATATCTACGGTGTATTTGACATCTCCTTCTTTATTTTTTAAATAATGTTTCATAAACATACCTCCTTAATTTTCTTCTCATTAAAGGGCCTGTTCCTTACGCGAAAGGCATTTCTTCTTCATAGCCATCTGGAATATTCATGAAGTCTGGTAATGGTTTTTCTTTAGCAATATAAGGATCGTCCGATACAAACCATTCGTAATCGCCATATTTAGATATTGCCTCAATAGCATCATTAACCAATGCATCATAAAATGAGCGATCAATAATGTCTTCGTTTCCACGGATAAGCTGAGCTCCTGCTACTTTCTTCGTCTTTCCCGTTTCTGGATCGATAACTTCTACATCTTCGTCAGCTTTCTTTAAGAACTGCTCCGATTCGAGCCAACGATATCCAGTTGTACCAGTCGCTGCGTAGAATTTACCATTCTGTTCTCGTACGAGCAAACCACCACCGCAACCAGGTTTAATCGGACAGAACTCTCCTACTTTTCCTACGAATTGTCTATTGTGGCCATCGTTAATCTGCTCTTGAAGAACTGCCGCTTCTGGTTCAAAAGTAGTGTCTGAGATTTTACCTTTCTTGTAATCGAATTCCAGTTTTTCCAATCTCTTCTCGTATTCAGATACATCAGGAAGTTTTTCATTCATATCCAAATATAAAGCTGATTTCACGGAGAACGTCTCTCTCATATCATTGATGGATGTTGGTTCTTTACTGAAGCAGGTTTTGAATACATATGGAACTGCAAACTGTTTACCAGTAGCTGTCCATGGATCATTTTTATGTTTTCTGTTATCTCCCGGTGCATATCCATAAAGTGCTTCACAACCCTCTGGATCTTTATACTTAGCAATATAAACCGCATTATTTACCAGACACATTCTGTCATATGTAGCCTCATGCTCGAATGCGTAACCATACTTCTTACCGAAGTCCATAACGAACTTAATGATTTCTGGTGTTGCATCCGGAATCTTGATTGAGTCTGTCTTTATGTGTGCAACAGTGAATCCTCGCTTCTGTACCTCATGTTTAAGATCCACCATGAACAGAGCGCCTCGCTTAGCGACAATGTTATCCTTGTTTCTAACATCATGGAATGGATTAGAGAAAGTAGCTGATGTAAGACCATATACCGAATTGATTGCGGTCTTCAATGCGTTAGCCAAATCTTTAGATGTTAACTCACCATCCTTAACCCTCTGAATATAAGGTTTGAGTTTTCCATCCAGCATTTTATCAACTTCATCCCAAGCTTCATGTTTAATGCTCACACGACCTTCAACAATATCGCGATATGCCTTCGTGTATCTGACACCAAACAGACATTCAGCAATGGTGCTGTGTGGGTGCATTGAAGCAATATCCAGCAACGCTACGTTTCCATACATACCTGGTTCAGCGTATACATAACCGCCCTCACCAACTTCTTCTCCACGATATGTAGAAACACCATTTTCGTATTTGTATCTCGGAAAATAAGGTAAAAGAGAGCCAGCTTCTCCATGTGTCTGAGACATCATTTCCGGACAAGCTTCTTCCAGGAAATTGCGAGTCTCTTCATCCATCTCGAATACTGGCTCTGCTAAATTACGATAATTAAATTCGTTCTGAGGATTCTTATTGTTTCCAAATATAAACTTAGTTGTTAAGGTGTTGGTGGTATCGTTGACTGTTAACCCTGCCAGATCAGCGAGAATCTCTCTGGCCAACCAATCAGACTGAAGATAATTCCATGCTGCTTCAGTGGCAAGAACATCGTTATCACAATACTCTGCTACTTTCTGCCATAACTCTTCAGGTACCGGCTTATCCCATGGAAGTCCAAGCTCCTGATGATGAATACCCATTTCGATTTCCAGTTTCTTCAGACTCTTTTTATTACCAGCTGAAGCGAAATCGTAAATATCAGTATATGAGATATTATACGCCTCACCGAACAGATATTTTCGACTTTCACCTTTGCTGCTATTTATAATCTTCTGTGATAAATTATAAATCTCTAATGGAGTATATCCCATCATGCAGGCATAAAGCATATGGTTATCATATCGGCGACAGTTAAATCCAACCAACTTGAATTTAATAAGTTCCTCAACTTGCTGCGGTGTAGGATTGATCATTCTTACAATCGGTGTTTTCTCACCCTGAACTTTCCAATTGATAAGAAATAAGTTTGGGAATACCTCGCAGTCAAAAAATATCAATGGGGAATCATCACCAGAGCCTATCGGTGGGGCAGCGTCTTCTGATTTGAACGGCATCTTATTAACAGCCTTTATGCAATACGGAGCCTGATTTGTACTCTGAGTAGCAAAAGCATAAACCGCATTCTTCATATCAGATACATCATAATGCTGACCACTGTCATAAGCATCATCTAGTAGTTTATAGATGAAATCAATACTACATCTGGTGCTTGGATGAATCTCTTTGTTAAGATTCTTCTTAATCATAGTTCTTAAATGTTGTTCGTTTTTAAATCCTTCAATGTTTATCACTTTTTTTCCTCCTTCTTTCAGGGGAAGACCTGAGCTAATGTGTGCAATGGGTAAGTTGTTGCATAAGGTAAGCTTTCTTCTAAGTGAACTTTTTCCTGAAAATACTTTAATTTCAATGTCTTTGTCATATAATCGATTGAGTTTTGTCGGATTCCCGTCATAAATATAATGAAGATGAATGCCAGCTCCACTCTTGCTCAGCTCAGCATAAGTTGGTGGAAACTTGCTTGCTGCTTCCAGATTCTTTTCGAATGATTTCTTACCAGACTCGTCCTTAATATCGAAGTCAATGACTATATGATTCTCTGGAATCTTGACATAATGAAGTTTCGATGTGTCGATATCGCTGAGTTTGGTTTTGACTTTGTCCCATGGCTTGGTCGGGGTTTCCTTTTCATTGGCGTATTGAGCCAGATAATCTCCCGCAAGGATGTCAAATTCTGAAGGTATTCCATCCATAAATTCAATAACATATTTCTTGTTGGTATCATCTTTTTTCTTCTCACTCCTCATATCTTTCTCGAATTTATCAAGCCTGAACCCGGAATATACATTCCGAACTTTAGCCTCTTCGTCGAAGCCTTCCTCAAAATGCCAGAAATAATTTCGTAATTCCTCTTTGAATGCTCTCTGAGAATATGGATAAGGAACTTTGGTCTCATCGCAATAAGTTTTATACATTTCCCAAGCTGTTTTCAGAGTTGTACCATCGTTCTTTTTGAATACCGAGAAGGAATCGACCACAAAGTTATAGAAATCGTTGGTGGCTCCCATCATCAGAGTTGGAACGTAATCATCATAGGCGTCCTTATTTTTCAAATACACCTGATGACAATGATAGGCGATACCCGGTAACTCAAAAGGAATCTTATTGATACAATCGTTGTAGTCTTTCTGATCGAGTTTTTTCCCAGAGGGCATCACGTCAATAAGTCGTCGCAATAGACCAGATTTGCTATCAGTGATTTTTACAGGTTTATTCGTACCCATGAATAAAAACGCATTAAATTTATTTGCGTAAGTAGACTTGAATTTTTCATTCACCGTCATAAGCTCGTGAGAAACCAAACTATTCAACCGAGTGTTGTCTTCGATTCTTGATAAGTCACCATCATGTTGTATAGCGACCATTGGATTGGACTTGAACGCCTCCAACGCAAAAGAGTTACTACTGGAACCCAATGCTTTCGCATCAAATACCGAATAGTAACCCTCGAATAATCGCTGTATAATATTTAAGATAGTAGATTTACCAGTTCCTGCAGAACCATACAAAACCAAGAATTTCTGGATATATTTTGAATCCCCCTCGATGACGGAGCCAATCGCCCATTCAATCTTATGTCTTTCTTCTGGGGTATACAGAGTTGAAATGAGTTTTTCGTAACCTGATATATCACATTCTCGCAAAGGATAACTGAGTTTTTTACTGGCATAATCAGTCTTTGTGGTCTCAGTATCACCAAATATAATTTTCTCATCAAGCGGATGAAAGTTATCTCGCATTCGTTTCTGACAGTATTTATGCCACGAATCAATGGAACCTGAATCAGAATCCCACATATACTTAGTGACAAGACTGTCTGTTGCCGTTTTGCGACGTTCTTCAGTGAATTTATATAATTCCTGATCCACCATATCAATAACGTCTTGTTCCTCTGTTGACCAAAGTCCTAAATCTTCTCGCCATACAGCATAAAAATCGCCACCTCGTATCATGAGATCCGACGATTTCTTTAATATAAATTTGGGAAATATTTCGGTTACGCCCTGCTTTACACTACGCGTCGAAATCTTCATGAAATCCATATTTTTAGTTCCTTTCTATGATATGCTGTCTAAATACCAACACAATTGGGTCCAGATATCATGTTTTCGTAAATCTTTGTAACAGCCTTTTATCGTGAATAATCCGCCTTCACCGTCTGGTTTATAGTCTCGTTTTGAAAAATTATCCATTATTTCATGGAATTTATCTCTATCAAAACAATCATCATTCATATAGCTCAAACCTAAGCTTTTCATCATATTCCAAAACCACTGCTTAGTACGGTTTCCATATCTCGGATCGTCCATGATAGTTTCTTCGCATCGAATAGCCAAGGCTATCATCATCTCAAGCATACTGCAAGGACTATCCAAATATAATAGATCAGTCTTTGTGACCCCAGGAATCTCGTTGTAAAATCTGTAACGAAGATCTTCTCCATCGGACGCTCGACTACTATCGGCATATTTATATACAAAATCAGTGTTATGAAGACGTGCAAGTAATTTACGATATGATACTTTATTTCCAACCTTTACGATATCAGCCAGCCAATTGAAATACTTGTTTTCAACTGCATTTTTATCCATCATAAACGTCCCCATATCTTCTTGTATCTGCCAGAATTTCATAATCTGTTCTCAGTCGGTCATTTCTTACAAATACGGAATCATCCTCATATTCTCCAAAATGAGATAATGAATCCTCTCCGATTAAATCCTCAATCTGATCATCTGTCAAAGGCTCATCATCAATATCTGTGACTACTCCATCCGCCCAATATGAAAGAGTCTCTGTATTATAATCACTGTCGCTAAATTCTTCTGGTGTAATAATATACGGCTTATCCATTTCGTCTTCCTCCTCTCTTTTTTCGTTTGTTTTAATATTTGATGAATACTGGGTATATCCGTTCTCTTCTATTATTTGATTCTGAGTTACTTCTGAATTATCTGACTCTGTTTCACCATAATCGTATCCCTCTTCTTCATCATAGTCTTCAGGATCATAATAATTTTTCATCAATCTATAGGTGATAGCGGAGCCTAATATAGCCCCGCCCAAAAATATAAATAATCCTCTCATAATGGTTCTCCTTTAATTCATGTAATAATAACAATAATCGAACATATCTCTGTAGGGATTTCCTGACCCGATTGAATCGAGTCCAGTCATTCACATCATATCAAGGATATCTCCGTCAACATTGAAATCAAGTAAGATTGTTTTCTCGTATCCATTCACAAAAGCTCTGTTCTCAGGTCTGTGAATATTGTAGATGCCGAAATCTACCTTATATTCGTTGTTTTTATCATAAACCCATCCGACCTGCTGACCAATCTTGGTCCTATAAATTCCGAGCATATCGTAAACCTCGTTTAAGAATAAGAAGCCTTTATCCCTGAGTCTATCATTAGCTGCATCCTGCTGACGACGTAAAAACATGAGATTAAATTCTGGATCTTTAGTCCATCCAATGCATCCATCTTCATAGAATTTAGCATACGGACTATATCCAGCAATATTATCTGGATCGATTACCTCAACTTCTTTTGTAACGGTTTTGGTTTCACCGTTTTCATCGGTAACAGTCTCTTCAACCTGCTCTCTTCGAATGTTGTATTTGAGTTCTCGATCCAGTTCCTCACCGAATCTATCGACAACTCTTCCACGATATTCCTTGAAACTCTTATCAATGGCTGTGTATGCCGCAGCTAAAGCTACATTTCTCTTTCTGAGCATATTATTTGATGTAAGAATAGCGCCAATAGATAATCCACCAAGAATAACGGATGGTGCATATAATTTGGCAATTTTAACTGCCGTCTGAGCATATGTAACAGTCAATTCTTTCTTGCTGTCTTCTTCAGTCTGGGTACCATTTTCGATATCCGCATGAATATCATCGATTTTCTCTTTTGCTTCCTCAGTGATATCGGAAAGTTTTGTGGTTGCTTTACAAGCCATAACAGCACTGGCAACAGCTCCAACAATACCGGTTACTACCAGAATTTCAGGGCTGTGCTTTTTTAATTTAAAGCCAACTCTGTTTACAGTTCTTCCTAATGATTCAACAATAGCTAATTTTCTCATATCAATAATTCTCCTTTTTAAATTCTTCAATTTCTTTTACAGACATACCGTCAATTCCAGCAGATTCACCAGAATCAGTATGTTTAAAAAACTCTTTCCCCTGTGGAAACATATATCTGAACATACAGTAATTAGCTGCGTCTGCCAGATATTCAAGATTTCCGGTTTCTTCAAATTTTGCGATGCATTTTTTTAACGATCCTATCGCATCAACATTACCTGATACAAAGTTTCTTGATGCTTTGCCATATTTGTAATAGCTCTGAAGCACAAGACCTTTACGAATCTCATCGAATTTTTTACTGTATTCCGTCTTCAATAACGGTTCAAAATCAATTAAGTAACTCATAATCCTCCTTAATCTATAGACACAACTCTAGGCATTTTGATAATGTATCCATCTCTTCCATGTATAACCTGCGCATTGGAAATATTCATCCAGCCATATTTATTGTCTGTGTAATTGCATGTGACACCGGATAAATCATACATATCAGCAACTGTGACTACGTTATATGTATCCATAATTTCATCCATGCTCGCTAACACACTCTCCGCTTCGCTCCTTGTATCGTAGACCAAATCTGCAAAATCATAATTGGTTCTTGTGGAACGATTATTTTCTCTTCGTCCTGAGCCGGAAGAATAGTCACGATATGAAACACGACTTGAGTTACTACGATTTCCACTTCGCTTGTCTCCATACAGAATCATATCAATTCCATCTTTCACAATGTCAGATAACGCCTTTTTTATCGACGGAACCAGAACATCCATAAAAATATAATTCTTTACGGAATTAGCATCTTCTGAGATAAACACATCCTTGAATTTGCTTACTTCGCTTTTCTTTTTCTTTTTGACTGTTCCTTTTACAACTTTCTCTACTTTTTTCGTAGGAACTGTGTTTGCTGCATTAGCTTTTGGCATCGGTCTTTCACTCATCTTAGTTTTCTCCTTTAATATTTATTTTTCCCGGAAGCGTAATTCTTGAATTTGCAATCCGATTATTGGCTTTCTTAAATTGATAAGCCAAATTACTCCTCGCTTTCTTTTCGGAAGGAGCGGTCGTTTCACCCTCCCAAATGTCAGCAAGAAGAGTATTAAATTCCATAACAGGTCCGCTATAGAAATATTTAGGCATACAACCACTCCTTAAAAATAAAAGAGAAGACACCTTGTTACAGATGCCCTCTCGGTAATATTACTCTTCAGTTTCCTTAGATTCTCCAGAATCCCCAGAAAGGTCTTCGAGTTCGACATAATCGTTCTCGGCAACCGCTCCATCCTCATCTTCAACGTGTCTGCTTCCAAGCGTATAAGCCGCAACCAATCCTGCTCCAACCGCAACTGCCTTTAAGACCGTTGTGACCTTAACATTTTTGATTTTGTCTTTTGCTTTGGAAACAGCTTTCTTGAATTTTGATTCTTTAGCCGGTTCCTCAATTTCAACTTCTTCGTTCTCGTCTAAAACCTCATCAAAGTTTTCTGTGTTTTTAGTTTCTTCCATTTTAGTTTCCTCCTGAAATATAATATTTTTCTCATTAAACACTATGTAAATAACGCGAATTATCCGAGTTTGGCAAAATCGTATCTCGGTGCTACATGATAATCGAGAGTGATACACGGTCGTCCGTCATCAGATATGGCTGATCCATAACTGATTTCAAGCTGACCATCATCAAGATTCCATCCCAACTCATCGCTTAACGTCGTCGGCGGTAATCCTATTTCATTGTAGAAATCACCCAACGATGCATACATCTCGTAAACCATAGTCTCATTGATTGTATTTACCGCAGCTCTGATTGTCTGGATATCTGATTCAAAATATCTTCCGGAAATGCCATCATAACAGAGCTGTTTACCAGACCCTGCAATAATCACCTGATTGCTTGATACTGGATGCTCGTCTACATGTTTCTGAGCAACTTTATCCTGAATCAGTTTCGCTTTTTCTTCGCCGATAGTCTCAATAACTTCTTTTTTGTAATCGGTCAATGCGGTTTCAGAAAGTTTATAAGCCGTTGCTATTGCTGCATTTCGTTTTGCATGAACTGAATTAGATCCAAGAAGAAAAGCAACAGATGCTGCTCCACTAATCGCTGCCGGAATATAACATTTCCATGTGACTCTCACAATGTCAACCGGTTTCAACTTACATCCAAACACTTTTCCGTCTTCGTTTCCGGTCATTGTTTTAGAAACTTCTCTGTTATGTTTCTTCTGCTCTTTCTCAATCAACTCCATAGCTTTTGGTGTGGCTTTCACTGCTAACACGGTTGAGGTAATAGCACTAGCAATACCAAGTCCAATTAAAATCTCAGGACTATGCTTATCAAAACCTATTTTTACACCTTTAATAAAATTTTTGATAAATGATGTTTTCATAATATTCCCTTTCTTTATATAAAATTAAAAGAGCCCTTGTTAGGACTCCTTTTCATCTTTGCTCGAAATATATTCATCGAGTCTAGCATCAACCTGTTCCTGCATCTGCTTGTCCGACGCTAAGCTGACTAAAATACCGCCAACCGCGGTGGCTACCCAGCCCACAATCTTGATAACTGTAGTTGCATTGATTTTGTTTTTCATGATTTTATCCTCCTAAAATATATTTTCTCATTAAAGTAATTGCAATTTCCGCGAATCAGTAATAATCGTCATAATTGACTCGTGGTTCGAACGGCATTTCCAAAATATAAAAGACCGTACCGTCGTCTAGTTTTGCTTTCCTGTGATTAAATTCGATCCAGAACTCTCCCTCGTCTGTTGGAGCCCACCCCATTTCTTCACCAAAGTCAGTTTCTTCAAGTCCGAGTAACGAATATAAATCGTTTAGTACATTCGAACCGCCCAAAATATAGTTACGGTTTACATGATACTCTGCAGCAAGCACTTGCTCTAAACTCGCTCTGAAGAATCTTTTTGAATATTCCTCGTACCATAAAACAGGCTTTCCGCTACTCTCTTCTTCAAGACTTGAATCACAAGGCCCATCTAAATAAGACGCGTTGATGTATATATGTTTTGCCTTATCCACAGCAATTGCTTCGATGATTCTATTATCAGTTTCTTCACCATACAATTCCTTTACTTTGTTACGGTAATCCCTGTAAGATTGATCAACTATTGCATATGCGCTTGATAGCGATGCCTGAGTACGCTGATTCAATACGTTCGAGCCAAGAATACACACAACAGTCGCTGCTCCAGTGATTATAGTTGGCAAATATACCGGAAGCACTGTTTTCACTTTTTCAATTTTTGTAAGCTCTTCCTCACCTTTATTTAACTTTGCCGTATCTAATGCACGTACGGCTTTTGGTGTTGCATTAGCGGACGTTATGGCAGTTGCCACCACACCAGCCACAGCTACAAAGGATAAAATAGTTGCTGAGTTACGTTTGATAAATAAGCGTGCGTTCATAGTTTTCTCCTTTCGTGTGAAGTTTAAAAGTGAAAAGAAACAGTGTAAGATTTGAACTTACGACCTACATCGTTTCCAATGTTGCTCTACCCAACTGAGCTAACTGTTTCTCATTATAGAAATTGTTTTCTACGCGAACAAAAAGAAAGAGGACAAGATACGTCCCCTCTCCAATTACCATATGTGGTTTACTCAAAATATTTTAATACTAAATATATGAATAATCCCCCAACTACTGCAATTAAAGCTGGCATTTCTCATCCTCCTTTTCTGAGAAATCGTTCTCAAGTCTCTTTTCTTTAATAAGCTCTACGATATAAGGAGCGAGGTAAATCAGTGAAATGATAAAGCATAACACCAGATGTCCTTTCCAGTGTTTTTTCATCCATTTGTTACTTTCTTCACATAACTCCCAGTAATCTTTAAAAAAGCTTTTCATAGTAAAATCCTCCTTAAAATAATTTTCTCATTATAGGAAATGTTAATTACGCGAAAAGCAAGAGCCATTGCTGACTCCGCTTATAAATTACTTTTTCATGAAATGTCTTATAATCAAAGCACTTATTAATGCACATATTATTACGTCGCCAAACATCACAATGAATCCCGCTCCAACAACGAAGCCAAACACAATCGTGACAATTGCTATCACCAATAATAATGTGATTAAAAATGTAAATAATATCATAATACAATTCCTCCGTAAAATAATTTTCTCATTATAGAAAATGTAAAATGTGCGAAAAAGAAAGAGTCTCAGATTTCTCCAAGACTCAATTTTCTCATTTATGGCGACTACTCTTGATTTCGTTCACAACGCATTGAATTGATATACCAATCCCAAAACCGACAATACCAATAATAGCTCCTTTCATCAGACCTTGTCGATATAGGTCTGCGCCATAAGCTATAACAGCTTCGCATTGTTTTTTGTTGAGATTTTCTAATTCAATTATTTGCCTTTCTGTAATCATCATATGTTTTCATCTCCTTTCATAATAGCATCTGTAATTCACGCTAAATATTCCGTCTATCAAAGCATGTTTCCCAGCGTTCTCGTTTCAATGGTTTCATCTTCAAAGCCCACATAATCTGTCGAATAGTTACCGTTGGGTACAAGTTGTCTTCACACTCACCAGCACGAGTATCAAAGAACTTTTTAAATCCCTCGTTCAAATATAAAGTGTCCACTAACCATGGATCTATCTCAGTCCAATAGGTCGATTTGGTTTCCGGTATTCTGCGCTGCTGAATTACTGCCAATCCTTTCTTCCCAATCAAATACAATGTACATCTGTTGTAGACTGGGTGATTACAAATATAAATTTTTCCATACATATGTGAATAATTCTCCGGTTTCTCAAAATGGTATCTCATAGTTTCTCCCAGGCAAAAAGAAAGAGCCCTTGTTAGGACTCGTTCCTTTAATTTGTAATACTTGTGTGTTCTTTAAGGTTTAATAATCTTCCGATTTTGCTGTCATCGTCTGTTTGTCTATAAGTAACGGTTTTTCCATTGTGCTTGATGGTAACTTCGTAATTTTCTCCATTGACTATATTATAAATAGCCTCGTCGTATTTAGATTTCATTTCATCGTATTCTTTATCTTTGAGATTTTCAACCTCATCAATATCTCTACGATATTTCGAATCCGCTTCCGCGAGTCTGTTTTCGTAATAGTTAATAGTTGTTACGAATCCACCAATACCTAATACAATAACCATGCTCATAATCATTCCAATAATAGCTTTCTTCATAGTTTTATCCTCCTTGAAATTAAGTATTTGTTTTCATTATAGAGGATGATTTTTACGCGAAAAAGAAAGAGTCTCAGATTTCTCCAAGACTCTAATTATTATTTGAATATTATTTCTTTAGCCTTTCTGAATCTGAACTCACCCAGATGAGCGTCAAGCATCGCCTGAATTAAATCATCCATCGCAACCAAATCAAGTGTAATTAGCCAGCTAACTACGTCTTTTTTATACTTTCTTCCCATAATAACGCCGTTCGCTTTCAAAATAATAGATTCGATTTTGTTAGAATTTTCTTTTGATGTCATAACCGTCATCTCGTAAACCCAAGATCCTTTATTTAATATCTGCATAAATAAATTCCTCCTTCAAATAGTTTTCTCATTACAGAAGGTGTAAAATGTGCGAAAAGTAAAACAAAAGACCCAACGTATTTAACGCTGAGTCTAATGTCCTCAATATTTTACGATACGAACCATTGATAAATAGTTTTTCATTAATGCTGATTCAATTCGATCAAGTTGTCTCTTATTCGCTACGAATGAGATTCGCATTGGACATCCTTCATTAATCCGAAACGTATGACCTATAGTTTCCGCTCCAGATCCCTCCAATATCCCCATAATTCTTCCCATTACATATGGCGATTTTTCCAGACTGTATTTGCAATCTTTTCCAACAATTAATTCATAAGTATTCATAAATGTTTCCTCCTTAAAATAATTTTCTCATTACAGAAGGTGTTTTTTACGCGAAAAAAAAAGAGCCCATGCGTTATACACGAGCTCTGGTAAATATTAAATTATTCTGGTTTCCAAGAAGGATTGACCTCTTCGATTATTGCTGATCCAGTCGACACAGATACGTATTGACCATCTTTTAAATTAAGAATCCCTCCATTTTTATCATCGGAATATAAAAGAACTTGTCCATCCATTTCGCAATTATCATAATTATCTTTATTGTCATAGATATAAAAATTTACACAATCATTTTCGTCAGAAGCATCTCCGTAATAAAACACTTTGAAATTGGCAGCTTTTATATCGGTGCCAACCACGTAAAGACCTTTTGTGATAATATTATCTCCGTCACGATTGGCAATTTCAGAATGGATAGAATCTCTTAAAGTTATCAAATCTTCAGTACTCATCGACGCTAAGTCAATATCTGGTGCTTCAGCCATAACCGGCGTAGCAACTGCCATACACATTCCTAACGCGATACCTAAAATACTTTTTCTTCTCATTTTGAATCCTCCTTTTTCCTTTTTCGCGTAAACGATTTGTCCATATGGTCATGTAGCAAAAATATACTTTTTGATAAGTCAATTCCAATCAACACCTTAATAATCCAAATAAATAGAAATAGGGTGATCAATGGTATCACACATGATGTTATTACTAAGATTGCTAAAGATTCGATTAATGTGTTTAAAAATTTTTCAGCCGCTTTCACACCTCCCAACACCACATCTGACATAGCGCTAGTAACTTTCGAAATTGCACCAGCTATAAAATTTTCGTCTTCGGTTTTCTCTGCAGAAGCTTCGTCAGTTTTATTTTTCGCATTTTCTCCCTCCGCCAACGTATTATCCAGAGAAAAATTATACATTTCTTGCATCTCATTTGACAATTTAACACTAAAGGGAATTGCGGAAAAAGTAACGAATGCTATCAATAAAATATTAAACGCTTTCATTAAAATTTTTCTATTAAGTGTTAATATACCAAACCCGAACATTCCGATTGCGATTGGACCGATTATTACAAACACAAGCTTGCCAATCAATGTAATCGAGTATTTTTCTAAAAATAATACAATAATTACTATAAACATCCAATCTGTTAGGGATATAAGATGTTCTGCGATTGGTGTCCCGGTGTCGTCTGGAATTAATGTTATAGCGGTTGATATCCCAGCCGTTAATGCCGACAATTTAATTACTTTTTCAGCCTCATCATCAAGGCTACTTATTGTTTTAGCGTATTGGTTCGGCGACCCAGCAGAATTTAAACCATAACGAATTGACCACACCATACAAATTAGACACAGTATTATTACTAGCACTGAAACCAAACACTTTTTAACATCTTTCATCTTTTGTATACCTCCCCTTTTTCTTTCAAAATTATACCACGCCATGACAGATTATACAATAAAGATAAAAACGAAGACGCCAAGTAATCTCAGCGCCTTCAGGTCCGTATTTTACTTCTTCGGAAGAAGTTTGCTAATGAACTGTCGACCTAAAATTGTTGTAACAGTGCCTTCTTTCTCGAATTTGAAAGATGCTAATGTCCCCCAGATCGTAACAGCAGTAGATACAACAATGCTACCAACCGTAATTCCATTTTGAATCATCTGATTTCTCTTGTCTTTTTCTAACTGAATATTCTTTACTTCGATATCGGCTTCTCTAGCCTTATCTTTCAAGTCATAATCGTCAGCATTTCGATCAATTGAAATCACACGATCCACCAGTTTACAAGTTGACTCCACTGCAGACTCATACTCCTTCGATCCAAGTTCCAAATCTTTCATGTTTTCGAGATTCGCCTCGACCTCTGTTCGTAATAAATCTTCCATGCTCATTTTTATAAATCCTCCTTTGAAATATAATTTACGTGTTTCATTAAAGAATCTGTTATTTTTGCGAATATTCACGATATAGAATAAGACGTTCCTTGTGTATAAGGTCCGTCTGCTCTTCAATTGGTATCCTCATATTTACTCGATAAAATCCGGTTTCCTCTTCATCATACGGTTCAATCGTGAAATATCCATTGCTGGTATGTTTGATAGAATATAACGAAGACAATACCCATCCAAGGACGATACCAATGGTAAAAATTAATAGTGTCATCATATTTGACGCCTCCTTTAAAAATAAGATTCTGAAAATCCCTCCCGGGAATTTTTCACATTACAAATATAAAACCAAAAGCGGTAACCTGCGTACGGTTTTAAACTAGAATAACCATCCCTTTATGCTAGATTAGAAAAATAAAAAGGAATAGCAAATGCCATTCCTCACAATTATTTAGAATATACGCAATAGTATACCAACCACCCCAATTGTTCCTCAGTAACAGTTTCGTCCTCGTAATGATAGGTCTGAGTTTTATAATCATATGTCACTTCGTTTATATCGTAATCTTCTCCAAATACGATTTTAAATAAATTATCATATAAATCATTTACCCATTCATAATCATTAGTGGATTTTGTCTGAGAAACATTTGTTGTAGTTGCATATACTGGTTTTGTATAACTAATACATGTGATCATAACAAATGCTACCATTCCCAAAAATACCTTTTTAATTAAGTTCTTCATAATATAATCCTCCTTAAAATGTGTTTTTCTTCTCATTAAAGGGTATGTTTTTTACGCGAAAAAGAAAAAAGAGACTGAAGCCTAAGCTCCAATCTCCTCCTTCTTCCCTTCCTGATTTTTCTTTAAAACTTTTATCTCTTTTTTCAGGCATTCAATTTCATAGTTCATTTGCATAGCATAACCGAGAGCTTCTCGCATTAAGCCAATCACTTTCATGTTTCTCGGATCTGTAGTTCCGTCCTCATTCTGTGCTGCCTTAGTTGCAACAAGCATAACCTCGTTCATTCTACCTTCAAATTTCGCTCTTTTCATTTCAAATTCCTCCTTAGAATAAAGTTTTTATCTCATAATACAAGTTGTAAATCACGCGAATCTCTTGACCTATCTGTCATCGCATTATACAATGAAAAAAAACGGAGGTAAACCACTATGATGTCTGAAGAAGAAATTAGAAAAGAACTTGCTATGGGAAATATAGTATGTCCAGAATGCAGTGATTCCCTTATGAATTTCGAATATGATGAAAACGACAACTGCATATACGTCTGTCCAAAATGTGGATACGATATTGAAGCCGAAAATTATGATTATTTTTTCGAGAGCGAATTATACAATAACGACGGATATGAAGACGAACCCGATGCAGGATGCCAAGCTTGTGGCGGTCCATATCCTCAATGCAAAACATCCTGCGATAGATTCGATGATTAAAATATCAAGAAGAGATTGGTGATTACATCAGTCTCTTTCTTTGTTTAGTATCCAGAAAAAGCGTCTGTATGCTGAATAATATACATCTTTGCAACATGGTATATCCATTTTGACTTTAATCAAATCATATGATAATCCTTCTGTAACTCCACGAACTATGTATTGTGCCAATTCTGGCTCAGCTTTCTCAGCAGCTCGCCAGATCATATCCATACGTTCTGAATAATATGCTTTCATTATGCCTATTCTCTCAGTCGGATTAGAAATGTGTTTAGCTTTTCCGAACGTAGATAAATCCGCTGGTCTACCGAGTAAGCCATCAATAGATTCGTAAGTTTTCTTCCATATTGGATACTGAAGACAAAACTGCTTCAATTCATGATAACGATGCCTTTCTATCCAATACGGATTCTTTTCTGATAATTCTGATCTTATCATTGTCGTTCTCCTTTCCAAATATAACCAGTTTCTTCATAGAGCTTTTTCGGTGATATGTAATAGTTTATTCGACCATATTTACTACTCATCTGCGATATAGTCGTTATTACACTACCGTTTCGAGTTGCTGTTCCAATTTGTAAATATCCTGTTATCAATCCAGCTCTCACCCATGTCGCATCTTTACCGTAAATCCTAGCTGCTACTGCGACCGGCACTGAACCAGGTGTAAATATCACATCTTCCAACGTTCTCCCTCCTTTCGAAACTAATCATATCGAACTACTGCTTATTTGTTAAAACAAAGTCAGTGGATTAAATTTTCGGAGTCAAATTATGACTACGCCATCGCTTCATTGTCATTTCACAAGGATAATCTTCGAATCCTAATGTGTCAGAATCTATCAGACCTTCGATCACACCGTCGATAATTTCCGCGTCGTATTGCTTATATGGATGTACACACTCTGGGAGAAATCTATGTATAGTTTTACACTTTGGACATCTATATCTCTCCACATGAATATAACTTTTAACACCACCCTTTCCTTTAACGATTCGTGTGACCCTATCATAATGCTTCAAAACTGCGCCACATTTTTCACAAATTTTCTTGTCCATTATATCTAGCTCTCCTATAGTTAGTCCTTGTTATGATATAATAGTATTAACTATATATTCAACTGGGAAACGCTGGATGGAAGAAATTGGCAATTGACATTTAGCCCAATGCGGTATATCATTATCGACACTATAAAGAAAGGAGAAATGATTATGTTAACAAAATGCCCTGAATGTGAACTTCAAGTAAGCGATAAGGCAAGTATCTGCCCTCACTGTGGCTATCCATTGAATGCCGAAGCCAAAAAGAAAAGAAAAAGTTCGCCAAAACGTATGAAACTTCCAAACGGTTTTGGTTCTATTACAGAATTGAAAGACGGGAATCGCCGTAACAGATTTCGAGCGAGGGTCTGTGTTGGTAAAACTCCAACTGGTAAGCCCATTTTGAAGTCGCTGAAACCAATAACATTATTCCATACATACAACGAAGCCTATCAGGCTCTTATTGAATACAATAAGAATCCGTATGATCTGGAGACAGATGTCACAGTATCTCAGTTATATGAACGATGGAGTGATGAATATTTCAAAAATATTACAGATGCTTCGAAGCGAACAATTGCTGCGGCATGGGCTTATTGCTCATCCATCTACACGATGAGAGTGAAAGATATAAGAGCTAGACATATTAAAGGTTGTATGGACGAAGGGTATCGAATCGAAACCAGAGGTAAAAAGAAAGGCGAAAAAATATATGCTTCTGCTGAAACTAAATCTCGTATAAAATCGCTATTCAATTTACTTCTGGATTATGGTTTAGAATACGAAATCGTATCTATGAATTATGCCAGAACTTTCGACATTTCTGATGATATTGTAAAAGAAAAAGAACAAGCTAAAAAACCGCATATAATATTCACAGAGGAAGAACTCAATATATTGTGGAATAATGTCGGAAAGGTTAAGTTTGTAGACTGGATATTGATTCAGTGCTATATGGGCTGGAGACCCCAGGAACTGGCTACACTAAAGCTGGATGAAATAAACATAAATGAATGGTATATGATTGCTGGAATGAAAACGGATGCCGGAAAGCAGCGAATCGTTCCTATTCACGAAAAAATAAAAGAACTTGTAAAGGACAATTATGATAAAGCGTTAGAACTTGGAACCGGATACCTGTTTAATGATAAAGGTCAGACTCATTCTGGTTCGTATGTTATGACATATGATAAATATAACAAACGCTTCAAGAAAGTTATGAACGAACTCAATCTTAATCCTGAACATAGACCTCACGACCCACGAATGACATTCATAACAAGGTGCAAAAAATCAGAAGTTGACGAATACGCATTGAAAGAAATGGTGGGACATTCAATAAAAGATATAACTGAGTCTACGTATACTGTCCGAGACTTAGAATGGTTAAGAAAAGACTTAGCAAAATTGCAATAAAAAGGGAGCTACTCAATGATGAATAACTCCCAATTTTTTGAATTATCTGTGGTACAAACGGTGTGGTACAAACCCGGTACAAACCTGGTACAAACAACCCCATTTTAACCACTTTTTACTACTCTGTTTGGACACGATAAATGCTTATTTTAAGCCATTTATTAGAATTTACCAGCTTTAGCAGCTTCCTCGATGGAAACAGCTACTGCAACTGTCATACCAACCATCGGGTTGTTACCAGCGCCGATGAGACCCATCATCTCTACGTGAGCCGGTACGGAAGAAGAACCAGCGAACTGTGCATCAGAGTGCATACGTCCTAATGTATCTGTCATACCGTAGGAAGCTGGACCTGCTGCCATGTTGTCCGGGTGAAGTGTACGTCCTGTACCACCACCGGAAGCAACTGAGAAGTATTTCTTACCTGCTTCAAGACGTTCTTTCTTGTATGTACCTGCAACCGGATGCTGGAAACGTGTCGGGTTTGTGGAGTTACCTGTGATAGAAACGTCAACGTCTTCTTTCCACATGATAGCAACACCTTCCGGAACGCTGTTAGCGCCGTAGCAGTTAACTTTTGCACGAAGTCCTTCGGAGTATGCTTTTCTGAATACTTCTTTAACTTCGTTCTTGTATGGATCGTATTCTGTCTCTACATATGTAAAGCCGTTGATACGGGAGATGATCTGAGCAGCATCTTTTCCAAGACCGTTCAGGATAACACGTAATGGTTTCTGACGAACTTTGTTAGCTTTCTCAGCGATACCGATAGCACCTTCAGCTGCTGCGAAGGACTCATGTCCAGCCAGGAAGCAGAAGCACTCTGTTTCTTCTTCAAGAAGCATCTTGCCAAGGTTACCATGTCCAAGACCTACTTTACGTGTATCAGCAACGGATCCAGGAATACAGAATGCCTGAAGTCCTTCACCGATAGCTGCTGCTGCATCTGCTGCTTTCTTGCATCCTTTTTTGATTGCGATTGCAGCACCTACTGTGTATGCCCAGCAAGCGTTCTCGAAACAGATTGGCTGAATGCCTTTGATCTGATCGTATACATTAAGACCTGCGTCTTTTGTGATTTTCTCAGCTTCTTCGATAGAAGCAATGCCATAGCTGTTTAAAACAGAATTGATCTTGTCAATTCGTCTCTCATATGATTCAA
>OLRT01000085.1_pt1 | contig 70383 bp, 64 predicted proteins | sample 1672021 | NCBI WGS metagenome assembly OLRT01 (sample SAMEA3136637, study PRJEB25190) | human gut metagenome | reverse complement strand
GCCGAAGATAGTTGGCTGGAAACGGCCTGTGAAAATAGGTAGATGCCGGCTTCTCGTAAAAAGGCCCTGTTCATCCTAGTGATGGGCAGGGCCTTTTTGTTTGTTATATCGCTGCAGGGGCCGGGTCTGCCCGGCCTGGTTGTGGAAGGCGGGCGGCTGCCTGCGGGAAAGTGGCGGGCCGCACATATGCGGCCCCTATATGAGAGGTGAAAGGCAAAAGAGCGGCATATGCCCGGCCTTGCCAATGATAACCTACAGTTGACAGATGCGCCGCGGTTATGGTACACTAACTCATGTGCTCCGAAAGGACGCAGCCCGCTGCGCTTTTTCTGTGTAAGTATACCCGTGAGTTAGTCAATGCTAACATCAAAGAAAGGACTACATCACAATGCCGCAAACTACCAACTCCATCACCCCCAACAAACTCTCCGTGCCCGACCTTATCTCAGTCGGCGTGTTCACGGCTCTCTACTTCGTGCTCGTCACGGTCGCCACCTTCACCTGCGCACTGCTGCCGGGTGTGGGCAACATCGTACTGCCTGCGCTGGCGGCGCTCATCTCCGGCAGCGTGTATATGCTGCTGGCCGCCAAACTGCAAAAATTCGGCGGTATCACGATCATGGGCCTTGTCATGGGTCTGTTCTTCTTTGTGTCCGGCCACTTTGTGCTGTCCTTCGCCGCCAACATCGTCTGCGGCCTGCTGGCAGATCTCATCGCCGCCCGGGGCAAGTTCCGCAGTGAAAAGCTGTTGCTGGTTAGCTATGTCGTCTTCTCCTACGGTCTGACCGGGCCTATTTTGCCGCTCTGGTTCATGAAGGACGCCTACATTGCCAACCTGACCGCCCGCGGCAAGGATGCCGCCTACATCGATACGCTGTTTGCGCCCATCAACAACGGCAGCTTCGTCGCGGCCATGGCGGCAATTTTGGTCTGCGCCGTGCTGGGCGGGCTGTTCGGCCAGCGCATGATGAAAAAGCACTTTGAGAAAGCGGGGATCGTCGCATGACGTTCCGTATGGATCCCCGCGCCAAGCTGTATCTGCTGCTGCTGGCAAACCTGTTGCTGCTCTTCCATGTAGGCACGGCGGCCGAGGCTGCGACCACCGCGCTGTGTCTGCTGCTGTTTTTCCTCTCGAGCAAGATCGGGATGGGTTTGCGGCTGTCCGCGCTGTATTTTGGCCTGCTGGCCGTGGATATCTTCGTCGTGCCCCGGGCAGGGGAGGGCGTGCTTCTGAACCTGCTGTCGCTGGTTTCGGTCGGCGTGCGGATGATGCTGCCCTGCATTATCACCGGTGCGTATGCGTTCTCGACCACGACCATCGGCGAGCTGACCGCCGCCCTGCGCCGGATGCACGTGCCGGAGAGCGTCATCATCCCCTGTGCGGTGGTAGTGCGTTTTTTCCCCACCGTGGGCGAGGATTACCGTCAAATCCGTGCGGCTATGGCGCTGCGCGGCATAGCCGAGGGGCGCGGCGCCCTGCTGCTGCACCCGATGCAGTCGCTGGAATACGTCCTGATGCCGCTTTTGATGAACAGCAACAACGTGGCGCAGGATCTGTCTGCCGCTGCGCTGACCAAGGGTATCGGCCTGCCGGGGCGGCACACCTGCATGACTGAACTGCGGCTGACTGTGTGGGATTTTCTCTACCCGACGCTCTGCACGTTGCCGCTGGTTTGGAAGGCGGTGACACTGCTGTGAAACCCATACTTTCATGTTCTGACGTGGATTTTACCTACCAGAACAGCCCCGCACCCGCCCTGCGGGATGTGGCGCTGACCGTACAGCCCGGCGAATGCGTGCTGCTCTGCGGCCGCAGCGGCTGCGGCAAAACGACCTTCTCACGGCTGCTCAATGGCTTGGCCCCGGTGTTCTACCCCGGTGCGCTGGCCGGGCGGTGTACGGCGGCTGGTCTGGCCGCGGGCGAGGCCGCCATCGAGGACTACGTGCCCCAAGTGGGCAGCGTGTTCCAGAACCCTAAGACACAATATTTCAACGTGGACACCACCGCCGAGCTGGCCTTCCCCTGCGAAAACAGCGGTCTGCCGCCGGAAACCATCCGCGCCCGGGTGGCCGAGACAGCCCGGAAGTTCCACATTGAGCCGCTGATGGGCCGCAGTGTGCTCAAGCTCTCGGGTGGAGAGAAGCAGCAGGTCGCGTTTGCAGCGGCCTGTATGCTCAGCCCCAAACTGCTGGCTTTGGACGAGCCTACGAGCAATCTGGATGCCGCTGCCATTACACGTATGCACGACATGGTTGCTACGATGAAACAGTGCGGCGTCACCGTCGTGCTGGCCGAGCACCGCCTGGCCTGGATTACCGACCTAGTGGATCGCTATTTTTACTTTGCAGACGGTGCGCTGACGGCCCAGTGGACGGCGGCGGAGTTTGCCGCCCTGCCCCCCGAACGCCTGACCGAATACGGCCTGCGCGGGCGGGCGCTGGACGACTGCCGGGCAGAAATCACCGCGAAACAGCGCAGAGAATGCCTGGGCACGCCGGTGCTGACGCTGAAAAATGTCACGCTGGGCTACGACAAGAAGAACCCGCTGCGCACGCTGCCAAACCTCGCGTTCGGGGCGGGGGAAATCGTCGGCCTGATGGGCCGCAACGGCATCGGTAAAACGACGCTGGCACGCACACTCTGTGGTTTGATGAAGCCGCTGGGCGGGCAAATCTGCTGGCATGGCCGCCCGGCCAACGAAAAACAACGCCTGCACAACAGTTTCCTTGTCATGCAGGACGTGAACTATCAGTTGTTCAGCGACAGCGTGCAAGAGGAAATTCTCCTGGGCGCGGCCCACCCCGAGCGCTGCGACGAGGTCATGCAGGCGCTGCGGCTGGCGGGCCTGGCCGACCGCCACCCTATGAGCCTTTCCGGAGGGCAGAAACAGCGGGTCGTGGTGGCCGCCGCCATGTTGAGCGATAAACCGTTGATTTTGTTAGACGAGCCGACGAGCGGCCTGGACTGGGGCGGCATGCAGCAGGTAGGCTGCCTGATGCAGGTGTTAAAGGCCCAGGGCAAGACACTCCTCGTCATCACCCACGACGAGGAACTGGCTGCCGCGTGGTGCGATAGGGTTATCACGCTGTCGTAATATGGAAACGGGAAAAGCCCCTCAGGCCTAGCGGACTGGGTCAGCTCCCCAGGATGGGGAACCTTTTTGCGCGGGCTTCGCCCGCGAGTAAGCCTCCTCACATAGTAGGGAGGTGGCCGAGTATCTCACAGGAAGGAACTACCTATTATGGAATTTCATCAAACCGACTGGCTGGGCCGGTGGAATAATTTTGAAAGCTACCTGACCAGCACGGACCCCCATATGCAGGCCGCCTGGCGCGACGCCGAGGGCGTGGCCGCTGCGCTGCCGATGTTCAAAAACGGCGCAAAGGCGTTCTGGCAGATGGCCTGCATGACCACCAGCATCGGCAACCCGCGCACCCTAGGTGGGTGGGAGATCACCCCCGCGGGCAGCGATAAGCTCTGCATCGAGTGGCTGGCCGACGACGGTGCCCCGCTGGGCCGCGCCATTTACCACCTGGACCGCGTGCTGGAACGCGGTCTGGAAGGCAAGGAAAACGCGCTTTTCATGGCCGAGAACGTCGCCGCCGATTGGCCATTCCGCTGCCTGCTGGCTATGGAGCCGATGCCACACCGCACCGCACGGCAGTCTGGTGGGCTGTTGAGCCACCTGCATTTCCAGTACGCCAGCGGCCCCGAGCACCTGTTCGACCCCGAAACAAACACCCTGCGCAGTCCCATATGGTACGCCACCATGTGCGACGCCGCTGGAACGCTGCTGGAGCAGTGCAACATCGTCCGCGCCCTGCACCGCCTGCCCCTGTGGACAGAGCTGCCGGAGAAATAAAAAAATGCTATCCGATGGGAAAATCGGATGGCATTTTTTTATAAGTTAATGGTGCGGGAATTAGGCAAGCCCCTCAGGCCCGCAAGCTTGGCCAGCTCCTCACTGCGTGAGGAGCCTTTTTGCGTGGGCTTTGCCCGTTACCCTTACTCCTCACTTTCCCCTTCGCTTGGGGTATCGTTCTGCACGGCATCCTTTACCCCGTCCAGTCCTTTCACGGTGATGTTCCGGTCAGTCTTGGCCTGGATGCTGTTAGCGCGGACAATCTCCTTCATGTCAATGCCGGTGGCTTCCTTCATCGTCTCCAATGTCTGGGCCATCAGCACTGGCACGTTGCCGGACACGCCCGACACACCCGACGCGTCGCCGCCAATGATGGATACCTTATCGATGGCGGATAGGGGCTGGGCCACGTTCTTAGCGATTTCAGGCAGCACTTTGATCATCATCTCAGCCACGGCCGCGTCGTTGTACTGCTTGTAGGCTTCGGCTTTTTGCTTCATTGCTTCGGCTTCGGCAAGGCCCTTCTGGCGGATGGCCTCGGCCTCCGCGCGGCCTACCATCGCAATGCCTTCAGCCTCCTGCTGTTTGGCAAACTTTGCGGCCTCGGCGGCACGCTCGGCCTCGTACTTCTGGGCTTCGGCCTGCTTCTGGCGGCGGTACAGCTCGGCATCGGCCTGTTTGCGGATCTCCGCATCCAGCTTGCGCTGCTGCACCTCGGCCTCCTGGGCGGCCAGGTCGACCATCTTTTTCTGCTTTGCAATTTCGGCGTCCGCCTCGGACTCCTTGACCTCCTTTGCACGCAAGTTTGTCTGGATCATACCGGCGGCGTCCGCGTCGGCAGCGGCCTTGTCGGCCTCGGCTTTCAGTTTGGACTTCGCCAGGTTCAGCTCGTTGTTGCGCTTGGCAATGGCGGTCTGGGCTTCGATTTCCTTTTCGTTGGCTGCCATGGCGGCGGCAGCCTTCGCGCAAGAGACGTCGCGCTCAGCTTCGGCCTTGGCGATGGACGCGCGCTTCTTGACCAGCTCCTCCTGCTCAACGCCGATGGCCTCGATGACGCCGTGGTTGTGGCCCTGGGCGTCGATGGCGTCCTTGACGTCCTGCACGTTGAAGGTCACGACTTCCAGGCCCATCTTGGCCAGGTCGGGCCGGGCGTTCTCGACGACGCTGACGGCCATCTGTTTGCGGTTGGTCAAAATCTGGTCAACGGTCATCTCGGAGACGATTTCACGCAGGTTGCCTTGCAGCACGTCGTTGATCTTCTCGTTGATGTGGGCCTCATCCATGCCTAAGAAGTTGGAAATCGCCGCCTGCTGACGGGAGTTGATGTACTTTTTCACGTCGTCGTACCCGGCGTTGCGGACTTCCTCATCCGCGACAGTGGAGTTCTCGCTGTACACCTGCACGGTCACGACGCTGTCCAGCCAGAGGGAGACGCCCTCCTTGGTTTTGACACCGGTTTCCGGCGTTTTTACATCGATTTTGAGTAAGCGCATATTCAGCCGGTCCGCCCGCTGCACGATGGGCAGCACAAACACGCCGCGCCCGCAGACGACCTTGGGCCGCGACAGCCCGAGGCCTGTCACGACAATGGCCTGTGTCGGCGGGGCCTTTTTGTAGCAGAGAAAAAAGAACACAATGAGCGCCGCCACGGCAGCGGCAATAATGATTACGGTCAACATATACCATATCCTCCTTTGTGGTTGGTGGCTTTATTATAGCCGCCGCTCGCGCCGCAAAACAGGACGAAAACGGCAGAATAAGCGCAGTATTTTGCTGCTGGAGGAGGATTTTGCTGAGTGAAGAAAGTACGGGCGAGCATTGCTCGCCCGTGGTGAGGCGGGCAACTAGGGAAAACCTCCATTTTATCACGGAAACCCTAATAATTTCTTGTAATTGCTGTTTCTACAACATCCCCGCCGTCTCAAATGTGGTATACTATTAAAAAAGGAGTGACTTCCCATGAACAACACCCCCTTCACCATCGCGCAGATGCGCCCCATCCGTGACGGCATGACCGTCTCGCGCCCTGCCCATTTGGGCGCGGTGCCGGTGACTTGGTTCTCGCTGGGCGCGGGCACGACTATCACGCCAGAAAGCTACGACTGCACCACGCTCTATATCGCGGCCGAGGGCGCAGGCTGCTTTGTGCTGGGCGACGATGCACGCCCCACGCCGATATGCCCCGGTGAATTGCTCGTTATGCCGCCAAAAACATTGTGCGGTGCAGCGGCGGACACCGGCATGATCTACACCGAAATCATTTTGAAAAAGGAGAATTTTACTATGAACAGTCTCATCAAAGCGGGCCATCCCACGGCCCTGAAAGACCTGATTTCCTACGAGGAAGGCAGCATTGCCAATCTGGACGTCGTCCACGCCGACAACATGAAGTTTGTGCTGATGGCCTTCGACGAAGGTACCGGCCTGACCCCGCACCGTGCCCCCGGCAACGCTATCCTGACCGCGCTGGAAGGCAAGGCCATCATCGGCTACGAGGGCCGGGACTACGAGCTGAACGCCGGCGAGAGTTTCCGCTTTGACAAGAACGGTCTGCACAGCGTCACGCCGCAGGGCAAGTTCAAGATGAGTCTGCTGCTGGTGCTGGAATAATATTTAACGATAAAGTCCGCTGCCCCGCAAAAACAAAACCCCTGCCGCCCATTGCATTTGTGGCGGACTGCTGGTATACTGGGAACATACAAGATATAAAATATGTATCCTGCATATAGACGCCATGTAAAAAATACATGGACAGAGAGGGGCCGCATCCATGTACGTGGATTGGGAATACTACAAAATTTTTTATTATGTCGCCAAATATCAGAACTTTACCAGGGCGGCGCGGGTGCTGGGCAATAACCAGCCTAACATCACCCACACCATGAACAAACTCGAGGACCAGCTGCATTGCGTGCTGTTCATCCGTTCCAACCGGGGCGTGACGCTGACGCCGGAAGGGGAGACCCTTTACGCCCGCATCGCGTCGGCCGCCGTGCAGATCCAGGACGCTGAGGCCGAACTGAGCGCCAGCGCTACGCTGGAACACGGCGCTATCAGCATCAGCGCCACCGAGACCGCGCTGAACATCTGCTTGTCCGAGCGGCTGCAGGCGTTCCACGCGCAGTACCCCGGTATCCGGCTGCGACTGTCGAACCACTCGACGCCGCAGGCCATCCAGGCCGTGAAAAACGGCGAGGTAGATTTCGCCGTCGTGACCACCCCCGCCGAGCCGGGCGGCGAACTGAAAATGGTCGAGCTGATGCCCTTCAACGAAATCCTCGTCGGCGGGCAGACCTTTGCGCCGCTGGCGGGGCGGACACTCTCTTTGCGAGAGCTGACCGCCTACCCACTTATCATGCTGGGCAGCGAGAGTATGAGCCGCACGTTCTACCGCCAGTTTTTCTTGGAAAACCGCGCTGAACTCAAGCCGGATATCGAGGCCGCCACCACCGACCAGATGTTGACGCTGGTGCGCAGTGAGTTGGGCCTGGCCTTTGTGCCGGAGCCGATGGCCAGGGGCAACCTGGCCCGCGGGCGCATTGTGCAGCTTGACCTGCGAGAGCACATCCCCCCGCGGTCGGTCTGCCTGGTTTACGACCACCACCGCCCGCTGAACACTGCCGCCCGTGAGTTCCGGCTGCGGCTGTTGAACACTGCCAAAAAATAGAACGCGCCCGCCCCAGTTCCACAGGGAACCGGGGCGGGCATATTTTGTATCACGTATCACAAAATCTTATGCACGGAGCATGCCTTGCAGGCTTTCCAGTGCGGCTATGCGGGCGCTAATGGCAAACACGCTGGCTGCGTGGGCCAGCTGTTCTGAACCAGCATCCACCGGGATGATGCGGGCCAGGATCGTGCTGTGATCCACCGCGTCGAACCGGACGCCAGCCTGGCGGCACAACTCGGCGGTGCGGTGGGCACAGCCGGGCATCGTGGACAAGGCTGCCACGGCGTCCTGGGCGTCGGTGGGGCGCGCTGCGCCGCTGTCACTCAACTCCTTGTTTAGCACGGTGCCAAAATGCCGCGCCGCACGCAGGCTCTCGCTTTTGCCCAGCAGGGGGTCCTCCTCAGCCATGTCCAGCTGCAAAGGTTCCCGCACAAAGCCGGTGTAGCGCCGGGCCATGCGGTTGTATTCTCGCTGCAATTCCTTTTTCGTCAAGTCCGTGTATTGCATATTCTCCACTCCTCTTGCATGGTATAGTATACGCAAGGAGCGGCAGTATGTAAAAAGTATTTTTTGTATGTTTGTTATATAAAAATGATATGGCGGAGCTATTTTGTAGGGAGGGGTCTTGACCCCTCCGCGGGGCGTCGAGGACGCCGCCTCCTACAACACAAATCTAAAACAAATCCAACTCCGCGTCCAGGTACACCGCTTCGCGCACGGCAAGGTGGTACGCGGGCTTCGTCAGGTAGTGCAGCAAAAATTCCAGCACAACCGCGCTGCCCAAGCCCCGGCCTTCAATTTTAAAGTTCGTGAACCCCATCGGCAGGTAAGTGTCGCGGATATCCCCCACGCCGATAAACGCGGGGCTTGCCATCGCGTGGGAGAAGCGGTATCCCTCGCCCGCGTCGGGCGCGGTGCAGCGGTGTTCGGGGCCGGGCAGGCCGAGATTTTTGCGGCTGACGGCCTCGTAACAGGCTTTGCGGTCGGGGCAGGCGGGGCGGCAGCACTCGTTGCACAAAAATTCAACCTTGTCTCGCAGCGGCGCGGGCAGGACGGCCAGTTGCGAAAACGCCTTGTTCAGGCGAAAATCCGGCACAACATAGCGAAATTCCGGCCGCTCCAGCTCCCGGCGCAGCGCGGGAAAATCCGTCAGCACCTTGGTGGTGGACGACACAAGATACAGCTGCGGCCAGGTCTGCCGCAGGTAGTCCGCCAGCAGGTCCGAATGCACAATGACGCCGTTCGCCACGTTGCCGTCCTCGGCCAACAGGCGGCAGAGCCGGTTGCACCGTGCGTCGGCCAGGTGCTCCGGCCCCAACAGAGAGTTGCTGAAAGTCAGCCGGGCCGAAATACCGTACGCCCGCAGTAGGGCCAGCACGCGGCGGGGCGGCACATCCCCGGCACCCACGCGTCCGCCGCCCCACAGACAGTTGGCCGGGGCACCGTAAATCGACGCTATATCGCACCAATCGTAAAAATATTCCGGGTGGGCGCGGGTTAGCGGCAAAAACCGGGCGTAGAGTTCGTAAAATTCAAACAAGCCCGGCAGGTGATAATGTACAATTTTTTTTGCCATGGTGTGCCCCTCCCCACAAAGTTTCTACCCGCATTATACCACCCCGCACGGGAGCAGGGCAACGGCAAATTTACACCGCCCAAGACGGAAGGCGGGCAGATTTGAGAGAACCCCCTTGAAAACCCGCGCGACGGCGCGTACAATAGGAGTTAGAAAAAGCTAACTGCGTAAAAGTAGAGCGGCAAGATGAACGAAAACGTTACTCTTTCCGGCGTGCCGCCCCCTGCAACAGAGCGATAACACAAAAACACCCCCAGTCGGGTACATGCATCACACGTTCCCGACCGGGGGCTATTTCATTCTCTTATCTTACCGATTCCAAATATTATTTTCCAAATCCTTCAATCGGCTCTGGTACTCAGCCATCCGCTTGTCGGCCTTGCCGTCGCCGTCTGGAAAACTGATGAGGTAACCGTTCGGCGTGTCGTGAAAGCCAATTTCCCCGGTCAGGCCACAGATATCGGAAACCTTGAGCAGCGTGTGGAAATCATACTGCATGGCGCTGATGGAAAGTGTCTTGTTCATAGCCGACTCCTACCTTGTAAAATCATTTCTCTGATTATACCGCAGCTGGCGCAAAAATGCAAATGGACTTTTTACCAAATCAGCAGCCCGATGTGGTAGAATACGCAGCTGATGGCCAGCGAGAACGCCACATAATACCCGATGGACAGCACAATCCACTTGGCAGAGTGGTTCTCGCGGTAGGTCGCGGCTACGGTCATGGTGCAGGGCACATTAAAGACGATGGCCATGATAAAGCCCAGCGCCTGCGCTTTGCTGATGACCTGCGGCAGCAGGATGGCCAGACTCTCGCTGACGCCGACGGACTTGGCGTTGAAGGCGGCGGCCGCCACATCGCTGTTGCTGTACAGCGCGTTGATGACCGTGAAGGCGCGCCAGAAGATATCCCACGCCTTCATCAAACTGGAACGCAGGATGTGCCTCCACTTCGGCTTATGGTAGGGCGGCAGCTCCATCACAAGGCCGTGGCTCTGGGTGTCGTCCACTAGCTGTTTGCCAAAGATGCAGCTTGCCAGATACATGGAGCCGATGGTCATGGCGGCCATCAGCACCAACACCAGCGCACTGCCCACCGGGCCGAAGAAGATGCCGCCCAGCATCGGCGCAAGGGACAGCGTCGTGCCGCAGGGGATGCTCCACACCAGCAGCATCGTCAAAAAGCGCTGCCCGCGACGCCCGCCAGTGCGGGTACGTGAACCAGGGCCGTTTTGCCGGGGTATTCTACGAGAAATATCACGTAAAACCGTTGGATTGCCGTCGCCAGACCCGATTGCAGACAAACGAAACATAAACGCAAAAATCCCCCGACGCATTGCGTCGGGGGATGCATTGTTTTATGCGGCAGGGGGGTTACACGCGCACCAGCTCGTACTCTTTGCTGCCAATGCCCAGCTCGGCGGCGGTATCGATGGTGTGGGTACCGTGGCGGCTGTTGACGCGCTCCATAAAGTGGTCGCGGCCGGGGTCGTTGCTGTTCATGACTAGGTCCACGCAGGCACGGTCCAGCGCAACGGGATCCAGGCTGGACAAAATGCCCACGTCGTCCATGCAGGGGTCCTCGGCCACGGCGCAGCAGTCGCAGTCAACGGACAGGTTCTTCATCACGGCCACATAGGCAATCTTGCCCGCAAAGTGCTTGGCTACGGTGGAAGCGGCGTCGGCCATAGCCTCCAGGAAGGTATCCTGCGGGGCGCAGTTCTCCCACAGCACGTTCTGGTCGGTGACCTTGCCGCCGGAGTGGATGTAGGTCTTACCCGCGCTGGACGCGCAGCCGATGGACAGCTGCTTCAGCGCACCGCCGTAGCCGCCCATGGGGTGACCCTTAAAGTGGATAAGAACCAACATACTGTCGTAGTTTTCAATATTCTTGCCCAGGTAGTTGACCTTCAGCACCTTGCCGTTCTCGACCGGCCACTCCACGTCGGGGCCTTCGGCGTCCATGATGTCCACGTCAAAAAGGTCGCTCCAGTGGTGTTTTTTCATCAGCTCGATGTGCTTGGGGGTTTCGTTGCGAGCACCGCCGTAAGCGGTGTTGCACTCGACCACGGTGCCATGCACGGCGTCGATGACCGGCTTCATGAACTCAGGGTGCAGGTAGTTTTGGTTGCCGTCCTCGCCGCTGTGAACCTTGACGGCGACTTTGCCGGGTAGTTCCACGCCCAGCTGCTTATACATTTTCACGACCGCCTCCGGCGTGAGCTCGTTGGTAAAGTAAACGGTGGATTTAGACATGATAAGATCCTCCTTTTAAAAATAGGAACGTGATTAAAAATCCCGCTGCCACCTCAACGGCAACTCCAATTCGCACCTTTCTAACAACGCTTTATCGCGCAAAATCTCCCGCGCGGGGCCGTCGGCGGCAAGCTGGCCGTGGTGCAGAAGCAGCACCCGGTCGCAGGTGTCGTAGATGAAATCCAGATCGTGGGACGCAATCAGCTTCGCGCAGGGCAGCGCGTTCAAAATGCCGATGAGCGCCCGCCGGTTGCGGGGGTCCAGCGCCGCGGACGGCTCGTCCATCAGGATCAGCGCGGGGTCCAACGTCAGGATGCCCGCGATGGACGCGAGCTTCTTTTGACCGCCGGAAAGCCGGTACACCGGCCGATCGGCGCAGTGCTCCATGTGGACGGCGGCCAGCGCACGCCGGGTGCGGACGGCGACTTCCTCGGGCGGATAGCCGTAATTCTCGGCGGCAAAGGCTACATCGGCCCGCACGGTGGGCATAAAAAGCTGGCTGTCGGAATCCTGGAAGATGTACCCGACTTTTCGGCGTATCTCCGCCAGATTTTTGCGTTTCATCGGCAGACCGCCCACGGTCAGTGCCCCCGCCTGTATCGGCAGGATGCCCACAAGGATTTTCAGCAGCGTAGATTTGCCCACACCGTTGCAGCCCACCAGCCCAACGCGCTCGCCCGGCGCGACGGCAAAGGTCAGCGTGTCCAGCACTTTCTCCCCGGGCAGCCCGCCCTCATACCGGAAGGAGAGGTCTTGCAATTCTAAAATTGGTGTCATGATGCTCTCCTTTCAAAAAAGTTGGCCGAGAAGTTCAAAAATGGGGATGACGCGGAAGAGGATGCAATACATAAGCGTTGCAACAAAGAAAACCGTGCCTGCAGCGCTGCCCTTCTGCGGTTGCCGGGTAGGGGCGGGGTCGTCGCGCCACCCATACCCCCTTAACATCATACTCTCATACACCAGCTGCGCCCGATCCACACTCCGCAATAGCAGCTGCCCCAGCAGTGAACCCCAGGCGCGGAAATGGATGCCCTTCTCCCCCGGTGCACGCAGGGCGTAGGCCGTCGAGATTCGGTTCCCCTCCTGCAGAAGCAGCACAATATAACGATAGGTCAACAAAATTGTCGTCACCAGCACCTGGGGGACATGCAGCTGGCGCAGCGCGGCGCAGACCCGCTCCATGCCGGTGGTGGCAATCAGCAGGTAGACCGCCAGAAAGCAGAGCACCCCCTTGACCACCAGCACCAGCAGCGTGACCGCCCCGCCGGACAGCACGACCGGCCCCAGGGTCAGCACCGGTGCACGGTCAAAAAACAGGTTGGCGATGCCCACCAGCACCAGCAGCGCCACGACAGCCCAACACTGCCGCAGCGTTTTAACAATCGATAAATCGTCGATTTCATACAGTAGTATCGGCCACAGCGCCATGCCCAGCAGCTCAGTCAAGGCGTATTTTTGGAACGATAGGGTCACACACAGATAGACTAAAACCGCCAGCAGTTTGGGCAGCGGCGGCAGCCGGGTCAGAGCCGTGCCGCGGGCGGCCAAATCGTCCAGCCGGTGAACATTTTTAATCGCGCGATGCAGACGATCCATGTCGCTGTGCCGCCTTTTTCAGGATTTTGCCCAGCACGACCACCGCCGCCAGCACGACGGCAGCGCCAATCAAACCGGCGGCCGAGGCCCCTGCGGCGCTTTCCGACCCGGTTAAATTGTAGTCAGGCAGCAGCGCGGTCAGGCTTTGGATGCGGGCAAAAAACGCCTGCACCGGGCCACTGGCGTCCAGTTCAGTGCTGCCGGTTATGCGCTGCAGCGACCATTCCAGCCCATCGGGGAAGGCCGACGCGAACAACGACAGCACCCCCGCCGTCATCGCCGCCGCCACGGCCACAATGCCCAGCGTGCGGCGCAGCGTCAGCGGCTGCCTGGCCTCGTCGATAGTCTGGGTCTGCCACAGAAGTGCGGGCCGGGCCTGCTGCAAAAACACCAGCACCGCCGCCGTGATGGCCCCTTCCACCAGGCCAATCGCCAGGTGAATGGGCTGCATTGCCAGCAAAAACGCGGTGAAGGGCAGCTCGGTGATGCCACTTGCCAGCGTCTCCACCGAGACGGACAGCGCACCCATTTGCAGGGTCAGCACGCAGCCCAAGAGCGACGCAACGACGATTTTGCGCTTAGAAATTCCGCGCTGCATCATCGCTTTCCAGAGCAGACCGCCCACAAAGCAGCCGTAGAACGCCATGTTCCAGACGTTCGCGCCCAGCGCCATCAGGCCGCCGTCGGCGAACAGCAGGCATTGGATGAGTAGCACGCCGATCATCGTCAAAAACGCCGCATACGGCCCGACAATGGCCGTCAGCAGCATACCGCCGCAGAGGTGGCCCGACGACCCGGTGCCGGGAATCGTGAAGTTTATCATCTGCGCCGCAAAAACGAACGCGCCCATGACGCCCATGGTGGGGATGATTTTATCCGTTGTGTCGCGGTTTTGCTCCAGTTTGTGTACGCTGTGCCCGGCTGCGACCGCCGAGGCCGCATACATCACCCCGGCCACACCGGGGGAAAGCAACGCATCTGCCATGTGCATAATTCAATTCTCCATTTCTTTTGTATCAAGTTCTTTTAAAATTGTTCGGCAGGCATCCTGGTAGTTACAGCCCTGCTCGCGGCAGAGCTGGCGCACGCTCTCGTACTCGGGGTAGCAGCGGATGTGCACGACGTCGCCCTTGGCGGGGACCTCGCACTCCTTGACCTGCACGCTGCCCAGGCTCGTCTGCACGGTGCGCAGACGGCGTTTCAGCACGCAACGCTCCATTTTTACACGGCGGATGCCGATGGTGGTCGTCTCGGAAAAAATAATTTGCTCCATGGCGGCGGCGTCCTCCGGCAGGCAGAGCACCGCCAAAAGATACGCGGGGCGGTTCTTTTTCATGTAGACCGGCGTGTAGTACACGTCCCGAGCCCCTGCGGCCATCAGCCGTTCCATCACGTAACCCAGGGCCTCGCCGGTGCAGTCGTCGATGTTGGTTTCCAGCTTGCAGATGGTGTCCTGCGCGTCGCCGTCCGCAGCGCTGTGGGGGTGGATGAGCATGGCCCGCACAAAGCCGGGCAGCTCCTGTTCGCGCTTGCCTGCGCCCAGGCCAATCTTTTCCACGGTGAACGCGACGGGCAGCGCCTCGCTGGTGCGGATGGCCGCCGCAATGGCCGCGCCGGTGGGGGTCACGTACTCGCCCCGGGCGGTGGTGATGTGCAGGTTCAGGTGCTCGGCTGCCGCAATGTTGACGACGGCCGGCACCGGGATGGGCAGCACGCCGTGGGCGCAGCGGATGGTGCCGGTGCCCTCATAGAGGATCGGCAGGATGACTTCCTCAATGCCCAGGTTGTCCAGGCAGACGGCGGCAGCGGTGATATCCACGATGGAATCCACCGCGCCGACCTCGTGGAAATGCACGGTTTCCAGCGTTGCACCGTGGGCTTTTGCTTCGGCCCTGCCCAAAATCGTGAAGATGCGCTCGGCCAGCTCCCGCGCCCGGGGCGTCAAATCTGCACGGGAGAGGATATCGAGGATTTCCGCCAACCCGCGGTGCTCGTGATGATGATGGTGGTCGCCGTGGGCATGGTCATGCGTGTCGCCATGGGTATGGTCGTGATCATGGTGATGTTCATGCATATGGCAATGTGCGTGGTCGTCGCCGTAGAGGTACGCCATGTCGTGGTCGTGGTTCTCGTGGGCGGCGTCCAACACCACGTCAAAATCACAGGCGTCCAGCCCGGATTTTTTGACACGAGATATTTTGATGTCAAATCCGTCCAGCGGCAGGCTGGCCAGCGCCTTGCGCAGCACAGCCTCGTCCGCGCCCAAGTCCAGCAGGGCGGCGGTGAACATATCACCGCTCAGGCCAGAGTTGCACTCTAAATATAACGTTCGCTTGTTCATTTTTTACTCCTTCGCGCCCAGTGCCAGGCGGTTGATCTGGGTTGCCAAGTAGCCCGCGCCGTAGCCGTTATCAATGTTGACGGTGGCAATGCCGTTGGCGCAGGAGTTGATCATCGTCAGCAGGGCCGACACGCCGCCGAAGGACGCGCCGTACCCCACCGAGGTGGGCACCGCAATGACCGGGTTTTGCACCAGCCCGCCAATGACGCTGGCAAGTGCGCCCTCCATGCCCGCCACGGCCACAACGCAGTTGGCGGCCTGGATTGGCTCCAGGTTCGCCAGCAGGCGGTGTAGCCCGCTGACGCCGACGTCGTAGACGCGGGTGACTTTGCTGCCGAAGAACTCGGCGGTCTGGGCGGCTTCCTCGGCCACGGCAATGTCCGCCGTGCCTGCGGTGCAGACGGCAATATTGCCGTGTAACGGTTTATTGTGCTTTTCCAGTTTCAACAGGCGACTGATGGGGTCATAGGTCGCGCCGGGGCAGGCGGCCTGCACCAGTGCGGCCTGGGCGGGTGTGGCGCGGGTGCCCAGCACTTCGCCTTCCTCAGCAGCCAGCCGTTGGAAGATACCGACGAGGTAGTCGTCAGCCTTGCCGCTGCAAAAAACGACCTCGGCAAAGCCGGACCGCAGCCGCCGGTGGGTGTCGAGCTTGGCGTAGCCCAGTTCCTCAAACGGCGCGCGGCGGAAGTATTGTTCCGCCTCCTCCACGCTCACCGCGCCGTCGCGAACCTGTTCCAGAATGTGTTTGGTGTCCATGGTTTGTCCTTTCGTGAGATTGGAGAGCAGGGTAGGGGATTGGCTTTTCGGACGCTCCCTTACTTTTTAATCCCCAATGTCTCGTTCATGCTCCCCATCCTATATCCCTGCAGATCCATCGTCACATAGGTAAAACCAAACTTTTTAAACGCTGTAACGATTTCTTCCCGGTGTTCCAGCAGCTTCTCAAACTCTGCGGGCAGCACCTCGATACGCGCCATTTTGCCGTGGATGCGCACCCGCAACTGGTGGAACCCTAAATCCAAAAGCAGCTGCTCAGCCTTGTCCACCATGTCCAATTTTTCCTCGGTAATTTCCTCGCCGTAGACGAACCGCGACGACAGGCAGGCAAAGGACTGTTTGTCCCAGGTGGGCAGCCCCAGCTGGTGGGAGTAGTTGCGAATCTCTTGCTTCGTCAGGCCGACATGGCGCAAGGGACTGGTCACGTGCAGCTCGGCTACGGCCTGCAATCCGGGGCGGTAGTCGCCGTTGTCGTCCATGTTGGAACCCTCTGCCACATACAGAACACCGTTTTCCTTCGCTAACGCGATGATTTTTTCAAACAATTCATGCTTGCACAGGTAGCAGCGGTTCTTGGGATTGTGGGAGAAACCCTCGATTTTCAGTTCCTCAGACTCCACAATAAAGTGACGGATTCCTTCCTTTTTGCAGAACGCCGTTGCCTCGTCCAACTCCCGCTTGGGGAAAGAACAGCTCCGCGCGGTCACGGCAATAGCATTGTCGCCCAGCGTGTCGTGCGCTACCTTTAATAAGAATGTGGAATCCACACCGCTGGAAAAGGCCACCGCCACGCTGCCCAGCTCCCGTAGATACTGCCGGAGTGCTGCCAATTTGTCCATCTATGTTCAGCCTCGCTTTTCGACGATTTTCTATACACAAAGCATACCATTGAAGTGGGGTTTAATGTCAAGAGGAAACCGCAATTTTGTTTGGATTTTTCGCCCGGCTGTGGTATAATTTTGGAAAAAGGGGGCGGCGAAATGTACTTTGCCTACGGCACCAAAGAGACGGACTATTTAAGCCGCAAGGACAAGCGGCTAGCGGCGGCCATCGCGCAGATCGGGCCGATTGAGCGCGAGGTGGATACCGACCTGTTTGCGGCGGTCGTGCATCACATCATCGGGCAGCAGATTTCGATGAAAGCGCAGGCCACCATCTGGCAGCGGATGCGGGACGTCCTGGGCACCGTGGACGCCGAGCACCTTCTGGCGGCGGGGGTGCCGCAGCTGCAACAGCTGGGCATGACCTTCCGCAAGGCGGAATACATCACGGATTTTTCACAGAAAATCCACGACGGCACGTTTGATTTGCAGGCCGTTTGGCAGATGCCCGACGACGAGGCCATCCGGGCGTTGAGCAGCTTAAAGGGCATCGGCGTTTGGACGGCGGAGATGATTTTGCTGTTTTGTATGCAGCGGCCCGATGTGTTCAGCTACGACGATTTAGCGATACAGCGCGGTTTGCGGATGCTGTACCATCACCGAAAAATTGACCGCAAGCTCTTTGAAAAGTACCGCCGCCGGTTCAGCCCCTACGGCAGCGTCGCCAGCCTCTATCTCTGGGCCATCTCCGGTGGTGCCATCCCCGGGATGCGGGACTACGCGCCAAAAAAGCCAGCCAAATAAAAAAGAAGCGGGAGCAGCTTTGTGGGAAAGCTGCTCTCGCGTTTGGATTATGATGGGTAACGGCAAGGCCGTGCAGACGAAGCAAAGCTACACCCCCCCCTATATTTCGCTAAATCCGTCTTTAGCGAAATTAGACGTTGTTCTCCCCCTTCACCCCTGCATCTGCGCCATCATCTTGTGCAGCAACGCGGTGTATTGCTTACGCTGGCTGCTGACGGCGGCAGGGGTCACGTGCTGGTAGGCGGCTACGCTGCTGTCCCGCAGGGGGTGCGCCAAGGGCGTGTCCGGCAGGACGCGCAGCCGCGCGGGGTGAGCGGGGTCAAACAGGAAATCAATGTACCCGCGCACAAAAATGTGGCTCCAAAGCAAGTCCTCCTGCTTTTCCAGCAGGGCGCAGTAGCGCTCTGGCGGGAAAGTCGGCTTCGCAGCGCAGAGTGGTCCCAGCACGTCGGTGGTGAAAAACAGCCGCGGGTAATCCTTAATATCCTTGCCCGCGAACAGCGCGATCACCCGCATGGCCTCGGTGGTGCGCTCCAGGCGCAGCTGTAAATCTTCTTGCCCGGGGTCGGCCATGTCGAAGGCCGGACCGTTGTCGCCGCCGTCCTCGTTCAGCGAGAAAGTGCGCCGGGCGCTGGTGGCGTTGCGGATGAGCCGTCGCAGCGCGTCCTCGTCCAGGCCCAGGCTGTCAGCCAGTTGCTTATAAAAGGGGGCTGGCAGGCGGCGGGCGTCCAGGCCCTGCTTGTCGCACAGATCCAGCACCCGCTTCCACAGTTTGCCCTCCCGGGAGGAAAGCCCAATGTCGCCCTGGTCGCGGTTGGCCTGCTTGTTGACGTTCTCGTGCAGGGTGTTACTGTAAATCGCGTCAAAATACGCCAGAAACTCCTTGCCGGAGGTGGTGTCAAACTTGGCCACGGCGGTGCGCATGGCCTGGGTGAAGGTCAGGGTGTCCAGCTTGCCTCGCAGCTGGCTGCGGCGGGTGTAGCGGGCGTCCAGCATGGCTTCCTCGTCCTGGGCCAGGGCGCTGGCGTCGGTGTTTTGCAGGCGGTGCTCGATTTTCTGTAAGAAGTTTTTAAACTCAAACACCAACAGATACAGGCTCTGCCACTCGCGGTTGTGCTGCAGGCGCTCCTCTGGCGGGTACTGCCAGATGGCGTGCGTCTCAATTTCGCGGCGCAGGGCGGCCTGTCTGGGGGTGTCTTTTTGGTAGTCCGGCATGGCTCACACCTCCCGGTCGGGGTGCAGCATCAACTTGATAAAGGCGCGTTTATCGGCAATGTCCTCCCCCGCTGCCATGTCCACGATGCCGTCCAGCGTGAACAGCGTGCTGATATCGTACTGGCGGGCGGTTTTGACCCGGCCGTTCTCGCGGGTCAGCTCGCGGTAATAGATGCCGCAAACCTCCGTATCATCGAGGATTTTCTCAGCATACCGCAGCGCCGAGGCCAGCACCAGCGGGTAAGTTTTGGTGCCGAAGGTCGCGTCGGCGTAGTAGCAGGCGTCGTCCTGCATGGCGTCTGTCAGCGTCTCGAACAGGGTCAGCAGGGCGTCGCGCTGCTGGTTTTCCGGCGTAGTTACGTCAATAAGTGTGTGGGGCGTGCCCAGGGTGTCCAGCTCGCGGCGGAACGCATCGAGGTTGTCGCTGCGGGAGCTGTTTTTCTGGCGCACGGCCAGCACTGTGATCTCGTCGCCGGGACGGGCGGTGTCGGCGATGATGGGTGTGATGGGATAGCAGGACGGCGCAGTGTAGGTTTGTTGGTAGTTGGCCGCCTGCGCCGCGTAGGGTGCGATGGCAAAATTGCTGTCCAGCGGGATAGCGGTGATGTAGATACGTTTCATAGGATGCGTCCTTTCCTGCCGTGCGCGGCAACACTTTTTTGTATTATAGCAAATTTAGGCGGGGGATTCAATGAGAAAAGGGGCGCACCCTCCCGGTGTGCCCCTTCCCTATTGGGTTACTTGCCTAACGCGGCCAGATACGCGGCGTTCTGCGCGTCGATCTGCTTTTGGAACGCAGCCACGGCGGCGGCGTAAGCGGTCTCGCGCTTGTCAGCGGCGGCCTGTGCCTCGGCGGCGGTGGCGTAGCGGGTCTCGGGCGCAGAAGCCTTGGGCGCGACAGCGGCGATCGCGCCGCTGCCGACATAGCCCTTCACACCCTTGGGGCCGACGACCGTGGTGGTCGTGTTGCCGCAGGTGTCGCAAACATAGACGTTGCCCTGGCGGGTCCAGTTGTGATAACCGCACTTCTGGCAGGTGGTGTACTCGATGCCCCAGGTGCCGTTGGCAATGGCCTCATCGATCTCCTTCTGCTGCTCGGTGCGGGTATCCACAGCCGGGGTGTTGTCCTCGGTGGACGCGGCGGGCGTCTCGGTCACGACCGGCTGCGTCGCGGGGGCCGGGGTGGAGCCATCCCCAAAGACGGCGTAGAGGTTCAGGTTGTTGCCCATCTCCTCGACGTGGATGTGCCAGAACAGCTCATCGTAGCTCAGCGTCGCGGGGGTGTAGATGCTGAACCCGCCGTCCGCTGTGGCCCAGTAGGCCACCGCCTTGCCGTTCACGGTGCTGGGCACCTCGCTGACGCCGCCGTCAAACACTGCATCGGTCTTGACCGCTGTGTCGTCGGCGTAGTAGTGGACGTAGGCCGTATCGCCGGTGATGGCCATAAAGTACGCGCCGGTGGTGCGGTGGGTGCCGGTGCCGTCATCGATGTCCACGCTGGGGCAGAGCCAATCATCCAGCTGGTCATAGCTGAACTGCTCGCCGGGCATGACGTGCTTGCCGTTGCACTGCCAGTACTGGGCACCCTCCGGCAGGGCGGGTGCGGTGATGGTGCCGGTATCGTCCGGGGAGAGGGACATCGTGTCGTAGCCGTCGAAGGTGAGCTGGTAGGTGTACAGGTAGCTCAGCGGCTTGCTGGACTTGGCGAAAGCAGAGACCGGCACGCTGACGGCCAGTGCGGCGACACCGAGAGTAACGGCGATGATTTTGGGAAAATGCTTTTTCATGATAAAGTTCCTTTCTACGTAGAAAATTGATGGGCGAGCACGGCCCGCCCGCGGAAACATGAGGGGGGCGGCTTGGCGAAACCAGGCGGCCAAAGGGCGCGGCGGGAAAGGTGCATGGGGAGTTTAGGCCACATTGTCCTGGTGGTTGTAGTTTTCCACGTACTGGTTGACGGCGGCATTGTACAGGCTGTCCAGAGAGGCGTAGCCGTAATACTCCCAGGTTTCCGTGCTGCTGCTGAAGCTGTACTTCTGCACGCCGGAATCAATCTTCACAAAGGTGGTAGGCGTGTCGTAGTCGTTCAGGCCGCTTGCGATATTGCCGTCGGCGTCCTTGCTGACGTTATTGAAGGTGATATACCAGAAGAAGGAGTCGTCCGCGTCGTAGGTCGTATTCAGCTCGCTCGTGTAATCGTGGTGGACAGTCACCTGATACGCGAGGACGATCCGGTCCTTGTCGCCCCAGCTGTCTTTGTTTTTCGGGGTCAGGATGTAGTTGCCCAGGTAGGTCATGCCCTTGAAGGTCTGACCGTTGGAAAAGCGCTGCGCAGCGTAAGATTTAAACACATCCTCCGCCTGGTTCTGCAAACTGACCAGCACGGAATCGGAGAGCGTGTCCGCACTCGTCACGTACTCGTTCAGCCCTTCCACCGTGAAGGTCTTTTCGGTCGCCTGGGGCATCGCGCCGTACTTGTCAATGCAGTCGCTGAAATCGTCGCGATTGCTGTGGACGGTCAGGGTCACGGTGTCGCCGTTGGACAGGCCGCTGTTCTCGTCCAGGGTGTAGTACAGGCCCTGCGCCTCGGCGGCGGTGGGCAGGCTGTTGACGGTGGCGCGGCCGTCGGGGGAGATGCCGCTGAACTCCACATCCACGCCATCGAAGGCGTCAAAGGTGTTCACGCTGGCCAGGCCCGAGACGGTGTAGGTGATGTCGGTGTACTTAACCTTGACGCCGAAGGCCTCCTCGGCCTCGTCGGAGTTGTCGTCCCAGGTGTAGGTGACGACGTCGCCGTTGGACAGGTTCTTGGTCTTGTCGGCGCTGCCGGTGGCGCAGGTCTCGGCGAAAAGGTCAGCCTCGTAGCCGTCATATAGGCTGGCGGTCAGGCTGCTCAGGCCGTAGGTGTCGTCCTTGAGGTTCTTCATCTGCTTTTTGAAGCGGGTGGTGATCTGCTTGCCGTAGTCCTGCTCGAGCTTGTCGGTGTCGAAGTCGATGTTCAGCTTGCCGACGGTGTTGTAGCCGTCCGCCGAGAGGGTCATGTACTTGCTGACATCAATGGTCGGGGTGCGGTTGGCGAACGCCCAGCCACCCGCCGCAACGACCGCCACTGCAGCGATGGGAACGAGGACCTTAGCGGGATTGTGCTTTTTCATTTTCGTATTCTCCTTTGCATTATTGACTGTGCTGCCGCAGTAGGGGCAGAAAGTGATGCCGTTCTGGATTTCTTTACCGCAATGTGTGCAGATCATGGTGTTTTTCCTCCTGTTTTGTAGCTGACAAGTGGTTTTTGCCGTGGTATAATGTGGGTAAGTTTTGCGGGGTTTTGCTTGTTTTGTTTCCTTACACCTAAGCAATAGGGGTGGGGTTTGGGAAAGTTAAGGGGAATTTTAAAATTTTTTGGGATTTTTTTGGAAAAGTTTTAAAAGGCAAGGTTTATCGCTGCCCAACACCGGGCAAAACCCCTTCAGGTCTCCCCTCACCCATCCACATCCCCCGGAATGCTGCGGACCGGGCATGCCCGGCCCCTACATATCTACAGGACTTTAACACTATGCAATAACGGCACACGCCCTCGGGAGGGATAAATCCCTCCCCTTCAACTCTACCCAGGAGGCTCCCTTCATGCACCCCCACACCGCTACATCTGCCATCCTCCGCCGTGGGCTGACCATCCGCGACTTGCAATGTCCACCTGCGGATGCCGACACGGTCACGTCCATCACTATCGACGACACCATCCGTGCGGCCAAGGGCAACTTTGGGTTCGTCTACGCCGCTACCGGCGACCGCGAGCTTTACCGGGAATGTCTCTTGGCCGAAAGCTACGCAAAAACGCAATATGTCAGCTGCGCCATCCACCTGCGCCGCGCATTTGAGCTGCTGGCCTTCTACACGGTTGCCCGGGCGCTCTGCACCGTCACACCGGGTCTGACCATGCCCGAGGCCAAGGCCCACGCCAAGCAGTTTTACGAGAGCGACCCCCGCTGCTTCAACCCCAAATTGCAGCTCTCCCTCGTGCTGGCGGGGCTGGGGTACATCGATGTCGTCTTCAATGAGCGGTTCACTTTCTCCGACAACCCTGCCTACCCCGGCTGCAAAAAGATGGTGGACATGCTCTTCTCGCTGTACAGCGACGCGTCGGGCATGGCCCACACCGGCAGGGATGGTGGCCACCGGGACTGCAGCTGGCTTCTGCGCCGATTCTACACGGCGGCGGGAATGCTGCTGCAAGTCGATGTGCCTGCTGCGGACTTTTTCCCCGCCATGGATAGATTTTTACACAGGTACGATGCTTCTGTTGTGCCGCTCGAGAACTACTATCCCCTCTCCGCCGCCGTCTGCCGTCAGATGGACGTCTGCGCGGCGGGCGACAGCCTGCTCTGCGTCACCGATGAAGCCGCGCCTACCTTTTATATAGCGAAGCACGTCACAGACGATCCGGCCGTCGGGCGGGATATCGGCTCGCTGCAATCGCTCTGGCGCGCGTCGGAGCAGACGCCCGAGAACGTCCTGATGGACGTTGGCCCGCTGGGCGCGGGCGAGGATCGCTACCACCTGTTCCGCATCGTGGGGCGGCCCTACGCGCTTTCGGCCAAGGTGCTGGCGGGCCTGAACAGCACGCAGAAGCGTCAAATTATCAACGGCATCGTGGGCAGCATCTACACGCTACACCATTTTATGCCGCCGCTGCCCCACCGGGGGCTGCGCCCGGGCTGCTACTACGTCTGCCGCCAGGGAGCGAACTGCCGCGCTGTGCTGGCGCTGTTCTCGACGATAAAGGACAATACAGCGGAAAAAACGGTCTATGGTGAGCTGAACAGTCTTTTACAGAATGTGACCGACCGTATGTACATCGCGCCGGAGCTTTCGGGCGGCAGCGCCCGGCCCGGGGAGCTGACCAAGGCGGACATCTACTCGCTGGGGCGGCTCATCGCCTTTGTCTACACCGGTGAGCCGCGCGCCGACCTGGACGATCTGCGCATCCCCTGCGCCATGGTGGAGCTGGTGCAAAAGCTGACCGACCCCGACCCCGCGCGGCGGCCGGACATCGATGAGGTGCGGGCGCGACTGGAAAACGGCGGCGGCCTGCGCCTTGTCTACGGTGCGGCGGCCTGCCAAGGAACCCGCCCCCGGCAGGAGGATGTGCTGTTGGCTAACGGCACGCTGACCGCCAGGCCGGACTACACCCTGGCCGACACAGCCCCCTGCCCGACTGCGTTCGCAGTGCTGGATGGCATCGGCGGCGGGTACGGCGGAGCCGAGGTCGCTCACGCGGCGGCCGAAGCGCTGGACCGCGCGGCTGCGCCCTACCTGCACATGGAACTGGCCGACTACACCCAGCCCCTGGCCGCGATTTTTGCCAATGCCGAGCGGGAGACGAAGCGGTTCATGGCCGAAAATGGCTACACCCGCAGCGGTGCGTCGGCGGCGCTGGTCATTGCCGCGTCGCGGGCGGTCTACACCGCGAACCTCGGCGACAGCCGTGTCTATCGGTACACCCACGGCGCACTGACCCAGCTGACCCGCGACCATCGGTTTGCCCTGGGCGTGCGGCATGAGCTGTACCAGTATTTAGGAGCCTCGGACGAGGACACAGAAATTTCCCCTACCATCGGGAAAATTGACCGTGTGGCCGGGGAGCGGCTGCTGCTGTGTACCGATGGGGTCAGCGGAAAGTTGAGTGATGAGGAACTGGCTGCAATGCTCACCGCCCACCCCGATGCCGGGGATGCGGCGGGGGCGATAATAGCTGCTGTAAAGTCTATTGCGACGGATAACGCGACGGTTTTGGTTGTGGACCTATAATAAGCTAACACCCCGCAGCGCAAAGGTAAGCAGTCGTTTTCCCGAAGGTTGCGGGCCGGGCATACCAGGTCCCTACATGGCGGTGGAGTTTTACTGTTGCAATAACGGCACCCACCCCCGGGAGAGATAAATTTTTCCCCTACACATCAACGTTGAAAAAATGGATACAAACACTTTTAACAATCTCATCTCTCAAACATGGCCCGATCTCCACGCCGCCTCCACCCTCGGCGGCGGCACCTTCGGCACGGTGTACGCCTGCACCAAAACGGACGCCGTCACCGGCGTGACACAAAAAGAGGCTGTCAAGGTCGTCCGGGTCGATTTCACGCCCGAGGACCGTGCCAACGCCGAAGAGGAAGGCATCCCCTTCGCCGACTACTACCGTGCCGTCAAGGAAAAGCGCCTGCAGGAGATCCGCTGGATGGTCGCGCTGAAAAGCCCCCACATCGTCCACATCAACGGCTACACCGCTATCGAGGAACCCGATCACTCGGCGCTGTACATTTTGATCCGCATGGACCGCCTGACTGCGCTGGACCAGCTGCGCCCCGCTCACCTGAACGACACCCCCGAACAGGCCGCCGCCCTGGCCGAGAAGGTCGCGCTGGATATCTGCGACGCCCTGCGGGTCTGCCACCAGAACGGCGTGCTGCACCGGGATATCAAGCCTGCCAACATCCTGTGCTCCGACGCCGGGGATTTTTATCTGGGCGACTTCGGCATCTCCAAGGGCACTGCCCAGCAGGCCAGCATGACATCGTCCGGCACGCTGGAATATGCCCCGCGGGAGGTCATGACCGGACAGTATGACCACCGAGCCGATCTGTATTCGCTGGGGCTCGTGCTCTACGCGCTGGTCAACCACTGGCGGGGGCCGTTTCTGCCCGCGTACCCTGCGCCCATCACGCCGGGCGACCGCAACCAGGCCCAGTACGCCCGGCTGAACGGTACACCCCTTCCCCCGCCCGACAACTGCCCCGCCGCGCTGTGGGCCGCCATTGCGCGGCTCTGCGCCTTTAAGCCGGAGGAACGGTTTGACTCTGCCGAGGCCGTGCTTGCAGCTCTGTGCGACCCGGGGACGCCCGTACCCGCACCTGCCCAACACCGGGCACACCCCAACCTGCCCCGCATCCGCCACCCGCGCCGCCTGGCCGCTGTGGTATTGGTCTTCGCCGTGGCCGTGGGTGTTGGCGTCGGGCTGTACCGCCGGCAGCAGATGGCCGCGCCGGATATCTCCCTGGGGGCCGGGCGGGACAGCACCGACGCCGCCCTGGCCCAGGCCAGCGACCTGTTGCAGGGCAACGAAAACTTCATGACCGCGCACAATTTGCAGTTTTGCAGCGACCGCAACGTCACGATACCGGGCGGCGCGTTGGTCTACCTGACAGACCCGGCCAAAATCGAGAGCGACTACCCCGGCTACACCACCGCCGCCGACGCCGACGTCGAGGCCGGGGATTTGACATTAACCTTCGGCGACGTGACTGTCGAGGACAACGACGACGGCACCGTGACCTACACGATACAGCTGACCGAGCGGGCAGACATCACCCAGCGCCGCACGCAGGATGCGCCGATTTATGGCGTAGGTGCGCGGTTTGCCACGGTGCTGCCCTTCGATACCGCCACTGGACAGGTGTTCCCCAGCCTGACCGAGGACTGGACGCCCCACCGCGCCTACACGGTGCAGATGACCGCCACCGTGGACGGCCATACCTACGAAATGCCCATCAACCGCGACACGACCTGGCAAGTGGAGAGTGCCGACGGCGACGTGGCCGCCACCGAGCAGGTGGACGACCTGCCCGGTTACGGCATGCCGGGGCTGATTCTGCGCGCCGCCTACGTGAAGCAGCAGACGATTATGATTAAGGCCCCGGCTGCATCGGATTTAGGGCTTTTGGTGTGTACCGCGCCCTATGACGGCTACACCGAGGGCGATTATGAAAACACGCCCCCGGTGCAGGCATTGGCGGACACCCCGGGCTTTGCGGGGTATGATAAGTATTGGTATTTTGATTTGAACGAATTGACAAAGGAATGATCCCAATGCCCCCTCTTTCCTCCCTCATCCCCCAAAAATGGCCCGATATCCAAATCGACGCGCCGCTCGGCAGCGGGGCGTGCGGCACGGTGTACGCCTGCACCAAAAAAAGCGCGGTCACCGGCATTGAAAGCCGCGAGGCCGTCAAGGTCGTGCGGGTGGAGTTTTCCGCTGCCGCCCACCGCCAGGCCGAGGAGGAGGGCATCCCCTTCGACGAATACTATGCCCGCATAAAGGCGGAAAAATCGCGTGAGATCGAACTTCTTGTCAATCTCAAAAGCCCGCACATTGTCCACATCAACGAGTTCGACGCCGTGGAAGAACCCGACCACAGCGCGTTTTACCTGCTCATCCGCATGGATCTGCTGCAGGCGCTCACGGCCTTCCGGGTGGACCATCTGACCGACACGCCGGAGCAGGCCGGCGCCTACGCCCGCAAGGTCACGCTGGATATCTGCGACGCACTGCGCGTCTGCCACGAAAACGGCATCTGCCACCGGGATATCAAGCCCGCCAACATTCTGTGCGGCGCCACCGGGGACTTCTACCTCGGGGATTTCGGCGTGTCGCAGTACACCGCCGCGCCGGACGCTACGCTCACGTCCTCGGGTACCGCGCGATATGCCGCGCCCGAGCAACTGACCGGTCAAGCCGACCCCCGCAGCGATTTGTACTCCCTCGGCCTTGTGCTTTACGAGCTGACCAACCACTGGCGCGGACCGTTTTTGCCCGCCTACCCGGCCAAACTCACCGCCGAGGACCGCTACAACGCCCAGTGCAAGCGGCTGGCCGGCGGTGCCCTGCCCCCGCCCGACAACTGCCCGCCCGCGCTGGCCGCCGTCATTTTGAAACTGTGCGCCCCGGATCCGGGTGACCGTTACCAGTCCGTGCAGGAGGTGCTGGACGCGCTCTCCCCCTCCGCCGCACCTGCGACGATGCAAAAAAAGAAGCCCCGCCGCCTGTGGATAGGCGTGGGGTTTGTGGTGGCCGCTGTGGCCGTGGCGTGGCTGACGGCGCTGGTCGGTGGGTGGAAATACTACCCCAACCCTGGCACGGTGGTGGAGACGCGGGACACTACCGTTTGGGACTACGCCCGCAAGAACGGCATCACCGTCAGCGACGCCACGCACGTTGGTTTCAACGGTGGAGCGTATAATTACCCATGCCAGACAAGCGGTTTCTATGAGTATTTTGAACCCGACGGCGTCACCGATTGGGGCGCAGCGCGGCTCTCCGCCACCGTGACCGGCGCGAAAAAAAGCGACCCCGACGCCGACGGCAATGTGACCTATACCGTCACCTGCGCCGCCCGCGCCCGGATGGATTACACCGTCGCCGAGGGGGTCGAGCCGTTTTTGCCCGGCCTGGACCTGCGCGTATTGGAACTGATGGACCTGCGCAGCGGGTACACCTTCCCGCTGGGCAATCTGAACGGCCCGCAGGAAACCACCCCGCGCAGCGTCGAGGTCAGCGGGGACTACACGTTCAGCTACCAGGGACAGACCTTCCCGGTGCAGGTCTCCCGCACCGAGCGGTGGGAGTACACCCTGCCCGACTACACCGTCCCCGGCGCATACCAGACGCAGGTGGTCGTGTACTACACCTACACCGTCACGGTGCCCCATGCGCTGGACAGCTTGGCATTGTACATCAACACGACCCCCTACACCGGGTACAGCCGCACGCTGGACACGCGCTCCAAAACGCTGGACCAGGAGGACAGCTTTGCCGGATTTGAGAATTACGAGTTCTTTGCTTTGGACGATATGGTGTCAGATTTTTCTGACCTGCCCGGCACCGAGGCCCCCGACGCGGGCAGCTACTTGGAAAAGATGGGCGCACGGTTCACCACCGAGACGAGCTTCACCGTGCCTAACGGCGCGGTGGGCTATCCCACCGACCCCTACCACGACTACGACCCCTACCAGCAGGAGAACGTCCCCGAGGACGCCGCGTTCACCTTCGGCCCCGGGGACGCGGAGGTGAGCATCACCGGCGTGACCCGCAGCGACCCCGACGTCGACGGCAGCGTGACCTACACGGTCGCTTTTGACACCACGGCCACGCTGCGCTACGGCTTTACCAAGGCCTTGCTGGACGACGGCACCATCACCGAGCTGGGCATGGGCCGCTACTTTGCGGGCTTTGGCCTGTTGGACGCCCAGACCGGCACAGTGTTCGCCCCGCAGCAGGGCGCGGGCAACTGGCCGTGGAGCGTTCCGTACCTGGGGTACAACAGCTACACGGTCGTCATGCGCCCACAGGCCGAGGCCGACAAAAAATACAGCGACGCCCCCAGCCCCACGCGGGAGGATCCCTGCCAGCAGGTGCGCCCGCTGACAAGCTACACGCTGGACGACGGCCGCACCTGCCGCCTTGGCTTTGCCGAGGTAGGCAGCTGGGATTTTGGCGAGACGACTGGCGGCCAGGGCAATGCCAACGGCAAGACCTGGGCCCTTTTCATCAACAAAAGCACGATGCACGGCGTTTTACAGATAAAAGTGGATGCCGGGTATGACGATTTGGTGCTGTACTATAATGCGCAAGGCTTCGGCGAGAATGACGTGTTCTCCTATGATGTCTGGGCCGGTAACGGCGAGGATGGGCCGCTGTATCTGGATGAATTGGGGTATTTTAAGGGGATGCAGGGGATGCGGTTTTATCGCTTGGACGAGCTGGTTTCCCTGTTCGCCGAGGGGGCGTAGGGGGCGGCATCCCAGCCCCGGGGCGAAGCCCCTTCGGCCACCTCCCCGCTTACGGGAGGAGGCTTTCTCCCTGCACGACCTCGACTTTAAAAATGTTCAGCGTGTCGGCGTCGGGGCAGCTGAAAATTGCCTCGCCAGGGTTTTGGCCCGGGATGCTGCCGCCGTAGCGCAGGATGTCGATGTACAAAAATGCGACGTGCATCGCCATGGGGCAGATTTCGCCGCGCTGGGTGTCGAAGTCCCAGCTGTCGCCCACCCGGTGGCCGCGGTGGCAACCCACCGGGCCTTTGCGGTCGATGAGGGTGATTTTCACGCGCGGGCGGCTCATAGCACCACATCCTCCAGACAGGTCTCCAGTGGGATGCCCTTATATTTGTCCTGGTTGTCGGCGTTTTGGGCCAGCATTTTGCTCACGGTCTGCATGGCGGCCTGAGCGGCGGTTTTCAGCGCGTCACCGCGCAGAATGTGCCCCATGAACACCGCCGAGAAGATATCGCCGGTGCCGGGGAATCGCACGGGAAGTTCCTCGTAGGGCAGAATAAAGTGCTGGTCTGCTGCCGCGTCGTAGCCGACGACGCAGGCAATCGGCTCCCAGCCGCCGTCCACCAGCATCCGTGCGCTGGTAATGAGCACAGACTCCGCGCCCAATGTGTGTAGCTTGTCGGCCAGGGCGTACAGTTCCTCCCGCGTGGTGCCGCCGCACTGGTAGGGCACGCCCGCCAGGTAGGTGGCCTCGGTGTAGTTTGGCACGATGTAGTCCGCCGTGGCAATCAGTTCCCGCATTAAGGCGACGGTTTCTTCGCCGACGCCGTTGTAGAGTTTGCCCTCGTCGCCCATGATGGGGTCTGTGAAAATCCGCGTTCCTTTGACTTTTTGCGCGCGGCAGAAGTCCCGCACCAGTTCGGTCTGCGGGCGGGAGACGATGAATCCGGTGGATACCGCGTCGAACTGAAAGCCCAGCGCGTCCCAGACTTGCAGGGTGTTTTTCATGTAGCTGGTGGTTTCGAGGATCTCAAACTTGCCGTAGTCCAGTGTGTTGCTGACCAGCGCGGTAGGCAGGCTGCAAACCTCGTACTGCATATGGGAGAGAATGGGGATCATAGCGCTGAGCGCGACCTTGCCGTACCCGGCCAAGTCGTTGATGAGAAGCAGTTTGCTCATAGAGGAGACCATCCTTTGTTGTATATGTTGGCATGTGTAAGGAGCAACGTCCTTGACGCTCCGCAGAGGGATCAACCCTCCTCCCTACAACTTTACAGATAAAGGGGTTACATGCCTGTATTGTAGCATGCTTTGCGGGCGGGGGCAACCTATGATATAATAATAAAAAATGCGAAACGAGGTTTCCTCCATGAAAATCCTACTCACTGGCTTTGATCCGTTTGACAGGGAGAAGGTCAACCCGGCGTTTGAGGCAGTGAAGCTGCTGCCAGACACGATTGCCGGGGCACAGATCGTCAAGCTCGAAGTCCCCACCCAGTTTGTCCGCGCGGGCGAGGCGCTGGAAGCCGCCATGGCGGAACATAAGCCCGATGTGGTTATCTGCGTCGGGCAGGCGGGCGGGCGCGCGGCCATCACGCCGGAGAAGGTCGCTATCAACCTAATGGATGGCCGCATCCCGGACAACGCCGGGTATCAGCCTGTGGATGTGCCCATCCGGGCCGATGGGCCAGCCGCCTACTTTGCCACGCTGCCGGTCAAAGCCATGGTGCAGCGGATGCAGGACGCGGGCATCCCCGCCGCCGTGTCCTACACCGCGGGCACCTATGTGTGCAATTCACTGATGTACACGCTGCTTTTCCTTATCGACCGGAAATTTCCCAGCGTGCGGGGCGGGTTCATTCATGTGCCCTACGCCATGGAGCAGGCCGTCAACAAGCCGCTTGGCACCCCCAGCATGGATTTACGACAAATCTCCCGCGGGCTGGAAAAGGCCGTGGAAGCCGTGGTAATATGCGGCCGCGACACCGCCGTGCCCATGGGCACGACCCATTGATCATGGCCACACAAGGAGGTCAATCCCATGGATGTATCCCTGCGAAAGGACGCTGACGCGATTATTTCTGCCAGTCTGCGGGCGGTTCTGCCGGATGAAGCGGTGCGCCGGGTGCTGCAGACCTTCCAGCCACGGGACGGGCGGGTCGTGTTGGTCGCGGCGGGCAAGGCCGCGTGGCAGATGGCCCGGGCCGCGGTGGAAACGCTGGGCCGGGTGGACGGCGGCGTGGTCATCACCAAGTACGGCCACGTTAAGGGCGCACTGCCCGGCGTGACCTGCTGCGAGGCGGGCCACCCGGTCCCCGACGCGAACGGCTTTGCCGCCACTGAACAGGCGCTGGCACTGGTGCGTGGGCTGACGGCGGCGGACACTGTGCTGTTTTTGCTTTCAGGCGGCGGCAGTGCGCTGTTTGAACAGTCGCTGCTCCCCGCCACGGAATTACAGGACATCACAAATCAGCTGCTGGCCTGCGGGGCGGATATCGTCGAGATGAACACAGTCCGCAAGCGGCTTTCGGGCGTGAAGGGTGGGCGGTTTGCCCAGGCGTGCGCCCCCGCGCAGGTGTTCAGCATCGTGCTGAGCGACATTCTCGGTGACCCGCTGGATATGATCGCCAGCGGCCCGGCTGCGCCGGATTCCTCCACCTGCGCCCAGGCGCTGGCCGTGGCGGAAAAGTACCATTTGACCCTCTCTACTCAGGCCCGGGCGCTGCTGGGCCGGGAGACGCCGAAGGAATTGACCAACGTTACAACGCAGATAACCGGCAGTGTGCGGCAGCTTTGCGCCGCCGCAACCGACACCTGCCGGGCGCTGGGGTACGAGCCGGTGCTGCTGACCGACCGGCTCTGCTGCGAGGCGCGGGAGGCGGGCAGTTTCCTCAGTGCGATTGCCCGCACCCACGCCGGGCAGGGGCGGCGGTTGGCCTTTATAGCGGGCGGCGAGACTGTGGTCCACCTGACCGGGCACGGCTTGGGCGGGCGCAACCAGGAGCTTGTCCTGGCAGCGGCCCCGGCGCTGGATGGCCTGCACGCGGCGGTGTTCGCGGTGGGCAGCGACGGCACCGACGGCCCCACCGATGCCGCAGGCGGCTATGTGGACGGCGGTACGCTGGCCGCGCTGACCGCCCACGGCCTGACCGTGTTTGACACGCTGCAAAAAAATGACGCCTACCACGCTTTGCAGGCGGCAGGCGGATTGATTTTTACAGGCCCCACTGGCACAAACGTCAACGACATGGCCGTGGCGTTGGTGGCCGGGGATTAAAGCGCTTTTTTCTTGTAGCCGCAGTCACAGTACGGCCCGCCGTAGGCCGGCGTGTACTGCCGTACAAAGTTGGCCACACCATTGGCCTCGCTCATCGTGTAGTCCGGGCGGCACAGGGCGAGCGGGTTTGCAATGGGAATATATCCACAAGACCCCGACCCCAGGAGGCGGCTAAAGCTCCCGGGGCCGGGGTCTGTATGATTTGTGCGGGAATGGCTTAAGTTACATTACTTGCCCAGCGCGGCCAGGTAGGCGGCATTCTGCGCGTCGATCTGTTTCTGGAACGCGGCCACGGCGGCAGCGTAAGCGGCCTCGCGCTTGTCAGCAGCGGCCTGTGCCTCAGCGGCGGTGGCGTAGCGGGTCTCGGGGGCGGAAGCCTTGGGCGCAACAGCGGCGATCGCACCGCTGCCGACATAGCCCTTCACACCCTTGGGGCCGACGACGGTGGTCGTCTCGTTGCCGCAGGTGTCGCAGACGTAGACGTTGCCCTGGCGGGTCCAGTTGTGATAACCGCACTTCTGGCAGGTGGTGTACTCGATGCCCCAGGTGCCGTTGGCGATGGCCTCGTCGATTTCCTTCTGCTGGGCCGTGCGGGTGTCAACGGCGGGGGTGTTGTCCTCGGAAGAAGCGGCAGGGGCAGCGGGCTTCACAGTGTCGGTCTTGGCATTGTCGCCCTTAGCGGTATCGTCGGCCTTGGTGTCGTCCGCTTTGGTAGTATCGTCGGTCTTGGTGTCATCGGGCTTGGTGGTGTCGCCGGCGCCGGGGCCGGTGAAATCCCAGCTGTCGTCGGTGGACGTCTGGCCGTCGCCGGTAACGGTGACGGTGGCCTTGTCGATCTCGCCGCCGATGAAGCTGCGATCCATCAGGGTGACGGTGCAGGTGCCGGGCATCATGGCTTCATAGGTGACGGTGGTCATGCGGCCGGTGGTCTCGGTGCTGACATATTTCAGCACACCCTCGGTGTCGGCCATGTTGGGGCCGTGCTCGATGTACTCGCTGCTCAGCAGCCAATCCATGTAGCCGGAGTAGCTGAACGACCAGGTCTGGCCCACGCTGATGGTGGCGTCCGAGATGGAGTAGACCTGATCCGCGAAAGCGCCGGTGGCCATAGCGCAGGTCATGGTGAGGGCCGCGCCCATGGCGGCGGTGGTTTTCAGTAACGCAGAGTGTTTCATAATAAAATCCCCTTTTTTACGTTTTTTTGTATGTAAAGCGGGTGGACATCCGATCGGCTGCTGTCCGCCCGCCCATACACGGTCGTTGTCTGTATCGACTGTACCCAGTATAGCAGGCGGCCCGCGCTTTTTGGGGGAATGTGTATGAAACGTCGTCGAATGCGTATGAACGCCCCATCCCCGCCCCCTTTGCAAGGTGCAAAGGGGCGGGGATGGGGCAATGTCACTTAGTTAAACAGGCAATCCCTCTACACCAACACAGAAATTGGTATAGAGGGATTTTTTCTTCTAAACACTTGACAATAAACTCAGAATGTGCGGAGCTGTTGCACATCGTTTTGGATGAAAGTGCAGAATCGCCCCTAAGAATTAGACATATAATCGAACAATAGAAAAAAGCATGTGCATCACAAATCCATTGAAAATTTCTGATTTTCAAGGAAATCTGTTGCACATGCTTTTTATTTTTCGATTCTACGAATAAAAGAGGGGCTGTCATATGTGCAAAAGCCCCTTTTCTCTTTGTTGCGCTCGATGAGGTGCTGCCGAAAGGCTTCTTTCATTTCCTCCGGGGTCAGCTCGCTATTCCTGCGGGCACAGCTTTTCGGCTGATATGGGTTTACTCCTGATTCTTCCAATTGACGGCATTCATTGTTTTCCTCGCCTTACTGCGGCGCTCCTCGGAGTAGGGAGCAGTCAGCCGAATCGAGAAATGCTTTCAGTCCATCTCAAAGGTCAGGCAGCCGCACTCATCATCATCCGCCAGGCGGCAGTGTGCGGAATACTTCGCCGTATACGCCGTCAATCGATTTTAACGTACTGTTGCAGGAAAGTCGGCTGCCGTTTCCGGCAGCCGACTTTTGCTTGATCATTTGACTTTATTTTTCACTGCGCTTTTTCTTACTGCTGATAACGGCTGTTGCGATTACTGCACCACCGCTGACAATCAGCAGAGCAAACCATAAGGTAAGGTTGCTATTATCACCGGTTTTCGGAATATCCGTTGGTTTGGCTGTTCCGTTTGTACCAGTGCCAGCGCTACCACTGTTCTTACTCCATTGAGCATAAAGGACGGTATCTTTATCCGTCAATGTAAAACTATCGCCCGGTTTGTACGCAGTACCCTTGCCATCTGCCTGTGTGTTCCAGCCGGTAAAGGTGTATCCACTTCGAGCAAAACAGTTCTGCCCGATAACAATTTTGCTTCCTACATCACCGGTTATAGGCCCCATTGTACCAGTTCCACCGTTTGCATCATAAATTAACTCGACCTGATATTCCGTAACATCTCCTTTATCTTTGACTGTTACGGTAATCGTTTTTGTTATGGAAGCACCGTTTTTATCCGTTACTTTGTAGGTAACAGTATAAGTGCCAGCTTTTGAAGTATCAACGTTATTGGAAATAATCTTAATCTCAGTCGTAAGGTCACCGTCCTCTTTGTCGCTTGCCGTTACATCTTTCATAGGATCAAATGTATCGCCAACGGTAATGGTCTTATCTTCGGCATTGATAACTGGTATCTGGTTGATGACACTTGCATTTTTCACAAATGTCCAAGTACCAGTAAAGACGTTATCTGCTGTCAACTTTTCAACTTCTTCTGGTTTCCAGCCCTCAAATATCCATACGCCGTCATTGGTTTCCACCCTGTCAGTTCCCAATACAGCCGGCACAACTTTCACACCATATACATACTCCTGTGCTTTTGGAAGCATAGTTTTAACTTTTTCTGGAAGGTCCTTGCCGTCCGCTTCATTGATAAACTGGTAAGAAACAGTATATTTTTCATCATTGTCTGGGTTGCCGTTTCCGTTTTCATCAACCGCCCATTGTGCGGAGTAAGTTACGGTCTGTGTTACTGTTTCTGTGACTTCTGGTGCCCAGCCTGTAAACACATAACCTGTACGTTTCGGCTCTCCATTAAATTTTGGTGTTTTAGTCTCTGATAACAGGTCGGCATAACTCTGGTCTTCGAAGATTTCTTCATTGTCCACACCGTCTGTATAGGTAACAGTGAATTTTTCTTCGTTGTCGTCAGGTGTGCCGTTGTTATTCTTGTCGTCAGCCCATGTAGCTGTATATACGGCAGTTTCTGTCACTGTTCCTGCTACTTGTGGGTTCCACCCTGTAAATACATAATCTTCACGCGTTAAACTTCCCTGGAACTTAGGCGTAACGTCGCCAGCTTTTAGGTCAGAATACACTTCGTCCTCAAAAATTTCTTGCTCCTCTACACCGTCCGTATAAGTTACAGTATAAAGTTTATTTGTAAAGGTTGCGTTGATAGTATGTGGTTCTCTTACATTTTCAAAAGTATAAGAGAAGTTGTCTTGTCCTACTGCGTCGGAAATATCCTCCCCGTCTACTGAAACAGAAGCTATATCCTGTCCAGCGGCGGCGGTAATATTATATTGCTTGCTGTCGCCATAGTTTACTTCCGTAACGCCACTATCTGTAATCGTTCCGCCTCCTTCAGCAGTGGCATTGATTGTAGGATTGAAATTCGCATAAAGATTATATGTGATTTTATTTCCTATGGTTTCGCCTGTGGTAAACAGGCGGTTGACAGAAATCGTCTGTCCAGTGCCATTATATGCGCTGTTCCAATCAGAACCGCTATTTGAGAAGGAATATCGGTTTCCCATTCCCAAGACAAAATCAGTACGATTACCTAAATCTTTTTCTTCATAAAACTGTCCATATGTCCAGCCTTTCCATATCCATCCGTCCGCAGGATTTGCTGTATATTCTCTATAACCGCTCCCCTGCGGAAAGGTTGTTTCCACATTGTTGCTGGCTGTCAGGTCTACCGTTCCGCCATTTTTGGTAACATATACATGAACTTCGGCATCGTTAACGATAGCCTGCATACTGCTCGTTTCCTCATAGCGGTCTGAAATATTGCTGTTCGCAAAAACAATCTGTGGTGTGATTGAAAGCGTCAACACCGATGCCAACAAACACGAGAGGAATCCTTTCATTTTCGTTTTTCTTTTCATTGCATTTCAGGCACAAGCTCCCAATCCGTCATAAGAGCTTTACCTATTCCCTCCTTCTTATTTTTGATAAAGTGTACCTTTGCAAAGGTCGAAAAGAAGTGAAATTTTGTCTTAGAATAATCGCGTTTCCCCTTGTAAATCCTGGATTTTGGTGTATAATTAAATGTGTATCGTTACAAATTGAATCTTTATAATAAAATTTGTAATGGTACACTTTCCCAAATTATTGATTCGTTTTATTTAAGCGATGTTTTCAAATTTCCGAGCTTTGTCATAGAATGTTCCAACAGGCATATTACAAGCTTCTGCTGCTTGTTTCAGCGTCATTTTCTTCGCACGCCATGTCCTATGGACTTCGTAAAAATTGTGCGGCAATGGTTTGGCGGTCTTCCAAATTTCACGCCTTTTGCTTTTGCTGCAGCAATTCCTTCCGCTTGTCGTTGGCGAATGTTGGTGCGCTCGTTTTCTGCAACAAAAGACAAAACCTGCAAAACAATATCGCTTAAGAAAGTTCCCATAAGGTCTTTACCTCGTCGGGTATCCAGCAACGGCATATCTAACACCACTATGTCGACCCCTTTTTCTTTCGTCAGAAGACGCCATTGTTGCTGAATTTCTTCATAATTTCTGCCTAATCGATCAATACTCTTGACATAGAGTAAATCGCCTTTTTTTAGTTTTCTCAGCAGTTTCTTGTACTGTGGTCTGTTAAAATCCTTGCCAGATTGTTTGTCCAGAAAAATCACTTTCCCTGTTAATCCGACTTCTTTTAATGCGATTAGCTGACGGGTCTCATTCTGTTCCCGACTCCTGACACGGACATATCCATAAGTGTTCATATATCCAATTTCTCCTTTCATCACAATGATATAAGCATAAAAATGGGGCTGTTGCACATCATTTTGGATGAAAGTGCAGAATCGCCCCTAAGAATTAGACATATAATCGAACAATAGAAAAAAGCATGTGCATCACAAATCCATTGAAAATTTCTGATTTTCAAGGAAATCTGTTGCACATGCTTTTATTTTCACAAAAACATGCTTTTTATTTTTCGATTCTACGAATAAAAGAGGGGCTGTCACATATGCAACAGCCCCCTTGTAGTTAGGAAGTGATATTGTCAATATCATCTACCTGCGAACTATTATTACAAACCTTGATAAAGATGCGTTTCCCATTCAGGAAATTAAGCGTCTGTATAATATGCGTTGGGGCATTGAAACCTCTTTCCGTGATTTGAAATATGCCTTGGCTTTGCTCCATCTTCACGCAAAAAAGGTGGACTTCATCTACCAGGAAATCTTTGCAAAGCTCACCATAATTCTGCGGGCCGGGTTCTATTTCTTTGGGGGCTAACTAAGTGACATTGGGGGATGGAGGGATTTTTTGTGGTAATGATGCCACACGGCGTGTAGGGGCGGATTCCATACCCGCTCGCGGAGGGGTCAACGCTCTATGAAAATGGGACTGCACTGTAGGGGTGGGGGCTCTGCTCCGCCCGCGGCGTAAGGGTGAGTGGCCGTTTGCCCGACAGTTGCGGGCCGGGCATGCCCGGCCCCTACGGGGCAGCGGTGTTTTAATGCGGCGATAACGGAACGGTTGCTGCCATCAATCCGCCATGACATACTCCTTATACTTGTAATCCGCTTCGGTCACGGTGTCGAAACTGTAATCCTTCGGCACTTTGGCGACGGTGTAGGTGATTTCCTCGGTCAATACACCGTCGGTATAGGCCGTGCGGCCAATGATGTTGCCGTCGTCGTCATAGGTGTAGGTGTAGTTCGTGACCGATTCCGCACCGGCAAGATCGCCGAAATCATAATAGCCCGAGCCGCTCTCGTCGAGTTCATACCGCGCAAATCCGTTTTCCAGCTGGCTCACGTCGTGGAGCGTGATTACCTGGGGTTTCTGGTCAACAACGTTGTAATTCCAGAGCTTCTGTGCGGTCACATTGCCGTTTTCGTCGTAGTAGCTCGTCAGGAACGGCTTGCCATAATCGTAGCTCGTCTCCTCGGCCTTGTACTCATCGACGCCCTCGTACTGGGTGTACACTTCCTCCTTGCGCAGCACGCCCTCCGGTGAGTAGGTGCGGTAGGTGTGGGTGCGGTCGCCGTAGACCCAATAGTCGCTTTCCTCGGTGTAGTCCTCGTCGGTATACGTGTAGGTATAGGTGGCCGCCACGTGGCCTATCAAATAGCCGGTCTTGCTGGTCACACGGCCCTGATCGTCGTAAGTGTAGGTCCAGTCGGTGACGTTACCGGATTCCAGCGGCTTGTCGGTGTCGTAGTGGGTCACGTTGCCGTGGTCGTCGTAGGTGTAGCTCTCTGTGTAGAACAGGTCGGGGTTGTAGGCCTGGCGGGTCAGCAGGTTGCCGTCCTCGTCGTAGGTGTTGGTGTAGGTCTGGCCCAGGCTGTTGTCCGACGTGATGTTGCCGTGCTCGTCATAGGTGTAGGTGCGGGTGTAACCGTTGTAGGCGTAGGTTTCGGTGTAGTCGGTCAGCGCGCCGTCGGCGTTGTATTGCAGGGTGGTCGTGCCGCCGGTCAGCTGGTCGTAATTCACGATTTGCGTCGGCAGCGAGACGGTAATGCGGGTCAGGGCTTCCAGCCGGGATGCCTGTGCGGTCGTGTCCGCGCCCAAGCTGGCGGCGGCATCAAGGTCAGCCCGGGCGGCGTCGGTGTCGCCCATGTCCATATAGAGGTCGGCGCGGGTCAGGTAGACGTCGGCGTTTTCGGTGCCCAGTTCGTCAATAATATAGGTCAAGTCCGACGTAGCGGCGGCGCTGTCGCCCAACTGCACATACGCCTGTGCGCGGCCCCAGTAGGCGGGTTCGCTGCGGTCGTCCACCCGGATGGCGCGGCTGAACATCGTGACAGCCTGGGTGTATTCGCAGTCCGTCAGGTATTTTTCACCCATCGTCAGCGCCCATTTCATCCGCGGCCCGGGGGCGAAGATGAGGAAGAGCATACCGAGGGCCAGCAGGATGAGGATTATGGCGATGATGGCCAAGGGAGAAATTTTGCGTTTTGGGGTTTGGTTTGGCATAGGGGGACAGCTCCTTTTGAGGGGATTTATAAGATAAATGGGTGGTAGCGGGATGGTGGCGGGCGGCATATATGCCGCCCCTACAATGCGACGATGATTCAATCGTGCAATAACGGTAAAGCCCCAACAGACTATCAGTAGATGACCTCGCCCTCGGCAGAGACCATGAACTCCTCCCCGACCGGTTCGGCGACATGGTCGAATATGTACCCAAACACGTACTGCGTGCTATCCATGGTAAGGCGGCCATCCTCGGTGCGGGTGTAGGTAATTAGGTGGCCCAAATCATCCTGTGCAATGCTAAAGTAAGAAGGCAGCCCATCCTCATTGAACTCTATGTAAGAGGCCACATCGGGAAGGTAGGTGAACAAGGTATCAATGGTGCCGTCCGCTTTCAGGGTCATTTCATGAATTTCCAGTATATAGTGCGGATCATCCATCGCGTTGACCTGCGCTTCGTCAAAGGCTGCGGAGGCCTTTCCGTCCGTGTAGTCGATGTAGAGGTCATACCCATCGAGCGTAATGTGGGTCAGACGGCCGTCCTCATCATAGAAGAAATCGCCGTTGCCAGTGCCGTGGAAGCGGAACTCCCTTGGGTGCTCGATTTTTTCCTCTTCGGGGGCTGCGGTGCTCTCCGGGGTCGGTTCGGGGGTGAGGGCGGCAAGGGTTTCCTCAGCGGCGGTCGTGTCTGCGCCAAGGCTGGCGGCAGTGTCGAGGTCGGCCTGGGCGGCGTCGATGTTGCCCTGCATCGTGTAGGCCTCGGCACGCTGGATATACACATCCGCATCGTCGGTGGTCAGTTCGTCAATGACAAACGTCAAATCCTCGACCGCGGCGGCGGGCTGGTTCAGTTGGATATACGCCTCGGCGCGGCCAAGATAGGCGGGTTCACTGCGGGCATCCACCCGGATAGCGCGGCTGAACATGGTAACGGCCTGGGTGTAGTCGCATTCGGTCAGGTATTTTTCACCCATAGATAAGGCCCATTTCATCCGCGGCCCGGGGGCGAAGATGAGGAAGAGCATACCAGCCGCCAATACAAGCAGGATGACAGCGACGATAGCCAATGGGTTGATTTTGCGTTTTTGGGGTTGAGTGGGCATGGGGAAACAGCTCCTTTTGGGGAAATTTATACGATAAATGGGTGGTTGGGGGATGGCTGCGGGCCGGGCACTGCGGGGCTGCAAAGCAAACTGGCGGCAGTCATTATGTTATCGTCAGGCGCAGTTGGACGTTGCCCATTTTGATGATGCTGCCATCAGTCAGGGGACACTCGGTCGTGATTTTTTCGCCGTTGACCTTTGTGCCGTTGGAGCTGCTCCGGTTCACAAGCACCACATCTCCGCCGCGCAGGCAGAGGTCGCACTGGTGGCGCGAGATCGAGGGGTCATAGTCCAGCACGATGCGGCACAGCCCCGGGTCGCGCCCGAGGGAGACCGTACCGTCCAGCGGGAAGGTGACAGTATGGGCCGGGTCGGCCAGGTCGGTCAGGGTCACGGTCAGCGGGGCGGCGTCCCCGCCAAAAATTGCCGCAGTTCCGCCAAACATGGTCGCTTCGGCCATCATGGTGGCGGGTGCGTCCGACGCGGCGGGCTGCACCGGCAGCGGCGCGGCGGGGGCGGGCTTTTTGCGGCGCAATGCCATAAACGCGGCGGCCAAGGCGGCCAGCAGACCCGCGCCGCCCAGGGCAAAAGGCAGGACACTGGGTTTGTCTTCATCTGGGGCGGTGGGTTGGACCAGGGGCTCCGGCTCGGCAGTCGGGGCGGCGTCAGCAGTGCTCTGCGGCGGGATGGGGGCATCCCGCCCTACCTCGGAGGTGGTATTGTCCGCCGCCGCAAACGGCATGGTCAGCGTCAGCGTCACGGTGTTGGCCCCGCCGTCGGAAAGCTGCATCGCCCGATCAGAGCCATCGCAAAGGGCCGCGGGCAGTGGTACATCCACCCGCACGCCGCGGTCCCAGGCACGGATGCCGTTGACGATGGCGGCCACGTCCTGTGTCTCGCTCAGTGCGTAGGTGTCGCCGTCGGTCAGGCGGGCCAGGACGAACAGCTCCTGCAGCTGCGCCCGGGCGGCGGCGGTGCCGTCGTCCGCGCCGATGATGTACAGCGGGAACCCGGCCTTGCGGATGAGGTCGGCCAGTTCCTGCCGGGTGTAGCCGTACTGTTCTTCCTCGGCACCGGTGGTGATGAGCACGACCCGCGTCAGTGCGGGGCTGTTTTGCTGCACCAGGCTGTCCAACGCGCGGTAAACGCAGTCTGTCAGCTGGGCGGTGTGGTCGTTGTAGGTCAGGCTATCCACCACGGTTTTCAGCTGCAAATAGTCCGTCTCACCGTCACAAAGCGGCGTGACCTCGGCCCCGAGGGTGTCCAGCGTGAACGTCTCGCCGTTCAAGCGCGTGCCGGCCAGGCCGTTTAAAATATCGTGGATGGTGTCCCGCTGGCTTTCCGGAATGGCGGTAGAGTTGTCCAGCAGAATGACGGTGTGGGCCGGGGTGTCCAGCCCGGACAGCGGCGTGGCCTTGGCGGGCGTGACCGGCGTGTTGCCAACCATGCAGGTGTAGGCGGCGTCAGCGCTGCCGCTGCGCAGGTACAAAACGGCGTCCTGGCCCTGCACGGTGCCATAGACCCCCGCCCCGCCTGCGGCCAGCGCGGGCAGACCAAACACCCAGGCAGCCGCCACAGCCGCCGCCAGGGTCAGGAATTTGTGTTGCATCCTATGCCTCCTCCGCCAGTTGGCGCAATGTGCGGGCGGCGGCACGCAGGTCGTCGGTCACGGCCTGCTGGCGGCGCAAAAACTGCACGGCAGCGTCACTCTGCCAGGCCAGGTGCAGCGCGGCGGCAGCCTCGTCCAATGGGGCGGCAGCCTGGCTCTCCAAGGTGTCTGCCAGGGCGGCCAGCTGTTCGGCAGTGCGCGTGTTTTTCGTTGTATCGTTCATATTCAAGTTCCCTTACAGAATAAATTCCGTGGGCAGGGCGGGGGTCTCGTCCCCGGCTGCCGCGCCCAATGTGTCCAGCAGGTCCGCCAGCTGGCAGGTCTGGGCAGTGAACTGGCGGCGGAAATTCTCCGCCGCAGCGCCAGTCCAATAGGCCCCTGTGCCCCCGGCAATGCGCTCCAACTCGGCCGCGTCGCGGCGCAGAGTGCGCAGAGTTTCGTTGTAATCTGCCATCGTTGCCCTCCTCACAGCCGGATGCTCTCGACCGCGCGGGTCACGGCGGTCTCGCAGACATCGTAGGTGGTCTGGATTTCGTCCAGGCGGTCCAGCAGGGCGTCCAGCCGGTCCAGCTGCTCGGTCAGCGCATCGGCGCGGGGTGCGTCCAGCGCGGGGGCCAGCTCGGCGGCGGTGCGCTGCATCGCGGCCAAACGGTCGCTGAGGGCGGCGATGTCCTCGCCCAGGCGGCGGGTGTTTACCTTCATATTTGCTGCCATTCCTCTGCCCTCCTTATGCGTCGCGGAACCGCGCCATGACCGTCTCGCCCAGCATCGGCGTCAGGGCCGGGGCGGGATCCGGGGCGGGCGGCTCCATGCCGGGCCGGGGCGGGGCAAAGGCCCCCAAGGTACGCAGTTCGTCGGCAGCGGCGCGCTGTTCGGCCAGCTCATACAATGCGGCGATCTCCTCCGCCGCATCTGCCAGGCGGCGCAGGGCAGCGGTATCGCTTTCCAGTCTGTCGGCCAGGGTGCGGGCAGCGGGCGGCAGGTCGGCGCAGACGCTTTCCACTGCACGGGCGGCAGCGGTGCAGCTGTCGGCCATCGTGCGCAGGGCCCCGGTATGTACGGTAAATTCGCTCATGCGTGATTTCCTTTCCTGCATCCCAGTATAGCGCAAGCGGGCCGCGCGTGTAGCCCAACCGGGATGAATGGTCGGTGAACCTGCGTGAATGGCAGGTCGTGTAGTATGGTGTGGGTGCGGCGCCTGCGGGTCGATGCAAGCCCCGACCCGTAAACGCAGGGGCCAAGGGGTTACAACAAAATCAACACCGCGCCTTCCCCTACTCCGTTTTCGGGCAGGGTGCCGCAGGGATCAAGCCGCGCCGCGCGGGCGGGGTCGTAGAGGGAAAGCGGCGCGTCCCCGGGGGCAGGGGCGTGCGTCTCGGCGCAGATAGCCTCGGCCACGGCGCGGGTCACGGCAGCCACCGGGGCCGTCTCGTCCAAGGCAAAATCGTAGTGCTGCCCGGTTCCGGGCAGGCGGATCTCTACGTTCAGCATGGCGCGTCCTCCCCGGTCAGGGCGGCAGCCAGCGAGGCGCGGATGTCCGGACCGTCGGGGGCGGTGGTCACGCTGTCGGGCGTCTGGCGGCGTACCTTGCAGCCGCAGCCGGTGTCCAGCCATTGCCAGCGGGCCAGCCGCGTGCAGTCGGGGGCGAACAGTTCCACCAGCGCGGCGGTGGCGGCGTCCTCCCGGCAGGGGGTGCCGTCGGCATCCAGCGGCGGCAGGTCTGCTGGCGGGATGAACTCGGGGTACAGCGTCCCCTCCCTCGCGCCGTTCAGCGGCGGCAGGGCGGCCAGCAGCGCAGCGGTGTCCAGGGCTTGCAGCGTGTAGCGGGCCGCGCTCTCGCGCCGCAGCAGCACGCCGCCTACCCTATTATAATAGAGCACCGCGTCAACGGCCCCGCCCGGTGTGCGCAGAAAGACCAGTGCGGCGCGGTCGGCGGATTTCACGGTGTCCAACAGCGGGGCCAGCGGCGCAGCGGGGGTAAGGCCGTTTTCGCCGCGCACGGCAAGGCCGGCATCCAGCAGCCGCACGGCGACGAGCGGCCAGTTTTCCGCCGGTTCACCCATCGGCCAGAACAACGGCGCGGGGCGGTCGTCCAGCAGCGAGAGCAGAAACCACAGCTCGGCCCCCGTAGGGTGATAGGAACGTTCCATCGCTGTATTTTCGTCATGCGTCATACTCCCGCACCTCCTTTTTGTAGCTGCGGGAGAGCGGCACGGCCACATCCCCGCGCAGATAGACTAAATTTTGGCTTAACGCTACGCGCTGGATATTGTCGGCGTTCACCACAAAGCTGCGGTGGACGCGGCGGAACTCTGGCGGTAAAGTTTCCAGCAGCTTTTCCAGCGTGCCGGTGAAAGTCAGCTCCTCGCCCGCCATCCGCAGGCAGAGCCGCCGCTCCCGGGCCTCAAAATACAAAATTTTGCGGTAGGGTACGCGGATGCGCTCATCACGGCTTTTCACGACGAAGCAGTCCGCCCCCTCGTGCTGGGCGGCCAGCAGCCGGTCGAAGATCTCCCCCGCAGCGCGGCGGCATTCCTCGGCCGTGACCGGGCGCAAAATTAGCGAATCCGGCGCAAGCTCGGGCTTCAGGTAGACGAGCGGCGAGGTCGTGGCCGCCGCCATGACGAGCAAAAACGCCTCGCGCCCGGCTGTGCGCACAGCGGCCAGGTAAGCCAGCCCTGCAGGGTCGGTCACATCCCAGCAGATGGCGTCGGCCCTTTCGGCCAGCAGGGCCGCGCGGGCGGCGGCGGGGTCTGCATAAAAACGGCAGTCCAGTTCCTCATTGCTGCGGCGGGATAGGAGCTGGCGCAGCTGGGTCTCCAGCAGTTGGCACTCGGCTTTTCCGCTCAAGTAGACAACGACGCGGATCATAATAGGTTCACCCTTTCGCCTGTGGAATCAGGATTTTTTGACAGCCATGTCCGGCTGTGGACGGCACAAGGCCGACGCCCTGTTTCTCCGGCGCGGCCAGCTCGCGGTAAGGCAGCGGCGCAAAGTCCCACAGCGTTTGCTGGGCCGCACCGCCACCCAGCCAGACGCCGGTGCAGTGCCGGACAAAGGCGCGGTACGCCTCGCTGTCGGGTGCATCGGCGGGGTCAAGCGCTGCCGCAAACACAATGTGGTTGCCCGCGCCGCGGCTGATGAGGTTCACTAGCACGGCCTGGCAGTAGCGGCCCGCTGGCGTTTGCAGCCGCAGCAGATTGGTCAAATCCGGCAGCACGACGAGCCACAGTGGCTCTTGGCGCATCGCGGCCCAGCGGGCGTCGGGGTCGCCGGGCAGCGTTTTTTGCAGCTGGCTGCGGCGGCCAAACTCGGGGCCGATGGTCGTTGCCAGCATCGTTTGCACAGCGTCCGCACCAGTGGCATACTCCGCGCCCAGGGCGTCGGCTTCGGCGTGCAGGCCGTCATTTTGCGACGACAATACGAAAATTCTTGCCTTTTGTGCAGCGGCAGAGCGCATGAGGATTTTTAGTGCGTTCCCCCGGCCCGAACCCGCGCGACCCGCAGCGGCAAAGCAGAAGGTAGTCTGCAAATCGACACCCCAGAGCGCCGCCGTTTCGAGGTCGTACCCAAAGGGCAGGCACACCCCCGCCGCCTGTATGGCGGCGTAGTCCTCGTGGGCGGTCAGGTCGCGCCAGGTGGGCGCGGCGGGGATGCCCGGCACACGGCGAGCTGGTCTGCCGGGCCAGGCGGTGCGCAAGGCTTCGGATTCCCGCCGCAGCGCATCGGCGCGGGCGTAATCGTCGGGGGCGTCGGCAGCCAGGGCGGTCTGGAACTCCACCACGCGGCCGCCCAGCACAGTCAGGCCGCGGCCGGGGGCCGCCTCGGCGGGCAGGCCCTGGGGTATGCGGCAGCGCAGGGTCTCGCCATAGCGGGCGCGGTCTGGCAGTTCCAACACCAGCACGGTGCGCAGGGCATCGGCCAGCCGGGCCGGGATGTCCTGCATCCCGAACCCGTTGCCGGTAACAAACAGGTAGATGCCGCAGGCCGCACCCTCCCGCGCCAGGCGCAGCAGAGCGTCATCGTAGGCGTAGGCCGTCCGCTCGCGGAAAGCGGCTATGTCCTCCACCACCAGCAGCACGGCGGGGCAGCCGCGAACGTCGTGGGCGGCCACGTACTGGGTGTAATTACCGCCCTGCAAGCGGGTCTGGCGCTCGGTCAACAGGCCGTCCAGCAGCGCGAAGAGCCGCCCGACGCGGGACAGATCCGTGACGTCCAGCACCGCGCCCACCTGGGGGCAGGCCGCGAAGGCCGCTGTGCGGCGGGATGTGCAATCCAGCGCGTAAATATTGAGGGCGTCTGGCGTGTACCGCCGCGCGAGGGCGTGGAGCAGTGTCTCGACAAAAGTGCTTTTGCCGCTGCCCGGTGCGCCCACCAGCGCGTGGTGGCCGCCCGCCGTAAAGTTGACGACCAGCGGCAGCTGACACTGGTTTTCGGGGTCGTCGATGCGGCCCACAGTGGCGGAAAGCTCCCACCGCGCAGGCTGTTCTGGCCATTGCGGGGCGGCAGGCAGCACCAGCCGGGCGGGCAGCGGCGGCAGCCAGAGCGGCGGCAACGCGGGCAGGTGCAGACGCTCAGCCTCGGTGCGCAGATAGTCCACCGTGGCGGAAAGCTGGGTGGCCGCGCCGGGAGCGGGGGCTGCCTTTGCGGCGGGCTGCACCGGGCGGCCTGTCGTGTCAATGCGCTTGGCCAGCGAAGCGGTCTGCGCGGCGGGCGCACCGCTCCACCCGGACTGGAACAGGGTAAACACCTCGTCGCTGCCCACCTGCAGATACCCGCGCCCGGCCCCGGTCAGGGCCGCCGCGTCGGGGCGGTGGAGCACCTCCATACTGTTCTGTTTGTCCTGCACACGCAGACATAGGCGGAAGCGGGTGTTGCTTAAAATATTTTCGTCCACATTGCCTGCAGGACGCTGGGTGGCTAAGATCAGATGTACGCCCAGGCTGCGGCCCACCTGCGCCACGCTGATGAGTTTGCGCATAAACTCAGGCTGCTCGCGCTTGAGCTCGGCAAACTCGTCCACAATGATAAAGAGGTGCGGCACTGGTGTGTCGGCCCCGCCGTTTTTGCAGAGCGGCGTATATTGGTTGATACTGTTGACGATGCACCGTTCAAAAATCCGCTGCCGTCGGCGTATCTCGCTCTCGATGGCCGCCATGGCACGGCGCACCAGCGCCCCGGACAGGTTGGAGACCGCCCCCTGCACATGGGGCAGCCCGGCGAAGAGATTTGCCATGCCGCCGCCCTTGTAGTCGATGAGGAAGAAGGCGGCATCCGCAGGGCTGAAGGCCACGGCCAGCGAGAGAATGTAGGTTTGCAGCGTCTCGGATTTGCCGCTACCGGTCGTGCCGGCCACCAGGCCGTGGGGGCCGTGGGCCTGTTCGTGTGCGTCCAAAGCGCACAGACCATCCGCTGCCACGCCGATGGGCACGGACAGCGTCTCCCAGGGGCGGGCCGCCTGCCAGCGGTCGGCGGCGCGGAGTTCGGCGGGGCTGTGCACACCGTAGAGCGCAAAAAAGTCAACGCGCTCGGGCAGGGCCTGCGCGGCGGGGGCATCGCTGACGACAGTGCGGGCCAGGCGGCGCACAGCGGCGTCCAGCTGGGCCGGGTCGGCGGCATCCAGCGCGGTCAGCGGCGTAGTGATGCCGTGGACACGCAGCACGCCCGCGCCGGAGGTGGTCTGTTCGAGAATGCAGCCGCAGGCGTTGGGCAGTTCGGCAGCGGTGTCGGCCAAAAATACCGCTGTAACGCCGGAATCTGCGGCAGGGGCTAAGAGTGCGGCGGCGAGGGATTCCCCCGCCAGCAGGGCAGTCTCCTCGACAAAAACGACATAGTGGGGGCGGTCCGGCACGCGCAGGGCGGCGGCCAGTGCAGCACAGACGGTGCGGGCTTCCTCTCGCCCGCAGGCGGCCAAGCGCAAGCCATTTTCGGCGCGGACATGGGGCAGCCAGCGGCAGAAATCCCCTCGATCGGCGGCGTCGGCCCGCAGCAGAAAGGCGAATTTTACATCCGTATAGCAGCACTGCACAGCCAACTGGGCCGCCAGGCTTTGCAGCATGGCCCAAGCCCCGGCGCGGTTTGGGCCGCCCACCAGGCCCACCAGCGGCTCCCGCGCAAGGTCAAGAGCGACTGGTGCATTATGCAGCACAGCGTATTTTTTCTGCAGTTCGTATAGCTCGGCGGGGGCGCCGGCGGGCAGGGCCAGCGCGGCCCCGGAGGGCACGTCCCCCAGCCCGGCGCGGCAGGTCAAAAAGTCTGCCTGGGCGGGGTTGCGCTGCCACAGATGCCGCCCGGCCAGCGCGTCTTGCAGGCAGTGCGCGGCCGAGGGGTACTGCGCGTGCATCACGCGGGTGTTGGCGTCGCAGCGGTCTTGCAACTGCGCGGCCACCCGGGCCAGCCAGGCGGTGTGGGCGGTCTGCTGCTCGGCGCGGCGGCCCGGCAAAATGGCAGACAAAAAGCCCGCATCCCCGGCAGGGGCGGCCTCCGGCGTGATGGGCGCGGCGGCCAGCGGCGCAAGGCTGCGGGGGGCACGGTGGCAGACGGTTTGGGACAGAGCTGCGCCCAGCGGCACTGCGGGCTGGTCCCCGGGGGTGAGCACGCCAGGGGCCACGGTCAGTCCGGGGGTGCGCCGCACCGCCAGCCCGCCGTTTAAAATCACGAGCGAGAGGCCCCAGATATCGACCTCATCGCCGAAGGCCAGCGCCGCCGACCCGCGCACACGGCGGCCATTGACAAAGACGCCGTTGCGGCTGCGGTCGTAAATACCGAACGATGTACCGTCAAAACGCAGCTCGGCATGGTACCGGGTGATGTACTGCTGCCCGCCGCTGGAAAAGGTGAACTGCAGCCCGCAGTCCGCCGCGCTGCCGATGTAGATGCTGCCCGGGCGCACGCGGTAATGGTCATAGGCGGCAAAGGGCGACGTCTGCTGTCGGACCAGTAGCACGAGCGCCACCCGCCCGGAAAGGCAGTAGGCAAGGCTGTCCCCTGCTTGCACGGGCTGGCCCGCGTAGGGTATGCCCACATGGCGCAGGCTGGCGGTGCAGGGGCCGGTAAAATGCCAGCCGCCCGCCGCAGACAATGTCAAGGCGATGTCCCGCCCCAGGCCGAAGCGGTCGGCGCGGGCGCAGAGGGTGACATTTTCAGCAGCAGGCAGCAAAAAGTCCTGCCGGGCGGATTCACTGTATACCGATAAGAGAGTCAGCATGGTAGGACCTCGAATGTGTGGATTTTTGTGGGGAGCATTGTAGGGGGCGGCGTTGCGGGGTTGCGAAGCAAACTGGCGGCGCTCGTTGTGCGCCGCCAAGCGCCCGGCCCCTGCATGGCCGCGATGTTTTGGGGCGCACCTTATTTATATTCCCGCCAGATATCTTCCCTCAGTTTTTTCTCGTTCTTATGATAGGTTTTTGTGGTCACGATGGTGGCAATCAGCGAGGCGACCAGGCCCGCCAGCCCCACCGCAAACACAATCTGTCCGGTTGTCAGCATGGCGGTCCTCCTTAGTTCAGCCAGCCTGCGGTGCGCAGCTGGGCCATCAGGTTTTCCAGTTCGGTCATCGACATATCATTCGCGCCGTTCGCCACGGCCTGCTGGTATTTCTGCTTCGCCGTGTCGTAGCAGGCGGCCACGGCGGTGTAATCCCGCGCCGCAGCGTCCTTTTTGCTCTGCATATCGGCGTACAGGAACGCAAGCTCCATGTCGGGGCGGTAGTCGCTGGGGTAGGCCTGCTGCAAGTTCAGCAGCGTGGCCTCGGCGGCGGTGTCGTCCCCGGCCTTGTGCTGCATGGCGTACAGGCTCAGGCCCGTGGTCAGGCCGCCCTGGCCGTTGGCCTCGATCTGCTGCAAGACCGCAATGCCCTTTTGCAGGGAATCGGCGGCGGTGTCCGGCCAGGCTGCGGCGGCTTCGCCGTAGGCGGTCGCCAACAGCTGGCGGTGGGCCAGCGTGTAGCCGGTGGGTAGGCGCTGGGCGGCTTCCTCTAACAGGGGGATGACCTCGGCAAGGTGGTCAGTCTGCACCACGCCGCCGCTGGTGTAAAGCTGCGCCGCTGCCAGATACGCGCGGCTCAGGGCATTATTGTCGGTCTCGGCGTCCAAAACTTGGCGATACATCGTCCACGCCTGGGCGGTGTCGCCTTGCAGGGCGTACAGCTCGGCCAGCACGCCGTCGCGGTCGGCGTCGCCCAGCGTCAGGGCCTGGGCAGTGTTCAGCGTGGCGATGGCCGCGCTCTCGTCGCCGGTCTTGGCCTGGGCCATTGCCAGCCCCCGGTAGTACCGGGCGTTCGTATCGTCGCGCCGGATGGCCTTCTGGTAAGCGGTCACAGACTCGGCGTACTGGCCCAGCTCGTAGTAACAGTTGGCCAGAATGCAGTAGAACTCGCCGTCGGCAGCGGTGTCCTTGGCGGGATCCAGCATTTCGGAAGTCAGCGCACCCTCGGCCAGGTCAACGGCGCTCTGGTAGTCGCCTCGGTGGTAGAACACCGTCGCCAGCGCGGTGTACCCTTCTACGCGGCGGGGCATCGTGTCCACGGCGGCGCGCAGGGTCGCGTCCGCGGCGGCGTACTGCCCATCCTCGTCCTGGGCACGGCCCTCGGCGACCTGCTCCAAGTAATTGTTGATGCGCTCCCCCCGCAGCAGATTCGCGCCGTACAGCGTCAGGCCGGCGCTGGCAAGCCAGGCAGCGCACAGCACTCCCACCGTGGCACGCCGCGCCGCCACAAAATGGCGGTAGCGGCGGTCAAGTTTGTCCACATCCTGCAAGGCGCGCAGCATCTCGTCGGCGCTGGCAAAGCGGTTTTTCTGCTGCTTGGACATGGCGCGGCGGATAATGCTGACCATCGTGCGGCTGATGGCCGGGCGGTGGGCGGTCACGTCGGTGACCGGGTCGAGCGAACGCTCTGGCGTGGCGGCTGTGACCATGTAGTACATCGTTGCGCCGATGGCGTACACGTCGGTGCGCACGCTCAGCGGGCCATAGGCCCCGGCACTGGCCGTGACCGCCGCCGAGAAGGACGGCTGGGAGCTGCGGCGCACCAATGGATTAGAGGGGGCGGCGGAGGGGGCCGACGACAGCGGCGCAGGCGCGGCATACTCCGTCGGGGCGGCCATAACGGTGGCCGCCGTGGGGGATACGGTCGGGGCGGCGGGCTGCCCCACTGCCCCGGTGGGCGCGGCCAAGTATTGCTCGGGCGCGGCGTAGCCCTTGGTCACGCCGACGACGGTGTCGTCGCCCTGGAACACGAGCGAGGTGTTGAAGTCGATCAGGCAGATGTCCCCCTGCCCGGTGATCATGATGTTGTGCGGCTTGATATCGCAGTGCAGAATCGGTGGCGTCTGGGCGTGCAGGTAGGCCACGACCTCGCAGAGCTGGCAGGCCCAGCGATGGGCCAACGGCTGCGGCACGCGGCCATTCTGCTTGACATACTGCTGCAGATCCACACCAGGGATGTAGTCCATGATGGTGTACAGGCACCCATCTTCGCCCGGGATAACGTCGTAGATGCGGGGCAGGTATTGATGCTTGAGGCCCTTTAAAATATTAGCCTCGTTCTGCTGATCCAGGCGGCCGATGTATTTGCGCTTGATGCGCTTGATGACGACCTCGACGTCCAGGCCCTTTTTGTGGGCGCGGAACAGGTCGCCCATGCCGCCCTTGGCGTCCAGCGGGCGGATATTTTCATAGTCGCTGCCCAGCATAAAGTCCATGTGGTTTCCCCTTTTACTTGTTCAAATCGGCGTATTTGCGGGCGGCAAAGTCGTCGTCGCTCAAGAAAGCGATATCATCGACCTGCCACATGCCGTCCTGCCAGACCATGCAGATAGTGCGGTGGTTGCTGTTGATTTCCCGCACGGCGGTGTCACGGTCCTCGCGCACGCACATATAGCTGACGTTGACGGTCAGGCTGTACGTGCCCCAGGTGATGGAGCTGTCGTCCAACGTGCAGGACGCGGTAGAGGTGTCGTAGGTGTTGCCGGCGTTCAGGTCGCTGAACACGTGGCTGCTCTGCTCGTCGGTGTTGCGCGCGGTCGAGAAGCGCATCTCGCTCAAATCGTGGTCGTTAACGGCGTTGAGGAAGGCTTTGTAGTAGTTCAGCGCGACGTTTTCCAGGAAAGCGTCGTCTGGTTCCAGGTAGCCGTCCTCGCTGCCGCTGTACAAAAAGTCGCTGTCGGACAAGGTGATTTCACTGCCCTGGTCGGCGGTGTACCAGATCGCGGCGGCACGCCAGTTGCCGTCCTGGTTCACGATGACGCGCAGCTGGGCCGCGTCGCCCAGTGCGGTCTTGCTCAGGGCGGCGTCGCCGTTCTGCACGGTGGCGGCGGCGTTCTGGCCGTTGATGGTGATGGTCGCACCGTCGGGCACGCCGTGCAGCACCACGCTGTCAGCGGTCGCGGCGACGGCCTGCGGCTCTGTGGTGGGGGCCGCCGTGGCGGCGGGGGCCTGGGTCTGGGCGGGCTGTGCGGTGGGTTCGGCGGCGGGGGTGTCGGCGGTGCTCTCCCCTGTCGGGGCCTCGGCGGCAGGCAAGGCGGTCTCGCCGGTGGTCTCGTCGGGGACGATTTCCTCAACTAAGCCGAGCTTCTGGGGAATTTTTTCCAGGCCCAGCATGAAGTAGTCGTTGGCAAAGTAGAGCCCGCCGCCCGCCAGGATGAGCACAGCCAGCACGATGACGAAGATGAGCGGACCGTTGCCGGGCTTTTTCTCTTTTTTGGCGCCGGAAAAAACCTCGGGTTCCGGCGGAGTCTGCCAGGTGGGGTTGGGGGTGATGGGCTGCGTGGGCTGGACAGACTGCGGGAAGGGAGATTGGGCAGGCGCAGGGTTTGGTTCGTGGGCGGCCTGCGGGGGCTCCGGGGTGGCTGCGGCAGACTGCGGCGGGATGGGGGCAGCGTTACTATTCGGCCCTACGCTCACAGGGTTGGGGTCAGACGGCGCGGCCGATGCGAACAGTGGGGCGGTGGCTTCGGGGGCCGGGGGCGTTTCGGGCTGGGGCGCAGCAGCAGGCTGTTCGGCGATGGGTGCGGCGGGTTCGTCGAAGCCGAAGATGCGGGTGGCACCCTCGTCCTCGTCGGGTTCCGGGGCTGGGGTCACAATGCGGGTCGCGTCGTCGTCCGGGTATTCTGGTTCAGACACGGTGGCAGCCTGCGGTTTTTCCGGAGTGGCTGCAGCAGACTGCGGCGGGATAGGGGCATCCTGTCCCACGGTTGCCGGGGTCGGTTCAACTACCGGTACGCCGGGCGTTCCCGGCTCTTCCGGGCGCGGGGGCACGGGCACCTTGGGCGGCTCATTGGCCGCGTCGGGCTGGACGCGCACCGGCGCACCGCAGGCCGGGCAGAATTTCGCATTGGCATAGGCAATCGGCTTGCCACAATTTCCACAGAACATAACGGTCTCCCCTTTTATCAATACAATTTTCCGGGCGCACATATGTAGGGGTCGGCGTCCCCCGACGCCCCGGGAACCGGGCGCACACACAGGTGCGCCCCTACGGATTCTCAAAACAAAAAACGCCCGCTGCCCTGTCCCTCGGCAAGATCGTTGTCCTGCGTGGCAGGCGATCTTCCCAGCTGGATGCAGGTCAACGGACGCTTCCCCGGGCCGCCCAGAAATTTGAAACGGCTCGGATGATGGATGGATATGGATATAATGAATGGCGTAAGTAAAGGCGGCTTACAGGTACTTGACGACCAGCTTGTCCACGAAGGGAACTGCCACGGTGCCCTGGTTCAGCGCTTTCACGCCCAAAACCATCAGGAAGATCTTCTCGGCCAGGTAAATCAGATCTTTGACCAGGGTCACGATATCGTTCAGCACAGGCACGCTGATGTAGGCGCTGAACAGATTGCCAGCGTCGCTGATGATGCCCAGCACGTCCGGCACATAGCCCACGGCCTGAATGACAAAGGTAAAGAACAGGTAGACGGCCACCGCCTTGACAGCGGACAGGCGCAGCCACTGGTTATCCTCAACCAGCAACACGTAACCGGCCAGCACCAGCAGACCCAGCAGGCTGCCGGACAGGGCGGTCAGGTAGATGGCGGCGCCCAGCAGGCCCACCGAAATGCCCAATTTTGCTTTTTGCATCGTTATTTTCCTCTTTTCTCTAGCTTAGAAGCGGGTGCCGCACTCGGCGCAGAACTGCGCATCGGCGGGCATTTTCACGCCGCAGTTGGGGCAGAATTTGACAGCCGGAGCCGCAGGGGCGGACTGTACCGGAGTCGTCGGTGCTTCCACCGGGACAGCGGGTGCCGGGGCCACCGGGGCGGCCTGGACAGGCTGCTGCGGGGCGGGCACAGCCACCGGCGCAGGGGCCGGGGCAACGGGGATGGGTGTACCGCAGATGCCGCAGAACGCAGCGCCCTTGACCAGCTCGGCACCGCAGTTCGGGCAGTGGGGCACGGCGCGCAGTTCCGTGATTTTTGCACGGCAGGCTGCGATATTTTGTTCAGCCTCGGCCACAGAGGCGACCAGCCCCGCAAAGGCATCCTCGGCGTCCTTGCGGTGCAGCTCCATGTACTGCTTGCCGATCATGCCGTACAGCGTATTGATACGGTTTTCCTCCGCCGAAATCTGCGAGTTGAGCCGCGCGACGTCCGTCAGGTCCTTGCCCTTCTGGATCGTTTTCGTGCTGGCATCGGTGATTTTCTTGCTCAGATCATCAAAAAAAGCCATGTCATTTTCCCGCCCTTTCTGGAAATTCTCTTTACCTATTATAATACAAATTGCGCCTTATTTTGTCAATGCTTATTGGGATTTTCTCGAGGGGAAATGCAGTTGATTTTATACGGCCACAAGCTCCATTTTGACGATGGCATCTTCATCATGCCATCGCCTGCAACGCTCTACACAGTTAGCGTTATCTAGCTCAAGTATGCCTACCCACGACAAAATGTCAACTGCCTCTTGACAAATCGAAAACGCCGTCTATAATTATCTTTGGTAATTACCTTTGGTAATCATCAATCTACACAGAAGGAGCCCCCCTATGACCGTCAAGCTCATCAAGCAAATGATCGACGCGTGCCGTTTGGGCAAGCGGGCGTGCGACATGATGCCGCCGCTGCCAAAAGACGTTCTGCCGTCGTATATTCATGTTCTGGACACTGTCCACACGCTGGAAGCGGCGAGCGGGCCTGTGCGCGTGTCCGACACCAGCGACGCGCTGGGCCTGCCACGGCCCGGCGTGACCCGTACCGTCAAGGAGATGGAGGCTAAAGGCTACCTGACCAAATCGGCCAGCCCCGACGACGGCCGCGTCACCTACATCACCGCCACCGAAGCGGGCCGCCAGCTGTGTGATAAGTACGATACACAGTACTTTTCCGAGCTTTTACCTGCCTTGCAGGACATCCCGGAGGAGGATGCCGCCTGCATGATTCGCACTATCGAGACGCTGTATCAGGTCTTAGCCGAAAGGAGAAATAACGTTGGTAAGCAATAAATCTGATTTTACCCAGGGGAACATCCTGCACAAGCTGACCCTGTTCACCGGAAGCTGGCGAAGCAGGCACAGCTGTAACAAAAACACCACCTGAAGGGTTCAATCCCCTCGGGTGGTGTTTTTCTGCGCTATTCAGCGCGGATTACGCTTTTTTCGCGGCCTTCTGGTCTTTCAAAAAGCCCTTGTATGCCTTGTATTCTTCGGTCTTGCGCAGTTTTCTTACGCCGAAGATCCACAGCACGATGCCCAGCAGGCAGAAGAACGCTGCCGCGCAGGTGATGATAATGACCATCGTAATAACCGTCGGGCGGGTCAGCTTAATCGTCGTGTTTGCGCCGACACCGTTCATACCGCAGCTGTTGGCGATGGCGTACAGGTTGTGATGGCAGGCCTCACGCATGGCGCTGACGATGACACCGTCGTTCTTGTACTCAGGCAGTTTGTCGGTGACATAGGGCATCATAGCGTCGTAGATGGACACGCCCGCCAGCACGCCGTCCGGGCCGTTGACGTAGACGTTCAGCACATTGTCGGTAATGACCATGCCGTCGCAGCCCCACTCGCCGCGCAGGATGCCGTTGACCAAGCCCGCGTTGCCGCCTGACCAGACCGCGCCCCAGCGGGTGTAAGCAATCATAACGCCGTTGCCGTTGCCCACCTCGATGGGAGCTTGGAAGGCTTTCAGGTAGACTTCTCGGGCGGCCTGCTCATTGATCCAGACGCCCAGGCCGATGCGATCCTGCTCGCAGTCGTTCAGCGCAAAGTGCTTCATGACGACGTGAACGCCCTTTGCCTGGATGGCGGCAACCTCGTAGGCGCTCATCATACCGGAGAGGAAGCCGTCCTCGGAGTAATACTCAAAGTTGCGGCCGCCGTAAGGGGTGCGGTGGATGTTGTTGCCCGGGCCGTACAGGCAGGCAATGTTGGCGCTCAGGCAGTTGTTGCCGATGATCGTGCCGACCGCAGTCATCAGGTCGGTGTTGAAGGTCGCAGCCATGACGTCCTCAGACGTAAAGGCCGTGGCAGTCAGCTGGGTAGCACCGCTGCCCAGCAGGCTGGCGGTCAGGCCCTGGGGGCCGTTCTCATCGCGGGTGCCGGGGGCCTCGATGCTCTTGACCGGCATCGTCCAGTGGAACGCATCGCCAATGAGGGTGTTCATCTCGTCGAAGGTCAGGTTGTCCAGCAGGTCGTCCCACTTCGGGTCGTCGTAGTCGAGGCCGATCATGTCATACAGGGTGATGCCGTTGTTCTTGCCCATGGCAGGCAGGTTCACGGCCTCGTAGTCGGCGGGGTCGTAGCGTATATCCTGCAGGTCTTTCTTCAGCTGCTCGGTCAGGGCCAGCTTGACGGTCTCGGTGGGCAGGGTACCGTTCCAGTCGCTGCGGCTCAGCCAGGTCACAGTGTTGTCCTCGCCGTCGTACAGGTTCGGGTCGGCGCAGGACAGCTGGTTGGTGATAGCGGTGCCGTTCTCACTGACAGAGTAGGTCGTGGTGTCGAGCTTGTCCTCAGTCCACGCATAGGTCAGGTCGGCGTCGCCGTCGGCGGTCATCTTGCCGTTGGTGGAAGCCACCGTGTAGCCTTTGGCAGCCAGGATGTTGTTCACGGCCTCGTGGGCGTCGTTGGCGGCGGTGAAATAGTAGTCTCCGGCATCCAGAATGTAGGTGCCCGCGCCGTAGGTGTCATAGCTGGCGATATCGCGCTTGTTGACGTTCATGGTGACGATTTCGGAGGTGCCGGGGGCCAGCTCGCCCGTCTTGCCGAAGCCGACCAGGGCGACGGCGGCCTTCTCGACGCCGTTCTGCTTGTCGTAGTCGGTGTAGGGGCTCTGCACGTAGAGCTGCACGGTGCGCTTGCCCGCGACTGCGCCGGTGTTCGTGACCTTGACAGCGACGGTGTAAACGTCCAGCGCGTCGTTGTAGTTGACGGTCATATCGCTGAACTTGAAATCGGTGTAGCTCAAACCATAGCCGAAGGGGTAAGCCACAATGTCGCCGTAGGCGTAGTCGCCCGCGTTGCCCGCGCCCATGACGTAATCCTCATAGCGCGTCTCGTAGTACTTGTAGCCTACATAGATGCCCTCCTGGTAGATCATGTAGGTGCTGCCCTTGGCAGGCACATCGCCGCCCTCGACATAGCCGTCGTAGACGCTGGGGGTGAAATTCCACATGGCGGGGGCGCTGTAATTGTCATAGCAGTAGGTATCGACCAGACTGCCGGAGGGGTTGACGTCGCCGACCAGAATCTGGGCAACGGCGTTGATGCCGGAGATACCCACGTCGCCGATCCAGAGCGCGGCGTCCACGTCGTAGTCGTTGTTCTTCAGGAAGTCGACCTGCAAGGCGTTAGCGGAGTTGATGAGGACGATGATGCTCTTGATCTCGCCGTTTTTCTTCATGGAGGCGAGGTTTTCCAGCATAGATTTCTCGTTGTCGTCCAGTGCCAGGTAGTTGACCTCGCCGTAGCTCAGGTCCGCACCCTCGCCGCCGACGCGGGAGAGAGTGACGATGGCTGCGTCGCCGTACTGAGCGACGCTGGACTTTACATCATCGGTGTAGACGTCCCAGGGCACTTCCGCCGTGGTGGCGCTGGCGGTGGATACCGTACCGCCATTGGCGCGGGTGTAATCCTTGCCTGCGCCGGTGGCGTAGAAATCCCACAGCGTAGGGTTGACGGTGACACCGACCTTTTCGAGGGCGGTGCGCAGGGTGTCGGCGGTCGAGGCATCGATATTGCCGGAGCCGGTGCCGCCGTAGACGAGGTTGACGCTGGAGGAGGAGAAGGTGCTGACCTTCGCGTCCTTGGCCAGGGGCAGCGCGCCGTTGTTCATCAGCAGGGCCGCGCCCTCAGCCTCGACCTGCTGGGCGACGGTCAAACCGTAGTCGACCATCTCTTCCGGCGAGGAAAAGTCGGTGGTAAAGTACTGTGCGTTGGGATCCTCGTTTTCCAGTTTCCAGAACGTGCCGCCGACAAACGCCGCAACTGTGTTGTCGAAGGTATTCAGGATGGTACACAGGGGGATGAAAATGACCATGAGGATGGCGCAGAGGATCGTCAGGATCTTCCACCCCAGGACGGTCTTACGCTTGGCCTTTTTGTATGCCTTTTTCAGCGCTTTCTTTTGGGCTTTGATTTCGTCCATGATTCTCTCCTTGTTTTTATTTTTAACGGTACAACGCCATTGTACACGATGTAGTAACACTACTGCAACACTTTGCGAAATTCGGTCGTTTTTCTGCGAAATTCGGTTTTGCAGCTACAAAAGCAAGGAGCATTCTTTGTGCAGAGTACACAAAAGAAAGAAAAAACCGTCCTTGTCAAAGGGAGTCTTTAAAATTCAACCCCTTCTCTCGCTGCCACGCCTTTACTATATGGGTGTTTCTCGGCGCGCATCTCGGTCGCGTAGTCAGCCTGTTCCAGCATCCAGGCAGCGGGATTGCGGCCGGTGAAAACCACCTCTCTCCCCTGCCCTGCCAGCGCGGCGGCCTGCTGTAACAGACTCTCGTCCACCAGGCCGGTGCGGCAGGCCGCGCAGGCTTCGTCGAGGACCAGCAGGTCAAACGGCGCGGCCAGCGCGGTGCGCAGTGCAGCGTTGTTGTGCTCCCTTGCTTCGGCCTTCTCGTCGGCGGTCATCAGCCAGGTGAATTTCGCGTTCGGGCAGGCGTGGACGTCGGCCCCGCAGCGGCGCAGCAGTGCGATTTCGCCGCTGGAACCGTCCTTTAAAAATTGCAGAATCGTCACGTGTTTTTCATGGCCCAGCGCCCGCAGCGCCAGCCCCATGGCGGCGGTGGTCTTGCCCTTGCCGTCGCCGTAGTAGATATGCAGCATGGTATAGCCCCCTTTGGGGGTATTATAGCATATTTTCCGCAAACAAAAAACCGGGGCGAACTTCTCTCGTTCGCCCCGGGGATGTTAAATGATTGGAGTCATAAGCCTCATACCCTTTATCGTTGGTTGCGGTCTTTTAACTCAGTACATTGGAGTATCTCCTATGGTATCAGGTAAAGTTCCACTTACTTAGTCGGGTGGTGTTTCTGCGGTCATATCTGTACCGCCCCTCTCCTGATATATATGTGTCAAGGGTCTTTTTGTGACGGCCCCTGGGTCTCTCTAACAAAGTGCCAACCTACCGTGCATCATATTTTTTCAATCTTTTACAAGTTATGACTTGCGGCTTCGGATGCGGTTTGTTCAGCACTTATAGGCGACCCAGGCCCGCCGGTGATGAATAGGATCTTTAAAATTTGCCATTGGACTTGAGCCTCCTTCCTTCCGAAATCCGACCGGCGCTTGGAACTTTTAGTTCCTTATCTCCGGCTGTTTTCTTTCTGTGACTATACTATATCACACCCTCGGCTGTGCGTCCATTCGCAGAGTTCACAACGTTGCGGCGTCAGATTTGTGCAGGTTCGGCCCTTGCGCGGCAGCGGTGCGCGTGGTATAATAGAAGTGTTAGGGCCGCGTCGGAAGATGCGGCTTTTTTGTTGACAAAGGAGAATCACCATGAAAATCGCAGTCACCTATGCTGACGGCCAGGTCTACCAGCATTTTGGCCACGCCGCACAATTTAAACTGTACACCGTCGAAAGCGGCATGATTTTAGACACCGCCGTTGTGGATGCCACAGCCAGCGGCCACAGCGCCATGGTCAGCTATTTGCAGCGCCAGGGCGTAAACACGGTCATCTGCGGCGGCATCGGCGGCGGCGCGGTCAGTGCCCTGGCCGGGGCAGGCATCCGGTTGTTTGCCGGGGCGACCGGCAGCGCCGACCAGGCCGTGCTGGCCCTGTTGGCCGGGAAGCTGGTACACAACCCAGAGGCTGCCAAAGGGCATTGCGGGGGGCACCATTAAAGCCTCCCTTGTTAAAGGGAAGTAGACGGCGTAGGCGGCTGGAGGGATTTTTCCCCCAGGGCCGCCCACATGGCCGCGCCCAGCGTGGCAGCGTGAAGATTGGCGGCTACAACGTGCCCCTAAGCAGATCGTGGCTACCGCGAAGAAAACCCGCTGCGACGACTTTATCACGGCCCTGCCCGACGGCTACAACACGGTCATCGGCGAAGGCGGCGCAAGCCTTTCCGGCGGCGAGAAGCAGCGTATTTCGATTGCCCAAAGGGCTATGGATCTTCTGACCGATTGATATTCAGCATTAATAGAAAAAGCAAAGCGGAAGCTGCTTTGCTTTTTCCGATTCGCGTCTTTATTTATGCGTTATTCTCCGCAACCGCCCCGGCATTTTCGACAACCTCAGTCTCCGCCTCAGCCACCTGACCGGACACCGCATCCGGAACATCTAATTGTACGGCGCTTTTGCCCAAAAAATGAGGTACCTCCTTTAAGCAGTTTGGCTAAAAGGGGTACCTCATTTTTATTGGGGCAATACCGCATAATGCTAAGTGCCGATACGGCGAGCGAGGTGCAGCGGTTGACCGTTTCTTTCTGCTTTACTTCTTATGGGTCTTGCGTTTTCTCTGTCCGCGGCGGAAAAGAACCACCACCAGAAAGAGTATTACAGCGGCACCGATGTACAGTGTGTAAGTGCGTTTGAAAGACCGCACTGTATAATGAATGACCGCTTGTACAGTCTTGGCTGGCGCATCATCCTCGCCGTTATAAGCTACTCGTCTGGCCTGCACAATCAGGCGATGGGTATTGATACCGTAGGGGATGCAGGTCATCAGAGAATCGGCCATCCTTCTTGTTCTTTACGCCTTATTCAAATTTGGTGCATTTATACGATTGATCATCCGCGTTGCTTACTGTGCCGGCGTTGTTAAGATTCGGAATTCGGCAACAGCACGCGCGCTGCATCACTTTGCTATGAACAGCACCCCGAGCGTGCCCGGGCCGCAGTGGCTGGAAATCACGCCGCCGGCTCTTGTTTCAAGGATCTCACAGAATACATTAAGCTCTTTCAGATAAGAGCGCACTTCCCCCACTACCTCACGGCTGCAGCCGGAGTGGGTAATAAAGACCCTCTCCGGTTGGGCTGCCTTCAGGTCAGCTTCCATGTCCTTCACATAGGCCATAATCACATTGTCGATTTTCCCGCGGTACTTCTTTGTTGCCCGCATGGCGCCGTTTTCCACCACGATCTTGGGGTGCAGCCGCAGCGCACTGCCTGCCAAAGCGGCAACGGCATTGCATCGCCCGCCTCGCCACAGGTATACCAATGTATCAACGACAAAGCTTGCCCGTACCTTCGGGATGAGTTTCCTGACGGCAGCGGTGATCTCTGCCGCCGTATGCCCCTGCTCCGCCATGATGGCAGCTTCCAACACAAGAAGTCCGATCCCGGTAGAGAGATTCTCGGAGTCGATGATCGTGACCTGCGCGGCGGCATCCAGCTCCTCGGCGGCAAGGCGCATGACATTGCCGGAGGTGGACATGCTGCCGGAGATCGAAAAGCAGATCACCTCACGGCCGGCCTCAACATACGGCTGCAGCAGCACTTTGGCATCCTCCAGAGACGGCGCAGAGGTTTTCGGCGTTGCCTTGTTTGCATCCGCCCACGCAAAAATGCGATCGGGTGTGGTATCTTTGCCGTCCCGGAACTCGTTTTCGCCCAGCAGGATATGCAGCGGCAGAATATCGATATCGTACTTTGCCGTCAGCTCCTGTGAAAGATCGCAGGTACTGTCTGAGATGATTTTGACTTTTTGGCCGATTTCCATGGCGTAGCCCCTCCTCAATTTCTGTCACGCTGTCTGTGTGTCAAAAAACGCATCTTCGCATCACAGAGAATACGGGGTGCTTTTCAGACAGCATACCTTTATTTTACTACCATTTTTTGAAATGACAAGAAAAATGTCGCAGGCAGCCACGCAGCCAACGCACCCGCATACAGGTTTTGCCAGTGGTTTCTATTATCACAGGCAAAATATCGCGTACAGCAGTACATTTTTTGTTATCCTTCATGCCGAAGTTTTTGGTGCTCAGCTTAACAGCATAGGCCGGATGGTAGGTGTCCATGTACACCCGCAGGCTTTTGGCGCAAAGTCGTCCTGTGTCCGACGCATAGATCTTAAAAGCATCTATATCGCGGTAGCGGTGCTCAATGTGCTGCCAACCGCTGTGGCAGGTATACTTCACCACACCGACCCGGCTCAGATACCGCAGTACAGCACTCACCGCCTGCGTTGCGCTTTCCTTGTCTATATTTGCTGTCTCCCTGGTATAGATCAAACGGCGCGGACAGCCGGTTAGAGAGCACAATCTGGAAGATGTCGCCCTCGTAAATATGATGGCCGTGCTCGCTCGGCCATCGCGCAGTCGGCAGCGCGGTCGAAGAGCGGTGTGAACTCACCCCGCAGTTTGCCGGGCGGTTCCTGCTTTTTGGTGCCGTGGCGCAGACTTTGCGGTCGCCCACATTTGACTGCACCCTCGGCGGTCCATTTGGCGCTCCGTTTCCGGCCTGACTCTCAGCATCACAGGCTCTCTGTACGGGCATGGTGCGCCGTTATCTCCGCTTCATCGGTTTAAATTGTTAAATTTGAGTATAGTAAACCACAAGCTTACCTATTTGTCAGGTAGGTTTTGCAATTTTCCGCAGATTTACAATTTCTTCTTTTCCAGTACAAGTGTCTTTTCTTGCCCATGCAGGGTGTATCGTATACAGATGTCGTGGTCAGCATCGACGCAGATATTTTCAGCGTGGGCGGATAGGTCGCGCAAGGCCGCGTATTGTTCGCGCATTTCGAGGGTGTAACGGCTGGGCATGTCGGACGTCAGCAAAATGCCGCTGAACAACGCGTTGACCGTGGCAAGCTGGTCCTTTTGCTGCGGGGTCAACTTGCAGTTTTCCTCCCGTAAAAAGAATACATCCGGATCGCTGCCGTAGGCGCAGCCATTGAGCTGGCGGCGGAAAACCGTGTTGCCGATGCTCTGCTTTGTGGACACCCTCTCGCGGTGGAACAGCCGCATATACCACACGTCGTCCCAGTCCAGGCTCACGTCACAGCCGATGCGGCAGTAATCTACCACGCCGAACGCGGGCATGACCGGCACGCCGCAGCCTAAAATCAGCTTGTCGCCGCACCAGGTGCGCAGCAGCGCCATAGCCCGCTGCATCCGCGCGGCGCGGGATTCGCTTGCGCTGCCAAACGTCGCTGCACCGTACAAAAAGTCGAGCTTTACCAAATCAAAACCCCAGTCGTTCAACACCCGGTCAAACACAGTTTGCAGGTAGTCCAGCACTTCCGGGTTGTCGATGTCCAGTGCATAAAAGCTGCTCCAGTTGCTGCCGCAGCACCAGGGTTGGCCGTTCACTTGCAGCAGCCAGTCGGGATGATCGCGGTAAACGGCAGACTCTTTTTCGCAGACGAAGGGGGCCAGCCACAGTCCGGTCAGAAAGCCGCTCTCGTGCGCAGCGTCGGCCAGCGGGCGCAGCCCATGGGGAAATTTAGCGGGGTCGGTTTCGAGCCAATCGCCGACCTTTGCTTCCCAGCCATCGTCGATTTGAAAGAGGTCTCCGGGTTTGAACAGTGCCCTGCACCCCTGCAGGTCCTCCAAAGTTGACGCTTCGTCAATGTTTTGGTAGCGGTTATACCAGCTGGAATACCCGGCCAGCTTTTTTGTAGTGCGCGGGCGGCAGCCGAGCGCCGCGAACCATGCGTCAAAGACCTCGTCCTCGCTACCCTCAGCAAAGAACAAATCGAATGCCGCAAACACGCTGCCGCCGTGCCACACCCCGGCGCAGTCCCGCTCGATGCGCAAGACAGCCGCCTTGGCGTCGTAGTAAAAAATCGTGTAGCCGGGCGTTTCGTCGAGGGTTGCCACAAGGCGGTAGTGTTCCCCACGGCGGAAATAGCAGTAGGAGAACCCGTGGCTTATGCCTTTTCGTTTGCTGTAGCGCACAAAATGGTAGTCGCCGTAGCGGTCAAAGGCGTATTTGTCCAGCAGAAATTTCGGAATGTGGTCGGTGCCGCGCTGGCGGCCCCACTTGGGCAGTTCCGGGCATTCGGTCCAGGTCTGGTAGCCGTTCATGAAGATTTTTTCATTCTCGGCCATCGGCCAGGACAGCGTCGCCACAGCATTTTCCAGCGTTCCGGCAGGCAGGTCAGTGCGCAGATGCACAGCCCCCTGCCCTACCGAAATCAATGCTGTACCGTCATAGCTTCCCGCATCCGTGGCCGCGCGCCAATGCAGCTCCGTCATATCAGACACCCTCTTTTTTGCCGTGCAGCTGTGCGCTGATCTCGGCCGCGTGGTCGTCGCTCAGGGTGAATTTGCGGCGGAACAGCACCAGCGCCGCGACCAGAACGGCCATCGGCAACACGGTCATCATCAGGCGCAGGCCCAGCAGAGTCGAGGCGCTCTGCGCGGCCACGGGACCGGTCTCCTCGGTGTTGCCGACCAGGCCGATCAGGTCCAGGCCGATGCCAGTCAGGAACACCGCCACGCCGGACGCCGCCTTGACGACGAACGTCTGCATCGAAAAAATCACGCTCTCCTCGCGCCGGCCGGTCTTGAGCTGGCCGTAGTCGACACTGTTCGAGAGGAACAGCGTCGTCAGCACACTGAGCATACCGTTACACGCGAACACCACAACGCCCGGCACGCACAGCAACACCAGATTACCCGAGAAGCCGGTCAGGCAGAGCACAAGCAGCACACCGTAGCCGCCCAGCGCCAGCGCCAGACTTAACGTAAACACGCCGGTATTGCTTAATTTTTTGCGCACGAGCGGGTAAAGGATCATCATGCCCAGAATCTGCGCCGCGCCGCCGATGGTGGAAAACAGCGTGTAGCTGGCTTTCCAGCCCGTTCCACCAAAGTCATATTTAAAGAAGTAGATGATGAAGTTGGACGTGAGGTACAGCGCTGAGTTAATGAGGACGATGCTGCCCACGACGACGAGCGCCTGATCGTTTGCAAACAGCGCCTTGAACATCTCACCGACGGTGGCGGTTTTCATCTCGCCGCCGCTCGTCTCTTTGACACTAGCGCAGCAGAGAATTTCCGTTACAACGAATATTACGGCCACAATCAGCGCCACCCAGCGGAAGCCAGCGCGCTCACTGTCGCCGCCCAAAGCGCCGACGAGCAACATCGTGAACATCGCAATCAGCGCCGAACCGACACCCGCGCAGGTGCGGCCGACGACTGAAAGATTCTCACGGTCTGCGGGGGTTCGGGTCACGGCTGGGATCATTGACCAATAAGGAATGTCCATCATCGTGTAGGTGACGCCCCACAGAATATAAATGACGCTGAAATAGACCATCATCCCGGCTTCGGCCAGCGCGGGCGCGGCAAACAGCGCGTAGAGAACCGCGGCGTTGAGCACGGTGCCCGAAAAAATCCACGGCCGGAACCGCCCCCACCGCGTGCGGGTCTTGGCGACCAACACACCCATGAACGGGTTGTTGAAGGCGTCGAACACGCGGGCAATCATCAGAATCAGGCCGACGAACGTGGCCGAAAGCCCCAGCACATCCTGATAATAGTACATAACGTAGGATGCCGACAGGGCGTAGACCATATCCTTGCCCACCGCGCCGATACCAAACGCGGCCTTTTGCTTTGTTGTCAGTTCCATGCTGTATTCTCCTTTCCGGTGACGGAAAATATTACGGTGACAGGCTCACATTGCGGGGCGGCCACGGTCAGGCTGGCCGTGCCGGTCTGGCCTATCGTGCGGATGTAGGTACCGCCCATGCCGCCCTCCGCCGTGGCGATGGATGGGCCGACGAGCGCCGCCGCGCCGCTTGCGGCAAATTGCAGCGGCAGCTGGGCGTAGGCGGCGGGGCTGCCGTTCTCGTCCAGAATACGCACCCGCACGGCAGCCATGTCGTAGGTGTCGCCCTCACGCAAGGCGTGGGCTGACGGGGTGACCTCCAGATGCAGCTTGCGGCTGGGGCAGAGCGTCACACTTTTTACTACCGTATCGCCGTTTTTGGCGTCAAACCGCCAGCGGGTGGCCGCGCCGCCCCAGTTGCCCACATACTTGCCGTACAGCTTTACGCCGTCGTCAAAGCTCATTTTGTAGCGAACCATACACCACGCCAGCCTGAACTTGTAGCGCAGCGGCAGCCCGGCCAGGCCGTATTTGCCCGCTGCCAGCAGGCAGTCGCGCAGCGTGTCGGCCTTGGCCTTGTCGAAACGCTCCTGCGTTTCCAGCAGCTCGCCAATCGTGTCATCCACAGCCAGTGGTGGGTGCGGCAGGGCCGTCCAGCCGCTCTTGTGCAAAGTTGTCACAAATACGTCATTTTTGTAGAGGTCCACCCGCTCGGCGTTCGTGAACACATACACCGTACCCAACTGCCCGGCCGGGGAATCGCCAATGTCCATCGTTGAGCTGACGATCAAAATCGGTTTGCCCCCGCCTTGGGAGGCATAGACGGCGGCGGCCAGTTTCGGGTTGCGGAAGCTGTCCAGCACGCCGTGGTAGCAGATGCGGTCACCGGAGCCAAAATCCTTGTGGGTGGCGTAGTCGAACATGCACCAGCCGAAGCAGCCCGCATGTTCGCCGTCGGCGTAGGCGGCGTTCAGTACCCTCGCATGGCGCAGCGCGTGTTCCTGGCGGTGGGGCGCATCGTCAAAAGGCTTTGTGGGGTACATATGGCCGTTGCACTCCGAAATCAGGAGCGCTTTGCCCATATCGGGGGTCACGTCCTTTTTGCGCTTGGCCCCGGCGTTCATGCCGTTGTGGGAGAAATCGTTGTAGGCGTAGACGTCCTCTAACAAATGGCTTTTTTCCAGGTACCGCACACCGGAGGTTGCGCGGCTCGGGTCAAGCTCGTGCGCAATTTTATTCGTTCGGTTGTAAAATTCATCGTCGTCCACACTCTCATTGATGCGCACGCCCCACAAGATAATGCTGGGGTGGCTGCGGTTTTGCAGGATCATCTCTCGCAGCATTTCGCAGGCGCGGTCCTTCCATGCGGCGTCGCCGATGTGCTGCCAGCCGGGCAGCTCGGTAAAGACAAGCAGTCCCAGCTTGTCACATTCGTCCAGAAAGTGCTGGCTCTGCGGGTAATGACTGGTGCGGACGGCGTTGCAGTGCAGCTCGTTTTTCAAAATGCGGGCATCGTTGCGCTGCAAACTCTCCGGCGCGGCGTAGCCGATGTAAGGGTAGCTCTGGTGGCGGTTGAGTCCGCGCAGGAACGTCTTTTTCCCGTTTAAATAAAATCCGTCCGCCTTAAATTCTGCCGTGCGGAAGCCGAATGTCGTCTCACGGCAGTCCAGTACCTGCCCGGCTGCGTCCAGAAGTTCAGCGCGGCAGGTGTACAGGTTCGGGTGGTCGGTATCCCAGGGCTTGGCGTCGGGCAGAGTCAGCGTGCATTCTGCTTTTGCGGCGGCGGGCAGCTGTTGGCCCACAAGTGCCGCGCCGTCCGGGGCGCAGAGGCTCACCTGCAGCACGGCAGCCTTTTCCGGAGCATCAGTAGTTACGGAGACAGCGGCCTCTGTCAGCGTCGGCGTGTGCACAAACAGGTCGGTCACGCAGGTGGCGGCGGTGGTTTCGAGCCAGACCTCGCGGTAGAGTCCGCCGTAGGTCAGGTAGTCGATGACGAAGCCGAAGGGCGGCAGGGCCGGGTCTTCCCGCGTGTCCAGCCGCACGGCTAGCAGATTTTCTGCGTCACGATGCACAAAATTTGTAATTTCCAGTGCAAACGCCGTGTAGCCACCCAAATGTTCCCCCACGAGCTGGCCGTTCAGGTAGACTGCAGCCTGGTGGGCCGCGCCGTCAAACCGCAAAAACAGCCGCGGCGCGTCCGGCAAGGTCAGCGTGCGGCGGTAGCCGCAGACCATCTCATAGTCTGCGGGATCTGCGTAGTGGAGCGGCAGTTCGCGGCAGGTATGGGGCAGACGCACAGCCTGGCATGGCACGGGTGCGCCGGTGCAAAAGGCATCGCTCCAGATCTCGGTAAATTCCCAATTATTGCAAAGGCTGTATTTCATCGTACCGCGATTCCCTCCCATAAAATTGCAACCATTTCGTCGAGCGCTTGCGTGTAGGTTATCCCCTGTTGTTCCAGCGTGCGATCCGCGAGGAAATCCTCAATGGACGCCGAGATCATCCGCTGTAAAATCGGCAGCGACACCCGGCGCAGCACACCTTGTTCCATGCCCTGTTCCAACAGGGCCAGCGTCGGCTCCCAGCCGTTTTCCAGATGCTCCCGCACACGGGCGGCGACGGCGGGGTACCTTTCATCCAGCAAAGTCATCTGCTGCAAGTCCAGCGCGGTGTACTCCTCCGGCAGGGCGATGATGACAGCCCGCAGCTTGTCGGTCAGCGTGCCGGGGCCGTCGATGATGCTTTGCTTGCGGGCATGGATGTGCGCAAAGGCGTCGTCCACCATGTCCAAAAGCAGCGCTTCCTTGGATGGATAGACCGTGTAGATCGTCTTTTTGCTGATGTGGATGGCTTCAGCGGCCTGCTGCATCGTGAAGCGCAGCCCCTCACGCCGGAAAAGCGCCATACCTGCCGACCGGAGTTTTACGCACAATTCGTTGTGTTCATCCATGCTTTCACCTCGCGGAAACTCGAATTATTTTTTCGGTTTCCATTGTAGTGCGAAAATCCTGCTTATTCAAGGGGTTTCCTGTAAGTTCTCTCTTTTCGCTAAGGATGAGCAATTTTTTTCGTCACTTCGCCGAAGTAAAACAGTTTCAGTTTTCGGAATTTTGTTGACGTATGCCGCCAAAAATTCTACAATGAGTACAACATCCGGGAGGTGTACGCCGTGGTTTTGCGCAAAGAGTATCCACCTACTTCCAGGTCACTGCCGACATGACCGCCGAGGAAACTTTCGCCTGCGAAATCGTGCCCTTGCGCAATATCCGGGATAACTATGAGAAAATCATTCTGACACTGGACAAAGTGACCCTTGGCAACTATGACGGAATCCGGATCATCCACTTGCCGGATTGGCTGCTGACACAGTAAAATCATTTTTCCCTTACAAAAAGCCGCTTTCCCTCATTTGCAGTGCAAATAAGGGAAAGCGGCTTTGCTTTTAGGATTTGGGGGCTTACTTTTTCAGCACCACACACTCATAGGGGCGCAGGGTGGCGGCAGATTCAGGGTAGTTTCCCAGCAGTTCTTCGGCGGCGGTCCAGCCGTCGGGCAGGGGCTTTGCAATTTCCCATGCCCGCAGGTTACAGAGCACCAGCAGTTCCGTCTCACCGTCGTACCGGCGGTAGGCCAACAGATCTGCGTTATCGGGGTACAAAAATTCGATTCTGCCCGCGCTGATGACCGGCATTTGCTTGCGCAGGGACACCAATTTTTTGTAAAAGCTGCGGATGGAATCCGGGGCGTCCATTTGGGCAGCGGCGTTGAT
>OLRT01000079.1_pt1 | contig 72462 bp, 85 predicted proteins | sample 1672021 | NCBI WGS metagenome assembly OLRT01 (sample SAMEA3136637, study PRJEB25190) | human gut metagenome | reverse complement strand
GAGCAACGAGCCAAAGTCCGTGCTTGCACGAGACCTTGGCGACTGCCGCGTTAACTTGAAAAACACGCTCTGCAAGTTTCTCATAGTTTTGCAGGAGATTGTTTTCCTGTTAAATAAAAAGCCATACGCGAGGAAAAGCGCTGCGATATATAAAACTGATATTGTAAGAACTGCTGCAGATGCATTAACAGGTAAAATGGGGACAAAGTAAATTTTTCAAAAAAACATAAAAACATAGTTGACAAGTAGGTATAAGGGAATTATAATACACTCAACAAAACAAAACAAGTTCCGTAGCTGCAAGGGGATCGAACAGTTGCGAAATAAAAAAAGAAAAGAGAGGAAATGTATTATGGGAAATATTTATAAGGGAACCTTAGGACTGATCGGAAACACCCCACTGGTTGAAGTGGTAAACGTAGAAAAAGAACTGGGTCTGGAAGCTACTCTTCTGGTTAAATTGGAATATTTTAATCCGGCCGGAAGTGTCAAAGACCGTATCGCAAAAGCAATGATCGAAGATGCAGAAGAAAAAGGACTCTTAAAAGAAGGCTCCGTAATCATTGAACCTACATCCGGTAATACCGGAATCGGTCTGGCATCCATCGCAGCATCTAAGGGATATCGTATCATCCTGACCATGCCGGAAACCATGAGTGTGGAGAGAAGAAACATCCTGAAAGCATATGGTGCAGAACTGGTGCTGACAGAAGGAGCAAAAGGGATGAAAGGAGCTATCGCCAAAGCAGACGAACTGGCCAAAGAGATTCCGAACAGCTTTATCCCGGGGCAGTTTGTAAACCCTGCCAATCCGAAGGTACACCGTGAGACAACCGGTCCGGAAATCTGGAAGGATACCGACGGAAAAGTGGATATCTTTGTTGCCGGTGTGGGAACCGGCGGAACACTGACGGGAACCGGCGAATATCTGAAGTCCCAGAACCCGAATGTGAAAGTGATCGCCATGGAGCCTGCAACTTCTCCGGTGCTTTCCCAGGGTAAGAGCGGTGCTCATAAGATTCAGGGAATCGGTGCAGGATTTGTACCGGATGTACTGAACACCAAGGTATACGATGAAGTTGTTACCGTAGAAAACGACGATGCGTTCGCAGGAGCAAAACTGCTGGCAAAGAAAGAGGGTATCTTGGTAGGTATCTCCTCCGGTGCAGCCCTTCAGGCAGCTATTGAACTGGCAAAACGTCCGGAAAACAAAGGCAAAACAATCGTTGCACTGCTTCCAGATACCGGTGACAGATATTACTCCACACCATTGTTTACAGAATAAATCATAAAAGACGGGCGGACTGCTGCGAAAGCTGCAGTCCGTTTTCGTGTATTTTTACACAGAACTGTCTGGAATACCGGGAAAGAGGATGTGAAACTGTCGATAACAGCTCTTTGCATATGAATATGTGGTGAGAATACAGAAAATCGTCATTTTATGTGTTCCTTTGTCGAACGAAAAATGGGAAAACTCTGTTGTCATATCTTGAACCAAAAAAAGTTTTTTTTTATAATAGAATCAACATTTGGAACACAGTAATCTGTGGTAGGGCCCATAATTTCCAAAATACTAAGTAGATGGAGGAGTTAGTTAGAATGGAAAAATTAAACGTAGCCATAGCAGATGATAATGAACGAATGGTAGATCTTCTCAGTACACTGGTAAAAGGAGATAAAGAGTTGGAACTTGTCGGTCAGGCAGCCGACGGACAGGAAATATACAAAATTATAAAAGAGAAAGAGCCGGATGTGGTATTGCTGGATATTATCATGCCCAAGATGGATGGGATTACAGTTATGGAAAAGCTGAATGAAGATCCGTCTGTCAGAAAACGACCGGCTTTTATTATTATATCGGCAGTCGGCCAGGAACGGATCATCGAAGATGCTTTTCGACTGGGTGCCTGTTACTATATTATGAAACCTTTTGATAACGACATGGTGCTAAACCGGATCAAACAGTTCCGCAAGTTTGGAAAAGGAATCCGCAGAGAGAACCGGGGAACGGGCAATTTGGGGAGAGCGGGAGAAATATCGGAAAAAAATCTGCAGATTGATGTTACCGATATTATTCATGAAATCGGTGTGCCGGCGCATATCAAAGGATATCAGTATCTGCGGGATGCGATCATGATGTCGGTGGAAGATATGGAGATGCTCAATTCTATTACCAAGATCCTGTATCCCACCATTGCCAAGAAACATCAGACTACACCGAGCCGTGTGGAGCGAGCGATCCGTCATGCCATCGAGGTGGCATGGAGCCGCGGAAAGATGGATACGATCGATGCACTTTTCGGTTATACAGTAAGCAATGGAAAGGGAAAACCGACGAATTCTGAGTTTATAGCTTTGATTGCGGACAAAATCCGGCTGGAATATGAACATGGTACACTCCATTGATAGAATGAGATGAAAAATGCATAAAAAAACAGGCATAACCCCTTTTCTGTTTGGTAAAAATGCGATATAATATAAAACAGATGTTGTTATTAGGAAAAACAGGAGGTTATTCGCATGAAAAAGGTATTATATGTTGCATCGGAAGCAGTACCGTTTATCAAGACCGGAGGGCTTGCGGATGTTGTAGGTTCTTTACCTAAATGTTTTCCAAAAGAATATTTCGATGTAAGAGTTGTTATTCCAAAATACGCCTGCATGAAACAGGAATTTAAAGATCGGCTTCACTACATAACTAATTTTTATATGGATCTGAACTGGAGACAGCAGTATGTAGGAATCTTCGAGATGGAATATGAAGGGATCAAATTCTATTTTATCGATAATGAAGAACATTTCAGCGGGGACAAGCCATATTATGGTATGCCGGGAGATCTGGAAAAATTCGCATTTTTTTCCAAAGCGGCATTGTCGATTCTTCCGGTGATCGATTTCAGACCGGACATCATCCACTGTCACGACTGGCAGACCGGACTGATCCCGGTATATCTGAAAGAACGTTTCCAGGGAAGTGATTTCTACCGTGGTATCAAATCAGTTATGACTATCCACAACCTGAAATTCCAGGGAGTATGGGATATTAAGACTGTAAAAAGTATAACCGGTCTGTCTGATTACTTCTTCACACCGGACAAACTGGAGGCGAATAAAGATGCCAATTATCTGAAAGGTGGCCTGGTATATGCAGATGCCATCACGACTGTAAGTAACACTTATGCGGAAGAAATCAAAACACCATTCTATGGGGAAGGTCTGGATGGACTGATGCAGGCGAGAAGCAACAGCCTGCGTGGTATCGTAAACGGAATCGATTATGCCGAATATAATCCGGAAACGGATGCCATGATCGCAATGAATTATAATGCAAAGACATTTCGAAAAGAAAAAGTGAAAAATAAGACAGCTCTTCAGGAAGAACTGGGACTGGAAGTGAATCCGAAGGCTATGATGCTTGGTGTGGTATCGCGCCTGACAGATCAGAAAGGTTTTGATCTGATTGCCTATATGATGGATGAACTGTGCCAGGATGCCATCCAGCTGGTGGTTCTCGGAACCGGAGAAGAAAAATATGAAAATATGTTCCGGCATTTTGCTTGGAAGTACGACAAAAAGGTTTCAGCAAATATCTATTATTCAGAAGCAATGTCACATAAGATCTATGCGGCGGCAGATGCATTCCTGATGCCGTCTCTGTTTGAACCATGTGGTCTGAGCCAGCTGATGAGCCTTCGTTATGGCACCGTGCCGATCGTAAGAGAGACCGGTGGTCTGAAAGATACTGTACAGCCGTACAATGAGTTTGAAGGAACCGGAACCGGATTCAGTTTTACAAACTATAATGCCCATGAGATGTTAAATACGATTCGCTACGCTGAACGGGTATACTATGACCGCAAACGCGAATGGAACAAGATCGTCGATCGTGGCATGGCACAGGATTATTCCTGGAACAATTCTGCAAAGCAGTATGAAGAGATGTACACCTGGCTGGCAGGTTATTAGAATTTATCGGGATACTCTGACACAGGCAGAGAAAATGTGAGAAACATCCGATATCCCGGAACAAAAGAAAAATACGATACAGGAAACACCGGCGGAGCTTCCGCCGGTGAAATATCCTGTTTTCGTAACTGTTCAGTACCTTCACAGTTACGAGCCAAAACGCATTTAAAATTAACTTCAGTGATGGGAGTTTGGCAAAAAACATGCCAAAACGCCTCGCGGGATACTACCTGCTGAATAGTTACCTGCTTTCTTACTTTAGAGGAAACTTGTTCCCATGCAAAGGTAAAACGATCCGCAAGGACGTGGCAGGACACATTCCCGATCTTTTTTATTCATCCGGCAGATCGCCGAAATTCTCAGAAAATTTTTAAAAACAAAAATAGCAGTTGACAACAAAACTAATTTGTAATAGTATGTAAACAGTGAAACGAACATAAGTTCGTATATGAAAAAAGGAGACATTATGGCAAAAGAAGATAAATTAAAAGCCCTTGATGCGGCTTTGGGACAGATTGAAAAACAGTTTGGAAAAGGATCTGTAATGAAACTGGGAGATTCCGGTAAGAACATGAATGTGCAGACTGTACCTACCGGATCTCTGAGTCTGGACATTGCACTTGGACTTGGTGGCGTTCCGCGGGGACGAATCATCGAGATTTACGGACCGGAGTCCAGTGGTAAGACAACAGTAGCGTTACATATGGTAGCAGAGGTACAGAAACGTGGCGGGATTGCCGGATTTGTGGATGCAGAGCATGCACTGGATCCGGCTTATGCAAAAAATATCGGAGTAGATATTGATGAACTGTATATCTCACAGCCGGATAACGGTGAGCAGGCTCTGGAGATCACTGAGACAATGGTGCGTTCCGGTGCGATGGATATTATCATTGTGGACTCTGTAGCAGCTCTGGTGCCAAAGGCTGAGATTGAGGGCGATATGGGAGATTCTCATATGGGTCTGCAGGCGCGGCTGATGTCTCAGGCGCTGAGAAAACTGACCGGTGTGGTAAGCAAGTCTAACTGTATTGTAATCTTTATCAATCAGTTGCGTGAAAAAATCGGTGTGATGTTTGGTAATCCGGAGACAACTACCGGTGGACGTGCGCTGAAGTTCTACGCGTCTGTACGTATGGATGTGAGAAGAACAGAAACTATCAAACAGGGTGGAGAGGTGATCGGTAACCGTACCCGTGTGAAAGTCGTAAAGAACAAAGTGGCGCCTCCGTTTAAAGAGGCAGAATTTGATATCATGTTCGGAAAAGGAATTTCCAAAGAAAGTGATATTCTGGATCTGGCTGTAAATCTGGGAATTATCCAGAAAAGTGGTGCATGGTTTGCCTACAATGATGGCAAGATCGGTCAGGGAAGAGAGAATGCAAAGATATTCCTGAGAGAGAATCCGGAGATTGCGGAAGAAATCGAACGTCAGGTAAGAGCCCATTACGGACTTGGAGAAGATGGTCCACAGGATGCAGAAAAAGATGTGGATAAAGCAAAGGATGTTCTGACAGATGCATCAGATGATGAAGTATGAGAATCGTAGAGGTTGTCCCTGTAACAAAAACAAAGTATCGTGTTGTGACAGATGAACAGCTCGCCTTTATGTTATATAAGGGCGAGCTTTCCCGTTATCGATTGAAAGAAAATGGTGAACTATCAGCAGAAATTTTCCAGGAAATCTTCAGGGAAATTTTGGTGAAAAGGGCAAAATTAAGGGCGATGCATCTGTTGACACGGATGGATTACACGGAAGCAGAACTGGAAAAGAAACTAATGAAGGGCGAATATACACCGCAGGCGGTAAAAATTGCCATGGATTATGTGCGTTCGTACCATTATCTGGATGATGAACGATACGTAGCGAGATATCTGTCTGCCTATCAGGGCAGGAAAAGCAGACGCCAGATGCAGTTTGAACTGGAACGAAAGGGGATTCCGCGGGAGATGATCCAACGAAGACAGGAAGCACTGGACGACGAAGAAGGATGTGTGGACGAAACTGACATGATTCGTCAGCTTCTGGAAAAACGGTGCAAACATCCGAAAGAGGCAGATGAAAAAGAAAAAAGACGACATTATGGGTATTTGATGAGGAAAGGTTTTTCTTCTTCAGAGATTCAGTCGGTGTTCCGGGAATATTTTTCACAGAGGGAATAAGAGGTGTAACTGTGCTCTTCGTTCACAAAAACACTTTGCGGGATATTATCAGTGAGCAGTAATATGAACGGTAACTATATCTACAAAAAAACAGGTAATCCGTTGACAAATTTGTGAAATCATTATAGAATTATACTGTTGTAAACGTACAATGAAAACTAAATAAGGAGGTGCTCCTATGGCAAACGGAATCAATATATTAATTCCAATTATTGCTGTAGTCATTGCGCTGGTAATAGCGGTTCCTGTGGCTTGTAAGCTTGCCGTTGCCAAGAAAGTAAAGCAGGATGCAGAAAAGATTGGCACTGCGGAAGAAAAAGCAAGAAACATCATAGATGAAGCCCTGAAAACGGCGGAAACTAAGAAACGCGAAGCTCTTCTGGAAGCCAAAGAAGAATCTCTGAAAACCAAGAATGAACTGGAAAAAGAGACCAGAGAGAGACGCAGCGAGCTGCAAAAGTATGAAAAGCGTGTGCTGGCAAAAGAAGAATCTGTGGATCGTAAGGCGAATGCGATGGAAAGACGGGAAGCAGAGTATTCAGCAAAAGAGACAGAGTTAAAGAAGAAAGAGAAAAAGGTTGACGAATTACATGACCAGGGAGTACAGGAACTTGAGAGAATCTCAGGACTGACCTCCGAACAGGCAAAGGATTATCTTTTAAAATCTGTTGAAGATGAAGTGAAAATTGATACTGCAAAACTTTACAAAGAACTGGAAAGCAAAGCAAAAGAAGATGCTGCAAAGAAAGCAAAAGAATATGTGGTAACAGCCATTCAGAAATGTGCGGTTGACCATGTGGCAGAATCTACCATCTCCGTTGTACAGCTTCCAAGCGATGAGATGAAAGGAAGAATCATCGGTCGTGAAGGAAGAAATATCCGTACACTGGAAACACTGACCGGTGTAGATCTAATCATTGACGATACACCGGAGGCCGTTGTTTTATCAGGATTTGATCCAATCCGCCGTGAAGTGGCAAGAATTGCTCTTGAAAAACTGATTGTGGATGGTCGTATTCATCCGGCTCGTATTGAAGAAATGGTGGAGAAAGCACAGAAAGAAGTAGAAACCATGATTCGGGAAGAGGGGGAGAACGCTGCTCTGGAAGTAGGTGTTCACGGTATCCATCCGGAACTGATTCGTCTTCTTGGACGTATGAAATTCCGTTCCAGTTATGGACAGAACGCACTAAAGCATTCCATCGAAGTTGCACAGCTGTCAGGCCTTCTGGCGGCAGAAGTCGGTACGGACATCCGTCTGGCAAAACGTGCCGGCTTATTACATGATATAGGAAAATCCATCGATCATGAAGTGGAAGGATCCCATATTCAGATCGGTGTTGACTTATGTAGAAAGTATAAAGAATCCCCAATTGTCATCAATGCAGTAGAAGCTCACCACGGTGATGTAGAGCCGGAATCATTGATTGCCGGAATTGTACAGGCTGCAGATGCAATCTCAGCTGCCCGCCCGGGTGCGAGAAGAGAGACATTGGAAACATATACCAACAGATTGAAACAGTTAGAAGATATTACAAACTCCTTCAAGGGAGTAGACAAATCCTATGCGATTCAGGCAGGCCGCGAGGTTCGAATTATGGTATTGCCAGATCATGTCAACGATTCTGACATGGTATTGCTGGCAAGAGATATTTCCAAGCAGATTGAAGCTGAACTGGAATATCCTGGACAGATCAAAGTCAGTGTAATCCGTGAAAGTCGTGTTGTAGATTACGCAAAATAATTTTTGTGGCATCCGGCCGACGAGAATAGTCAACAACACCCCGGTGTAAAACGAAAGTTTTAGACCGGGGATTTTTTAGTACGGGCAACAAATCTCTGGTACAGTTATTTGAAGACGATGTACCAGGTGAGAAACGGAACAATAATTACCCGATGAGGAATAAAAAATGAAGAAAACGATAGTGCGGGAGTATCAGCTCCCATCATCCTGTATCAAAGGAAAACAGGAACTGACGATTGCTTTTCTGACGGACCTTCATGATCAGGTTACGGGTGAGGATGGGGAGAGGATTTTTCATCTTCTCAAGGAACAGGAGCCGGATCTGGTGTTGGTTGGTGGTGATGTGATAGTGGGTAAAAAAGGATGTGACACGTCGAAAGCGGTTGCATTTCTGAAAAGGTTGTCTGATAATTATCCGGTATTTTATGCCAGTGGGAATCATGAACAACGTATTTCAGAACATCCGGAGATTTACGGGGAGATCGGGAAAAACTATGAGACAGCGTTGAAAGAGCTGTCGCTGATACGGTTGCGTAATCAAAAAGTACAGCTGAAAAAAAAGGGAATACCGATCACTGTCTATGGCCTTGAACCGGAGGAGCAGTTTTATGATAAGGGATTTCGAAAGGATGGTATGGTAAAAGAGCTGAAGAAGCACTTTGGAACTCCGGATACGGATCGGCTGACGATTCTTCTGGCACATAATCCACGCTATAAAAAAGAGTATCTTTCCTGGGGAGCATCGATGACATTTTCCGGGCATTATCACGGAGGAGTTATGATGCTTGGGAAAAAGCGGGGAGCAATCGCACCTGATTTTCGGATCTTTCCGGGGGAATGCGGAGGGATGCATCAGAAAAACGGATGTGCAGTTATTGTCAGTGCAGGTCTGGGAGAACATACGATCCCGGTAAGAATCCATAACCCCAGAGAACTGACTATCGTTCGAATCTCTGCTTTACAAAATGAGAAAATGCCTGTAAAATAAAAATTCAGGTATAGAGTGAGAAGAAAAAAGAGGAAGAAACATGGGAATACCGGTAAAACTGGAAGCATTTGAGGGTCCGTTGGATCTGCTTTTGCATCTCATCGAAAAGAATAAGATCGATATATATGATATCCCGATCGTGGAGATCACAGAACAGTATATGGAATATATCCGGCAGATGCAGGAAGAAAACCTGAATATCATGAGTGAGTTTATGGTCATGGCAGCAACTCTTCTGGATATCAAGTGTAAAATGCTTCTTCCCAAAGAAGTAACTGAAGAAGGAGAAGAAAAGGATCCCCGTGAAGAACTGGTGCAGCAGCTGCTGGAATATAAGATGTTTAAATACATGTCCTATGAGTTAAGAGATCGTATGGCAGATGCTTCCCGCTGTGTATATCGGGCGGAGAGTATGCCAAAAGAAGTACTGGATTATCAGCCACCGGTGGATATCCGGGAACTGATCGGAGATCTGACACTGGCCAAGCTTCAGAATATCTTCAATTCTATCATTAAACGTCAGGAAAACAAGGTAGATCCGATTCGAAGCAAATTTGGCAAGATTGAGAAAGAAGAAGTCAGTCTGGAAGACAAAATGAGTGATCTGGAATTATATGCCGGAACACATCATTATTTTTCTTTCCGTGGGCTTCTGGAACGACAGTCCGGTAAGATCCAGGTGATCGTTACTTTTCTTGCTATCCTGGAATTGATGAAAACTGGCGTGATTACCATAGAGCAGGAACATTTATTTGATGATATTCAGATTACATCTTTAATATACGAGGAGCAGCAGGCAGATGGAGAAACTGGAAGCAGCGATTGAGGCGATTTTATTTTCCGCAGGCGATTCGGTGGAAACCGGAAGAATCGCGAAAGCAATCGGACAGGATAAAACTACAACGGAAAAAATTATCCGGAATATGATGCTGAAATATAATGCCAGAGACCGTGGAATCAAGATCCTGGAGTTGGATGGAGCATTTCAGCTGTGTACCAAACAGGAGTATTATGAATATCTGGTGGAGATTGCATTGCAGCCAAAGAAAGCAGTACTGACGGATGTAATGCTGGAGACACTTTCAATTATCGCATATAAACAACCGGTAACGAAACAGGAAATTGAAAAAATCCGTGGTGTAAAATGTGACCATGCGATCAATAAGCTGGTGGAATATAATCTGGTTCAGGAACTTGGACGACTGGATGCCCCGGGACGCCCCATTCTTTTTGGGACAACAGAAGAATTTTTGAGGAATTTTGGAGTACAGTCGACAGAGGATCTGCCAACGATCAGTCCGGTGAAAATGGAAGATTTTAAGGCAGAGGCGGAAGAAGAGATTCAGTTGCAGCTGGATCTGTAACAAAGAGAAAAACTGGTTCTAAAAGAAAGAAAAATGCATATAGTATCTTTGGAAAACTGTGATAAAAAACGGGAGGATACTATATGGGAAAAATAAAGCTGGGATTGTTGCTGCTGCTTATGACACTGGTGGGAACACCGATGACAGGATATGGCATGCAGCTGAGTGAATCAGAACTTTATGCGCGTTCGGCATGTCTGATGGATGCAGACTCCGGGCGTGTTTTGTATTCTAAAAACAGTGAACAGAAACTTCCGATGGCAAGTACTACAAAGATTATGACCTGTATTCTTGCACTGGAAGACGGACGGATGGATGATCTGGTTACAGTATCTGCCTACGCAGCGAGTCAGCCGAAAGTACATATGGGTGCAAAAACAGGAGAACAGTTTTACCTGCAGGATCTTTTGTATGCGCTGATGCTGAATTCAGATAATGATGCTGCTGTAATGATTGCAGAGCAGGTGGGTGGATCAGTAGAAGGATTTGCAGAAAAAATGAATCTGAAAGCAAGAGAACTCGGCTGCGATGATACATATTTTATTACACCGAACGGTCTGGATGCCGAGAATAAAAATGGGATCCACAGTACAACGGCAAAAGATCTGGCAAGAATTCTTCGATACTGCATCATGGAGTCTCCGAAAAAAGCGGAATTTCTTGCAATTACGCAGATGCCTGCCTATACATTCTGGAATTATAGTAAGACGCAGATTTATCAATGCACCAATCATAATGCGTTTCTTGGAATGATGGATGGAGCATTGACGGGAAAAACCGGATTTACAGGAAATGCAGGATATTGTTATGTGGGTGCTTTACAATGGGAGGGAAAAACTCTGATTGTATCGCTGCTTGCATGCGGATGGCCGAATAACCGTGGATATAAGTGGGAAGATACCAGAAAACTCATGACATATGGGCTGACCAATTATGAATATCGGGATGTGTTTGAACAGAAAGAGCTTGGTCGGATCGCAGTGTTGAATGGCCGGCAACAGGGGACGACCATCGATGAAGTGGCAACGACCAGTCTGGAATACGGATCCGATGTAGAACAGATGCATCTGTCTTTGTTGTTACGGAAAGATGAACAGATCACAGTTCACTATCAATTGCCGCGACAGCTGGAAGCTCCGGTCCGAAAGGGACAACAGATTGGAGTGGCGCAGTATTTTCTTGGCAAGGAGCTGCTGCAGGAATATCCGATATATGCAGGTGAACAGGTGGATGTGAGAGATTATTACTGGTGTCTGGAACAGATAGGGGCAGCTTACTGTGCCTGACAGGAAGGAAGAAATATGAGAAAAATAATGGAAGAACTGGAAGACTGTCCGGTGATTGCGGCAGTAAAAGACGAGAAAGGACTGGAAGAGTGCCTGAATATGGATGTAGGTATGGTATTTGTTCTATATGGAACGGTATGTACGATCGGTGAGATCGTAAAAAGGATCAAAGATCAGGGAAAAATCGCTGTGGTACATATTGATCTGATTCAGGGATTAAGCGGAAAAGATGCAGCAGTGGAATTTTTGAAGACATATACCCGTGCCGATGGTATCATTACCACGAAACCAGCTCTTATAAAGTGTGCAAAAGAACTGGGGATGTTCACTGTGCTTCGTTTTTTTGTAATTGATTCCATGGCATATGATAATATTCAGAAACAGACAGCAGGGTATCGTCCGGATGTGATCGAGATTCTTCCTGGGCTGATGCCGCGAGTAATCGAAAGAATAAAAAAGAGTGTAAGATGTCAGGTAATCGCTGGCGGACTCATCAGCGAAAAAGAAGATATTGTGGCTGCACTGAAGGCCGGTGCCGTAGCAATTTCCACCACAGACAAAAATGTATGGAAAATGTAAGAAGATAGACAGTTTTTGCCTGTTGTGTTTTCGGAAAGTTCGTTATATAATTTTTCCATACGACAGAATGCTGTAAGAAGAGAAAACAGCAACACAGATTATGGAGGAAACAGTATGTTTTGTAAATATTGTGGAAACCGTCTGGAGGACGGGGATCGTTTCTGTGGGGCATGTGGACATCCGGTAGAAGAGAAACCGATGCAGGAGACTGCAAATGAGGATTCTTATAAAAAACAGGAAGAGAAAGTGCCCCGCATCAAAAAGAAAAATCCGGAACCTGAATATGATAATCGTATGACAGAAGGAATGGGATATGGTTATCAGATGGAGCAACATCAGGAAGACGATGATGACGAGGATGAGGAAGAGTGGGAAAGAGAAGAAAAAAAAGAGAAGATCACTTTTGCTATTCTTGGAATTATTATCGTTGTTCTGGTGGTAGCTATCGTATTTGGTGTTGTAAAGCTGGTAGGTGCAGGAAACGGAGATACGAAAAAAGTGCCGCAGCTGAATGAACAGATGAAAGAAGATATGCAGAAGATTCAGGACAGAGATGAAAAAGATACAGAAGAGAGTGAGGATGCGTCAGTTGCGGATGAAACAGTGAAAGAACCGGAGACGGTAACCCCCGAAGTGACAGCCACACCGGAGCCAACCCAGGAAACATCACCGGCGCAGGAAGCAGAAACGACTGCAGCACCGACACAGCAGGTCACGCCTGAACCGACTCAGGAAGCTGCGGTTCAGGAACAGCATAAGGAAGCGGAAGTCAATGATGCAGAAACTGCAAGTGATACCGGAAACAGCGATTACGTGATACCGGACAGCAGTACCCGTTATCTTACCAACACAGATCTGACCGGTCTTTCCGAATGGCAGATGCGTATCGCAAGAAACGAGATTTATGCCCGTCACGGAAGAATTTTCAAGTCGGATGATCTGGCAGATTATTTTGCATCCAAAAGTTGGTATACGCCAAGTGTATCAGCAGATCAGTTTGATAATTCATATCTGAATGCAATTGAAATTGAAAATCTGAAACTGATCACAGCTTATGAGAAAGCACATAATCTGAATCAGTAACAGAAATAAAAACAGGAAACTCCTGAAACAGAAACACACGGTGTGTGGTCATCTGTTTCAGGAGTTTTTTCTTTTATTGTCAGAAAAAGTATAAAAAAACTATAAAAACTCTTGCATCCGGCAAAATAAGTGATATCATTAGTTGGTCGACGAAACATTAGATGACTAACTAATAAGAAAGGAAGAAATCGAATGAGTGAAAAAGAACATTCCGTAGATTTTCTGATGATAAAATTGCTCCATGTGTATGCGACAAAGATATTTCATCAACTTTCACATGTGAATCTGCACCCGGGGCAGATGCCGATGCTGGATATTCTTTATCGGCAGGAGGGACTCAGCCAGAGAGAAATCTGCAGCCGTCTGTGTATCAAACCGTCTACGGTGACGGTGTCCCTGCAGCGAATGGAAAAAGCAGCTCTGATTTACCGGGTGGCTGATGCGAAGGATAAGCGGATCCAGAGAATCTACCTAACGGATTCCGGAAAAGAAATTCACCGGGAAGTGGAAAAGATTCGAAAAGAAGTGGGTAGTGTGATGCTTCAGGGAATGACTCCGGAAGAGGTAGATCATCTGAAAAAACAGATCCTTCAGATGCAGGAGAATATGGAAAAAATGCCGGGAAGTACTGAGATTAAGGATTACCTGTAACTGTGAATATAGCGAACAGTTACGGATATTTTAAAGAAGGAGAAGAATAGGTATGTTACGAATGTTTAGGGAACTGAAAGGTTCTTATCGTTATATCGTACTGATTTTTGCACTGCTGTTCGGACAGGCATTCTGTGATCTGGCGTTGCCATCGTACACTTCGGATATTATCAATGTGGGTGTACAGCAGGGTGGTATTCCGGACAGTGTGCCGGATCAGATCCGGGAAAGCTCCATGGATCAGCTGTTTTTATTCATGGACAGTGATCAGCAGCAAGAAGTCAAAGAATATTATACGTTAAAAGATGGGGTATATACCCATAAAAAACTGAAAGAAGAAGAAAGAGATTCTCTGAATACTATATTCGGAAAGTCGATGCTGGCAATAAGCAGTCTGCAGCAGCCAGATACACAGAATGCTCTGGCAGAGAAGATGCAGCTTCCGAACGGTGCGGATGTGCCGGAGACAATCGCACAGCTTCCGGAAGAGGCGAGAAGGCAGATAATGGAACAAATGACAGAAAAACTGGATGGTATGCCGGAATCTATCGTAACCCAGGGAGCCATCCGGTATCTGAAAAATGAATATCAGGAAATGGGCGAAGATCTGAACAAGATTCAGATGCAGTATGTGCTGTGGTCCGGAATTAAGATGTTGCTTCTGGCAGCACTGATCATGGTCGCTTCTGTCTGTGTAACGTTCTTTTCCAGCAGGATCGCGGCGAAACTTGGTCATGATCTGAGAAATAAGGTGTATAGAAAGGTATTATCTTTTTCAAGTCAGGAGATGGATAACTTTTCCACTGCATCTTTGATCACCAGAAGTACAAATGATATCCAGCAGGTACAGATGGTATATACCATGTTGTTCCGTATCGTTTTATATGCGCCGATCCTTGGTATTGGCGGTGTTCTGAAAGTGTTGCACACAGATGCAGCGATGACATGGATCCTGGGCATCGCAGTAGCAGCGATTCTGATTCTGGTAGCAGTCCTCTTCGGAGTTGCTATGCCAAAGTTTAAAAAGCTGCAGGATCTGATCGACCGTCTGAACCTGGTCAGCCGTGAGATCCTGACCGGTATCCCGGTGATACGTGCGTTCAGCCGGGAAAAACATGAAGAAGAACGGTTCGAAGAAGCAAATCAGAGACTGACGAAGACCAACCTGTTTGTCAATCGTACGATGACTTTTATGATGCCGCTGATGATGCTGATCATGAACGGGATCAGTGTACTGATTATTTATACCGGTGCACACAGTATCGATTCCGGTAATATGCAGGTGGGTGATATGATGGCATTTATCCAATATGCGATGCAGATTATCATGTCGTTCCTGATGATCACGATGATGTCTATTATGCTGCCCCGTGCAGGTGTGGCTGCCAATCGTATCCTGGAAGTCCTGGATACACCACTTTCCATTGAAGATCCTGAAAACTGTGTAAAACCGGAAGAAAAGGAGAAAGGAACGGTAGTCTTCGATCATGTAAGCTTTGCTTATCCGGGAGCGGAAGAAGAAGTGCTGTCCGATATTACCTTTGAAGCAAGGAAAGGAGAAACCGTTGCCTTTATCGGAAGTACAGGAAGTGGTAAAAGTACTCTGGTGAATCTGATTCCGCGTTTCTTTGATGTGACCAAAGGAAGTGTCCGGGTGGACGGCGTGGATATCCGGCAGATGAAACTGGGAGATCTGCGGGAACGGATCGGTTACGTACCGCAAAAAGGTGTGCTGTTTTCCGGCACCATCGATTCTAATCTTCGTTATGGAAGAGAGAATGCGACCAGAGAAGAACTGGAGAAGGCAGCAGCCATTGCTCAGGCAACAGAGTTTATCGAGCAGAAAGAAGAAGGTATGGAAAGCCCGATCGCACAGGGAGGAAGCAATGTGTCCGGTGGTCAGAAGCAGAGGCTGTCGATTGCAAGAGCCATTGCAAAACAGCCGGAAATCTATATTTTTGATGACAGTTTTTCTGCGTTGGATTTTAAGACAGATGCGGCACTTCGAAAAGCATTAAAAGAAGAAACCGAAGAAGCCACAACCCTGATCGTTGCACAGCGTATCAGCACGATTCTTCATGCTGACCGGATTCTGGTACTGGATGAGGGTAAAGTTGTCGGTATGGGAACGCACAAAGAACTTCTGCAGTCCTGCGAGGTATATCAGCAGATTGCACGTTCACAGCTGTCACAGGAGGAACTGGATTATGAGTGAAAATAGCAGACGTCCCTCCCGGGGACCTATGGGACGGGGAAGAATGAACGGAGAAAAGGCAAAGGATTTCTCCGGAGCAGTAAAAAAATTGCTGCGTTATATGAGTAAGTATAAGATTCGTCTGATTGGCATGATGATTTTCGCCATTGTCGGTACGGTATTTAATATTGTGGGACCAAAGATCCTTGGTAAAGCGACCACGGAACTGTTTAACGGTCTGGTGGCAAAGGTCAACGGAACCGGAGGGATTGATTTTGATAAAATCGGAAAGATTCTGTTGTGGACACTGGGACTGTATCTGTGCAGTGCAGCCTTTTCCTTTGTGCAGGGATTTATCATGACAGGAATCTCCAACGATGTCAGTTATTCTCTGCGGAAAGATATTTCCGGAAAAATGAACAGACTGCCGATGAAATATTATGAAAGCCGGACATACGGAGAGGTGCTCTCCAGAATTACCAACGATGTGGATACCCTGCAGCAGGGGTTGAATCAGAGCATTACACAGTTGATTACTTCCGTTACAACGTTGATTGGTGTATTTATCATGATGCTTAGCATTAATGTATGGATGACTTTATGTGCACTGCTGATTCTGCCCTGCTCGATGTTTATTATCAGCAAGGTGATGAAACGGTCACAAAAATACTTCCGGCAGCAACAGAAATATCTGGGTGATGTGAATGGGCAGGTGGAAGAAGTTTATGCCGGACAAAATATTGTAAAAGCGTTTAATAAGGAAGATGCTGTGATGGCCACTTTCGAGGAGACGAATAAAAAGTTATATGAATCCGGCTGGAAATCACAGTTTTTCTCCGGCATGATGATGCCGATCATGCAGTTTGTAGGTAATATCGGATACGTAATGGTAGCTCTTCTCGGTGGCTTTATGACTATCAAAGGAGCTATTGAAGTCGGTGATATTCAGTCTTTCTTCCAGTACATCCGAAACTTTACCCAGCCGGTACAGCAGATCGCACAGGTTACCAACATGATGCAGTCCGCAGCCGCAGCTTCCGAGCGTGTCTTTGAATTCCTGGAAGAAGAGGAAGAAGAACAGACGGTGGAACATCCGGTGACACTGGAAAATGGTGTGGAAGGACACGTAACCTTTGAACATGTAAGCTTTGGCTACCGGCCTGATCAGATCATTATCAAAGATTTTTCTGAACAGGTACAGCCGGGACAGAAAATCGCCATCGTTGGACCGACCGGTGCCGGAAAAACCACGCTGGTGAAACTGCTGATGCGTTTCTATGATGTCAACAGTGGAAGGATACTGATCGACGGACACGATATCAGGGAATTTGACCGGAGAAATCTGAGAGAGTGTTTCGGTATGGTGCTGCAGGACACCTGGCTGTTTAACGGTACGATCATGGAAAACATTCGTTACGGAAGACTGGATGCCACCGATGAAGAAGTGATCGCAGCGGCGAAAGCAGCACACGCACACCGGTTTATCCAGACACTGCCGGAAGGATACAACACCGTGTTAAATGAAGAAGCCAGCAATGTATCACAGGGACAAAAGCAGCTTCTGACGATCGCGAGAGCGATTCTTGCAGATAACCGGCTGCTGATCCTTGATGAAGCAACTTCTTCGGTAGACACCAGAACCGAAGAGAGGATTCAGAAAGCAATGGATAACCTGATGAAAGGACGAACCAGTTTTGTAATCGCTCACCGGTTATCGACAATTAAAGATGCAGATGTGATCCTTGTGATGAAAGACGGAGATATAATAGAACAGGGAAATCATGAAGAACTCTTGGCAATGAACGGATTTTATGCTAATCTATATAATAGTCAGTTTGAGAAGGTAGGATAAAATCTATGAGTACAGGCTGACCATGAGGTTTTCAGCAGAAAATCACAGGTAAGAAAAAAAGGGGATGTTGCGATGACACAAAGAACATCCCTTTCTTTATGCATTCTTAAGGAGGAAATCAATGAGAAATCTTTTAGTAGCACAGTCCGGAGGACCCACATCAGCAATCAATGCGACGATCGCAGGAGTGATCATGGAAGCGCATGCATCCGATCAGGTTGATACGATCTACGGTGCGGTAAACGGCATCAAAGGTGTTCTGGAAGAACGGTTTGTTAATCTGAGCGAGAAAGTACCCGGTGAGGATGAACTGGAGATTCTTTGTCAGACACCGGCAGCAGCACTGGGTTCCTGCAGGGTAAAACTGAAAAATCCGGCAGAAGACGACAGCCAGTTTCAGGAAGTCATCCGGATTTTCCGCAAACATGAAATTATGTATTTTATTTATGCAGGTGGAAATGATTCCATGGATACAGTAGATAAACTGGCGGCATACTGTAAAGAACACAAAATTGAAGATATTCATGTTATGGGAGCACCGAAAACCATCGATAACGATCTGGTGGGAACGGATCACTGTCCGGGATTTGGTTCCGCAGCAAAATATATAGCAACTACATTTTCAGAACTTGAAAGAGACTGTCATGTATACGATACCAAGGCTGTTACCATCGTGGAAGTAATGGGAAGAAATGCAGGATGGCTGACAGCAGCATCTGCACTGGCAAGAAATAACGGTGCAGCGGGTCCGAGCCTGATTTATCTTTGTGAGCCGGCTTTTTCAGTGGAAAGTTTTCTTGACGATGTGAAGAAAAAACTGGAACAGCAGGACAGCGTACTGGTAGCGATCAGTGAAGGAATCAAGGATAAAAATGGTGTTTATATCTCCGAGCAGGTACAAAGCGGGGCCGTGGATAATTTTGGACACAGTTATATCGCAGGAAGTGCCCGGGTATTGGAAGACATTGTGAGAAGAGAGATTGGCTGCAAAGTAAGATCCATCGAACTGAATCTGATGCAGCGATGCGCCTCCCATATTGCGAGTAAAACAGATATCCAGGAGTCGAAGATGCTAGGTATGACAGCCTGCCGCTGTGCGTTGCAGGGAAAAAGCGGACTGATGGCTTCTGTGGAGAGACTCGGCAGTCATCCATATCAGGTACGCTATACTGCAGTTCCTGTCTGTGAAGTGTCTAACCAGGAGAAAAAAGTCCCGGACGATTATATTAATGAGGCAGGAAATGATGTGACAGAAAAGATGATGGAATATTTAAAACCGTTGATCCATGGTGAGACAGAAATAATCTACGAAAACGGAATTCCGAAACATTTGTACCTTTATTAAGTTTTTCTGAAGGCTTTTGTCAAAAAGTTATTGAAAAAAAAAGCAAAAAATAGTAGAATTATAATCGGCTGAAATTTTGTTTTCACTTAAATTTTTTATAAAAATGGAGGGCTGAAGTATGAGCAATACAGCACAAAGCGCAGCAAGCACAAGGATAGCCTCTTTGCTTGATGCAAACAGTTTTGTTGAAATTGGTGGACAGATTACTGCAAGAAGTACAGATTTCAACTTATCTGCAAAAGAAACCCCGTCAGATGGTGTCATCACCGGATATGGTGTGATCGACGGAAGCCTGGTGTATGTATACAGCCAGGATGCTACCGTACTGAATGGAACTGTTGGTGAGATGCATGCAAAGAAAATTGCAAGACTGTATGATTTTGCAATGAAAACAGGTGCACCGGTGATCGGTCTGATCGATTGCGCAGGTATGCGTCTGCAGGAAGCAACCGATGCACTGAACGGTTTCGGTGAGATCTACATGCAGCAGACAAAAGCAAGCGGTGTGATTCCACAGATCACAGGTATCTTCGGAACCTGCGGCGGTGGAATGGCTATGATTCCGGCACTGACAGACTTTACTCTGATGGAAGAGAAAAAAGCAAAATTATTTGTCAATTCTCCAAACGCCATCGAAGGAAATGAAATCTCCAAATGCGATACTTCCGCAGCTGAGTATCAGGCAAAAGAAGCAGGTCTGGTAGATTTCAAAGGAAGCGAAGAAGATGTTCTGGCACAGATCCGTGCGCTGGTAACTATGCTTCCTGCAAACAACGAAGATGATATGTCTTACGAAGAATGCACAGATGATCTGAACAGAGTATGCAAAGATCTGGCAAACTGTGCAGGAGATACTTCTATCGCACTGTCTCAGATCAGCGATAACAACGTATTCTTCGAAGTAAAAGCAGACTATGCAAAAGATATGGTTTGTGGATTCATCAAACTGAACGGTTCCACTGTAGGTGCTGTTGCAAACAGAACAGAGATCTACGATGCAGAAGGAAACCTGACAGAAACCATGGATGCAGTATTATCCGCAAGAGGAGCAAGAAAAGCAGCAGACTTCGTAAAATTCTGTGACGCTTTCAACATCCCGGTTCTGACACTGACCAATGTTACCGGATTCAAAGCAACAAAATGCTCTGAGGCAAACATGGCAAAAGCAGTTGCTGAACTGACTTATGCATTTGCAGATGCTACTGTACCGAAAGTAAACGTGATCGTAGGAAAAGCTTACGGAAGCGCTTACCTGGCTATGAACAGCAAATCCATCGGTGCAGATATGGTTTATGCATGGCCAAACGCTGAAATCGGTATGATGGATGCAAAACTGGCAGCAAAGATCATGTACGCAGATTCTGATGCAGCTACCATCAACGAGAAAGCTGCTGAATATGCAACCCTGCAGTCCAGCGTGGAATCCGCAGCAAGAAGAGGATATGTAGATACTATTATCGAAGCTGAGGATACAAGAAAATATGTGATCGGTGCTTTCGAGATGCTTTACACAAAGAGAGAGGATCGTCCAAGCAAAAAACACGGAACAGTATAATGAGGTGAGCATAAATGAAGCAGAGATGGAAAAAAATTGCCAGTCTGATGCTGGTTACAATCTGTGCATTTTCTCTGACTGCCTGCGGTAAAAAAGAAGAAACAGCTGCTTATCAGCAGATTACCGATGATATGGTAAGCAACTGTGCAGAGGTATCTCAGAGTGCAGTAGAATCTCTTGCAGGTTTCGATGATGAAACTCTGAATCAGATGACTGCAAACAGAGACACATTTACCAGACTTGCAGTATCAGCATGGATGGACCAGGAAAACGAACTTGGTAAATATGAGGAAATGGGAACCCCGACAACAGATATTGACCGTGAAGAAGGACAGGTAACTGTTGATATTCCGGCAAAATTTGACAAAGGTGATGCAGAAATCAAAGTTGTATTCAATTACAGCAGTGATTATGACCAGATGGTTCCTGCTTATATGACTATTTCCGAAGTTGAAACTACCGGAATGAAATTAAACGGTGCCGCTGTCAATACCGTTATGGGTGTCGGCTGTGTATTCGTTGTTCTGATCTTCCTGATTTTCGTTATTTCCTTATTTAAGTATGTTGGAAAGATCGGACAGAAAGAGACAGCACCGAAAGCAGCACCAGCACCTGCACCAGCAGTACCGGCTGCACCTGTTGAGGAAGACCTGACAGATGATCTGGAACTGGTAGCAGTTATTTCCGCAGCAATTGCAGCATCTGAGAACACATCCACAGACAGCTTTGTGGTTCGTTCCATCAAAAAAGTGAACAGAAGTAAATGGCAGAGAGCCTGAGCATAGGAGGAATATCACATGAAAACTTATACAATTACTGTTAATGGCAATGTATACAATGTAACTGTTGAAGAAGGACAGACAAGCGGCGCACCTGCAGCAGCTCCTGTTGCAGCACCAAAAGCAGCACCTGCAGCAGCTCCGAAAGCAGCAGCACCTGCAGCTTCCGCTGGTTCTGTAAAAGTAACAGCCGGAGCAGCCGGTAAAGTATTTAAAGTAGAAGCAAGCGTTGGACAGGCTGTAAAAGCCGGTGATCCAGTGATCATCCTGGAAGCAATGAAGATGGAAATCCCGGTTGTTGCTCCGCAGGACGGAACCGTTGCAAGCATTGACGTTGCTGTTGGTGATGCAGTTGAAGCTGGTGCTACTCTGGCATCCTTAAACTAAGACTGAATTTGCAGACAATGTAAATTCCCAAACAGCGACGACTTGCTGAATTCAACAACGGGAGGTTAAAAACATGAGTATAATGAAAACATTGTCAAACTTATGGGAACAGACTGCGTTCATGAACCTGGAGTGGGGCAACTATGTTATGATCCTGGTTGCGCTGGTATTCCTGTATCTGGCAATCAAACACGGATTTGAGCCACTGCTGCTGGTGCCGATCGCATTCGGTATGCTGCTGGTTAACATCTATCCGGATATTATGGCAGATCCTTACGTAGATGCTATGGGTATCGAACATGCCGGTGGTCTTCTGCATTACTTCTTCATCCTGGATGAGTGGAGTATCCTGCCGTCCCTGATCTTCATGGGCGTTGGTGCGATGACAGACTTTGGTCCGCTGATCGCCAACCCGAAGAGTTTTATTCTTGGTGCTGCAGCACAGCTGGGTATCTACAGCGCGTACTTCCTGGCTATTTTCCTGGGATTCAACGGAAAAGCAGCAGCAGCAATCTCTATCATTGGTGGAGCCGATGGTCCGACCTCTATCTTCCTGGCAGGTAAACTGGGCCAGACAGAACTGATGGGACCGATCGCCGTGGCAGCATATTCTTATATGTCCCTGGTTCCGATCATTCAGCCGCCAATCATGAAACTTCTGACAACTGAAAAAGAAAGAAAGATCAAGATGGAACAGCTTCGTCCGGTATCCAAACTGGAGAAGATCTTATTCCCGATCGTTATCACAATCGTAGTTTGTATGATCCTTCCTACAACTGCTCCTCTGGTAGGTATGCTGATGCTTGGTAACCTGTTCAAAGAGAGTGGTGTTGTAAAACAGCTGACAGAGACAGCTTCCAACGCGCTGATGTACATCGTAGTTATCCTGCTGGGTACTTCCGTAGGTGCATCTACAAGCGCAGAAGCATTCCTGAACGTAGATACTCTGAAGATCGTTCTTCTGGGTCTGGTTGCATTCTGTGTTGGTACAGCTGGTGGTGTTCTCTTTGGTAAGATCATGTGCAAATTGTCCGGTGGAAAGCTCAATCCTCTGATCGGATCTGCCGGTGTATCTGCCGTTCCTATGGCAGCCCGTGTATCACAGAAAGTCGGTGCGGAAGCAGATCCGACAAACTTCCTTCTGATGCATGCTATGGGACCTAACGTAGCAGGTGTTATCGGTACCGCAGTAGCGGCCGGAACTTTCATGGCTGTATTCGGAGTATAATACGGTAATACAAAAGCCACAGATCCCGATGCGGGCTGCCATGTCCGCAGTCGGGTATAATAGAAAGAAAGGATAAGACTATGACAGATATTGCTAAAAAACCAATTAAAATTACTGAAACAATTCTGCGTGATGCACATCAGTCTCTGATTGCAACAAGAATGACAACAGAGCAGATGCTGCCGATCGTAGATACTATGGATAAAGTAGGTTATCATTCTGTAGAGTGCTGGGGTGGTGCAACATTTGATGCTTCCCTGCGTTTCCTGAAGGAAGATCCATGGGAAAGACTTCGTAAATTCCGTGACGGATTCAAAAACACAAAACTGCAGATGCTGTTCCGTGGACAGAACATCCTGGGATATCGTCCATATGCAGATGATGTAGTAGAATATTTTGTACAGAAATCTATCGCAAACGGTATTGATATCATCCGTATCTTTGACTGTCTGAATGATATGAGAAACCTGCAGACAGCAGTAAAAGCAGCAAACAAAGAAAAAGGTCATGCACAGGTTGCACTGTCTTACACACTGGGTGATGCTTATACTCTGGAATACTGGACAAACATTGCAAAAGAGATCGAAGAGATGGGTGCGGATTCTATCTGTATCAAAGATATGGCTGGTCTGCTGCTTCCTTATAAAGCAACAGAACTGGTAAAAGCTTTGAAAGAGACTGTTAAGATCCCGATTCAGTTGCATACACATTATACTTCCGGTGTGGCTTCCATGACTTATATGAAAGCTGTTGAGGCTGGTGTTGATGTGATCGATACTGCAATCTCTCCATTTGCGCTGGGTACTTCTCAGCCGGCTACAGAGGTTATGGTAGAAACCTTCAAGGGTACTCCATATGATTCAGGTCTGGATCAGAAACTCCTGGCTGAAATCGCTGACTACTTCCGTCCGATTCGTGACGAGGCTCTGGACAGCGGTCTGCTGAATCCGAAGAACCTGGGTGTTAATATCAAAACTCTGCTGTATCAGGTACCGGGTGGTATGCTGTCTAACCTGACATCTCAGCTGAAAGAACAGAATGCAGAAGATAAGTTCTACGATGTTCTGGAAGAAGTTCCGAGAGTAAGAAAAGACCTGGGTGAGCCGCCTCTGGTTACTCCGTCTTCTCAGATCGTTGGTACACAGGCTGTATTTAACGTACTGATGGGTGAGAGATATAAAATGGTTACAAAAGAGACAAAAGCTGTTCTCTCCGGTGAATATGGTAAGACTGTTAAACCGTTTAACAAAGATGTTCAGAAGAAATGTATCGGTGATAAAGAGCCGATTACCTGCCGTCCTGCAGATCTGATCCCGGACGAACTGGATACTCTGCGTGGCGAGATGGCTCAGTGGTCTGAACAGGATGAAGACGTTCTGTCTTACGCTCTGTTCCCACAGGTTGCTACTGACTTCTTTAAATATAGAGAGGCTCAGCAGACTAAGGTTGATGCTACTGTAGCGGATAGTAAGAATGGGGCTTATCCGGTTTAAGATTGGGTAGGATTCCTTTTTAGAAAAATAGAAGAAAGTCTCACAAGATTTTTGAGTTTATCAGAGGTCTTGTGGGGCTTCTTTTTTGTATTGGCAAAGGGGACGCCAGGACACGGGACTCCAAGGTCGGCAAACGTGGGCAGGGCAACTTTAAGCTAGCCGCTAACTTCGGCTATCGTTCACGAGGGTCGGCTGACCCTCGCGAAAGCCTGCGTAAGCGTCGGATCTTAAAGCTTGCCCTAAACGCCCACAAAGTGTTTGCCGACCTTGGAGTCCCGTGTCCTAGCTCTGTTTTGGCAGACACTAGAAAAGAAGAGCCGGGACTCTTGAAAAAGTGGGAGAAAAGATGGTAAGATAGTGCTGTTATGATTTTAGGATTGATGAGGAGTTTTGGATGAATATTATTAATATTGAGCATATCAGTAAGATTTTTGGCGAGAAGGTTATTTTTGAGGATGCTTCGTTTGGGATTCAGCAGGGGGATAAGATTGGTATTGTGGGGATTAATGGTACCGGCAAGTCTACAGTGTTGCGGATGATCGCAGGGGAGGAGGAACCGGATCAGGGACAGATTATTCGGCAGAATGGATTGAAGATTGCTTATCTGCCACAGAGTCCGCATTTTCCGAAGGGGGCTACGGTGGCTTCGTATGTGCTAAGCGGGAATGGAGATAAGGACTGGCTGGTGCAGAGTAATATGACGAAGCTTGGAATCGAAGTGTCGGAGCAGGAGGTGGAGAATCTCTCGGGAGGACAGCGGAGAAAGCTTGCACTGGCGAAGGTGCTGGCGGGGGATTTTGATGTGTTACTGTTAGACGAGCCTACGAACCACCTGGATGAAGGGATGATCAACTGGCTGGAAGAATATCTGAAAGGATATAAAGGAGTGCTGGTGATGGTTACGCATGACCGGTATTTTCTGGATAAAGTGTCTAATCGGATTCTGGAGATCAGCCGAGGAAATATGTATGGGTATGATTCCAATTACTCTCGGTTCCTGGAGTTAAAGGCGGAGAGAGAAGAGATGGAACTTGCCAGTGAGCGGAAGCGTCAGAGCATCCTTCGGATGGAACTGGAATGGGCGAAACGCGGATGCCGTGCCAGAAGCACGAAACAGAGAGCAAGACTGGATCGACTGGAAGCCTTAAAACAGGGAAAAGCACCAATCAGTGATGCGGTTGTGGAGATGGATTCTGTAGAAACCCGGATGGGTAAGAAGACAATTGAGCTGTATAATGTGACCAAACGATATGGTGATCAGTTGCTTCTGAAGGATTTTACCTATACTGTTCTTCGAAATCAGCGTCTTGGAATCGTCGGTCCGAATGGTTGTGGAAAATCTACCCTGTTAAAGATTATGGCAGGACTTGAACAGCCGGATGAAGGTCATGTGGAAGTAGGAGAGACGATCAAGATCGGATACCTGGCACAGGAAGAGCTGCCAATCAAAGACAGTAATCAACGAGTGATCGATTATGTGAAAGAGATAGGAGAGTATGTGCAGACAAGAGACGGCAGAATCAGTGCGTCGCAGATGCTGGAGCGGTTCCTGTTCACGCCGGATATGCAGTACACTCCGATTTCCAAACTCTCCGGTGGAGAAAAGCGGCGGCTGTATCTGCTGTCCGTGCTGGTCAGCGGGGCAAATGTACTGATTCTTGATGAGCCGTCGAATGATGTGGATATCCCGACAGTTACGATTCTGGAAGATTATCTGAATGCATTTTCCGGTATTGTAATCACGGTTTCTCATGACAGGTATTTTCTGGATAATGTAGTGGATCGCATTTTTGAATTTGACGGAAACGGAACACTGCGTCAGTACGAGGGCGGTTATACGGACTATCGGGAAGCGAAAGAGCGAAGATTCGGAGAGACGGGAGCGATATCCAGTGTGCCGGGTGGAGAAAAAGAGAAGAAAGAAAGATCTACCGGAAAGGACTGGAAGCAGAACCGACCGACCAAATTGAAGTTTACTTATAAAGAACAGAGAGAGTATGAGACCATAGACGATGATATAGCAGTGTTAGAGGAGAAAATCGAAAAGCTGAACGACGATATGGTAAAAAATGCGACGAATTCCGGAAAGCTGGCAGAAATTATGCGGGAAAAAGAAGCTGCGGAAGCACAGCTGGAAGAAAAAATGGATCGCTGGGTGTATCTCAACGATCTGGCGGAACAGATTGAAGCGCAGAAAAGTGGAAACTAATTTTCTGTAAAGTAACAAAGAATGTGCCTTGACACGCTCTAGCGTAAATTAAAATAAGATCGCGCATCAGAAAAGATGAGCGATCTTATTTGTAAATAATACAAAAGGTTTTCTTGATAAAAACCACACCAGGAAGAAGCAGAATGTCAGCAGATACAGACATTCCAGATTGCTCTCAACCGAAGTCAGAATAGAAGAACCGTATTTGAGGCAGCTATAGACGAAACCGTGAAAGATATAGATTGCCATGGTACGCTCTCCCAGATAAGAGTAGGATTTCTTTTCGGTCGGAAGTACCAGCATGAACAGGTAGATCAGAAGAAAAGAGATCAGATAACAGCCGATGCGGACAAGTACGCCTTCGACGGAACTCATATCCATATCTGCGTAAGAGTATCGTCCATAGAAAATCTTCTGATTCAGACGGTGATGGTACTTGTCAGTAAATAAAAAGACGGCAAAACTTCCCAGGATGGTCAGAGCACACAGATATCCCTTCCGGTTCCGAAAACGTGCGAGGGAAGAAGAATCAAATTTTTTCCCAGCAAGAAAGAACGGGAAGAAAAACAGAATACGCGGAATGGAAAGAAAATTCCCAAAATCAGTGAATCCAATAAGAATTCCGGCAATGACTGACAAAACCATGCAGCCTGGAATTTTCTCAATCAGAGGAGACAACAGTCTCCAGGCGAACAGTGCCATCAGATACCAGAGGGAAAATTTCGGTCTTGTAAAATAAAAGCCGGTCTCTTTGTCCAGTATAAAGGTGTATAAAAGATAATAAAGAATCTCGTATACAAAATAGGGAATGACCAGTCCACAAAGCATTTTTTTTAAGGATGGGATCCGTTTGGAAAAATATCCGGAAATAAAGATAAAAGCGGGCATGTGGAACGCCACGATTCCCCATTTTAATTCGTAGAGGAACGGATTCTGATCATTGCTCGGTTCAATAAAGTGACCGATGACTACCAGAAGAATCAATAATACTTTATAATTGTCAAACAGATATTCACGCTGATGACCTGATACGGCAGTTGCCTTTACAGTAGTGTCCATGAGGAATCCTTTCTATATAAAAGTGAAATGATTACAAATCAGTAACCATACGTATTCTAAGAGTCATGGAGAAAAAATGCAAGAAACAATATGGAGAAAATCGATGGAGAAAAGTAAAATCTGTTGTAAAAAATGACAGTATTTTTTAATGAAATTGACAGAAAGAAAAAGATATCACAAAATAGAAAAAGACAGTAGCAGAAAGGAGCAGAAAAATGGAACAACAGAAGAAGAAAAAGCGGGCTGTTGCCTTTGGACTGGTAGCAGTTGTATTGATTTTCTGGAATCTGATGCAAAATACAGCGGATCAGCAAAAATTAAAAGTGGCATGTATAGGGGATGAATTAACTTTTGGAACTGCTGTGGAAGAGCGGGAAGATAACTGTTACCCGGTACAGTTACAGAAATACATGGAACAGGCAGAAAAAAAATATCGGATCGGTAATTTCGGTGTGGAAGGCGCTGCGGTTCAGAAAAAGAGTAAAAAGCCGTATACAAAGGAAGAACGCTATGAGAGCAGTACGGAATATAAAGCCGGTCTTGTTGTTATGATGCTTGGAACAAACGATACTACAGAGGAAAACTGGACGGATATCGATACGTTTCAGAAAGATTATCAATCCCTGATCAAAGGCTATCAGGATTTAAAGAGCAGTCCGGAAATCTTGCTGGTCACGCCGCCGATGATACAGTCTGATGGAAGCACAGAGATGGAAGAGAGGGCAAAAAGAGTAGAAGAAATTAAAAATGCGATCGAAACCATTGGTGAAAAGAATAAGCTGACGGTTCAGGATCTTTACAGCTACAGTCAGAAACATCCGGAATGGTATCAGGAAGACGGTGTTCGTCTGAACAAAGACGGAGCACTGGCAGTAGCGGATATGGTAGGCGACTGCATCATAAATAAGACGAAGTAGAACAGGACGGAAACACGAAAATTTGCACACATTCATATGATAAAGAGAAACAAAACTCAGAAGTAAGGAGAAGAGAATGGATTCTTATCGTATGAATTGCCGGAATGTTTCCGGTAATTGCAGAAACCGGACCTGTGGCAATATGACAGGAAACAGAGAATCGATGATTCCGATGGATTCTACCAGTAAAACCTGCACAAATATATGTGATTGTATGCAGGAAACATCCGTACAGGAACATTTGCAGAAGCTTCCGCTGGCAATGGCATATGTGCCAATGCAGAAATTCGGAAAGGTATATGAACCTGCCCGTGGATTTCAGCTCGGAACAATTTTCCCGGAACTTTGTAAACCATTTTGTGGAAAAGGAGGCGGATGCAGGCGATGATGGGACGAAATAACTGTACCTGCCAGGGAGAACGAAGTAAAGCACAGCTGATGGAAACCATCGGGCAGTCGGCATTTGCAGCTTATGATACTCTGCTTTATATGGACACTCACCCACAGGATCAGGAGGCCATGGCATACTACCATAAACAGGCAGGGATACGCCGGGAAGCGATGGAAGAATATGCCAGACGTTTCGGACCGTTGACAATGGATCTGATCGATGAGACCGACTGTCATTCATGGGAATGGATGATGCAGCCATGGCCATGGGAAAGATCCGGGAAAGGCAGGTGTTAGTGTATGTGGATATATGAAAAACGATTGCAATATCCGGTAAATATCACAAAAACGGATGCAGGGATCGCGAAGATTATTGCATCACAATACGGTGGCCCGGATTGCAATACCCTACAAATCGCCGGAAACCCTTATAAAATAGGGCTTCCCGGCGTTTTTTTCATGAAATGAAAAAGTTAAAATACAGCCGGTTTTTCTCCTTATCATAGGTGATACCGTCCACGATCGAGCGCAGCAGAAGACCTTTCCGTTCATAGGATTCGGCCGGATCCTTCAGGATCTCACTGACAGACCGTATCTCCTTCAGAAGCGTTTCCCTGGCACGGCTGTCAGAATCATCTGGCTGCGTGGCAGCAGTGGCGACATCGATCTTTTCCAGCAGTTCTTCCCGGCTCTCCTTCAGGCGGCGCCGGTTCTCTTTGTATTCCTCCAGCGTATCAATCCCGTTTTCATATGCCAGCTTTACCCTGGCTTCTTTCACGGCAATCTGATCCAGTTCCTGTCGGAGTAGATCCAACTCATCGCTTTCCTTCTGATCCGGAAGATTCCGGACGGTATACGAGAAATTAGCTCCGGCGAGGATCCGGTCAAAGTAATCGCAGACTGCAGCTTCTGCCTTTGTCATGGAGAGTGTCTGGGAGCCTTTGTGGAATCCTTTGGAGTATTTCCAGCACTGGAAGTATTTGTAACTACCGGAACCAGCCAGAGAGAGCGTAGCGCCGCACACAGAGCAGCGGAGCAGCCCGGACAGAAAGTGTTTGCAGGTGGAGATGTTCCTTGCCTTGGCGGGGCGTCTGCGCGCTCTCATGAGGGCAATCCGTTTTTCAAATCGTTCTTTCGACAGCCTGGTTTCGTGACTGCCTTCAAAAGAGATCCCATTCCAGACTACTGTGCCAGTGTAGAACGGATTCTTCAGAATGAGATCTACGTTCCGCTGTTCGAACAGATTCCCCCGCTTGCTCCGAAAGCCCAGGTCATTGCACTTTCTGGCAATGGCGGTTTCATCCTGATCATAGAGATCGTACTGATCCATGATGTACTGGACGATCCGGTATTCGTTTTCGTTGATCACAAACGGACGTCCGCCACCCACCGCATCATATCCCAGACAGGGAGTGGACTGGTAGCCATGCTTCAACGCTTTTTCTTTCATGCCACGGATTACTTCTCCGGATAAACGGATCGAGTAATATTCGTCCATCCACTCGATGATCCGCTCGATCAGCGTGCCGAAAGGACCATCGATCAGCGGCTCGGAGATACTGATCACATCTACACCGCTTTTCTTCAGCAGAGACTTATAGACGATCGACTCTTCCTGATTCCTGGCAAACCGGGAATACTTCCATACCAGGATCACATCGATCGGGTGAGAGTCCTGCTTGGCGATCCCGATCATCTCCTGGAACTTTGGCCGCTTATCCGCATGCCGGCCGGAGACGGATTCCACAAAGATAAAGTCTTTGCTGATAATGATTCCGTTTTTCTTGGCATAATCCAGCAAGAGCCGCTGTTGTGCATCCGGGGACAACTCCGTCTGATCGGCGGTGCTGACACGGATATAGAGGGCACCATTTCTTAACTTTGCCATATAAATATCACCTTCCTATTTTATGTAAAAATGAGTACAAAAATAACAGCCAGCAAGAGAACGGGTGTTCCGCTTGCAGACTGCCTCCGAAGATGATACAATATTTTTGCAGATTTTGTGATACATCTTCGGATGTGTTACTTGCCGGTTCCTGATTGCAGTCAGGAGCCGGTTTTTATTTGTATAAAGAAAAAATCCCTCCTTCCGAAAACGGTAAGAGGGATTTTTGCTAGTCATCTAAACAACGACCATTTCTTTTTACTATCTTACCATTAGAAAAATGTATTGTCAATTGCAAGATGGGCGGCGTATCCATCATCTCAGGTACTCTTGTGAGTGTGTCGGGAGCCTTTCCGACCTTTGCAATATATTTTAGTACAGTTTATTTTGACTGAAATTAGTCATCTTCGTATTCATTGTCATCTGAATCATACGGAACATAATTGCTTGAATAGTTTTCGTCAGCGGATAAGGATTGACGATATTCTTCTGCAACCATAGTCCGATTAAATTCCGCAGTTGGATCTATATCGGTTACGATTCGCTCCAGTTCATCGATGGAAACATTGAAAAATTCTTTTCGCATATTAACTTTATTGACGCGCTTCTGATCAAGAATAGTATGTAGACGATTTTCAAGTCCTACTGCATCATCGGAAAAGATAAAACTGTGTACATCGAACTTAAATGGAACGGAAGCATTTCCAAGTTCATCGATTCTATCTTGAGGGTTCAATCTTCTTGTCATACCTACTTTAAATACATTTTCTCCGAAAGAACCAAGGTTACTAATTACATATACATTTCCCGCCTTACCATTTGCAAGATTTGAAATTTCTTCTTTTTTAACAATAACTTGAGAAAGTTGAGCTTGCAACTGAAGAATACGAGAATTAAGCTGATCAATTTCAGAGGATGCAGCGGATTGTAACTGATCCTTTAATTTTTCGATTTCCGTAGCATACTTCGATTCTTCCTTTTCGACTTTCTTTCGTTCAGCTTCCAGCGCTTTTCGCTCCTGAGCCTCCTGGCGCATTTGCTCCTTGAGTGCGAGTTGTTCCTGCTTAGCTTGTTCTTTCTTTACATAATAGTTATATTCTATTTTTACTGCATTGATAAACAGATATTCGATTTCGCCAATGAATTTGGTGAGAGTTCCGGCTATACTTTGATTTCCTTCGCCAGCGATTTTTAAATATTTTGCAGATACATTTTTGACATCTTCTATGGATTTCTCCAGCTTTTCATATTTGAGGTTAAATAAAATATTTTGCAGTTCTGCTCTCAAGGCAATAACCATTAAACTGTAAATGGATTTATTGGCCTTGGTAGTATATCTGGAAGCGTACTGATCTAAAAGTTTATCTATTTGCTTTTCGTTTTCACGGTACGCCTTTCTCAGATCTTTCACATCCATACAATGGAGCTTCAAAATGACAGATGGAGAAATGAGATCATAATCAGTAAAATCTCTTGCCGATAGTTTACAGTTCATATAAGAAGTATCTGACTCGAAGAAGTTTTGTATAGCGTGATCTACGCTTAGATACAATTCTTTGGAACGCGATAATTTACGCGTTTGAGTTTGCACCTGTTTATCTAATTTTCCGCATTTTTCAGAAAGAGAGGTGATTTCCTCACGCAAACGTGCAATGGTATCGTTATTCTCTGAGATTTCTTTGTTTCCGTTTTCTAACTGGATTCTGATTTTTGTTTCCGAAGCTTTAATATCTGCTTCAAGCTGAGCGTTTTTAGATTCTACATAAGAATCGAAAGTAGCTCTTTCAGAGCGGATTTTTTCAGCCGCCTGAACATATTCTGTGATTCCAATGGAATCCATTGTTGCCTGCATCTCGGTAACTTGCTGTTGCAACTGTTCGTTTTCAGTTTTGATTTTCGAAATTCTGAAAATGTCTAATAGGCTCATAAATCTATCCCCCATCATTAGTTATATTATTTTGAAATCCATAATTCTTTCATCATATCCAGCAATCCGCGCAATCTGAGATTTACCTACTCCTGGATATTCATATATAAGATCATCTGAAATTAATAATTCTGCTGCAAACGTATTTGCTTCGATTTCTATTTTGGAAGTCAGCAGAAGAGTCTTGTTCCGGATGAAATAGCAGTTCTCTTTTCTGTGCATGATCGAGTGTGCCAACTCATGAGCCATAACAAGTGTTCGCTCGTGCTCTTCTAGATCTTCATTTAAAAATATACATTTATGATTCTTCAGAAACATGTAGCATCCGGCTCGATTGCCGAGAGGGCCGGTTTGCACTTCTACATTTAGATGCTCTGCCAGTTCGAACGGATCTCTGGTGTTGAATTTTTTAACATAGCAAGCGACCAAACGCTTGATATCATGCGCTTTCAAATTTACCACCTACTTTTTGTTCTTGTTCGGGTTGTATTTTTCTTTGTTAATAGGTTTCAATCGGCGCATCATAAGCTCAATCTGTCCGAGGAGCAGTTCTGCATCTTCTTCTGGAATGGGTTCCCCATCATAAGAGAGAGGACCATCTGAACCACTTAATAATTTACTCCGGATGTTTTCCATATCTCTTGCAATGTCGCGGTTATCTTTATCGGTTAGCCCGTCGTTATCAACCCCGTTCATAAGAAATTCAGTAGAAACCTGCAAATAATTAGCTATTAATATGAGCCGATCGGAAGGAAATACGCCTTTTTTCAATTGACTTATATAACCATTTGAAAAACCAAGTTCTCTTTCCAACTTTGAAATTGGTATTTTTCTTTCTTTACATATCTTTTTCACCCTATCCACACTGTTCATAGAGTACCTCCTAAAATTAGAGAAAAATCTAAAAATGCTGTTGACAAATTAGAGGATACCCTATATAATCTAAGTAGGATTTAGAGAAAAGCCTAAACAGTAAAAGGGAAATCCTCAATATGTATCTGACAATTCATATTTTAGATTATTCTCTAACAAAAGTCAATGCTTTTCTCTAAATCTATAAAGAAAGGAGGAAAAAATGCTTTTTGAAAAAATCAGTACATTATGTGAAAAAAGAAACATAACTATTGCAAAATTGGAAAGAGAATGTGCAATGGGGAATGGAACTGTTCGAGGATGGAAGAATTCCAGTCCATCAATTGAAAATCTGAAAAAGGTAGCAGATTACTTCGGAATTACAGTTGATGAACTAATCAGTGAAGAAACGGGTGATGACACACCTAGAGTACATTTAACAGTGCAGAAAATTACAGATGGGTACGCAGAATGCGATGTACGCCTTACGGCAGCAGGACACAAAAAGTAAAAACGGACTGCGTTAAATATGATTGATGATTATTTAAAAATTAAAGTGTTTTTTCAAGGTGGAATGCTAATGGAGTTTCTCCAAAGCAACCGGTATAAGACAGCGCCACTATCTTATAACCAAGTTTCATCCACTTATCAGTCAATGATTTAGAATATGTAATCCGTTTTATGATATCACCTCCCTTCATTGAGGTGATTCGCAGTCCGCAATCAGTATTATAGCAGAAGAAGCAAAAAAGTAGCAGATTATTTCAAAGTTCCAATGGAACAGTTACTGGAAAATACGGAGGATGAGGAGAAAGGAGCGTGAAGAATGTCGGGAGATAAATTAAATATTATATGCTTCGGAATCGTAACAGCCATAGCAGTAGTGTGTGGATCTATTGAATACAAAATGAAGCTCCCTAACCGGAAGCTTCTGGTAGGCTGGACTATTTCGATGGAAGTATTAGCGGTTCTTCTTTTAATAAGCAGGCTAAAGACTTAGAAATATCTCTAAATAGATTCAGGGCATCGTCCAGCTGATCGGATTCGAGCATTTCATTTAAAACATCTAAGAATGGCCATAACGATTGTGGAACATAAGCGTATATACGGAAAAAACATTCTGCACATTCCCTTTCGTTTGCGGCACTTGGACGAGAAATGTATTTACTGATGTTGGAAATGAATTGTTCGATCACTAAGATGCGAGCTGCATTGTAATCGTCTTCACGTTTCTCTTTAACACTGAGTTTATGAAGCTTAAGCTGGTGACGGTTAGTAAGTAATGTGGTGATCGCTGGGGTAACGATAGATATGGCCAGGGCAATCCATGCTGCGATAGCACTCCAATCCATATGTTGCATAGAAATTTCTCCTTTCTTTTTATACTCGGCTCTGACAGGAACCTGTATTTAAAGTATAGGAGAAAAATGAATAAAAAACAAGAAAATTAGAAGGGAGCACAATGACAGAATTATTAAAAATCAATTATGAGGCAGAACAGCCGACAGTATCGGCAAGAGATTTACATGAAAAACTGAATATCAAAACAGCATTCAAAGATTGGTTTCCTAGGATGTGTGAGTATGGCTTCGATGAAGGAAAAGACTTTTGCTCAAAAATGAGCGAAACCTCATCAAAGGGAGGGAGACCATCAAAGGATGCAGATATTTCCATTGATATGGCAAAACAAATCTGCATGATACAGCGCTCGCCAGAAGGAAAGCAGATCCGCCAGTATTTTATTGAGTTAGAGAAAGCTTGGAATACGCCGGAGCAGATCATGGCTAGGGCTCTTAAGATGGCAAATAACTCTATTGAATCTTTAAAGCAAAGCAATGCTGTTTTGCTGGAAGACAACCAGCGAATGAAGCCGAAAGAGATCTTCGCCGATGCCGTGGCAACCAGTCATACTTCCATATTGATTGGAGATCTTGCAAAGCTGTTAAAGCAGAATGGTATCGAGACCGGGCAGAAGAGGCTTTTTGAATGGCTCAGAGAGAACGGTTATCTGATTAAGAGAAAAGGCGCAGATTGGAACATGCCAACACAAAAAGCAATGGAGATGAAATTGTTTGAAGTGAAAGAGTCCACTGTAAATAATCCTGATGGTTCAGTGAGAATCAATAAAACAACAAAAGTTACCGGCAAAGGACAGCAATATTTTATTAATAAATTTATAGGAGGACGACAATGAAGTTACAACTCATACGCCCTGGCAGTCCGGCAATATATGCATGTAAAAAGAACAATATTCCTTCACTAGTGTTTTACTACATCGCAGAACAGGATGCCATTGTTCTTAATGAAGCTCATAAAAGCTTCAAACATTTCAGAGAATTACTGATTAACTACTTGGAATTTGATGATTTACAAAAGAAAGAATTTCTCGTAATGCCAAGAAGAAAGGGAATAACTTTTTTCGATTCAGTTAATAAGGTTTTAAGAATCAGTAGAAAAATCAACACAAAAAGAGGTGAGAAGTATGTCAGAAACATTAAAACAGCTGTCAGATACTCAGATGATCGCTGAGCATGTGGCAACTTAAAACCTTAATACATATCATATCACAGATCCACACAGGAGGTGGTACTGATGAATGAACTGACCTGTGAAGCAAGGTTCATTATTGATGGCCAGACGTATTCCATGGAGCAGATCGGAGAGCAGAGGGCTATGGAACTAATCAGACAAAAGGTTGATCAGGCGATGGAGGGAATCGGGTTTGAAAAGACATACAAGGAGAAGACCGCCTGAGGGCGGGGAAAGGAGGACAAGCTTATGGAAGCAGGATAAAAAATAAGTGCCGTTAGGGCTGCCACCCGTTCCGGCACTCAAACAAATAACCACTATTATTGTACGACAAGTATAGGAGAAAAGCAATGAGTACAGGAGAATTAATAGGAACAATCGCATCCGTATTCGGATTATTTACCTGCAAAGCGGCCTTACCGGCACTGATCTGGCTGATATTGGTATTTGCTTTCTTCATTCGGTTCGAGAAAGCGCTGGACCGGATGGAATGCGGAAAAGATGAATACAATTGTCTGGAGGATGAAGATGAGTAAAGAAAGAATGGTCCAGGTGACCAAGGATGAATATGAGAACATGATCCGTGATCAGCACACAGTTGAGCTGCTGACGGGATATGTTCAGAAACAGGGATGGATGGCAGACTCTATGCTATGTCTGCTTCTGGGAATTCAGGAGCCGAAGCATGAACTACCGCCAGGATGGGATCCAGAACCGGAGTCGGAGACGGTAACTGCAGATATTCCGCTTCCTGTTCCAGCAATGGAAGAAGCGGAGGAGGAAAAGCAATCCCCCCCCCCTCCGCGGAGTCCGAGAAGAAATCGGGCAGAAAGAAAATAGACCGTGGAAAAGTACTGGCGCTGCATCGGGCCGGCTGGTCGAATAAGAAGATCGCGGATGAGATGGCGTGTAGCGAGGCTTCGGTCTCAATGATTTTAAAGGAGGAAAAGTAAATGTCAACGTTATATGAATTAACCGGTCAGTATATGGATCTGATGGAGATGGCAGAAGAAGCGGATCCGGATGTGTTGAGAGATACACTGGAAGGCATCGAGGGAGAAATCGAAGACAAGGCAGACAATTATGCCAAAGTCATCCGCACACTGGAAGGACAGGTCGATACCATCGATGCTGAGATTTCCAGACTGCAATCTAAAAAGAAAACTGTGAAAAACAGTATTGATTCCATCAAAAGTAATTTGGAGCGCGGCATGATCCAGACAGGAAAGAAAAAAATTAAAACAGATCTGTTCAGCTTTGGAATCCAGAAGAATCCACCGACTGTCAGAGTAAAAGACGAATCAAAGATTCCAGGATATTTCTGGAAGCAGAAAGCACCGGAGTTGGATCGAGCGGCATTGAAAAATTATCTGAAGGAAAACGGCGCTACGGAATATGCGGAGCTGGTGCAGGGTGAGTCGCTGAGGATTAGATAGGAGGATATTATGGCAATTCCAGTATTAATCATTGGCAGATCCGGAACAGGCAAGAGCACAAGCCTTCGGAACTGCGTAGACAACCCGGATTGGAATCTGATCAGGGTATTGAATAAACCACTTCCATTCAAAGGGAAAATTAATGGATGGAACACAGATAATTACCAGCAGGTGATGAAGTGCCTGATTGCATCAAAAGCAAATAACATCGTCATCGATGATGCTGGATATCTGATCACGAATATGTTTATGAATGGACACAGTTCAGCTGGCGGTGGAAACGGAGTATTCACCCTGTACAATCAGATTGGAGATCATTTCTGGAATTTGATTCAGTTTATTTCTGAAAGAGTACCAGGAAACAAAATCGTGTATGTAATGATGCATGAGGAATCCAATGATCTGGGGGAAATTAAGCCGAAAACCATCGGCAAGTTGTTGGATGAAAAGGTTTGCATCGAAGGAATGTTTACTGTTGTTCTTCGTTGCGTAGCGGAGGGTAATAATCATCTTTTCGTAACACAGGCTGCAGATGGAGCGGTCAGCAAGTCCCCGATTGGCATGTTTGCTGATTTGACAATTGATAATGACATTTTACTGGTTGAAAAAGCAATCAGAGAATATTACGAACTTGGAGGTAAAAAAGAAGATGAATAAACCAAATAATTACGACAATACACAGGCCGCAGGGGAATTTACCCCTGTGGAGCTGGGTGGACATAAGCTGATCATCAAGCAGGTGACTGAGACAACTTCCAAAACCGGGAAACCAATGATCGTAGTACTGTTCGATTTTACACCGGATGATAAGCAGCCGGGATATTTTATGGAACAGTTCAAGAATGACATCCGGCCGGATAAGAAATGGCCGAACCAGGCAACAAACTACATCCTGACAGAGGACAGTGATGGAAACTGCAATAGATCTTTCAAGACGTTTATGACCTGCGTGGAACATTCCAACAAAGGATTTGAAACCAAGTGGGGAGATAATTTTGGTCAGCAGTTCAAAAATAAGCTGATCGGCGGTGTGTTTGGTCCGCAGATGGATTTCTACAATAATAAGGAAATACAGAAACGAGTGCTGCGTTGGTTTATTTCCGTTGACCGGATCGCAGATGCAACAGTTCCGGAAATGTCAGAAACGCAGGCATACAAAAACCATAAAAATGGTTATCCAGCGGGAGCAACTCCATCCGGAGATGGCTTTATGAATATTCCAGACGGTGTGGATGAAGAGTTGCCATTCGATTAAGGCGGTGATCTGAATGCAGATCCAGGTGGATACCCGCGAACACAAAAAAGAGTGGGAACGGGTACAGAAACAGTTTGACCAGATGGAAGGCATACAGTATTTCCGGTCAAAATTGTATGTTGGAGATTACCAGTCGTTGGATAATCCACGGCTGGTGATAGACCGGAAAAAAGATTTGCAAGAACTGTGTGGTAATGTCGCACAGCAGCATGAAAGGTTCAAAGCAGAGCTGATCCGCGCGATGCAGGCAGGAATCCAGGTGGTGATATTGGTTGAACATGGAGCTGGCATCAATTGTCTGGAAGATGTCTATTTCTGGGAAAACCCGAGAAAACATCGAATTATCTGGCGGACCATCAACGGCAGGAGGCAAAAAACAGTCGTTTCCGAGAAAGCCGTAGATGGAAAGCAGCTCTACAAGAGTCTTTGTACAATCCGAGACAGATACAATGTCCGGTTTGAATTTTGTAGCAAGAAAGAGACAGGGAAAGAGATCGTCAGGATCCTAAAAGGAGAATAGATATGGCCAGACCTTTGAAAGAAGGGGTCGACTATTTTAGCTTGGATTGCTACATGGATGACAAAATTAGAATGATACAAGCTGAATTTGGTTTAAAAGGATTTGCAATAGTCGTCAAGCTCTGGCAAACCATTTACCGGGAGCACGGTTACTATTGTGAATGGAATGAAGAAAAAAAGCTTCTTTTCGCGTCTGAAGAAGGTGCGGATTGTGGCCCAGGTTTAATTAATGAAATAGTGCAGGCTTGTATCAGGAGAGATATTTTTTCAAAAAAGCTCTTTGATAAATACCAGATCCTTACGTCCAGAGGAATACAAAAACGGTACTTGTCGATCACCGCAAAACGGAAGAAAGCTGAAATGAAAAAAGAGTACTCTCTAGTTGAAGTCGCCCATAATTCAATTAATGACGACAATAACAGGGTTAATGTCGGAAAAAACCAAGTTAATTCAGTCGATAATACACAAAGTAAAGTAAAGGAAAGTAAAGTAAATAATAACGCTCCCGCGTCTGCTTCGTCTGATCTTCCGGAAGAAGACGATGAAGGCATGGATCCGGATGAAGCATACCGTATTTGGAAAGCGCAGCAGGAGAAAAAGAATGAATCATGATCAGAAAATCGCTAAACTCGAAAAACAGATTGCATTATTGGAAGCTGTGCAGAGCAGATGCAAGGATGACAGGATCTGGCATATCTACATGAAAGTGAGCGATGATCTGAACCGGGAGCTGGATGAGATGACAAGAGGTAAGTGATATGGGTGTATATGAATTTAAAACAGATGATGCCTTCGACTTTGCGAGATGGCATGGAGACAAAATAAAAGTAAAAGGTGATGAGATGCATCTGTATAAGTGCCCGTATTGCCATGGAGGACATAAAGATGTGTATACGTTCTCCATTAATTTAAAAACTGGACAGTTTAAGTGTCTGAGAGCTTCCTGTGGAGTGACAGGAAATATGATCACGCTTTCCAGGGATTTTGATTTCAGTCTCGGAAATGAAGTAGATGAGTATTACCGACCTCAAAAGCAGTATCGGAGCTTTAAGACACCGGCAGCACCGATTAAACCAAAAGCGCCAGCTATTGCTTATCTGGAAGCCAGAGGAATCAGTGAAGAAGTGGCAGAAAAGTATGAGATCACGACGCTGAAGCAGCAGGAAAATATTTTGGTATTTCCTTTTTATGATGAAAAAGGGAAGCTGCGTTTTATCAAGTATCGGAAAACGAATTTTGATAAGACGAAAGACCGGAATAAGGAATGGTGTGAAAAAGGTTGCAGACCGATCCTGTTTGGAATGAAGCAGTGCAATGATAAGTTTGACCGCCTGGTGATCACGGAAGGGCAACTTGACAGCCTGAGCGTAGCTACAGCGGGGATAGAAAATGCAGTTTCTGTTCCTACCGGAGCAAAAGGGTTTACCTGGGTGCCGTACTGTTATGACTGGATAGCAAAGTTCGAAGAGATTGTTGTTTTTGGAGACTTCGAAAAGAATCAGATCACATTACTGGACGAAGTTGCCAGGCGTTTCCCATGCAGGATCAAGCATGTCAGGGAAAGTGATTACAGGGATTGCAAAGATGCCAATGAGATTTTACAGAAATATGGACCGGAAGCAGTCCGCAAAGCTGTAGAAAATGCGGTATCCATTCCGGTGCAAAGAGTGCTCCCTTTGGCAGAAGTGGAAAACGTCAATATCTACAAGCTACCGAAGGTAAAAACTGGATTATCCGATCTGGATCGGATGCTATATGGTGGTCTTCCGTTTGGGATGGTCTGTGTGATTGCTGGAAAACGTGGAGAAGGAAAATCTACTTTCGCCAGCCAGATCATGGCAAGGGTGATCGAACAGGGATATCCGACGTTTACATATTCCGGAGAACTGCCAAATTATCTGTATAAAAGCTGGTTTGATTTCCAGATCGCCGGCCGGCACCATATCGTGGAGAACCGGACAGATTATGGAGAAATGAACCGGTTTATCACAAATAAAAACCAGGAGCTGATCAATTCCTGGTACCGGGAGAAAGCATATATCTATGATAACCGGATTGTGGAAAATGATGAGAAGGAAGATCTTCTGAAAAGCATTGAAAAATCCATCCAGCAATATGGCGTGAGAGCTATATTGATTGATAACCTGATGACAGCTATGTACATAGATGAGCAGCGGGGTAGCGACCGGTATGAACAGCAGGGGCAGTTCGTGAGAAATCTGGCGAAGCTGGCAATCCAATATGACTGTCTGATCCTTCTGATCGCTCACCAGAGAAAGAACAGTTATACCACGGATGCCAATGACGAAGTCAGCGGATCCGGAGACATCACCAATCTGGCCGGAATCACATTAAGTTACAACCGGGGAGATAAAGAAGAACTGGAGAAAGGAATCGTCAGAGAAGATCAGAGAAAACTCATCGTGGCCAAGAACCGATTATTCGGGAAAATCAATCTAAAAGGTATTATTCTCAACTATGATGAGAAGTCCAAGAGGATTTATGGAGAGAATGATGACCTGGATTATTGTTATGGTTGGGACAAGTCGGATGGATTTCATGCTGTGGATCCAGAAGATATGGAGATACCGTTTTAAGGGGTAAACGTTGATGGAGATAGAAAAGCTTAAGAAGTATTGCGAAATGTTTAATGCAGCATGGAAATTATTTAAGACCTATCACGCTGCAGAAAGTGATGAAGATAGATTGCGATTAATGACAGCCGGGGAACTGATCTACCAGAAATATCCGTGCGACCTGATGCGGGAGCTGATCTGGTGTGTGTTCCATGAGATTGACCGGCTGCATGGAGAAGAGGAATAAAACATGAAAAGACAGAAAGAGAAGAAGCCGGAAACACATATTTGTTATCTCTGTGGAAAGTTGATAGAGCCTGAGGAGAAATATGTGTATAACAGAACCAGAAGAGGAACGGAAATGTATATCCACAGAGCTTGTGTTCATACAGGAAGGATAGATAGACAGGAGAAAGAGAAATGATAGAGATTATCGGAGAACCAAGAGATGCAACAAAAGAAGAAATCCGAAACTATAAACAGAAATGCCAGGAACTGGATCAGCAGACAGAGGAACAGAAACAGGCATGGAAAGAAAAACATCCGGATCCACAGTCGCCAGAATGGCATCAGCGTATGATGGACAACTTCCTGCGCCGACCAAAATGCAGACCGGATTGCTTTGGAGCGGCAGCAGGGGATTGCAAAAGATGTGGGTGAGGATATGGATTTAGGAAGAGCAAGAAGAATCATAAGAAACATCTATGACGAAGAGACAGAAGTAGCGGATAAGATAACGGCCATTCAGGAAGAACTGGATGCGGAAAGACACACAGCAGTGTCGAAAGAGCATCTGATAGAAGTACTGAGATGGTTGATGGAAGAATATCTATGAGAATCAAAAAGAACGATTCGGTAGCCTGGTATGATATGCCAGTAAGATACCTCAGGAAGAATAGATAAGATAGAAAGGAAAACGGGTTAAATGAAGAACAACACTTGGAAAACGCCAGTAATTATCTTAGTAGGAATTATTACAGTAATTGGGTTGATTGTATTTTGGGTTCAGAGTTTCCAGAACAAGGCAATCACATTAGAAGAACAAGTAAATACGGCTCAGTCTGATATTGAAGTACAAGAAAAAAGAAGAGTTGACCTTGTATACAACTTAGCGGATTGTGTCAAACAGTATGACAAACATGAGTCAGAAACTCTTAAAGCTGTAGTAGAAGGACGTGGATCAGCTGGCGATATTGAGAATGTAACAACAGCAATTACAGCTGTAGCTGAAGCTTATCCAGAACTTAAATCTAATGAAAACTACAAAACTCTGATGAATGAATTATCTATGACAGAGAATCTTATTGCAGAACACAGAAGCAATTACAACAAGCAGGTAAAGGAATATAGGAGATATGTAAAAGGTTTTCCAGCGAGAACATTTCTGAATATGCTTGGATATGATGTACAAGAGTTCGAACAACTAGAGTTTAATGCTCCTGAAACTGCTCCACAGAACTTGTTCGAGGGTAAATATTTATGGAAATAACAAAACGTGAAATATTAGCCAGTGTTTCTATCGTTGCAATTATGTTATTCGTTGGTATTCTGATTTCTCAAAAGATTTCAGAATACCAAACGGATAAAAACGAAATATACAACAAAGCTGTAAAGATAGAAAGTAGTGATTTATTCCAGTATGGATTAGATACGGACGTAGGAAATGCTTTTGTATATGGAGAATTAAAAGCGGTAGATACAGTAACATATCCAGAGATAAGTGGAGAATATATGTATGTCAACAAAGTGAAAGAACATTATACAAGGCATACAAGACAAGTAAAACATACCAGAACCGTAAACGGTAAATCGCAAACATATTACACGACAGAAGTTTACTACACGTGGGATAAAGTAGATTCGGATTCTAAAACTTGTAAGTGTATCACATTCTGCAACGTAGAGTTTTCAAGCAGTAAGATAAGATTTCCAGATGCTCAACACATTGCCACGTTGTACGAAACATCGAAAGACAGATGGAAGTATTACGGCACTGATGCAGAACATAAAGGAACTGTATTTGCACAGCTGAAAGATCATACAATTCAAGAAGAAACTAAATTCTACGAAAATAAGAACATAGAAGAAACTGTGGAAACACTAAGTAAAGAAGGAATGATTTTTAGTATATTGTTCTGGGTTTTCTGGATAGCGTTAATAATTGGAATTGTATGTGGGTTCTACTATTTAGATAATGAATGGCTGAATTAGAAAAGAAACAGGTAGGAGAAAAGTATGAACGGAGAAGGATATAAAGATCAGACGGCAGAAAAGGCGATACATAATGCAGAATATCTTCCAGAACATATCTGGGAGCCGCTGAAGTTGATAAGAAGACTCCTTGATATAGTGGGTCTGGAATTGATCGGTATTACGGTTAGGGACAGGAAAAGTAAACGGAAGTATTCATGGGGAGGTGATACCGTTGGAAAAGAAAATTGTTGAACAGTATATTGATGCCTGCGAGTTAGTAAGAGAAACAGAGAAAGAGATCACACGGTTGAAAAAGAAGCGAAAAACCATTGTGCAGACAAACGTTTCAGGGAGCAATCCGGAATTTCCGTACAATCCCATGCACTTTAAAAGTGTTGGTACAACATTTACATATGAGGAGGACAGCAGACTACGAGAGGAAGAAAAAAGACTTGTAAAACAGAAGAAGCTGGCAGAAGAGTTAAAAATTGAAGTAGAACGCTGGATGAGGGAGATTCCGCAAAGAATGCAGCGGATTATACGGTATAGAGTATTTGAGAAAAAGAGTTGGGATGAGGTTGCAGTAATGATAGGACGAAAAGCTACTGCGGAAAGTGTGAGAAAGGAGTATGAAAGATTTTTTAAGAAAAAATAAAAAAAATGTCCGATTTGTCCGCATTGTCCGGTTTGGAAGTGCTAAAATGGTAATCGTGGTAGAAGATAAACAGAGACAACAGTCCTCCTTGATTCGGCTATCGAAGTGCTGAAAGATAACCGGATGGCTCAGACGGTCAGCCAGTCAAAGAACCGTCACCCACTTCGGAACGTAGCTTAATGGGAGAGCGACCAGATGACTAGTCAACGCCTGGAAAGCGAGGGTTCGAATCCTTCCGGTCCGATCGCCGATAATGGCGGTACAACAGCCCGCCAGAGCTGATCTGGCGTCCTTCAATACATTTTATCTAAAAATACCTTGCAGATTTTGTGAGGTATTTTTTAATTTGAACTGTGGACTTTACAGAACACTTGTTCTATAATGGTTTTACATCCAATACAGGGAACTGTTGAAAGTTGTCGTATAATGGTATAGAATAAAAAACAGATAATTGTATTGGAGGATATGAAATGGCAAAGAAGAAACAAGGGGTGGATCGTAGTATATATTATTACGATGTGTCAGTTGAAAATATCGACAATAATACAAACACACTGGTGGATGTTGCAAAACCATCGGAAATATTAGTAAATGCCTTCCAAAAGATCAAAAAAATTAATGATAAATTAGGCAAAGCAAAAGCCAAGGATAGACGCGATATTCTTAGAAAAATTGAGTATTCGACAGAGTATGGTGATAAAATATATGTCGATGTTGAATCTATCGATAAAGAAAGTGGAAGAATCAGGTTTAAAATTATACTTTGTAGATTAGATGCATTGCCGTATATTGAACAAGATGGAAAACTAACTAATCTGACAACGGTGGTCAATGGAGAATTCAATATTGCTGAGGTTACACATTGCATATTATTTACTAAAGAAATGGTTATGGGAGCCGAGTTTAATTTCAATGGTGCCAGACCAAGTGCAATCTCTTTCTATTTGCCGACGATTACGGGAATGATGGATAGCATAACCTGCTCAGGAAAAATGCGTAAGGATGTTTTTGAGAGAATTACAGAGGAGGAAGGATTTAGCTTATTTGAGATATGCGTAAACAATACGCCGAAGATGAGGACAGTATTGAGAGATAATATGGGTTTACTTGGTTCGTTTTTTAACACAATAGAGAATGTAGACACATATGAAGTTTCAATTAAGCGTAGAGTTGGCAAGAAAAAAGAAGGATTTTTACCTCCAGTAGCAGTAAGAGAGCTGGAGAATATAGTAGAACAGAACAGGGAAGACATTAAATCATTTAAAGTTAGCCAGGCTGCATATAAAGATGCAATAGACTTGTTAAGTGACAAATTGGTAAAAAAACAGGAGTTTATTCTTACAGAAAATAAAACTATCGATTCGGCTGAAATGTTTGGAGCTATTAATAATTTCTTTGATGCTATAGTGGTAAATTTATAGAGAAATGGACGGTGGGCAGATGAAAGCAGTTCGAAAACATAGGATTCGGAGAGTATTATTAGTTATTATTCCGGTTGCGATAAGTGTGATTTTTAGTGCGTTCATTTGCCATTCTTTACAAGAAAAAAAGTTTATTATTGATGTAAACAATCAGTTAGAGGCAGTAAAAACTGTAATTGGAATATGGGGAACTATATTGGGATTTGTTTTTGCGGCAGAATCGATATTGATAGCATTCGAAGGGAGTAAGCTTACAGCTGAAATAAAAGAAACTGGGCATTACAAGACGGTACTGTTCATTTACATGGAAACATGCGTTGTACTTTTGATTTGCTTATCTATATTTGTTCCGCTGATTATAGCGAATTATTTTAATATGTTTTGTATGTTTTTGTTTATTGCGGCATGCATTGTAACACTGATCGATATAATACTGTGTATGGTAGTTCTTTCATTGCTGATCAACACAATATACAAATAATGAAAATAAGAATATATAGTTTAAAGGCACCCTCCGGGGTGCTTTTTCTATACCAAAAATCGAAGAGACAGGAAGGTGAGGTGAGTGGCCAATGAGAAAAACCTAAAACCGGTACGAAGCAAGAGGGAAGCAAGAGAACGTGGAAAAAAAGGCGGGATTAAATCCGGCGAAACCAGACGTAGAAAAGCAGCCATGCGAGACACCATGCACCGGCTTTTGACGATGCAGGCAGAAGTCGAGGGATTATCGGATATATTGCGAGCGGATGGTGGCGAGAGCACCTATGAAGAGATCATAGCCATGGCCATGATCCAGCAGGCGTCTCTTGGAAACGTAAAAGCATATCAGGCGATCATGAAGACGGTTGGCCAGACAGAAAAATCCGAGGCGGATCTGGAAGAACAGAGATCAAAAGTTGAGCTGAACAGGGCAAGAAAAGAAGATATCACTGGTGAAAATGAGACGGATGAAGCATTAGATCGCCTGGATCAGATCTTGAAAGAGGTGCGGGAGAATGCAGCTAAGCAGGAAACAGAATGAGTATATTGTAAATTCCACGCACCGATGGAATATTAAATCCGGGGCGGTTCGTTCTGGAAAATCCTATGTGGATACTGCTTTTGTCGTGCCTTTTAGGATTCGTGAGAGAAAAGGAAAACCTGGCCTGAATGTCATTCTGGGGGTATCAAAGGAATCTATCGAACGAAACGTTCTACAGCCGATGCGTGAGATCTACACAGAAAAGCTGATCGGGCAGATCAATAACCGAAATGTGGCACATATCTGCGGAGAGGAAACTTACTGTCTGGGAGCTGAAAAGATCAGTCAGGTAGCGAAGATCCAGGGATCCAGCATCAAATACTGTTACGGTGATGAGATTGCCAAATGGAACAAAGAAGTGTTCCAGATGTTAAAATCCCGTCTGGACAAGCCGTACAGCTGCTTTGATGGAGCATGCAACCCGGAACATCCAACACACTGGCTGAAAGAGTTCCTGGATAACAAAGAACTGGATATTTATCTGCAGGAGTACACGATTTTCGATAATCCGTATCTTCCACCGGAATACGTGGATCAGCTTTGTAAGGAATATGCCGGTACAATTTATTATGACCGACTGATCCTTGGGATGTGGAAGCGGGCAGAAGGAGCCATCTATAAAAAGTTTGGTGATCATCCGGAAAACTTCTACTGTCAGGTCGTGGATGAACTGAATCCGGAGAGTGAAGAAAAGCAGTTCCGGAAAGAAGATATCGTATCCATCGAGATTGGTCTGGATTTTGGTGGAAACAAATCCGGCCATTCCTTTGTAGCCAGAGGGTATACGGATGATTACCGGGAAGTGATCTGCCTGATGTCCAAGCGAATTATGGCAAAAGATGAAAATGAAGACATTGACAGCAATATGCTGGATAAGCTGTTTTGCGAATTTGTCCAGGAGGTCATAGAAAAATATGGCATATGCAGCAGACATGGAGATTACATCGAATACTGCAACGTGGAATCTGTGTACTATGACAACGCGGAAACAGTCCTTGGCAATTCTATCCGGAATGCTGTAGAAAAGAAGTTTCCGTGGATTATCGTCCGGCCGGCAAAGAAAAAAGCAATCTTGGACAGGATCCGTTGCACCGTCAAGCTCATGGGAGCCGGGCGGTTCTTTATTACCCAGGACTGCAAATTACTGGAAACGGCATTTTCGGAGGCTGTCTGGGATAAAGAGGCAAAAGGAAAAGACGAACGGCTGGATGATGGAAGTACAGATATCGATAGCCTGGACGCTTTCGAATATACGATCGAACGTGATATGAAAATGCTGATACAGGAGGCAGAAGATGTTTGATGGATTAAAAAGACTATGGGGAAGGATAGTGAGCATGTTTAGTTATACGACATTAAAAAATATAATTGGCAGGGATGTGGCACTGTCGCAGACCATGATCGATGCCATCAACGAATGGAAGAGAATGCTGGCAGGAGAAGCGGATTGGTGCGATGATACGGTAGAGTCCATGAAGCTGGAAGAAGGTATCTGCCGGGAATTTGCAGATTGTGTCCTGGTAGAGATGGATGCACAGATCCTGAATAACGATGAGATGGATACGGTATTGCAAAAAGCCTTGTCAGATATCAACAGGGAACTGCAGAACGGTCTGGCACTTGGCTCCATGGTATTAAGACCACTGGGAAAAGACAGGATCGAATACATCGCGGCGGATAAGATGATCCCGATCAGTTTTGATGATGACGGAAAACCGAATGATATAGCCTTTCTGTCCCTGAAATGCGTAGGAGAAAATGACTACTATACGAGAGTAGAGCGTCATTATTTCACGAACGGGAATCTGACAATAGAAAACAGCTGCTTCCACTCCCAGAGCAAGAACGATATCGGTCAGAGATGTGAACTTTCGGAGGTTTCCGAATGGCAGCAGATCCAGCCGGGACCGATCATGTATCCGGGAATGACGCAGATGGATTTTGGATATTACCAGAATCCGGTGAAAAATAAGGTGGATGGATCTTCCTGCGGTGTATCCGTATTTGAATCAGCCAAGGGAAGAATCCGGAAAGCAGACATCCAGGGAGCACGGCTTGACTGGGAATATGATTCCGGGGAGCGTGCGATCCATGTGGATGAAAAAGCACTGAAGCACAAAGGCGGCAGGACATATCTTCCAAGACTGAAAAAGCGTTTGTATAAAGGATTAAATCTGGAAGATGGCAAGGATAAAGAACTGTACAAAGAATATTCACCGGAAATGCGGGACGAAGCCTTCCGAAGAGGTCTGGAAGAGTACAAACGAGAGATTGAATTTATCGTAGGTCTTGCCTATGGGGATCTGTCTGATGCGCAGGAGGTAGAAAAGACCGCTGCAGAAGTGCTGACTTCCAAGACCAGAAAATACAACCGGGTATCTGCGATCCAGGAAAAACTGCAAACCTGTCTGGAAGATTTTGTTGCAGCACTTGCGTTTTACAGCGGGACATATATGTCACGACCGGAGTTTGTATGCAAATTCAACGATTCCATCCTGACAGATGAAGAGTCCGAACGGAAGCAGGACCGCCAGGATGTGAGCATGGGAGCAATGTCACTGGTAGAGTACCGTATGAAGTGGTACAACGAGGACGAAGCTACCGCGAAAAGTAAAGTCGTAGACGAAACGGTTCCACCGAACCCACAGGAGGAATAATCCATGATGACACCGGAAGAAAAAGGAAGTCTTCCAATCCGGGTGGAGAAACTCTTCTATGAGTTGCAGGATAGGATTTTTTCTGATATCGTGCGCCGGATCCGCAAGACCAAGAAGATCACCAGCACGGCAGACTACCAGATCAACAAGCTGCTTCTTCTGGGAGGCAGTACAGAGTTTATAGAATCTCAGCTAAAAGAGCTTCTGGAAATATCGGATCCGGAGATCTGGGAGCTGTACGATCAGGTCTGCGACTGGGAATATGTTCGGAACCGGGCGGCCTATGAGCAGATCAACGGGAGCTTCACCCCGCTGGAGGATAACGAGACGATCCGGAAGTGGTCGAATGCCATTGTAAAACAGACGCAAAACGAGATCCAGAACCTGACACAATCCATGGGAATGACGGTGGATATGGGCGGCGGAAAGGTTGTATTTACTCCGTTAGCAACATATTACCAGAAATACCTGGACAGAGCCTGTATGGACATTGTGACAGGATCCTTTGATTACAACACTGTCCTGCGGCGTGTAGTCAAAGAATTGAGTTCGTCCGGATTACAAGTTATCGATTATGCATCCGGATGGAAGAACCGTGCACCTGTGGCAGCCAGAAGAGCCATTTTAACGGGAGTTTCACAGCTGAGCGCACAAATTAACGAACAGGTGGCAAAAGACCTGAATACGGACAAATACGAAGTTTCATGGCATGCCGGACACCGCCCCTCCCACTGGTGGGGTGGAAGAGTGTACACCTACCAGGAGCTGCAGAGCATCTGCGGACTGGGTGATGGAGATGGCTTGTGTGGCTGGAACTGTCGACACAGTTATTACGCATTCCTGGAAGGTTTTTCAGTACGTACATACACGGACGAACAGCTGGGTGCGATGGAAGAAAAAGAACAGACTGTTCGAACTTACCAGGGGAAACAGTACAACGCCTATCAGGCTTCCCAGGCACAGCGTCAGATGGAAACCACGATGCGCGCACAACGCACGAAGGTCCGACAACTACAGCAGGGTGACGGAAGCAATGATGATATCCTGGCCGCAAAAGCCAGATACCTCAATACGCTGCATCAGTACCAGGCATTTTCCAAGAAAATGGAACTTCCGGAACAGATGGAACGCGTGTATATGGATGGGCTTGGGAGAGTCATTACTGACAATAGAATCAGTACATTATTTCCGCAGAAGATGGTTGATAATATGCAAAGAGACTTGAGTCAGTATAAAAAATATAAGAAAGTGCTTGGAGAATCGATCGGATCACTTGATAAGTTCGGAAATATAAAATACAATGATAGTGAGCAATGGGAAAAACTACAAAAGAAATTTTCAACCTATCAGGAGATTGATGGAAAGAATTGGTCTGAGGAGTTTAAAACTAAATCAAAGTTGGCGTATGGCAGATTCGAAAAAGAAGATATTGTAATGTCCGTGCATGCGCTTAGCCGGCTACCGAGATTGAATAAGCCTGGAATTCCGGAAGTTTCGGAAAATGAGCTGATTGAGTTTATTCATGGCTTTCCAAACTACAGAGAGGGTGATAATAAATTGATATATTTCGATCACGAACGACAGCTGTTAGTTGTAAAGAATACGATGACGGATGAAATTATTTCGGTAGTAAGGCGAAAAAGCTTAAAGGAGGAGTGGAGAAGTGTTTAAAAAAACGATGGATTATATCAAAGATTTTTTGGACAATACACCGGATGATATTTATGATTTTTCATGTGATCTGGAAGGCCTGCTGATAGTACGCTACGATGAAATGCATACAGAGCAACCAAGAGCGACAGAAATATTAAATGATGAAACACCGGATATATGTGCTACTGGAGAGCCGGGGATGAAGCCGGAGGAAATCGAAGAATTTAAAAGGAAATTACGAATCGAATATGAAAAAGCATTGAAAGCAGTTAAATAATGCCATCAGCCAGAAACGGTTGGTGGTATTTTTATACCCATTTTTAGGAAAGAGAGGATTAAAAAATGAAAAGAGCAATGTTAAGTCAGCCAATGGCTGGAAAGACAGATGAAGAAATCGTAGCAACAAGAGAGAAAGCAATCGAAGTTCTTAAGGAAAAAGGATATGAGATTGTGAATACTCTTTTTACAGATGAATGGTACAGCAATGAATCCATGAAAGAACGTGGAGTAGTACAGATTCCATTATGTTTCCTCGCAAAGTCTCTTGAAAACATGTCTCTGTGCCATGCAGCATATTTCTGCAAAGGATGGGAAAATGCCAGAGGTTGCAGAATCGAACACGATGCAGCAGTGGCATATGGCCTGGATATCATCTATGAATAAAAATTGCACCGGTACAAGGAGGTGAGGACATGCTGGTAGAAAAGATCTATCGCTGGATCCGGAGAAAGTTCTGCAAACACAGATTCCGGAAGCATTACGATATTGCGAACAGAAAATATATCTGCAGATGTGTAAAATGCGGAGAAACAAAACAGTACGACAGAACATAAGCACGTAGCGATGCGTGTTATTTTTATGCCCTGCCATATGGCTGAAAACTGGACATACCCTGCCGGAGGTCTAACCGGCTATATCCCACACCGCTGAAAGAGCGGTCAATAAAAGATTTCAGGAGGAAAAAGCAATGAAAAACATTCAGGAGATTCTGAAGGAGTTTGGTCTGGAGGTTCCAGCGGACAAGAAAGCAGATTTTGACAAAGCATGGAAAGAAAATTATCGTACAAAAAGTGAGTACGACAATGCCGTTACACAGAGAGATAACTATAAGACCTCTCTGGATGATGTAAATACCAGGCTTAAAGAGTTTGAAGGTGTGGACGTCAAAGATCTGCAGGGACAGATCACAAAACTGCAGGGAGATCTGCAGGCAAAGGATGCTGAATATGCTGCAAAAGAAGCAGACCGCCAGTTCCATGATTCTGTGAAAGATGCGATCCGGGCAGCAGGAGGAAGAAATGAGAAAGCTGTCATGGCGATGCTGGACATGGACACTCTGAAAGAATCGAAGAACCAGTCCGAGGATATCAAGAAGGCTTTGGAAGATGTGAAAAAGTCAGACGGATATCTGTTCGGAGCGAAGGAACCCATCAACAATCCGGTAGGCGGTACTGGTGGCGAAGGCGGAGCAGATATCGGAGGTGATAATCTGGCTTCCATCCGTTCTGCCATGGGTCTGCCGGAAGCAAAGTAAGAAAGAGGTAGAAAAATATGCCAAATATAATTGCACTGAGAAAACAGTATTCTACACTTCTGGATGAGGTGTACAAATTAGCATCCCTGACATCCATGCTGGACGGACCGAACGAACTGGTACAGCAGGGAGCAAATGCAAATGAGATTCTGATTCCGAAAATGTCTATGCAGGGTCTGGCAGATTACAGCAAAACAACCGGATATGTTGCCGGTGATGTAACTCTGGAATATGAAACCAAGAAATGTACCTACGACAGAGGTCGCATGTTTGCAGTAGATGCAATGGATAACATTGAATCTGCAGGCATTGCTTTTGGTAGACTGTCTAGTGAGTTCATGAGAACCCAGGTTATCCCGGAACTGGACGCATGGAGACTTGCATCTTATGCACAGTTAACCGGAGTCACAACGGTAGGAGCGGATCTGGCAGATGGAAAAGCGGCACTGGCAGCAATTCGAGCAGCAAGATCTGCGATCGAGAATTCAGAAGCAAATCTGGGTACCTGCTATCTGTTCATCAATCCGGTACTGGCTGGAATGATCGATGACCTGGATACCACAGCTTCCAAGAAAGCTATGGAAGGTTTCGCAGGAGTTTCGAAAATTCCGGAAGGAAGATTTTTCAACAAAATCAAACTGAATGCAAATGGAGCCGGCGGTTTTGCAAAAGATACTACTAGTAAAGCTATGAACTTTATCATCGTTGATAAACAGGCAGCTATCCAGTATCAGAAACATACGGTTTCCAAAATTATCACACCGGATCAGAACCAGGATGCAGATGCATGGAAATTCGGTTACAGAACGGTTGGTATCGCAGAATGCAAAGATAACAAGAAAGCCGGAATTTACGTTCACACAGTGAAAGGCGAATAATACGGAGGATTCTGTATGGAAGTAACATATGAATACTACCAGGACAGCTACGGCGGCTCTCAAATACCAGAGAGTCGCTGGAAGACTCTGGAAACTAAAATGAGAACCAGGCTGAATCGATATACGTTTGACCGGATGAATGAGAAGAACTGGCCGGAACAGGCAAAAACAGCGCTGTGTGAGATGTGTGAATGTGCGTACCAGTATGAAAAACAGGATGGAAAAACGTCAGAAAATAATGACGGCTATTCTGTAACATATGACAGGAGTAAATCACAGGATGAGACGCTGTATGCAATCGCAGAGGTGTATTTGAGCAATACAGGATTGATGGATTTGGTGGTGGATGAAGAATGATCACAAATGCAGATGTAACGATCTACAACAAGCGGGTCGATAAAAAGACACGCCAGACGGTCTATGTGCGAACCATCCTCCGGGATGTCCACTGGTACACGGATCAGAAGGTTTCTGTAGGTGAGAAAGGATTAAACAGCGCCGATGTGATCAAGATCCGTGTCCCGACCGAAGAAAGACAGGAGATCTTTGTGGAACCGGCAGAGTACGCCAGGCTGGAAGATACTGCCGGTTACTGGACAGCGGCGAACGGTGATCTGATCGCCAAGGGAGTCATTGAGGACGAGATTACAAGGGATACGGAGCTGAAAAGCCGTGGTTATCTGGCAGGCGTGATCCTGAGTCATTCAGATAACCGGTGCGGATCTATTCCACATATCCGGATCGGAGGTGGATGATGGGTAAGACAAGGGTAAGAATTGAGATGGATGACGAACAGAAAATTCTGCTGAAACGGTCTTTAAATAAAAATGGGGAAGGGCAAAAGTTTTTTACACATGAGGTCAGAAGACTGTGTGTCCCTTATGTCCCAAATTTGACAGGAACGTTGCAGCAGACAGCAGTAGAGCATACAACTCACATTACTTACGGTCAGCCCTATGCCCGCCGGCAATATTATGAGAACTCAGGCAAAAACAGGAGCAAGGCTCCACTGGCGGGTAAAGAATGGGACAAGCGCATGTGGCCTGACCGTGGGAATGAGATTGTAGAAGCTACTGCAAAATTCTGTGGAGGGAAGAAAGGATGAGCGTGATATCTGCAATCCGGGACTTCATCGCTGCAGAATGTCCGTATCTGGATGAATTTTCGGAAGTATTTTCCGGGGTGTCAAAGGTGGAAGTAGATACCCTCGATGAAAACCCAAAAAACTACATGATCGAGGTTGCACCTGCAGATCCGGTTGTAAGGACATACACCAATGGCGATACGGTCCGCAGGGTGGCGTTCCACTTCTGCAGCAGGGTGTTCTTCGGGGCAGCAGACAATATTGATACTTCGGATTTTTATGAGCATTTCTCTGAGTGGCTGGAGGAGTGTACCAGAAAAGGGAACTTTCCAAAACTGGAGAGTTCCAAAGAGCCACGATACATCCGGGCAACGACCAACGGTTACATGACCGACAACGAGACACAGACAGCCCGGTATGCGATACAATGTGAATTTATCTATTTACAGAAAAGGAGATAACTATGGGAGTAAAACAGAGATATCAGGAAGCAGATTACTTAAACGTAGGTGGCGCAAGCACTGAGGAATGGGCTCTGATGGGAACCGGTTTTTCCAAGATCGATGACAGCCCGTCTGCACAGACAACCAGTAAACGTTACGTGAATAACAAGTCTGCTACAAAATCCGTTGGTTCTTACGACTGGTCTGCTCCATTTGAAATGGACATGATCGAGGAGGAAAAAGCGGTTGATTACATCGTGCAGATCGGCAGGAAAGAAAAAACCGGTGCTGATGCTGAAACAGAATACATCCGTGTAGATCTGAAAGGCGAAAAGGGAGCATCTGGTTATCCGGCAAGAAAAAGAAAAGTAGCCATTGAAGTTGCAGATTTTACCGATAACGATGGCGAGATCGTTGGATCCGGTAACCTGCTTGGCAAGGGTGACTGGATAGAAGGTCATTTTGACCCGTCTACAAAGAAATTCACAGAAGGTACAGCGGAAGCGTAGGAGGTAGATCATGCAGATTAATGGAGTGGAACTGGAATATAACTACTGTGAGGTAGAAACGAACAGAAAGATGCATGAAGCAATCGATGCTGTTATTGAAGATACTACGAAAACAACGGGAAGCCCGGAACATATTGCAGATGACATGTGTATCATTTGTACATCAGCGAAAAATGCGTTTGATCATATTTTTGGGGAAGGCACTGGGAATAAGGTGTGCGGCGAAAAGAATGATCTAACAGTCTGTGTGGATGCGCTCGCGGAGCTTGTAGACGAAATGAAACAGCAGAGGAAGAAACTGGATGAAGCAGTAAAACGCTTTAATAATATGATTTCGGAACCGGAAGATGATGTTGTGGAGGAGACATGAATTTCCTGACAGATCCGCTCCCTCACAGCCTAAATATCCATGGTGTGGAATATCCGATTGATACGGATTTCCGCACCATTTTACGTTATGATGAAGAACTTCAGCAAGCGGATGAGAGCCTGGAAGATATCGCCAGATGCCTGGAACGGGTATTTGTCACAGAACTTCCACCGGATCCAGAAGAAACGGTGCAACAGATGTTGTGGTTTATCCGTGGAGGGAAGACAGAAGAGGAGCGGCATAAACCGTCAAAGAGGATCCTTGGAATCAATTCGAACACACCGTTCGATTTCCATAAAGACGGAGAAATGATCTATTCTGCTTTCCGGAGAAACGATGTGTATGGGCTAGATCTTCGATCGGTACCGTACCTGCACTGGTGGGAGTTTCTGGCTATGGTCAATGATCTTCCGGAAGATGTCCAGCTGAGCCGGATAATCTTGTATCGGACGATCGATACGGGAAATAAGGATCTGGATAAGAAACAGGCGGATTATTACCGGGCAATGCAGCGGTATTACAAACTGGAAAATCGGCAGATAGAAAGAAACGAAGAGCTGATCCAGGCACTGAAGGAAGGACGGGACATCACGCCGTATCTGGAAAGAGGTGAGTAAGAGTTGGCAGATGGAAAGATTGTAATCGAAACTGGACTGGATACAAAGGGAATCGAGACAGGGCTGAAGAAGGTATCGTCTATCGCAAAAACCGGGATTGCCACAGCAGTGACCGCCATTTCCGGCATGTCTACGGCACTGGCAGGAGTTGCCGGGTATTCGATCAAAGTAGGATCCAGCTTTGAAGCCGGTATGAGCAAAGTGCAGGCGGTTTCCGGAGCTTCGAACGAACAGTTGCAAAGACTGAGCGATAAAGCGAAAGAAATGGGTGCTACCACGAAGTTTTCCGCAACAGAAGCAGCCGACGCTATGAACTATATGGCAATGGCTGGATGGAAAACGGAAGACATGCTCAATGGTATCGACGGCATCATGAATCTGGCAGCAGCTTCCGGGGAAGATCTGGCAACTACTTCAGATATCGTTACGGATGCATTGACAGCTTTTGGGCTGTCTGCACAGGATTCCACGCATTTTGCGGATGTACTGGCAGCAGCTTCCAGTAACGCCAACACGAACGTATCCATGATGGGTGAGACATTCAAGTATGTCGCGCCGGTGGCGGGATCCCTTGGCTACAGTGCAGAAGATTGTGCCGTGGCGATCGGATTGATGGCAAACAGCGGAATCAAAGCCAGCCAGTCCGGTACAGCACTCCGGTCGATGTTTTCCAGACTCGCGAAACCGTCCAAAGAAGTGAAAGAAGCAATGGAGAAGCTGAACATTTCCCTGACGGATTCTCATGGAAATATGAAATCCCTGGATACCCTGATGGGAGATCTCCGGAATAGTTTCAGCGGATTATCAGAATCTGAGAAAGCGGAAATGGCATCTTCTCTGGCTGGACAGGAAGCAATGTCCGGTTTGCTGGCGATCGTCAACGCCTCGGATGCGGATTTTAATAAGCTGAAAGATGCGATCTATGGAGCAGATGGGGCATCGGCAAAGATGGCTGAGACCATGCAGGACAACCTGCAAGGCAAAATTACGATCCTGAAATCCACGATTGAGGGACTGGGAATCAAGATCTATGAAGAAATCGAAGATCCCATGAAAGAAGCAGCAGAAGGTGCTACGGACTCCGTGGGACAGATCTCCAGTGCACTGGAGAATGGCGGTATCGATGCAGCGGTAGAAAAGACTGGAAATATCATCGGTGGTCTGTCAGTGAAAATTGCCCAGGAATCTCCGAAGATGGTAGATGCGTCAGTATTGCTACTGAAATCATTCGTGCAGGGCATCAAGAAAAACAAAAACCAGCTGAAATACGCATCCAGGGAGATCATAGACTCGCTGTGCGATGGGCTGATCAAATTTCTTCCAAAGGAAATGCAGCAGCCGGCGAAGAAGGCGCTGGATTCTTTAAAGAAAACATTCAGTTCCGGTCTTGGAAGTCTTTCCGGAGTTACCAAGAAAGAACTGGAAATTATCGGAAAGCTGTTCACGAAACTGGCAGACCATATGGATACGGTAGCACCGGTTGTCATTTCTCTGGTGGCTGCGTTTAAGACATTCCAGATGGTACAGGGACCGGTTGGTACAGTAGTCAGTGTCCTAATGAAACTGCAGTCCGTATCCTCAGAGACAGGCCTGGCAGTATCGGCATTAAATGCGATTATGAGCGCAAATCCGGCGGTATTGATTGCCGGTGCGATTGCAGCACTGGTGGGTGGACTGGCATTGTATGCCACGACTGTGAACCAGGCAGATGCAGAGCAGGAAGCCTTTAATGCGAAAATGGATGAGCTGGGTTCCAATATTGAGTCCAATCAACGTTCTTTGGACAACCTGAAAGAGTCCATGGAAAATACCGGATCTTCCATCGAAGCATCGGTTGCACCGGTGGAAAAATGGAAAGAAGGGTTGAACGATGCGTTTGATTCAACAGGAAAGGTAAAAGAGGGCTGTGAGGATACAGCCAACTATATTCTGAACCAGCTGAATGAAGCCATGGGAACCAGCTACAGTCTGACAACAGAGGGATTTATCCAGGACAATGAGGGCGTGAAGCAATCCCTGGAAGAGGTCAATCAGAGTATTGATGCGTATATTCAGTCTCTGAAACAGAAAGCTGTTCAGGAAGCGACTACAACACAGTATACGGAAGCTATCCAGAACCAGAGCGAAGCACAGAAAAACCTGACGGATGCGCAGAAAGCGTATAATGATGCTCTAAATGAATATGCGCAGGTGCAGAAAGACTGGAGCAATGGCATCAATGACCTGTCCGGATTGGAAAAAGCTCAGAAAAATCTGGATAAAACCAGAGAGAAACTGGGGGAGGCATCGCAGGCATCCGTAGAAGCCAGCGTGGAAGTCAACGGTCTGGATCAGGTTATGGGAAAACTGGCAGAAGGAACACCGGAAAGTGTTCAGGAAGCGCTGGATATGTATGCACAAATTCCAACGTATGCCAGTGAGGCTGCAGATGGCATAGCAACCTCTCAGAAAGAGATCCAGAGCGCACTGAGCTCTACGGATTATACTAAGATGATAGAAGGTTTCCAGCTGGCTGTCATGCAGATAGACCAGTCCGGTGGAAAAATCCCGGTCAGCCTCCGGTCTTCGATCCTGCAGGCACTGAATGAAGTGCAGAAGATGGGACCAGAAGGCAAGGAGTACATGGAAAACTCCATGCAACAGATGATGGTTGCCATGGAGGACAAGATTCCGGAATTTGAAGAAGCGGCATCCACGACCGGTGAGGGGATCCTGGATACATTCCAACGATACCTGGTAGACAGCGGGGCGCTGGAAGGCACCGGATCGGAAGCCATTGGTCAGCTATCCAGCGGAATCACAAGCGCAAATGTTTCCATACCTGCCGGCCAGAAAGCACAGGAAGCCACCGAAGCGGTTTCCGCAGGTATCACGCAGGGAAGTCCAGCTATACAGGAAAGTGCCAGAAACGCCCTGGAATCCGGCATCAACAGCGGCGTTACTTCTGCAGATGTTACATCCGCACCGGCAGTTGCAGGAAAGAAAGCAGTGGACAGCGAAGCATCCGGAATTACATCCGGCATGGGATCCATCGGACAGGCATTGAATACAGTAAATGCTTATGCGATGTCTCAGATGTCTGGATCCGGACTTCCACAGACGGCAGGACAGACTGGTAGCGATACAGCAGGGAAGCTGGCTTCTGGTTTAACCAGTGGACAGGGAAATACGACGAAAGCAGCATTGAATCTGGCAAAAACAGTTGCGAACAGCGTGAAAGCAGTCAACCTTGGATCGAACCTACAGAGTCAGGCAAGGCAGGCGGTCACAGCATTTACAGCTGGTATCCGTGGTCAGACATCGACAGCCGGCAATGCGGCGAGAGCACTCGGAAGCAGTACAGCGAAGGCACTGAGCGCTTGCAACCTGGCAGCATCCGGAAGAACAGAAGGAACATCTTTTGGAAATGCCTTCGCGGTTGCGATCGCTAGCCAGAACGGCGCGGCAAGAAGTTCCGGCAATGGTTTGGCACTGAATGCAAAGAATGCACTGCAGGCAGGAATTAACAGATCCCATAATATCGGATTACAGTTTTCTAACGGTTTCGCAAACGGTATCCGTTCTGGTCAGAACGGTGTGGCAGCAGCGGCAGCAGCGGTGGCGAACGCAGCGGCTAATGCAGCGAAAGCAAACCTGGACATTCATTCCCCGTCCCGTGTTGGTGACTGGATCGGTAAGATGTTCGATTATGGTATCAGCGGCGGTATGACGAAAAATACCGGTGTAGTGGAAAAAGCTGCGGGGCATGTAACGGACTCCATGCGAATCGATACGAAGTCCCTCCTGAGCATGATGCGCGGAGCAATGTCCTCTACAATTTCCGGAATTGTGGAAAATCGTATGTTCCAGAAAGGAGCTCAGTTCTTCCACGGTGATGGAACGGGTGGAGATACGGAAGTAAATCAGACGGTCAATATCTATCAGCCTGTGAAATCACCGGTTGAGACCAGCAGAGCATTGAGAAGAGAGGCAAGGAGGTTGGCTTGGACATAATGGAAAAGATTATATTTTCACTTTCCAGGAACGGTAAGACCATTGTGTTGGATGAACCGGAGTACGGTGTAACCGATTACTCCGGCCTGGAAGCCACGGATTATGAACTGGAAAAATCAGTGAATACCAACTATATCGGGGAAAGGTTGAAAAGAAAGAAAGTGCTTTCCCGGCCGATCTCCATCGAAGCGGATTTCCTTGGTGCAGACGATGAGAAATCAGCGAAAAGACAGGAACTGATTGCATTTTTCTCACCGTTTTCTGGTGGAAAACTTACAGTCAGCTACATGGGAACAGAGCGTTCTATTGATTACGAAGTAGAAGCCTTCCAGATCGATACCGTGAACAGGTACGATGTCATGAGCTTTAAAATCGAGTTGATCTGCATGGATCCAATGTTCCAGGACGTACTACAGACTGGTGACAGTATTGCTACATGGATTCGTGGATGGAAGTGGAAATTTACACTTCCGTTCGAGATGAAAGAGCGAGGCGAGCCACAGAAAAATATCATCAATACAGGTCACGTGGAAACCCCTGTGGAGATCTACTTTCACGGTCCTGCCGTCAATCCGAGTATCAAAAATATAACGACTGGCGAAACCATCCGGATCATTCGGGAACTCACTACAGATGATGTGTTGTATATCAATACAGGCTTCCGACAGAAAAAAGTAGAGATCATCCGGAACGGCACAAGGACAGATGCTTTTGATTACATCGACCTGTCGTCCCGGTTTTTTTCTCTGCAGGTAGGCGATAACGTGATTGAATACGCTTCTGAGAACGGGCTTGCCCCTCAGAACGTGGAGATCTATTACAAAAACAGGTATTTAGGAGTGTAACATGGAACATTATGGATTTTTTAACGGCGGTACGGAATACGGCCAGGAGGAATTTAACAGATATTTTGATAATATCTATGAATCTGGTATTGCTGTCAACTCTGATCAGAGTCTGCAGTATCCGCTGAGTATCAGCTCCGGAAAGGTTCGTGTTGGAATTGGCTTCTCGATTATCAGAGGTTTCTTCCATTACAACGATTCCGTGAAAGAACTGACACTAGTGCCGGATGCGAATCTTCCAAAGATTTTCAGGATCATTCTGCAGTTGAACATTGCAACAGCATCAGTTTCCCTGGTAACGAGAGCCGGATCCGCAGCGAGTAGCCCGTCTGCTCCGTCCATCACTCGGAACGAGACAGTCTATGAACTGTCATTGGCTCAGTACAAAGTAGACAAAACTGGCGCGGTTACTTTAATCAAAGATGAACGACCAGACGTCAATGTATGTGGAATCATCCGTCCTAAGACGGTTAGCGAGTACGATGCTGCTATGAAAGAGTACCAGCGCAGATTTGAGGAATGGTTTGCGCGACAGCAGGGAACTGGATGGAGAAATATCTACATTCAGGACACTACACCGGAAAAGGCGGTGAGCGGTAGCATATGGATCGGAGAATAGAGATCAGGTTTTTTGATCGGAATTTAAAGTTTATTGGGGAAGAGGATGCCTATCAGGGACTGGAATTTATCAGCAACTGGACAAAATACGGTACGTTCCAAATCTTTGTGGACAAACTGACCAAACAGATGAAAGTCGGAAACTATATTATGCTTGACAATGACCGGAGAAAGACCGGGATCATCAAGCGGATTGAATGCTCTGACGAGGAAGAATCCGGCGTTCCGATCACGATCAGCGGGTATACATTGTTGCATCTATTAACACAGCGGATCACTTACCCGCCTGCAGGTCTGGCATATCACAGCTTCTACGAGCCGGCAGAAAATATAATCTGTGAGCTTGTCACTGCCAATGCTGTAGATGCATCAGACAAAAGCCGGAACATTCCAATGCTGTCGGTAAAATCTTCTAAAGGAAGAGGGGATAGGGTATATTTTCAGACCAGGTATGACAACCTCGATGAAGAGATCACTTCCCTGTGTGAAGCATCTGGGTTAGGAGTATGCATCACACTGAATCCGGAAGCACAGAAGCTGGAATTTGAGGTTCTGGAAGGCGTTGACCGTTCTGCAAACCAGAAAGACAGACCACCAATGATTTTTAACGTTGATTATGACAACGTGATCAGCAGAGAATATGTGTCAGATGTTTCTGAATTTAAGAACACAGCGATCGTTGCCGGACAGGGCGAAGGAGCAGACAGAAAGATCATTTTGGTCGGAAATGAAAACACTGGAATAAACAGATATGAAATGTTTGTAGATGCCAGGGACATCGAGGATGAATCAGCACTTCCGGACAGAGGAAAGAATAAACTGGCAGATTATACCTGCAGTGATACGTACTCTTCCGAAGTGGATTCTGCAGAATATCAGACAAAATGGAACCTGGGCGATGTGGTCGTTACGATTGATCATGAATATGGCGTCAATATGAATGAACGTATAGTAGAAGTGACAGAGACCTTTGATGAGAATGGTTATACGGTCGTCCCAACCTTCGGAACCACCCAGAAAACCATTCTGGAGAAGGCTCAGACGTCTACATCTTCCAGTGGTCAGGCTACCGTAGAGGGCATCCGTGGAGCTGATGGAAAGACTCCACGGATGATGATTAACAGTGACGGGCATCTGATTGCAATATATGAAGATTAAGGAGTTATAAGTTATGAGTGTAGTTGACTTAGGAAAAGTAATCGGCCCTCAGGGTCCTGCCGGTCCACAAGGGCCGCAGGGAGTTCCGGGGGTAAAAGGTGAGAAAGGGGATACCGGAGAACCTTTCCAGATAAAGAAGATCTACGAAAGCGTGGCTGCTATGAACTCCGGATACGCATCGGATGGCCTGAGTATCGGAAGCTTTGTTATGATCGATACTGGAAGCGTTGAAGATGCGGATACCGGAAAACTTTACTGTAAGAGCTCATCGGCATACACGTTTATCGTGGATCTGTCTGGTGCATGTGGTATCCAGGGACCGAAAGGTGCTATTGGACCACAGGGTATCCAGGGTCCTCAGGGCATCCAGGGTATTCAAGGACCGAAGGGAGATACCGGCCCGGCTGGTCCGCAGGGTCCAAAAGGAGAAAAGGGTGAACAGGGTGTCCAGGGACCACCGGGAAGCACACAGAGTTATGTGCTTTTCCAGAAGGAATTTACAGCCACGGAAGGACAGACGGATTTTTCCTGGACAGACTACCAGTTTCCTGTTGGAATCAATGCGCTGAGTTTATATATCCTTGGCGTCAGACAGAGCGGGAAAGCTTTTACTGAGCACGCTGACGGAAAAGGCTTTAAGCTAACAAACGCACTGACAGCCGGCGATTATGTCTTTGTAGAAGGCTATCAGATGGTGGTTGACTTACAAGGACCTAAAGGAGATACCGGTGCAACCGGAGCAAAAGGTGAAAAGGGTGACAAAGGCGACAAAGGGGACACGGGTGCCAAGGGAGCAACCGGAGCCCAGGGACCAATTGGAGCCACCGGTCCACAGGGTCCAAAGGGAGAACAGGGTATCCAGGGAAATACAGGGGCACAAGGTCCGAAAGGAGCCACTGGTGCAACTGGAACAAGAGGAAGCCGCTGGAATCAGGGAACAGCGATCACTGGAACATCAACCACTGCCACTGTATTTTCCGGAAGCGGGATCACAGATGCATTGGTAAATGACAACTACCTGAACACATCTACCGGAAACACGTACCGCTGTACAACATCCGGAAACGCTGCTACAGCAAAATGGGTATATACCGGATGCATAAAAGGATTGACCGGAGCAAAAGGCGATAAAGGAGATAAGGGAGCTACCGGTGCACAAGGGCCTCAGGGAGTGAAAGGCGATACTGGTTCTCAGGGTCCTCAAGGAGTAAAGGGCAACACAGGCGCTCAGGGTCCTAAAGGTGACAAAGGAGACAGTCCTACATTCCAGATTGACGACAATGGTCATCTGATCGCCATCTATCCGTAGGAGGTGGTCAGATGAGCACAAGAGTTGATTTGGGTAAGATCATTGGACCGCAAGGACCAACCGGCCCACAGGGTCCAACTGGCCCACAAGGACCGACCGGTCCGAAGGGCGATAGAGGTGCCACCGGAGCAACTGGCGCAAGAGGCGCCACCGGAGCAACCGGACCGAAGGGTGCTGATGGAACAAAGATATATGTTCAGAGTAGCGCCCCAACCGGAGTTGCTTCAGGAACAGTATGGATAGGATAAGGAGAGAAAAGATGAATATTCTTAGAAAAGCATTTAAAATTTTTAACGGATCATCCTGGGACGAATATCATTTGAAAACAGACAGTAAGCAGGTAGTTCATACAAAAGCGGATGGGACAGATACGACTGTGGAGGAGCAACTTCTTGCACTAAACTCCACTTTAACTGGTGCAATACGCACAAAAACATATTCAATGACGTTAACGGCGAACAACTATGTGCCACCATTTAGTATGTTTGGTGAGGGTACAATTCCAGATGCAGACATAAAGAAATATGGTTTCCCTATTGCAATCTGCGCAATTCAAAAATCATCCGCACCAGGAGCTGCTGCACTTAGATGGCATACCGGTAGATCAGTTTGGCAATATATTGTATGTTCCGATCAGGCTGAAACTAGCGTTATTGTTACGTTTCTGAAATTAAATTAGATTTTTAAAAAAACTACAGTCATAACCGCTTTTGCAGCAGTAGCAACACAAGTATACGTGTATGTAGACAAGAAAAATGTGAAAAACACATACGATAAATACGCAGCATAATAGGAAAAGCATTTTTTTTGAGACTTGCCAGAGGCAGGTCTTTTTGTGATGCCAAGATTTATCAAGAGGGGAGTTGCGCCGGCGCAATTTGAAAGTAGACTATACTCCACTTTGGCTACCAAGAATGATCTAACAGACGGTGGCTACCAAATGCACTTTCATACAATTATTACAAACTATGGTGACAGAGTTGAAGCATTAAAAGACAGCCTGAAAAATCGTCCGGAGTTATACTCTGTTGGAGTAAATATTATATATGTGATTTCGTCAAACGATGATCGTGGCATGGGTATTGTCGTTAAAAAGAATGCTACCCGTTGTGCTTTTCACTACTTTGATTATTGGGGTACAAATGAATTCTGGACATTGACCAGTGCCGGTTGGGAAAAGAAAGCGTAAATTAAATATTAAAAAACGCCGGAGGCAGCAAATGAAACCGTTACTGTCATATAATTGAATGTTCCTGATGCACTTGTAATGCCAACGGTTCCATTTTTAAAGACATAAATCTTTCCATTCTGGTTATCGTAGCTATTTCTTGCAAATATATCCAATGATGGTCTATATCCTTGAGGCAATGTGCCTAATACTATTCCGGATTGTGGTACAGGAATATTCCCAAAGTCTATAGTTATGGTCACAATATTTCCATCTTTGTAATATTTACAACCGTATCGAGAATTTAATGTTTGAATGCCTGAAGTGGAGTATAGCCCAGAAAGGAGATATATGATCAGAGACCAGCCATGGTTCTAATACGTAACTCGTAAACCATTTTATTTTTAAAAAAAGGAGAAAAAGACATGGGAAAAATCAAACTTAGCAACGATCAGGAACTGAATATCGTAGCAGATGGTATCCAGGAAGCAGGAGACAGCCTGATTATCACTCTGACAACAGAAAAGACAATCACAGAATATGACGAACTTTTCAGTGATTCCAACAACACCAGAAAAGTGACTGTTTTGGATTCTACAGGAGATCCGTTCCTGATCCATTCTGGATACACGAAGCTTCAGAGCGTGGAAAAGCTGTACGATGCTATTGTGGATTATACAGAAGACGAAGCAAAAAACAAAATTCCGGTTACCGGAACTGCTATTAGAGTATATTTGATCAGACCAGACAAGACAGAACAGAGGATCACATCTCTGGAAGACACTGTTGACACTCTGACTATGGAAATTATGGGATTATAAGGAGGTACGCCATGTACGAAACAATCAAACGACTGTACACAAAAACAAAGAATCCTGCAGTAGTAGAGAAAGCCTGTATCAAAGGCTGGATCACAGAAGAAGAGAAAAATGCCATTCTGGCAGAGGAGGCGTAAATGAAAGTAATTGATACATACAATGCAATGGTTGGGGCGGCAGTAGCCGTCCTTTCTTATGTTCTGGGACCTCACTGGTTCTTGTTTGCAATTTTTTTGTTACTTAATGTCTTCGATTGGATCACCGGTTGGATCAAATCGAAAAAGACCGGAAAAACAAGTTCAAAAGCAGGTCTGTGGGGAATTATGAAAAAATTCGGATATTGGATGCTGATCATTGCATCTTTCAGCATTACTGCCGGTTTCACGGAACTTGGAAGTATTTTGGGAATGGATCTCGGCGTGACAACACTTCTTGGATGGTTCGTACTGGCGTCCCTACTGGTCAACGAAGCAAGATCTATCTGTGAGAACCTCGTGGAGATGGGCGTGAACGTGCCAACCATTCTGGTAAAAGGATTACAGGCAGCCAACAGAGTAGTAAATCAGGATGAAATGGATGATGAGGGTGAGTGATCACCCTCCATTTGAACGGAGGAAAGAATATGGATAAAAAGAATCTGAACATCTTAACAAATATCATCGGTGGCGTTGAAACCGGAGGTCAGACCTACGGAAAACGCAACTATGCATCCTATGTAGCTCCTGGAAAGAACACGGCCAATGAAAAGACCTGTACACTCGGTTGGGCAGGAAGCTACGGTGAACGTGCAAAAAGACTCTGTAAGATGATCCTGGAGCAGAACCCGGCAGCGTTCCGGAAAGTGGATACAGCCGGGATCGAAAAGAAACTGTCTGCCAACTGGGAGACAAGCAAATGGCATCCGACAGCGAAAGAAAAAGCTGCCCTGATTGCGATTATCACAACCCCCACAGGAAAAGAGTGTCAGGATGCATTATTCCAGGAATTGATGCAGACATACCTCAAAGATGCAGAAGCATACGGAGTAACAGATATCCAGTCCCAGATGATGTGGTGCGAGATTCAGCACTTGGGAGGCATTAAGCCGGTACAGAGGATTTTCAAACGTGCAGAAAAACCGTACACACCGGATACCATCTATTCATCCCTTCTACTGGATCAGAAAGATACCAGCAATAACAACCAGGTCGGGGATAAGATCTTCCAGTCCCGGCACGCGTGTTGCGTGAAGTGGATCAAGCAGTATGTAACAGATACAAAGGAGGAGAAAAAAGTGACAAACGTTGTATTAGCCGGTCATGGATCCGGAACCCCATCAACAAAAGGTATGAACGCCTACTGTACTACCAGACAGGCAAAAGGGAGAGGACTGGTAGAAGTCCTCAGAGAAAATCTCACAGAAAAGCAGAGACAGCAGATGCATGACCTGTACAAAACGATTCTGGGACGGAACTTCTACAGCCAGTCATTAAGGCTGTACTGTTACACCAAATATAATGGCAAATATTATTCAGACTGTAGCAGCTCCATCTGCAAAACGGCAGAAAAAGTAGGTGTACCTGACGTAGGTTCACTGAATACAGCCGGCATGCACAAAAACTGGAAAAAAGTAACCGATGTAGTTATCAAGAACGGAATCATCCAGAACCCGGAGGTTCTTAAAGTAGGCGATGCGTTGATGTTCAAAGGCAGCGATCCGAGCAGACCATTAGGAATTGGTAACACAGAAATGGTCTATGAGATCAACGGAAAGACTGCAGCATCTGCTACACCTGCAGCGACGAGCAGCAAAAAAGACATCATCAAAGCCGGTCAGATGCACGCCAACAATTTTACTGGAGCAGGTCTTGCCATCGACGGTGTACGCGGAACTCTCACGAAAAAAGCCGGCATCATGGCAGTACAGATCGCCCTGAACCTGGACTTCAAAGCCGGTTTGGTTGTAGATGGTGAATGGGGACCGAAGTCTGATGCTGCATTGAAGAAACGCTCTGTCAGACTGGGAAGCACCAGATACCTGGTTACAGCTGTAGAGATCTTGCTGATGCTGAAAGGTTACAATCCGAATGGCGTAGAGTGCCCAGGACAGTTCGGATCCGGATGCGCTGCGGCTACAGGACGCTACCAGACAGATCACAGCCTGAAAGCTGATAAGATTGCTGGATATAACACAATTAAGAGTCTGATCAAATAAGCAGATAAACAGAAAGAGGACGGTACATTACATATCGTCCTCTTTTCTTCATTTCTGAAATATTCTATTGCAAATAAAGAATATCATAACGATAATAATATGACAAGAAATATCGTGCGACATTCCTTGACATGTCAAATCACAAGTGGTAAAAATATTGTATCATCTCTAAAAAAATCTTAAAAAAGCTCTTAAAATCGAAAGAGTTTCTTCCTATTAAAAGAAAACCTATATAGGCTATTGAACTCCGGTGGCCCGGACGGCGAGATCGGTGCCTCGATGCGCTATCTCTCCCAGCGTTTCACCGCTCCGAACCGTGTCTGCATGGCGGTTCTTACCGATGTAGCGACAGAAGAACTCGGACATCTCGAAATGGTATCCACGATCGTTCATCAGCTGACTGCCAACCTCACTGTGGAAGAAATTGAAAACCAGGGATTTGCGGATTATTATGTGGATCATGCTGTAGGAATCTGGCCGCAGTCGGCGGGAGGGATTCCGTTTAACTCCTGTGAGTTCCAGTCCAAGGGCGATCCGATCACGGATATGTTTGAGAGCATGGCTGCGGAACAGAAAGCACGGAGCACCTATGACAATATCCTGCGGGTTGTGCGGGATATTCCGGAGATTGCGGACCCGATCCGATTCCTGCGGGCAAGAGAAGTGGTACACTTCCAACGGTTCGGTGAAGCCCTCCAGTCTCTCCAGGATCAGCTGAACAGTAAGAACTTCTACCAGATGAATCCGAGCTTTGATATCGGGCTGACACGGGAACCATGCGATTGTCAGGGAGAATGTGTACAGTAAAAATGTAGAAAATTAAAATAATAATTTATGGAAAATGGACAGAAGTGACAAATATAAAAAACTATAAAATTTTTATTGACAGGATAGAAACTAAGGTGTAAGATACACCCATACAAAGCAAAGGCGCTATGGAAAAACATCCGTAGTGCCTTTTGTCGTATCAAAGAAAATCGCACACTCTGTTTTCGATGATACGGCAGGGCTTGAAAAAAGCGAAACAACGGCGTTTTGCAGCTTCTTATCTTATATTATATATAGAAGCAAAGCGTCGTTGTTTCGCTTTTTTCATTACAAAGAAAGAGGAGGACAAAAGTATGACAGAAGAAATTATGGAAGCTCTGAACGGTCAGGTATTTGGCGTATGGTTCCTGATCGGCGCTGCACTGGTATTCTGGATGCAGGCAGGATTCGCGATGGTAGAGGCAGGTTTCACCAGAGCGAAAAACACTGGTAACATTATCATGAAAAACCTGATGGATTTTTGTATTGGTACTTGTACCTTTATCCTGATAGGTTTCAGCCTGTTACTGGGAGAAGATATGGTAGGGCTGATTGGAAAGCCGGGATTTGATATTTTTACAAGTTATGCAGATTTTGACTGGTCTAACTTCGTATTCAACCTGGTATTCTGTGCAACAACCGCAACTATTGTTTCCGGAGCTATGGCTGAAAGAACAAAATTCTTATCCTATTGTATTTACTCCGGTGTGATCTCCGCACTGATTTATCCGATCGAAGCACACTGGATCTGGGGCGGCGGCTGGCTTGCCCAGATGGGATTCCATGATTTTGCAGGATCCTGTGCGATTCATATGGTAGGTGGTATCTCAGCACTGATCGGTGCCAAGATTCTTGGACCGCGTATCGGAAAATTCACGAAAGATAAATCCGGAAAAATCACAAAAGTCAATGCATTTCCGGGACACAACCTGGCAATCGGTGCACTTGGTGTATTTATCCTGTGGCTTGGCTGGTATGGATTTAACGGCGCAGCTGCAACATCTGTAGAACAGCTTGGTTCTATCTTTGTAACAACAACCATCGCTCCGGCGATCGCAACCGTAACCTGTATGATCTTTACCTGGGTTCGTTACGGAAAACCAGATGTATCTATGTGTCTGAACGCTTCCCTGGCAGGTCTGGTAGCCATCACGGCACCATGTGATGTAACCGATGCACTCGGAGCAATCATTATCGGTATTGTATCCGGTCTGCTGGTAGTATTTGGTGTATGGTTCCTTGACTATGTATTACGTGTAGATGACCCGGTTGGTGCAGTCGCAGTTCACTGCTTAAACGGTATCTGGGGAACGATCGCAGTTGGTCTGTTCGCAACCACATCCGCACCTGGAAATGATGATCTGGTTGGTCTATTCTACGGCGGTGGATTTACTCTTCTTGGAAAACAGCTGATCGGTTTTGCAGCAGTAGCATCATGGACCGTAGTAACCATCACCATCACTTTCCTTGTGATCCGTGCTGTTGTAGGCTTGAGAGTTACCGAGGAAGAGGAAATTGTAGGTCTAGATGCAATGGAACATGGTCTGGCATCTGCTTACTCAGGATTCAGTATCATGGATGTTTCCAACACCATGATGATGGATGTCAATGAAAATACAAACCTTGGTACAGATGATTACAAAGCAGCATCTGATGCACAGAAAAATGCAGCAGTTAAAGTAGTAAAAGCTCCGGCAGCAGCAGATACCGGTATGTATAAAGTAGTTATCATCTCGAAACTGTCAAGATATGACAAACTGAGAAAAGCTATGAACGATCTGGGTGTCACCGGTATGACCGTTACACAGGTTATGGGCTGTGGCGTTCAGAAAGGTGCCGGCGAGAAATACCGTGGTGTTGAAATCGATGCAACCCTGCTTCCAAAAGTAAAAGTAGAAGTGGTAGTCAGCAGCATTCCGGTCGATCAGGTCATCGAAGCTGCAAAGAAAGTTCTGTATACCGGACATATCGGCGATGGCAAGATCTTTGTATACAATGTTGACAGAGTCGTAAAAGTCCGCACCGGTGAAGAAGATACGGATGCACTGCAGGACGTAGAATAAAAAAGTAAACATTCTCCTTAGATAAAACGAAATCTCCGGACATCTCAGAAACATAAAAAAAGAGATGTCTGGGGGTTTTTTTCTCTTTTTAATAGTGATATACTGTAGCTATTCAGTAGCCACTGTCCCGCGAGGGATTTTGACATATTCATGTCAAAATCCCGAGACATACAAGCCAAAATGCTATCACCGAAGGTGATTTTTTATGCATTTTGGCTCGTAACTGTGAAGGTACTGAAC
>OLRT01000077.1_pt1 | contig 73095 bp, 60 predicted proteins | sample 1672021 | NCBI WGS metagenome assembly OLRT01 (sample SAMEA3136637, study PRJEB25190) | human gut metagenome | reverse complement strand
GTCCATGGTGGAACGATACCAGTCCACCAGGGGTTTCTCGTTCCTTCCCGTGGCGCGCGTCCTGCCGTTGCGCCACGCCTTGCCGGTGCGTTTCGAGACGCCGACCGCGTGCGCGGCCTGGGTGAAGTTCATGCCTTCCTCGTCCAGCAGGCGCACGTACTCGGCGCGTCTCGCCTCGCACATCAGCTTCCTCGTCGGATATTCGACGCCGTTGAACGTCCAACGGTGTTCCCCGCCACGGTCTTCGTTTCGGTGGCTTCTGGTCACCTGACCCTCCTTGCGGTAGGTCAGGTGTTGCAACGATCACTAGAACCCGCCCCTGTATCACCCACTGACCGGGGGGGGGTTAGAGTTGCCCTCAATTAATTGTCGGCGATTGAAACAGGCAATGTTTTTAGAGCTTGGACCTTAACTTGGTTCAAAGATCTACGCATTTTCCCAATATAGACAAATGTTGCTTTAAATGCGTCTTTTCGGCTTAAAGTCTCGTCTGTTAGAACGCCAATTGTGTTGTCCAGCCGCTTGTCCCACAGTAGGTAGAAATCGGCAAGTTTTCTATGCAGCTCTTTGTCTTTGACGTAGAAAAGTAGATAGTTTAACGAGTTTTCTACCTTATCCGTAGTTTTACTAAGCTCGTTGCCAATGTCGCCTGAAAGCATTTGTGTTACTGCATCAAATGTTGCGCCTTGAAAAAGCAGGCAAGGGCCTAAGACCTCCTGCATCCATTTCTCGGCTGATGCTGCAAGTGTTACGATCTCACTCCGGACTCAGTCTTTACGGGCTTCTTCAAATTGGCTCTTTTGCGCTTTGGATTGTCCCCAGTATGAAACGTATGCACCGTTAAGGGTTCCTGTTAAACCAAATATTGCCGGTAGCAAGCCGTTAAGCCGAGTCGCTAGGTTATTCATCCAGAGTGCCAATTCATTCCAATTCATACTCATCACTTGCGAGGTCCGTTGGTATGTGAAGTTTCTAGAAACGAAGCATATGCTACCATATATCGAACAAATATTCGAGTCAGCTGGGGTTTGGTGTAATCTCTGGGATTTTTTGTCATCATAATGATGTACATTACTCCCTATGAGCAGCGAAACCATTCCGACCAGTACTCAGAATACTGCCAGCTTCGATGAAGCTCTTGAGCTTATCACGTTGTTGCGCGGTTCAATGACACGTCGGCAGCTTGCTGAGTCGTTGCAGGTGTCCACTTCGACGGTGGAGCGCTGGGAGTCCGGTAAGGTGAAATGCAAGCCGGCCATTATTCCTGCGTTGCGTGAATTGTATTTCGGCACCACGCATGAGGACGGCACCGATTTCCGCACCATCGACCTGTTCGCCGGTATCGGTGGTATCCGCCGTGGCTTCGCTTCGGCCGGTGGCCATGCGGTGTTCTCGTCCGAGTGGAATGAGTTCTCCACACGTACTTATCGGACGAACTATGGGTTCGCGGAGCAGATGACCGGAGACATCACCAAGGTGGACGTGAACGACATTCCCGACTGCGATGTGGTGCTCGCCGGTTTTCCATGCCAGCCGTTCAGCGTGGCCGGCGTGTCGAAGAAGCGCAGCTTGGGCCGCGAGACCGGATTCCGCGACAAGACGCAGGGCACGCTGTTCTTCGACGTGGCTCGCATCATCGCCGCGAAGCGTCCGGCTGCGTTCCTATTGGAGAATGTGAAGAACCTGACCTCCCACGATCGCGGACGCACGTTTCAGGTCATCCTCGACGCCCTGCAGAACGAGCTGGGCTATGAGGTGCATTGGAAGGTCATCGACGGGCAGAACTTCGTGCCCCAACACCGCGAGCGTATCTATATCGTCGGCTTCCGCTCGAAGACCGATTTCACATGGGATGATCTCAAGTTCCCCGAGCATAAGCCCGTGCTGGCCGACATTCTGCATAAGACCGACGGGACGGAGCCTGTGTTGCCTTGGGATGGCGACAGGTATTTCGACCACGAGCACAACAAGGTGCAGGACAAGTACACGCTCACCCCGCGCCTGTGGCAGTACTTGCAGGATTATAAGGCCAAGCATGAGGCCATGGGGCATGGTTTCGGCTATGGCTTGGTGACTCCCGACATGGTGTCTCGTACTTTGTCTGCCCGTTATCACAAAGATGGATCCGAGATATTGGTCGCGCAGGAAGGCGACCGTCCCCGTCGGCTCACTCCACGCGAATGCGCTCGCCTCATGGGATACCCGGATGATTTGCGTATTCCGGTTTCGGATACGCAGGCCTATCGTCAGTTCGGCAATTCGGTGGTCGTGCCGGCGATCGCGGAGATCGCCCGTATCATGCGCCCGCATATTCTCAAGGTCATGCAGGAGGATAAGGGCCCCGAGCTGATCTCCGATTCCGAAATGGCGGATGAGGCGATCCAGAAGGCCCGTCAATTGGCCGTCGCCGGCGCTAGCCACGACTGAAACGACACACCGTCAGCCTGTCGATACTTTGGCGTTATCGGTGGCATGGGTATTGTTGAGGTATGTGCGATACCCATGTCAACGACGATCAGCAATGGTTCGACACCGCCGACATCCAGCAGGTCCACGACCTGTTGACCCGGGCCGGTGCCGAAAGTATCTGGGTCAAGAGGCTTGTGCCCAACAACAACTCGAAGCAGCAGATCTTTCTAGGCAATGACCCGTCCGATTTGGCCTTTCTCCCGCTCGGCACACCGTGGTACCGGACACCCAAATCACAGAAGAAGAAAGCCGGATCGCCACTGATCAGGATCCCTGTGCCGTGGCGGTGGGTCACGCCTGACGGCGAGTTCGACGCACCGAACGCCAACATGTGCTTCTACCCGCAGTACCCCGAAGTTCGCTTCTCTGGTTTCCTGCAAGGATGCAAGGAAGGTCCGTCCGATCTAATGGGCGAGTCGAAACGAGGCCACGAAGAAGGACGCTGCCTGTTCTTCGGAACGGTGAAAAACACAGACGAAGGAATGGGACATGTCGTCGCCTTGGTCGTCGGCGCTCCATCGCCGGCCGCCCGGTACGTCATGGACATGCCCACATTCAGGAAAGGGCATATCTGCCCGGTCGTATTCCAAGGACAAAGGAAGCCCGGCGAATTCTCCATCCTTGAGGAAGCACTTCTCGGCATCATCGGCAAGAAGATCATCCCATGGCGTCTACGCAACGACGGATCCATCAACAAGCCGTATACCGCCCCCAACGCGCCTGGCCTGACCCTGGAAGCGGAACTCGGCGTGGGCGAAAACGCCATTCCCGGCCCGGACTTCGACATCTGGGAGCTCAAGGCCATCAAACAATCCTCCCTTGAGCGACGCAGCAACCACCGCGTCACCCTATTTACTCCACAACCCGATACGGGATGGATAACGGGACAGTCCCAAGCCGATTTCGTCCTGCGTTACGGACACGTCAGAGGCACCGACGAAAACGGCAATCCCAACGAGTACTACTTCACCTCGGGCGACATCAATCGTCCCGGCGAGAACAAAAACGGTGCGAAGCTCAACCTCCAACTCGTCGGCTTCACCGACGCCAAGAACTTCGATCCCAATGGGATGATCGCCCTATATGACAAGCAAACCGGGGAGCTCGCCGCCGGATGGTCATACCTCAAGCTGCTCGAACATTGGCAGCGCAAACACAACCGTGCCGCCTATGTGCCCTATCTTAGGGAAAAGAATGAAGGGAAGACCACAGTGGAATTCGGGCCACTCGTCACGCTCGGCATCTCCACCAGCTTCGGTTTGTTCCTACAGGCGTTCCAAGATGGCAAGGCCATCTACGATCCCGGTGACAAAATCACCCTCAAAGACGGCAAATGGACACCCCATTCGCGCAGCCAGTTCCGCATCAACCTCAACGACATCTCGGCCATCTACCAAGAAGTAAAAGAAGTGGATCTGCGAGATTCCGATTCTTTACAAAAAGAGGAATAGCTATGGCAATGATAATGTGTCCCGGCTGCGGAACAAGTATTTCCGACAAGGCCTTGTCCTGTCCTCAGTGTGGTTTTGTCGGCGACGATCCGAACCGCCCAATCTCTCAGCAAGCAGTTTATGAACTGGTCCCTAAGTTCCAAGTTGAGATCAATCGTTGGGATCCGCAATCGCAAGCATTGGTGACCGAGCCTCTGGATATGCCCTTGGAGACTCGGCGTAAAATCTTCGGTTTTCTAGGCGATTTGGAGCGGCTCCAGACGCTTGCGCCGGGACTGTTCCAGCTCGTCAAGGAATTCTCCACCAAGGATGAAGCCACATTGGCGGCTCATTTGCCCGAGGAAATCATGAAGATGGTTGAAGAAGGAAGACTCTTTTTCAAGGAAGATTCCAACGGGAAAATTCTGCCGCAAGTGTTCGACGCGAACGGGAAGTTCTATAAGCAGGTGCGGCTTGACTGGAAACAGATGTCGCCTGATGTCACGGATGCCATGCGGCACCTGCAGACTCAAGTGGCCATCGCAATGGTGCTGGCTGAAGTGCATAGCCTCAGGGACCAAATTGAAGGCATTCGAGTGGACTTGCAGAATGACCGTCTGGCACTGGCTGAAGGTGCCTGGGATAAACTCATGCAGGCTAGGGTCATTGAAGATTCACGGCTGCGCGATGCGCTGATATTGCAAGCTGTATCGTCCGCGACCGATGCCAAGCGAACACTGATGCGCAATTTCACGGAGAACGTCAAATATCTGAAAGCTCATTCCAATGAGCGTATAGACAAAAAATTGATTTCTGCCGTCACCCAGCAGAATCAATCGAGGGCGGCCGATGCATTCAATGATTTGGCACAGATCACCAATGCGGTACGTGTTGAAGGAACGGGATATGCCATGCTTAATCAAAACGAGGCAAGCATGGTATGTCTGGGACAGTTCAGAGACTTCATTACTACGAATAAGCTCAATGAGCGCAATACTTTACTGGCGGTTAACTCGCATCTTCCGTCTGGATCAAAGATGCCTGGCATGGTTGACCAATTCGAGGATCTGGCGCTAAGGATCACGGCGCTAGACGGCGCGTCGCAGCTAGACCGTATCCCCAAAAGATTGCTTGAGCCATTCAGACCTGAGCCGGAGACGAACGAAAGCAACAGTGAAGAGGAGGACGGCAACAATGTTCCGCAAGAAGAAGAATGATCCATCTCAGAACGAGGGGACTGAAAACAGTCCTCAAAGAAAGTCTGTTAACGATGCTCAAGATACCGTTGCACCCCATGGCCATGCTTTCATGCGCAAGACAATCAAGCGTTGCGAAAACTGCGATAGCGAGTTGGAAAGCACGAGAAAGTCCAATTTGTGTGAAGCATGTGAGAAGGAACAACTGCAGAAAAATGTCAAGAAAGGTGCGGCAGCTGCTGCTGCTATCGGCCTAGCAAAAGTGGTTATTCCGAAAGTTGCCCCATATGCCAAGAAAGCCGCTCCATTGGTAGCCAATGCAGTAAAAAAGATAGTGTTTAGATAGCAAAACAGTTTTCCAATGTCGCAAATTCAGAGCGGCTGCGCAACAATGCGATGCTCTATGGATTATGGATTTGGAGTGCTGAGCAATGCCCAAGAAAAAGACTCATAGTGAGTTCCTTGCCGATCTCGGACGGCTGAATGCTCATGCTGACGATCTGGAAATTGAGTCGGAATATCAGGGGTCGAAAGCGCCAGTGGATGTGCGTTGCCTGCACTGTGGTCATAAATGGACGACGATGCCCGGCACGTTGCTTCAAGGGTGCGGATGCCCTCGGTGCGGTGAGAAGCAGCTCCGACGTAAGAAAACATACACCAATGAGAAACTCCTAGAGAAGCTTGCCAAGGTCAATCCTGAGGCGGAGCCATTAATGGAATACACGAAGGGCTCTAGTTACATCGACGTTCGATGCAAGCGATGCGGCACGATATGGTCCTCCGAGGGATACAACTTGTTGCAGGGCAAGGGATGTCCCCATTGCGGTGCGATTCGGGGCGCGAGGAACAACCAAGGCAAGACTGGTGTCAAGACCCGTGAGCAGTTCTCGGCCGAGCTGGCTGAGGCGTCGCCGGACATCGAGGTGCTTGGCGATTATGTGAACGTGCATATGAAGATCAAGGTTCGGTGTCGTGTCTGCGGCCACGTTTGGTCGGCGGTGCCGGGTGCGCTTTTACGAGGTCACGGCTGCCCGAGGTGCGCCCGATCCGGCACCAGCTTCATGGAGCAGTTTCTGCTCTATGCCCTCAGGCAAGCGCTTGCCGGGGGGATGGTTCTCTCACGGGACAAGACGACCATCGGAATGGAGCTGGATATTCTGATTCCATCGAAGCGGCTTGCGGTCGAGCCGGGCGTGTGGTTTCTTCACAAAAGGAATGTCAAACGTGACGGCGAAAAGCGGAGAAGATGTCATGAGGCCGGCATCCGGCTTGTGACCATATACGATCAATTCCCGCAAGACATGGAGCCTCCGTTCGATGACGATTGCCTCACATACCCGTTTGATTTGAACTCAGGCGACCGTTCGGCGCTCAGGGATCTTGCGATTGGATTGGTCAAGGATGCGGGTGGCATCTGTGAGTTCAGCGCGGATGACTGGGCGAGGATTGAGGAAATAGCAACCGAAGAATCACGTGCCCAGAGTCCCGATCAATTTGTCGAGAGGTTGCATGTCATTCATCCCAATATCGAGGTCGTGGGCAAGTATGTGAATGTTAATACGCGGGTCCGAGTGCGTTGCAACGTGTGCGGGAGGGTGTGGGATGCCTTGCCGGCAAGTCTGCTCGCAGGTGATGGATGCCGAACGTGTGGCACGAAACGGGCTCATGACCAATTGCGCAAGTCCCAAGACGATTTCATTGAGCAAGTCAGTGAAGCGAATCCCGACATCGAAGTGCTTGGCGAATACGTTTCGAGACATGGCAAAGTTCACGCTCGTTGCCGTGTCTGCGGTCACGAGTGGGATCCCGTAGCAGCGAGCCTGCTCAGAGGATCAAATCACAAAGGATGGAAAGGAATCCATGACAAACTTAAGCTTTAGAGAATTTTTCATGGAAGCGCTCATCGGATAAAGTCGACACGCCGAACGCCGTTGCCACCATGACTGCCAAATCCAGTAAAAAACCAGTAACAATGACCGTCACGGTGAGCCAATCTCAGTCGCCTCAACAAAGACAACCAAAAATCAGAAACCGCCATTTTCCAAGGATATTGGCACCATCAAAGCCCAGTAGGATAAACAAAGAAAGGTCGGGCGGAAACAGGATGTCGCAGGTTCAAATCCTGTCAGCCCGACTTTTGAGGCTTGAATCGTCAGAGCAAGTGCAACACCGTTGAATGGTGGACTTCCCAGGGTGTCCGGTATCCATGGCGTTTGCGTGGTCTGTGATCGATGGCATCGTACACGGCCCGGACCTCCTGCTCGCCGACGGCGGTGAAGCCGGCGCCCTTGGGGAAACACTCACGAATCAGCCCGTCGGTGTTCCCGTTGCCGTCGCGCCGCCATGGATGGCGGGGCAGGGCGAAGCAGAACACCGCGCCGGTGGCCTGTTCGACCTTCTCGAAGTCAGCGAACTCCATACCCCGGTCCAGGGTCACGGTCCGGCTCTCCGGATGCCTTCGGAGCGCGCCGATCCCCGCATCGGCAACGTCGCGTCTGGCATGCGCGGTACAGCGTCCTCCGGAGAGCAGACCGCTTCTGCGGTCCACGAGCGTGACGAGGCACGCCCCGGCGCCTTTGCCGACGACGGTGCCGCCTTCCCGGTCGCCGAGCCCGGAACGTTCCCCCACGATCTCGGGACGCTGCCCGATGGGACGGGCGCCCGGGATCTCGCCACGCCGTTCCTCCGGCCCGCCCCTCCCGTGCCGGCGTTTGCCTTTATGACGCAGACGCGCCCTGATTCCACGGCGGGTACGCGTCAGGCCGGGTGGATCAAGCCGCCGCTCGTTGATCGCCCGGTGGATCGTGGACGCGGAGACCATCAGTCCCGGCCGTTCGACCGCGATCCTGCCCGCGATCCGCCCGGGCGACCGATGCTCCCGCACGATAAGACGCCGCACAAGCCCCGCCCCTCGCTCGCCGTCGAGGATCCCGGGCCGCACGCAGGAAACCCTTCGGGACTCGCGGCCACGCTGGGCGGTCGATGCACGATGGCACCGCCCCGAGCCAACGGCGAACGAGTTTCCGGCCATCTCCCTGCTGACGGTCGCTTTGTCCCCGCCCCGCCGCTCCGGCCATCCCGCCGCAGCTTCCCCCGCGCCTCAGCAACATGATTTCCTCGCGCTCGGCCAAGGCAAGACGGGCGTACCGGCCCATGGGACCTCCCGATACCTGGTCGTCGTAAGCAAACACCATCGTATCGGGAACCCATGGGCCCACATCATCCACAAGCGTTGCACTAGCAACGAAAATTCAAGACCCAAAAACGGCGGAATTCCAGCGAAATCGCTGCATTCGCAAAATCACGCTTGTTGCTTGCTCGTTTCCTTCGACCACTGACCGATGCATTGAGTAGGCACTTGGCGCCCTCTGCCATAGCACGCCCCGAAATCTGCCGTCAGACGCACCCATGCCATAGCGGCTTTCCCAATCCCCAAGCTTCATTCACGCCGCTGCACGGCCAACGCCAAGTCACCACGCGGCATATGAAACGGCACCCTCGCATCAGGCCGGAATCCTAACACGCGGGCGCCATCCAAGGAAACAGACAACACAGCCCCTGCAACTCAGTGCTTGAGCAGATAATCGAGCTGCTCGACCACCAGCCTGTTGGGCCGCCAGGGTTGGGACAGCCCAGAGGCCATCTCGTCGACTAAGGGCTTGAGGTTCTCCTGCACAAAGCTGACCGACTGATCGAACGGCACACCGCCCGGGAAGTAGGTCTGGTCCATGATGCCGGCGATGCCCCGCTTGGTGGGGCTGAGCAGCACCACGGGCTTGATGGTGAGCATCGGGAACTCCTCCTCGTAGATGCCAGCCGCCCAAGCCATGTTGTTCGAGGGCTCGTAGGTCTTGACCAAGGTGCTGTTGGTCGCAAGCTTGGCCCCGGAACGGTCGGCGAATGAAAGGGATTCGTCGATCTTGAACAGGTCGATCGCATGGGTTTTCGCGTTGCGGTCCGCAGCTTGCTCCCCGGCCATTTGGCTTTGGAAGTAGTAGTCCGCGTCCGCACGATACTGCTTGGCATCAAGCAGCCACAGGGTGTCGCGCAGCAGCAGCGCGCAGTCCACGTCCGGGCCGGGATGACCGGGAATGGACAGCGACCACCACGAGTAGGCATATCGGAGCACGCCGGTACGGCACAGCAGCTGGGCCAAGGCGAGCTCGCCCTGCTGTCCCTGCTGGATACGCGCCGCGCCGAAGCCCGACTCACCAAGACCCACGCCTGGCTGGCCGTGGATGTGGTCGCCGGCGGTGGAGAGGTCCGTGTTGAACAGGCCGTCGCAGCCGAAGTCCGCATAGTCGTCCACGAAGTTGTTCACGATGACGGGCTTGCGCCAGACCACGCGCTGACCGTCGGTGCGCGGCTTCCATGACTTGTCGGCCACGGTGGCGCTGCCGGAGCGCACCGGCTGGGCGGCGTCCGCCCAACGCGGGGCGTTGCGGTCGGGAGTTACGAGATTGCCATGCTCGTCGAGCCGCTTGGGCGGTTCGGGGGCGGGTTGCTCGTAGGTGGTCTGCTGCCAGTTGAAGTCGCCGTCGGCACCTTGGCCGCCATGCGGGCGGGCGGCGGACGGCTGACCGGCAACGGCAGCGGCACCGTTCGCGGTCTGCCCCGGAGCGGCAGCGGCGGTCGGGTTCGGCGCGACACCCGCCGCCGGAGCATTCTGCCGCGCAGCGGGGTTCTGCCCCTTACCTTCCTTGCCCTCCTTGCTTTTCTTCCGCGTCCGAGCGACAAACACACCCACGACCACCGCGATGATCAGAGCCAGAAAATTGTTCAGATTCAGGGCGTTCAGGATGAAGTAGGTGACGATGAAGGCAATGATGCCAGCGATCATGATGGATGTTCCTTCTTCCTTTTTCCTTCTCTTGTCTCGACTCGTCCCTGACTCACACCATCTTGCCGCAGGACGGGCACTCCACCAGTCCCTCGGGCGGGGTGAAGAGCATAGCCTGGCAGTTGGGGCACCTGCGGTTGCGATACATCAGCTTCTCGCGCATGAGCTGCATGGTCTCCTTGGTGGCCTCATCCGCCTGGGACTCCACCAGGTTGCGCATGTACTGCGCCGAGGTGATATAGGTGAACTCACGGTTGCGCCGCGCACAGGCCAGGAAGTTGACGGCGGCGAAGATCATCGGGATCAACACCATCAGCAGGAACCCGGCAATGCCCATGAGTTTGACGACAGCCTGTACCTGCCGCAGCATCTGTCCACCGTCGGCATTGACATCCACGGGTATCGATTGCAGCATGGAAACCAGCCATTGGTCGAATACGCCGCCCCACAGCAGCTTTTGCAGAGAAACAGCTGCCACCACAATCAGCGGGATATACAGCAACGTAACGATGCCGTAGACCCACATCGTCCGACGGCCGCGTTGACGAAGGCGTTCCTGCATCTGGTCTGGGGAGAGGGCGGCTTGCGCCTTGCGTGTTGCGGTCGCCATCACCGGCCTCCTTCCATGCCGGGCACCACATGCGATGCCACGTCGTTTGCGTCGATGCTGTTGCCGCAGGCCGGGCAGACGTACGGCCGGTTGAGCCGCGCAGCCCCTGTGGCCATGCATACCGGGCAACGGACGGCCACTTCGGCCCCTTCGGCGGCGGAGGCTGCGGCCTGCGCGGAATCGACGGGATCGCTGGCCTCACCTTGGGAGTCGGCCACGATGTCTGCTGCGGTCAACGTGCCGCCACAACCAAGGCAGCGACGCGAACGGTCGGCGTAGCCGATGCTCGGCTTACCGCAGCGCGGGCAGCGGAATTGCACGATCGAGGTGTCGCCCCAGATCGCACGGCCGTCAACCGAGTGGACCTGACGAAGGCTGGTATTGACTCCGGAGGCGGCTGGGGCTTGCTGCGTGGGAGACTGAACGGAAGACGACGCACCGGATTGCGATGCAGCTGACGCGGCAGACTGCATGATGGCCTGAGCACCAGCTGGCGTAGCCGCCGAAGCTTGACCGACACCGCCGATTGACGGGGCACCGGCGACCACCGGACCGCCCGTCACTGAGGATTCGGGCTTCTCACCTCGGGCCAGCCGCGCGGCATCGAGATGCTCAAGCGCCGTGCGCGATATGTCGGTGCCACAGGCCGCACACTTGATGGCATGCCCCATGGGCAGGAAGTTCCGGCTCTGGCAGACCGGGCATCGCAGCGCGACGCCGGCCGTGGAATGGTTGACGCCCACGGAACGGTGCATATCCACCGAATACTGGGCCTCCTCGGCCGCGCGCTCCTGCACGCGCACCGCGGATCCCTCGCGCATCTGGACCATGCGCGCCGAGCCCCGCCACTCATCGATCACAACATACGCCAGCAGGGCCACGCCGGCGAGGAACAGCAGCAGGTTCCTTGCGGAGAACTCGGAGAACACCGCGCTGCCGGAGCTTGCCAGACAGATGCCGAAGAACGGGATCACGAAGTAGAGGCCCTTGCCGCGCACACCGGAGACGCGCGCCATGCCCTTGATGATGACGGCGATCAGCCGGATGCTCAGCACGGGTACGCCGATCAGCAGGACCAGGATCAGCAGGATCAGCAGGACGTTCTCCATCAGCGGCCGCCCTTTCCAGGCGCGGCAGCCACGGGCGCGGACGCCTGATTCGGGGCCGGCATGGCAACGGTCTGTCCCGCCTCGGCGGCGGTATGGTCGAGCGTCTGCTTGGTGCGCCGCATCGTGGCGTCATAGTTCATAGTAGCGTTGATGCCGGCACTGGCTTGCTGCCACGAGGTGAAGTTGTAGTCGTCGGCGATGCCCTGCGCCATGGTCATGGTGACGAACACCCCTAGACCGGTGCCGGCGGTCAGCACAATGACCGGAACCCAGAGATTATCCAGCAATGTCAACGTGTTGGCGAACATGGTCGCGCTTTTCGGGTCGCTGAACACCTCGGTGTAGTCACCGTTGAAGAAGATGTCCACGGCCTTGAACATCGCCATGCCGAAGATCATGAGCGCGTTGTCGAACAGCAGCAGGATCCACACGACCGACGCGATGCGCAAGAACAGCCGTTTGATGAACAGGATCGGCATCAGAAGCCGCCCTGCTGCGACGTGTACCGGTTCGCGCTTTCGGCGACGAGCTTGTCGTTGGCGGCGTCGTTGTGCTCCTCGAAGAACGAGGTGTACAGCGCGATGGCGGCCACCGCTAGCAGCACGATCAACTCAAGGATCATCGTGACACGCCACCAGCCGGTGTTGGAAAGGAACAGCACCACGATCTGCACCACGTAGTTGACCGCCAGCGCGATGAGCACCGGCACGCGGGTCACGTAGTCACGGGCCTGGAACAGCATGGGCAACAGGAACAGCAGGCCGCTGAGCGTCAGGCAAACGAACGCCACCCAATACGCCACGTTGTTGGCATGCGGGATGAGCAGCATGATGATGTCCACCACCACGGTGACGAGAACCGCGAGGATCGCGTGTTTTTTGCCCTTCATGATTGTCTTCTTTCTTTTCTGTTGATTGAGATTGGCTGATTTGGTTGCGATTGGTTGACACCGGCATCGCGCGGTCGCGACGGGGCAGCGAAGAGCCGCGATGCGAAAAGCCGGGTTCGATGCCGGAATGCGGATACGGCGCAACCGTCATCGGACCCGGCCGAAGGGTCAGAGCTGGGAGAGGATCTCCTGCTGTTTGGCCGTGAACTGCTCGTCGGTGATCAGGCCCAGATCATGCAGTTGCTTGAGTTTGCTCAGCACCTGGACTAGGTCGCCGGCCGGCTGGGGCTGGGCGGGCTGAACGGGTTGAGCGGCGGCAGCCGGCTGGGTGGAGACTGCGGACTCGGATTGCGTCTGCGACTGAGCGGGCTGGGGCTGCGCTGCCGCAGCGGTCGGATTCACCGGGGTCTCAGTGGCCGGAGCCACAGGACTACCGGCGGGCTGGACAGGCTGGACCGATTGAACCGGATTCACTCCCCCGGCAACGGACTGCTGCTGCGCTGCGGGTTGAGCAGGCTGAGCAGGATTCGGCTGAGTCTGCCCAGCAGCCTGCCCTGGCTGTTGGACCGGCCCGGCCATGGTCGGCGTCACCAGTGAGGAGAAGTCCGGCGCGCCCATCGCACTGATCGCCCCACCAAGCCCCTTGGCGATGACGCCACCCGCGCCAAGCCCCACACCGAGGCCGATGCCGCCGTTCATCAGGTCGGAGCCGGAACCGGTGTTGGCCGCTGCGGTCTTGAGCACATCAAGCGTATGCTCCTGCTGGAAGGTGTAGCCGCGCTGCCGCTGGTCGTAGGCCTTGGCGTCCGTCATCGCCATCCGGCCTGCGGCCTGCTTCTGCGTGACATACAGATTGGATTCGGCATCAGCGCCGCGATTCTCCATCATGTTGGCGCGTTTCTCGTATTGTGCCCATTCCTTGCTGGACTTGTCAATCACCAGCTCGTTAAGACGGAAGTCGGAGATCTTGAGGCCGTACTTATCCTCGATTCGTTGCAGGACGCCGTCCACCTGCAACTGCTGCTCGATGGCGGCGCGAATCTCGCTCGTGTGGCTGTCGATCTGTTCGATGGGAAGCTTCATCAGCTGCAGTACCTTGCCGATGATGGTACGCGCGGATTCATTGATCTGCTGGCGCACCATTTTCTTGACGTCGTCGCGGCTCACCTCGTCATGGCCTGAGACGAACTGGTTGAGGAACGCCTCCAGATGCTTGGGGTTGTTTGCCTGAACCCGGGGATCGTCGCTGTTCTCATAATCCAAGGCGATGGTGTACTGGCCGTTGGCACCGGCGGGAATCGTCAGCGCGGAGGACCGTGGACCGAACGCCAGCCCCGGCACAGGAACGCCGATCGGCCCCACACCCCAAAGCATGTTCATCTGATCGGGCTTATTGATGAAGTACAGCATCGAGGAATACGGGTCCACGCCGCCGGTCACCATCTTCGTCAGTCCGGTGAGGAAGGGCGCGCTATTGCCCTCGACCTTGTGCCGGCCTTCGCTGTAGACGGCGGCCACGCGACCGGACTTCACGAACACCGCAAGCTGGTGTGGCATGACCTCCAGAATCGTGCCCGGCTTGAGCGCGGTGTTTGGGTGCTTCCATGCCAGAACGTTCGCAGTGTCCGCGCCGTTGTACCGCACTACGTCGATGAGATGAAAAGCCATAATCGGGCCCCTCCCCAGTATCTTCCAATCCTCGCTTCGTCACGGCAAACTGTACCCCCCCCCCAGGGGACAAAACCACTGGCGGGTTCTAGTGAACGTTGCGACACCTGAGGTTTGAGCGGCCTTCCATGGCCACGTTGTCGGTTGTTGAGGCTATCACGCGGCGTCGAGCAGTTCGATGATCTTCTCGACACCAGCAACTAACCTAAAACCAACAAAACAACACAGGCGTTGCAACCACCACTAGAATCCACCAATTACGGGTTGAAATCGCCGTTCTAGGCAATTCCCCGTGCAAAAATGTCGCTTTCGGGCCCGAAAACGGCGATTTCGCACGGGGAATCACGGATTTCGGCTATTTCAACCCGTAAGTTGCATCATATGAGCGCCTTGATCAGCCAACCGTGGCGGCCGTCGTCGTAGAGTTCGTCGGTGAGTTGATATCCACGCCGCTCGTAGAACTTGTAGTGGTCGTTCTCCGAATGTACCGCGGCGATGGTTCCTCCACTGTGCGCAATACGGCGTTCGGCGTCGGCCAGCAGTTGGGAGCCGATACCGCGGCCTTGCGCGTCGGGCAGCACGGCGAGACGCGCGATCACGTACCTTCCCGGCTGATCGGAATGGTCAGGATCCGCATAGAATCGGCATGTCGCCACGGTCCGATTCCCGTCGAACGCCAGCAGATGCACGGCCACGGCATCCCACTCGTCGAATTCAGGCCGCCAGTCACGCTCGCGGATGAACACCTGCTCGCGTATCGCACGAGCCGTTTCAGGCAGATGGTCGTAGGCTTCGATTTTACCGGTCATGGGCGCCAGTGTAGCGCGTGTCATACGTCGTGCCGCGCCCGGCATCGCGTGGACGCCTACCGTCACAGCCGGCCGGCCCACTCCCGGAGCAGACGAATCACCGCTTCGGGCTGGTCGATGTGCGCGTTGTGGCCGGCATCATCCAGCGTGACGAACGTGGCGTCGGGATAATGCGACAACAGGGCCCGTTGATCTTCAAAACCAACGATCTGATCCCGTCGTCCGGTGACGAACAGGGTCGGCCCGGCATAAGTGCCGAATACGCGCTCCGGGTCGTCATTCAGCCAATAACGGGCGTCCAATCTGGCGCAGGCGTCACGGTCGCACAGACGGATGCCCGGCAAAATATATGACTGATAACGGCGCCACGCGGCGAATGACTGGTTGACGCCCATGGCTACGAAATCAAACGTCTGATCCTGAGGCAGCGCGTGTATCAGCGTCGGATTCGGCTCGGTGATCACATGCTCGGCGACATGACGACGAGTGCGCCGCGGATCCACCACCGGGGCGATCAATGCCAGCCCGCGAACCCGCGATGACTCGCGAGTCACCATCTCACGGGCGAGTGCACCGCCCATCGAATTGCCGACCAGCGCGAACGGCTCCCCCGCGCCGACCAGATCGTCGATGGTGGACTGCAGCCAGTCGGCCATCTCCGGCAGACCGCACGCGCGTGCCGGCAGTGCCGGAGTGCGGCCGAACCCCGGCAAATCCAGATATATGCGCTTCAGCGACCGCGACGCGGCAGCGCCCGACTCCGGGCACAAGAATGCCTCATCCAGCAGCATCAGCGAACGGTGGTCCACGCCCATGCCATGCACGAACACCACGGGCAACCCGTCACCCTCGGTCACTGCATATGCCTGCGGTTGAGTCATCACACGGTCCTTTCCACCGGTATCATCCGTCGCGCTTCGCGGCGCAACGCTTTACGATACCGTCGCCGTGCGATGTCTCGCCGAACGCCGGCACCGGCACACAAGCTGGTGCCGCCGGCACAGTTCAGCCGCGGCGGGCGAGTTGCACGGCGGTGCCGGACGCGGTGACCATCAGCATGCCGTTGTCGGCGCCAAGCACCTCGTAGTCGATGTCCACACCGACCACGGCGTGTGCACCCATTGCCTCGGCCCGCTGCTGCATCTCAAGAATCGCCTCGTTGCGCGCCCTCATCAGCTCCTCTTCATAGCCCTGGCTGCGTCCGCCGAACATGTTGCGCAGGCCGGCGCCGATATCCTTGAACATGTTGACGCCGGAAATCACTTCACCGAACACGATGCCCTGATAGCTATTGATGACGTAACCGTCGACCGACGGCGTGGTGGTGACGAGAATCATGATATGACCGCCTTTGGTTTGACTGCGATTGACATCTTCAGTCTAGCGCCGAGCAGGTGAATCGTCCCGTCCTGTAGGTGGGCAGGACGGGAATTGATATAGGGATGATTTTTCAAGGACCGGCGCAAACTGACCGGCAGGAGCGGTACCGTCGCGTCCTGGCGCACCGAATTCGGCGAGCGCATCAAGCACTGCTATGGAGGCCGGATCGTCGGAACCATCATCGACGACGATGACGCAATCGGGACGAATCGTCTGGGCGAGCGCAGATTCGACTGCTTCACGGATGAGCGCTCCCTGATTGCAGCTGGTGATCACCACCGTGACGGCAGAGGGCGCGGCGGGCTTCAATGCTGCTTCCATAATCGCAATTCCAACAAGCGAGGCGAGAGTAGAGTGGAAGCGCGAGATATCCAGCGACAGACAGGATCAGTCATGATCAGCGCAGACGCCATCACATCGAGAACGTTCACCACAGTGCGGTTCAAGGAAGGGTATAGCACCAGAGAGGTCGACGACTTCCTTGACGAAATCGTCGACCGCATGACGACCGGCGACCACTCGCTCGCAAGGCGCATCAAGGAGAAGACCTTCAGCAATGTGCGTTTCAGAGGGGGATACGACATCGACGAAGTCGACGATTTTCTCGATGAGGTGGCCAGAGGACTGGAAGGTGACGCGGGCGCGAGCACGGGCGCGAGCACAGCCGCAGCGATTCCGGATCCGCATGAGACCGTCGCACCGGAGCCGGGCACGAGCTACACGAGCGACGCGAATCTTGTGGCCCCTTCGTCCGACAGCGACGCGGCGCAGCTGCCATGGTGACGGTTGTGCTGGCGTCTCGCTGAAGGATCGCGGGCAGCCGACCTCAACCGCGGCGCCGCGGTCATACCTGCTGTTGGTGGTATTTGCCGAGCGGTTTGTGTCAAACTTTCAGTAGCTGAAACTTCCGACAGCAATTGCAATCACTTCACATGCCGCTCATGACACCCGTCCGCACAATCGCATTATCAAACGCCGCCGTTGTATCCTGGGTAACCATGGACTCTCATGCCAAGATCATCAACGTTGTGGGTGCGGCGATCGTACGCGATGGAGCGGTGTTATGCGCGCAACGCGGACCGGGAAAATCTCTCGCCGGATATTGGGAATTCCCCGGCGGGAAAATAGAGCCTTACGAGACGGCTCGTCAGGCATTGCATCGGGAGATCGAAGAAGAACTGCTCTGTGAGATCGAGGTCGCCGATGAGGTGTGCACCAGCGAGTACGCCTACGACTTCGGCACGGTCCGACTCATCACATTCATTTGTCACCTAATCGACGGCATGCCACGGCTGACCGAGCACACGGACATCCGTTGGCTGGATCCTTCCGCAATGCCACAGCTGAATTGGGCTCCGGTCGACCGTACGGCCGTCGGCATCATCGCAGGCATGCGCTTCCTCACCCAGACAACGTCGGGCACCTCCGAGGAACCGAGCCGGCCATGAATACGCGAGAATCACTCAACCCGCAGTCAGACCTCAAAACCGATGCCACGCATTCCGTGCTGGAAAGCGTCATCTCCGGACTGATCGAACCCCGGCAGGACGCCCCCGAAATCTATAAGCCAACGCTGATTTCGAACCGCCCAGGTGACCTCACCATGCATGATGAAATCAGCGATGCGCTCACGAACAGCGATTCCTTCGACATCTCCGTCGCCTTCGTCTCTCCTGATGCCATACTCAGTTTGTTCGAGGACTTCCGCAGTCATCATGCCAATGCGCCCGAGCAGGTCAGCAGACTGATCACGTCGACGAAGAATCATTTCAACGACCCACGCGCTTTCTGGGAACTGCTTCACCTACAGCGGACGGCAGGCGTGGACGTCCGCTGTGGGCAGGCTCCGACTCTTCAGTATCAGTCGCTCAAGGGCAGCCGTTCCATCCCAAAGGATACGTATTCTCGCGCCGCATGCGCAACGGCACCCCGTACTACGACCTGTTCGTCGGCAGTTCGAATCTTACCGGCGCCGCATTGAACACTCAACGCGAATGGAATCTCAAGGTCTCATCCCTCGCCAATGGCGAACTGGTCGCGCAGGTGCGAGATGAAATCGACTCACAGATCGCCGATTCCAAGCCGCTCACCGAGGAATGGATCAAACAGTATGAGGAGGATTTCAAGAAGTACGCGCCGCCACGGCGCGACATTCTGAAGTCCCTCGAAGGCCGTGAGATCCAGCCGAACGCCATGCAGAAAGAAGCCCTCGCGAGCCTGAAGAAACTACGCGAGCAAGGGGAGCATCGCGCGATCATCGTGTCGGCCACGGGAACAGGCAAAACCTATCTTTCCGCGTTCGACGTGCGTGAGTACCGGCCCCGGCGCATGCTGTACATCGCCCAGCAGCAAATGATCCTCAAAGCGGCGATGAAATCCTACCAAAAAGTGCTCGGTTGTCCGCAATCCGAGCTGGGACTGTATACCGGCACCAGCAAACAACAGGATCGGCGCTACGTGTTCGCCACGGTGCAGACCATGCGTCAGCCGGAGGCACTGGCGCAATTCGCCTCTGACGAGTTCGACTACGTTCTTGTCGACGAAGTTCATCATGCGGGCGCCGAAGGGTATCAGCGCGTCATCGACCATTTCAGGGACGCCGACTTCATGCTGGGCATGACCGCCACACCGGAACGCACCGATGGCATCAACATCTTCGAGTTGTTCGGCCACAACATCGCCTATGAGATCCGGCTGCAGAAGGCTCTGGACGAAAACATGCTCTGCCCGTTCCATTATTACGGCGTCGCAGAATATCTCGGTTCCGACGAGGACCCGGACCAGGACATGCACCGCCTCGATGTTTCACAGGGGCTCGACACGAAGGAGTCGAAACAGCTCAAATACGAGATCGGGCAGCTCGCCACCGAGCAGCGCGTGCGCTATATCATCGACAAGCTGCAGGAATACGGGCAATTCGGGATCCCCGTCACCGGGCTGGTGTTCTGCAGCAGGCAGGAGGAGGCGCACGAGCTGTCCCGCTTGTTCAACGAGCATTGGAACCAGCAAGCGGAACGCCCCTATCGCACGGCAGCGGTGACCAGCAAAGACGTCAACGGCAAGCCGTTATCGCAGGAAAAACGCGACGAATACGTCCAGCGGCTCACCGACGGCGAACTCGACTACCTGTTCACCGTCGACATGTTCAACGAAGGCGTCGATATCCCCGCCGTCAACCAGATCGTGATGCTGCGCAGCACAGAGTCCAGCATCATATTCACCCAGCAGCTTGGCCGCGGACTGCGCAAGTTCCCGTACAAGGACAGCGTCGTGGTCATCGATTTTATCGGCAACTACAACAACAACTACCTGATCCCCGTGGCCCTGTACGGCAACACCGGTGACCGCGACCGCGCGCGCAAGAACCTGCAGCGCAAATCGATCGGGTTGTCCTCCATAAGCTTCGACCCGATCGCCAAGGAACGCGTGCTGAAATCACTGGACACCGCCAACTGGTCCGAAATGAAGAAGCTATCGGAACAATACCGGCAGGTGCGATACGAGCTCGGCCGCATTCCGATGCTCATGGATATCTACGCCTACGATCCTTCCTTGCCGTATACATTGGCCACGAAGCGCAGCAACTACCTCGATTTCGTGCGATCGCGCGAGAAGAGCCTCGGCGGCGGCAAGAACCACGAGACAACATTTGAGGATCAGCTGGACCCGGTAACCGACACCGAAGACGCGGTCCTCAAGATGGCCACGGAATTACTGCTGCCCGGGCTGCGCCCTCATGAGTTGGCCATCCTCGAACGGCTGTGTCGGCTTGCCGAAGAGCGCCTGGATGACGAGACTCCTGTCAGCTGGAACGCATCCGCGCCAATCAGTCGAGATGCGCTGCTTGATGCGATCCGTGCGGACTTCCCACAGGCTGATCTCTCGGATGCGCAGTTCGACTCCGCTATCAGCGTGCTTGACTACTCATACTTCACCGGACCGAATCGCAAACGTTTCGGGAACCTGCCACTGGTGGAGACGCTGGCCGACGATGATCAGGGCGAACCGGCCTATCGTTTAAGCTCCGGCTTCGTCAACATGCTCGCCGAAAATCGCACGTTCCGCATCTTTCTCGCAGACACGCTGCGCACCGGTCTGGCCAATTGCCGAGACCTGTTCCAGGAGGCGCAGAGCCGGCGACGCGCTTTCGACCATGCATTCCTGTATGAGCGCAAATACTCCATGGCCGACGTCATGCGACTGTGCGGATGGAAGAAGGAGAACACGCCTCAGAACGTAGGCGGGTACCTGCTCGACAAAGACACCAACACCATGCCCATCTTCGTGAAGTACGCGGCCAGCCAATACGAAGACGAGTTCCTGAACGCACAGGAGATGAAGTACTTCAGCAAGAACGGGCGCACCCCGCAATCTCCCGAATTCCAGTGGGCGCTGAGCGGTGTGGGACCGGACTGGGGCCGTACGCATTTCGTTCCGCTGTTCGTCATGCGCAAGGCGGAAGAGGCCGACGGCAAATACTATTACGTCGGGCACGTCGCCGCGTTTGACAATCCGACGCTCACCACCAAGCCGAACGCGGCCGGAAACGGTACGGTGAAGGTCACGCTCTCCACACTGAGACTTGCGCGGCCGCTGGATCCTGAGCTGTACCGGCACCTTGTCGGGTGAGAGATTGCGCAGATAAGCGCTGTCAGAAGGCTATCTGCGTTTCGAGGGGGCGATTCGGTTTGATCCGAACATCTATCTGCGTTTCGAGGGGTTGGTGGCCAAGTATAAGCACCCCCAAAACCGCATGATTCCAATGGCGATTGGCGCTCAATACCCCGGGCATCGCGTTTTGGCAACCCCTCGAAACGTAGATAGACGTTTGGCGAACACGAAATCAACCCCCTGAAACGCAGATGGCTGCCCCTTCCCGCGAAAAGTCTGCCCGTTCGTATGAGGTTTGGCGGCGATTCGCGGCAACCGCGCCTTCACAATGTGCGATATACCTGATTCGCCTTCGAAGGAGCCGACGATGAGAGAATCTACGCTCATCGCCAAGAGCAGCATCCGACGCGCGTCGCCACAGCTGCGCCTGCGCACAGGATTGGCGTGGGGCATCGCAGTGGCAGTGGACGCTTGGCTAGTATGGCTCAAATGGTGGCGCCTGCCGAACACCATCCGCGAAATCATCAGAATGTTCCCCGAAACCGCATTTCTGCATGATCCGGCGATGCTGTGGCAATTCGTCGCTGCATCATGCCTGCAAGTCGTCGTTATCGCATCGTTGTATCTCGCCGTCGCAAGAATCCCGGCGCGCTGGGTGCCATGGCTGCGTATCGCGACGCTCGCCTCGTTCGCGGCGATCTGCATCGGTTCCAACGCCCTGGTGATCGCCCACGGCTTCAGCACTCCGGGATTCGTGTATTCTCTGGGATTGGCTGCGGCGGCCAGTCTCATCGCGACCGTTGCGCTAGTCCATGGCCAATGGCGGCGATGGCTGGCGCGGAGGAAAAGGCGCGCAACGGCTCTCTGAACGGCTATTCGCCATCCACCGCAGGCAACCAGTCGCCGTAGCCTTCCGCCTCCATGCGCGAGCGCGGCACGAAGCGCAGCGCGGCGGAGTTCATGCAGTACCGCAAACCGCCCCGGTTGGCTGGCCCATCGTCAAACACGTGCCCGAGGTGGATCTGCGTGTCGGCCGTCCGCACCTCGATGCGGTCGCGCCCCGGGATGCGATGATCCGCGTGCTCGGTCAACAGCTCGTCCGCGATCGGCTTGGAGAACGCCGGCCAACCGCAGCCGGAATCGAATTTGTCGCGCGATGAGAACAACGGCTCGCCGCTGACCACATCCACGTAGATGCCCGGCTCGAACTCCTCGTCGTAGGCGTTGACGAACGGCCGCTCGGTGGCCGCGCACTGCGTGACCGCGAACTGTTCGAGCGTCAGGTCCCAGATCTTTTCCACATACTTCTGCCGCCGTTTCACGTTCGCGATGGCGGCCAGCGGAATATGGCAGAAGCCTCCCGGATTGGCGATCAGATAATCCTGATGGTGCGCCTCGGCCGGGTAGAAGTTGCGCAGCGGCTCGACCAAGACCGCCGGGCGGGCGGGCTGCCGATCGACCAGCTGCTCCAGCGCGGCGATATACACGGATTGCTGCGTCGCGTCCGTGAAGAACATGCCGGTGCGGTACTGCCGCCCACTGTCCTCGCCCTGACGGTCCACCGAGAACGGGTCAATGACCTCCAGGAACAGCAGTGTGAGCGTGCGCAGCGTCACCTGCGCTGGGTCGAACACAACTTTCACGGTCTCCGCGGCGTCGGTGACGCCCGCACACACCTGCTCATAGGAGGGTGATTCGACCTTCGACTGCGCGTAACCGACCGTGGTGTCGGTGACACCGTCGACGTTCTGGAAGTAGCGTTCCAGCCCCCAAAAGCATCCGCCCGCGAAATAGGCCGTCTGCATGGACGGGCCGTCCGCCGCGGCCGGGTTGCGCCGGGAGTTGTTTGTTGTATCGTGATTGTTCTGCTCGCTCATGCGTCTCACCATACCTGATTTTTCTTTGCGTTGCGTTCACTCACAGCACCGTCGATTGGCGGCGTTTCGCTCGTCTGTAGGCCAGCCGCCGATGTCACCGCTCAGATGCGCGCGCTGCGCTTTACGACTTTGGTCGCGTATAGGGAAAGTATCACGGCGATCAGAAGCGAAAACCACGCCTCCCAGCCGGATGTGGTCGCCCGCGCGGCGAGCAGACCGATAAGCGTGGTCACCACGGAAAGCCACATCAGTGCCATGAACGGCCGGGATTTGGACGTGTCCGCTCCGGCCCGGCGGCCGAGCCATCCGCCGAGCAGATACAGCACGCAATTGCCCGCGAACACCAGGCCGAGCGTGAACCATGCCACGCGCAGGCCGATGCGCCACCCGCCGATCACTTGCACGGAAGCCGCGGGATCAAGGCCGGACAGTGACGCGAGCGCACTGATCGCCATCAGCAGCTGGACGACCGCGTAGACCATGACGATCCGTCCTACGGTGGTCAGCGTGCTGTCTCCGCGTGTGAAACGGGAGGATTCGGTGGACTCGGAGGATGATTCGGCTGGGGTCTTCGCTGCCGGCTGATTCGAGACGTCATTCACGTTTCCATCATAGCCTTCGCGGAGAACCGCGTCCGCGCCTCATGTGCCGCGGTTGCATCGCACCCGGATCATCCGCCGTCATCCTATTTTCTCGACGGTTCCACCCCACTGCTTCTGGAGCTTGTCAATGATGGTCCTGTAGCTGAACACCGACCATTTCTTGCCACTCAACAGCCGCCAGTCTCCCTTGGAGATGGTGCTGTTCGCTTGCTCGTCAAACATCTCGATGACTTTGTATCGCAAAGGCGCGCGGTACATGTCGGCAGCGAATTCGTTATCGAACGTGACGTAGGCGATGCGCGGCTTGAGGCATATCTCGACGTCCGTCACACCCGGATACCCTTGCGATGAGAGTTCCGACCAGCCGGACTCGCAGTAGATGCCAGCCTCCTCAACTGATTGTTGCATGTTCTGCGCACTCTGAGCAGGTGACTTGTCGGGCGATGACGGCTTGACGATGCCGTCCTTGAACAGGTTGGAGATCAGCAGCGCGGCTACGGTCAGCATGATGGCGAATACGACGGCGACGATGGCTCCGCCTGCGGTTCCGCGCACGCTCACTCGGTTGCCGCGTCGGGAAGCCACGCGAGCCATGACGATCAGTATGATGGCGACGACGATCAGCGCCGCCGCGCCGATTGCCAGGCTGCGCACGGATACCGCTGTCAGCTTCGCGATTGCATGGGGTGCGACGGCCCGAACCAGTGCGAGGCCGCCCACGATGAGCGCGATTACGGCGACAACAGTGACGAGGATCCGCGGAACGCGACCCGGACGCCCCTGCCCGGACTGATAACGTCGCCCCGAACCGGCCTTATACGATGACTCATGCATGGCAGCCCCCGTTCTATGCATTCGGATGCTCACCTATCACTATCCACACATCCCGCGACGCCTGGCCTGGCGGGCGAAACGTGGTTTTGCGTTCTTAAGTGCGCGCCAAAACGACGACCATGCGCACGTAGGAACGCAAATCGCCCTGTTTACGTTCCTATGTGCGCGGACTTGTCGTCTCGGCGCGCACTTAAGAACGCAAACAGTCGGTGAAGCGCGTCGCACGCGAGAGAGACCGTATGTCGGCATGCGGGCCACGCGTGCTAGCGCACGAGGAACACCATGACAATGATCATCACGAAGCCGACGAAATCCGTGGGCGTGAACACCGCACCGGCCCACAGCACGGCGGATATCGTCGCGGCGATCGGCTCGCTGGTACCCAGCATTGTGCCGCGCATCGAGCCGATACGCATCACGCCGGCCAGGAACAGCCAATATGCGCCGAACGTGCCTCCGACAACGGTGAACACCATCAGCAGCATGCCGAACCAATCCAGCTGCGGCGCGCTGGCCCACGGGCGGACGAACGGCGTCAGCACCAAACCGGATATGACGAACATGATGCCGTTGACAGCAAGATTGCCCCATCGCGCTACCAGCTTGGCCGGCAGAATCGACAGCGCCGCCGTACACGCCGCGTCGGCGAGGCCCCATAGCAATCCGACCAGTGGCAGCTTCAGCATGGAAAGATCTCCTCCGGTGGCGATCAGCACCGTACCGGCAAACGCCAACGCCACGCCGATGCTCTCGCGCAGCCCCGGCCAGCGGCGCCCGCGTATGCACACATACGCCAGCACGAACAGCAGGTTCAACGTCTGCAATACGGTCGCGGTGCCGGAGTTCGTCCAGTCGATCGCGGACAGATACGAGACCTGCACGAACAGCACGCAGGTCAGCGCGGCGAACAGCAGCATCGGGTAGGAGCGTCGGTCGCGCACCGCACCTGCCAATAGTTTCGGCGTACGCACACCGGCACAGGCCAGGAACAACGCGCCGGCCGCGAGCTCGCGCACGCAGGCGATCCACAGCGGGTCGGCGTGATAGTCGGCCATCAGCAATTTCGACACTGTGGCGTTGATGCCCCACAGCACACCGCCAAGCAGCACCAGCACGGCGCCCAGCAGCATGGCTTTCGGCGTACGCTCGAATGATGCAGTCTCGGGCGCCGACTCGGCGGCCGGCGTTTTCGACTGTTTCACGATATGTTTCACGGCATGTTTCACGGCATCTTTCATTGCGGACTCATCCGGTCGGCATCCGTCACAAACCATCAGAACGTCGGCATCTCAGATGAGCCGAAGAAGCCCAGAATCCGCTCCAGATACGGCCCAAGAACGGCATTGGGCATGCTGAAAATCTCATGCAGCGAGTTCTCGATGCGTACCACACGCACATTCCCTCCATCGGAGTTGACCTCCTGCGCGAACCGGTTCTGCGGCTCGTTGAGCACCCACACGTCGCGCCCGGCCTGGAACAGCAGCACCGGCGTCTCGACATTGTCGCACGCCTCCGGCCGCTGCACGGCACGCGACAGTCGCAGCGCCTGCCGCACCCACGCGAATGTCGCCGCGTACGTCCGCTGATGCGGGTCGTCGATGCGCTGCTGTTGGAACCAGCGCACGCGGGCCTCGCTCGCGCCCTCGTAATCGGCCATATCCAGCTCCGGCGTGAACTCACTCTGCCCGAACACCATGTGCCGTCCCAGCCCGAGCCGGCACATCGCGCCGGCAAGCACCGACGCCAGCCAGTTCGGCATACCGGTCACCGGCGCGATCATCGGGCACGACAGCACGGCCTTGTCGAACAGCGTCGGATGCGTCTCCAGCACACTCGCCCCGATGCCGCCGCCCATCGAATGGCAGTACAGGTTCAGCGGACGGCCATCCGCGTAATCCTTGCCCACCGTCTCCGCGAATTTCGCCAGATCGGCCGCATACCGCCGCCAATCATCAATCCACACCAGGGACGAATTGTCGACGTCACGCGCGGAATACCCATGTCCGCGGTGCTCGAACACGCACACCGAGTACCCTGCGAGCAGGAAGTACCACACCATCTCCGCATATTTCGCGGCGAACTCCGTGAACCCGTGGGAGATCACCACGGCACCGCGGAATGTGGCGGCGGCGCCGTCCTCGCTCAACCGGTCGAATTTCGCCGCGTCGTAACACACGTAATGCAGTTTGCCCGCGCGCTGCAGCGGCGGCAGACCGTCGTCGTCCGCCGGTGCCATCCAGCCTTCGGACCGGCATGTGGCGAGCGCGGGCAGCACCGTCTCGCGCATCTCGTCTGCATAGCGGTTCTCGTCGATAAGCTTCACTTGCATAGCCTCCACTGTACCGCCTTTCACGCCAGCGACGGGCGGGGGAAACGACCGGCTTCGGCCGGCGTCACGGCCGGGCGGCCGGACAGCCGGCAACCGGCGGCTACCGGCCTCCGCACCCGCGCGGCCAGCCTACCGCTCGCCCGCCGACTCACGTCACATGACCTTGGTGGATTCGAGATTGCGGATGATCCAATCATTCAACCGCATCACCGGCTTGCGCAGCACCAGGCCGAGTAGCAGCGCCGGCAGGATGAACAGCGCCAGCTTCCCCATCGACACCCAGTATTCGTTGCCGAACGACCCCGCCATCGCCGAATGCATCGCATCGACCCCGTACGGGAACAACAGCCACTTGCAGATCATCTGGAAGAACGGCGGCAACGTCTCGATCGGGAAGGTACCGCCCGAGCCGGCCACCTGCATGACCAGCAGCACCACGGCGATGGCCTTGCCGATGTCGCCGAACGACACGGTCAGCGTGTAGATCAGCAGCGAGAACACCAGCGCGCACAGCCAGCCGACCATCAGGAACTGCAGCGGATGCTCGCACTGCACGCCGAGGAAGAACATGTCGCCCAGGCATACCAGCGTGCCCTGCAGCAGCGCCATCGCGCCGAAAATGGCGTATCGCCCGAAATACTCCTGATACGGGTGCAGGCCGAACTGTCGCGCGTTGCCGGGCGACTCGGGGCGTGGCTTGCGCAGCACGTCGAGCATCGCGCCCGGCCCTGCGGTCCGTCCGGCGATCACGGCCTCCTTCACGCCCATCGTCTCGCCCATCGGCAGCGTTTCGCCGAGGCCGAGCACCTTCGCCTTCTCGCGGTCGGACACCGACACCTTCATCATGGCGACGAGGATGATCGCGCCCACCCAGATCGACAGCACGGTATAGAACGGCGTCATGGCGGAACCATAGTTGGCGACCGGGTACAGCGCGATGCGGTTCACCGAGACCGGGGCGGACAGCAGCGTGGCGATCGAATCGGGGTCGGCTGACGTGATCTGCGAGAGATCGGGCATGCCGCTGCCTCCGACGACCGCCGTCAGCTGCTTGTTGAGCGAGTCGAGTTTCTCGGCCGAGGCGTTCAGGGTGGTCGCCGCGTCGCCCAACGAGGATTGCACGTCGGACAGGCTGCCGGTGATGTCGCCGGACAGGCCGGACATGCTGGTGGCGGTGGCGGCCAGTCCGTCGATGACGCTCCCCGACTGCTTGACGACATCGCTCATCGACTTGCCCAGCTCGTCGAGCTGCGGCTTGATCGTGGTGTCGTACGTGTTCGCCATGTCGGTGATCGACTGCTTCGCGGCGGCTATCTGCTTCTTCAGGGATTTGCGCGTGTCGTCCGCACTGGCGGTGCCGTCGGTGATTTTCTTGGAGGCGTCGCCGATGCTGTCGGCGACCTTCTGCAGCTCGTTCTGCGTGTTCTGCGCCTGCTGAGCCGCGTTGTTGAGCGCGTCCTTGACCGCCTGCAGGTGCGCGGCGTCGGCCAGCGAGCGCAGCGCCTCCGCGTATGTGCCGAATGTGTCGGCCTGCGATTGGATGTTGCGCTGCAGCGTGGTGAGCTTGTCGGTAATCTGGGAGGATTGGGAGCCCATGTCGGAGAACGCGGCGTCCACCTGCTTGCTGATCGTGTCGTAGGCTCCCGCGGCGTCGGACAGCGACGAGCTCATGCTCGTCGAGACGCCGGCTAGGGCCTCGTCCAGGCTTTTCACGCCGGCCGTGCCCTGTTTCAGCGCTTTCTTCGCGTCCGACGCGCTGGATCCGGTCGAGCCGAGCAGACGGTCGGTGGAGCTGATGATTTTGCCTGTCGCGCCCATCAGGCTTGCGTAGGAGTCGGCCTGTGACGCGGCGGACTTCAGCTGCGACGAAATCGACGAAATGTGTTTCGTGGCGTTGGATACGTACTCGCTCATTTGCGGGCTTTGCGCGAATTTCAGCAGGCTGGATACCAGGTCGAGGGCGACCTGCGCGAGGGTCTTCGCGAAGGTCTGGTCGATGGTCGTGGCGACCGTGGACGCGCCCTGATCGGTGATGTGCGGCGCGATCGGGTTGATTTTCTCGTTGAGGTAGTACTCCAGTTCGGCGTGCTTCATTTCCGGCGAGAACAGCGTCATCATGTCGGCGCTGAACTGCTTGGGGATGATCAGCGCCGCGTAGTATTCGCCAGAATGCACGCCGTCGATCGCGGTGTCGCGGTCGACGAACTGCCAGTCGAGGTCATGGTTGGCGCGCAGCGAGCTGACGACGGTCTCGCCGATGTTGACACGCACCGGGATCAGGTCGGATTTGTATCCGCTGTCGACGTTCGCCACGGCCACTTTCAACGATTTGGTGTTGCCGTACGGGTCCCAGCTGGCGGCGATGTTGTACCAGGCGTACAGCGCCGGCACGATGATCAGTCCCATGGCCACGATGATCGCGATGACGTTGCGCGTGGCGTGGCAGACGTCGCGCGTGAAGATCCTCCAGATATTTTTCATCGCGTCTCGTCCTCCTGCCCGGCGAACGGCATCTGCCCTGCGGGCGGTATCTGCTCGGTGGTCTCCCCGGCGCTCTCCTCATTGCCGTTATTGCCGCCTTCGGCATCGTCATTGCCTGAAATCGGTTGCGCCGGCCAGTCAAGGCCGTCGAGTTCACCGAGCTCCCCGATGTCACCGTCGCCGGCGGCCCCGGCATCACCGTCGTCCCGAGCCGCCTTGGAGACGGCCGCATGCTTGCGCGGCGACCTCCCGGACGTGCGGAACGTCAGGTGCCGGTGCGTGTATCCACGCAGCACGGCGTCGCGGAACGCGTCCGCGCTCATGGCGCTGACGCCCAGCTGCCGCGCGTACCGGTCCCGCATGTATTCGACCACGATCAGGAAGGCATCGATGATGATTATCGACAGGATCCACGTCGTCAGCATCGCCACCTTGTTGGGGATGACGAACAGCAGGATGAGGAACACGAACGGCAGCACGATCAGCAGGGCCAGCCCGGCGCGGATCAGCCGCGGATAGCGCCCGAAGAACCGTTTCGCGCGACGGCGGATCACCTTGCGAAGCTCTTCGGTGTTCGAGAACTCGTTCAGGATCGAAGAGAAGCTCACCGACTCGTTGACCATCGCGTTGTGCTCGGTCATCATCAGGTCGGTTTCGGCCAGCCGCCGGTCGAACAGCGCGTTCAGGTTCAGCGCGTACCGGCGCACGACCAGCCCGATGAACAGCGCGACGGGCAGGTACAGGAACAGATGCAGCATGTCGATCCAGTAATGGTTGCCGTAGAGTCCCGCTATCGGGCCACGCATCGCGTTGATGCCGTACGTGAACGGCAGCCACGGGTGCAGCTCCCGGAAGAAGTCTGGCATCATCTCAATCGGGTACAGGCCCGACGCGCCCGGAATCTGGACGATCACCAGTATCACGGCGACCGCCTTGCCGATATGCCGGAACGCGACCGCGAGCGCATAGATGATGTTGATGTACACGAACGAGCAGAACAGACCGGCGAGGACGAACAGCACCGGACGCTGGCATTGGATGCCGAGCACCAGATCGCCGATCATGACGATCAGGGCCTGGAGGAATCCGACGACCACGAACAGCAGCCACCGCCCGAGATACGCCTGCGACGCGGTCACGTCGCCGAGCCGCTCGCGGTCAACCTCTAGCTTGTAGATGGCGATGAGCACGAAGCCGCCGACCCACAGCGCCAGGTTCGTGTAGAACGGGGTGACCGCGGAGCCGTAGTTGTCCATCGGGTAGACGCTTTTGGTGGACAGTTTGACCGGTGTGCCCATGAATTCGCCGAAGCTGTCGCCGTCGATGTTCAGGGCCTGCTTGATTTTCTGGTATGTGGCCGAACTGCCGAGCGCGGCGATGTCGGTGCGCACGCCGCTGACGCTGTCGGTGAGGTCGGCGAGCGATTTCTGCGTGCCGGCCACGGTGGTTTTCGCCTGGCTCAGCGTGTCGGACAGCTCGTCAAACAGGCTGTCGGACTGGCCGAGCGTGGATGACAGCGATGACAGCGTGCCGTCGATTGTGCCGCTGAGCGTGGCGAAGTTGCTCAATCCCGCGGTCAGGTTCGGGGTGACGGTTCCGGTGAGCGTCGTGCGTGCGCGGTTGAGTATGCCGATGCCGCTGCCGGTGGCGGTGCTGGTGGCGTCCGAAAGGCTGGTGGCCGCGCTCTTGCCGGAGCTGATGAACTGTGACGTGTCCTTGTGGAAGGCGTCGAGCTGGCCCTGCTGGGTGTTCACGGTCTTGTCGAGCGCGTCTATCTGCTGCCAGATCTGCTTGCCGATGGCGGTGTCGCGGCCGATGCCGGCCTTGTTCATCGCGTCCTTGAGGTCACTGGACAGCGTAGCCGCGCCGTCGATCGGCTTCTGCAGAGCATTGGTGATGTCGTCGATGCTGCCTTGTGCGGTGTTGAAGGCGCTGAGCGCGTCTCCCGCCGCGTTGTTCACGCTGACGCCGATGCCGGACAGCTGCACGGATCCGTTGTCGAATGCGCCCGCAAGCGACGACGAGAACGATTGGGCGCTGCCCTGCACCTGCGTGAGCAGTTTCTGCGACTGTTTCGCGGCTTTCTGCGCGGATGAGATCTGACGTTTCAGCGAGGCGACGGTGGACTTGGCCTGTTTGACGCCCTTTTCCGCATCGTCGAACGTGCCGCCCATGCGCCCGAGCGATGAGTCGATGTCGTTCAGCTGCTCGATGAGGCCGTTGAGGTCGTTGACGACGCTGGTGCGCGTGCCGTCGGCGGACTGGCTGAGCTTGCCGCCCTCCTTCGTCATCGTTTGGGCGAGTGTCTTGCTGACGGTGGAGACGAATGTCGCATTGATCTGGGAGTCGATGGTCGTGGCGCCCGTATCGGTGATTTTCGGCGCGATGGCGTTCTTTTTCTCGTTGACGTAGTAGATGATGTTCGGCTTGTCGGAAGAGCCGGTGATCGAATTGATCAGGCTTTCGCTGAAGTCCTTCGGCAGTACGATCGCCGCGTAGTATTCGCCGGACTGCACGCCTTCCACGGCCTTGTCGGCGCTGACGAACGTCCAGCCGAGCCGGTCGTTCTTCCTGAGCTGGCTGACGACCTGCTTGCCCGCGTCGAGCCGCCCGACCAGATCTGATGTAGTGCCCTTGTCTTCATTGGCGACGGCGACCTGGAGGTTGCCGGTCGACGAATACGGATCCCAGTTGGCGAGGATGTTGAACCATGCATACAGAGAGGGGATGATGGCCACGCCCAGCGTCACCACCACCGCGACCGGGTTGCGCAGGATGCGCATGAGGTCGCGCGTGAATATTCGCCAAATCGTACGCACCAAACCCCCCGTTTCGTATCTTCCGCCCGATCATGCTCAGTGAGAGTATATCCCCAGCCGTAAGAGCTGGATTCGCCCACAGCGCACCGCCGAGGTCATATGTGGACACGAACCGCCCATATGTCGAACGCGATATCGGACATACTGTGCACAAGCGTCACTGATGTCGCATTTGCCGCGTTTCGGGGCGGAATGCCGTTCCATTCCGCCCCGAAACGGGCGACCGGTCACAGGTCGAGGGCATCGCGCAGGAAGTCGCGCTGCAGCGTCAACAGGTTCTCCGCGACGACCGGGTCATTGGTCATATGCGTGATTCCGGTCAGCGGTAGGAAGGTGTGCGGACGGCCGGCGGCCATCAGCGCCTGACTGAGGCGCAGGCTGTGCGCGATGGTCACGTTGTCGTCGGCGAAGCCGTGAATCAGCATCAGCGGGCGGGCGAGCTTCGGCGCGTCGGCGATGATGCTGTTGCGCTCGTACGCCGCCGGGTCGAGCCCGAGGTAGCGCTCGGTGTAATGCGTGTCGTACAGCGTCCAATCGGTGGGCGGGGCGCCGGCGCATGCCGCCTTGACCACGTCCGGGGCGTCCAGCACTGCGAGCGCCGACAGGAAACCGCCGTACGACCAGCCGATCATGCACACCTTGTCGAGGTCCGGGGCGGGGATGCGCGACGCGTCGCCGTCCTGCGCGGTGCCGCGGTTCAGCTCCTCGACGGTCTGGGCCAACGCATGCACCGCCTCCACCTGGTCGGCAAGCGTGACGTCCTTCATGTTCTCGAAGATCTCACGGTCCCATCGCGGCCCGCGGCCTGTGGTGCCGCGGCCATCGGCGGTGACGACCAGGAAGCCCTGGTCGGCCCACCACTGCGCGTCCCAGTAGTACGCCTGGTTGAACACGACCTGCTGGAATCCGGGGCCGCCGTACGGCTTGAGCAGCACCGGCAGCTTGTCGGCCTTCGCGTACGGGCTATCGGCGCTCGGCGCGATGATGGCCGTGTACAGGCGATGCTCGCCGAGCCGGGCGAAGCGCACGTTCGGCGCGAAACCGGGTTCGGCGGCATGGTTGTCGATCGGGCAGACGAGCGTGCTCATCGCGGCGGAGCCATCGCCATCGTTTTCCGGCGCGGCTCCCCCGTCGACCGGGCGCATCGTGAAGGAGTGCGACATCACGGATTTCGCCGAGTCCATGTCGCGCCCGGAGATCACCAGGCCCTCGCCGCGCCGGCTGGCCGACCAGGAGCCGGGCCGTGCGGTCATCGGCAACACATTGCCATCATAATCGAAGCTCACCACGTCGAAGCTGCGGGCGTCATGGCCGTCGGCGTCGCCTCGCCACGGGCTCAGTCCGTCGGGCGCCTCGTATCCGTCCAGTTCCGGGGTGCGCTGCACGACCGCCAGCACGTCCTCATCGGTGACGTCGAGCACCTCTCGCACCTGCCAGCCGGCGGGTGTGAACGGGCGGCCGTCCACCGTCAGCCGGTTGGTGTCGGCGTCCATGTCGTTGAGCGCGCAGACCAGGCGTCCGTCCGGCGTGAAGGCCGGCGCGCCCTGGATGATGTCGAGCCACTGGTCGTTGGCATGCTCCTCCAGCACGGTCGTGGAGCCGACCGGCGCCGAGCCCTCAGAGGCCTCGGAGCCGAGATGCACCGAGAGCACCTGGTCACGCGTCTGTCGGCGGTTCTGCACCAGCAGCAATGGCTCATGGCCGGCGGACCAGTGCACCGCGGCGACATATTCATAGTCCTTGCGGTTCCAGGAGATCTGCTGGATGCCCAGTCCCGCATACTCGTCGTGCCCGTCGTACGCGAGCTCCGCCAGCGTCAGGCGCACATCGGCGTTGCTGGTGAGCGCACGCGCGTATCGACGGCCGGAGGCCGGCGTCTGCGGGTTCGCCGGGTCGCTGATGTACCACATCGGCTCGGGTGCCGCGTTGAACGTCTCGAAGATGATGTGACGGGAGTCCGGCCCCCACCAGAAGCCGTCGTAACGGTCCATCTCCTCGCCGGCGACGAATTCGGCCAGACCGATCTTCCACGTGTTCTCGTCGGCGTCATCGTCCGGATACACGCTCCACAGCGTGCTGAGCTTGTCGGCGGAGGGGTCGTAGGGGGCGCCCGACTCCTCGTCGCCGCAGCGGTGGCCGTGCGCGTGCGGCGCCGGCTGGCCGTCGCAGTCGTCGTCGGTGGCGTCATCATGACGACCGTCAGACGGCCACTGCGGCGCGATGTCGACCAGCATCAGATGTTCGCCGGTCGTGTACGCCACATGCCTGCCGTCCGGCGATATGCGCGGATTAAGCACCGGCGTGGCACCCTCTCCTGCGGCGATGCCATCCGCCGCCAGCATACGGGTGCGACCGCTGCCGTCTTCGGCGATCTCGGTCAGAAACAGCTGACCGTTGATCGTGAAGACCACACGGCGGCCAGCCGCATCCACCGAATACGAGACAATGCCCGAGCCGCCTTCACGGGCGCGCTCGCGACGGGCCTTCTCCTCGGCAGGCACGTCCTCGTCATCAGCGTCCGCAAGCAGCACACGCGGGTCGGCCAGCAGCACCTCCCGATGTGTGCCGTCCGCGTCGAACACGCTCAGCCACAGCGAGGTCACCAGGTCCTCAGGGCCGTCGGAACGCAGGAACAGCACGCGGGAACCGTCGCCAATCGCGGTCGCGGAACGCGGGGCACCGCAGGAGAACCGCAACGTCTGCGCCTTGCGGCGGGGAAAATCGCCGATTGCATCATGAAGAGTCGTCATATCGTTCATGCCCACCACGGTAGCCACCGCACTGGGCAAACCACGCCGGCCGCCCTCCCCCTTGCCTCCCCCATGATCGCCCCGCGGGCTGGCGCATCAGGCGGACGGCATCGGTCCAAATAGGTCTCACGCCCCACAACACCGTGTCAGAAGTGGAAATTTTGCGCTCAAACAGGCTTTTTCCTCAGAAATCACAATTGACTTCCCCACTGACGTATAGGATGGGTAAGGATATAGAAAGGGATCACCATGAGCGTTCTCGACCGTTTTGAGAAAAGTGTAGAAGGCGCGGTCAACGGAGTCTTTTCCAAGTTCGGCTCCAAAGACCTGAAGCCTGTCGACCTTTCCAGCGCCCTGGAGCGCGAGATCGACGCCGAAGCCATGCCGGTCGGCCGCGACCGCACGGTAGCCCCGAACGAATACCGTTTCAAGCTCAGCACGGCCGACTTCGATCGCATCGAACAGTGGGGCAGCGAAGTGCTCGCCAACGAGCTGGCGGACAACCTCACGCAATACGCCAAGAGCCAGCATTATGCGTTCGTCGGCCCCGTGATGGTCATCTTCGAGGAGGACCTCGACCTGCCCAAGGGCAGCTTCAACCTGAGCTCCGAATCCGTGCAGGGCAACGCGGTCCCCGTGACCACCACCGACCAGGCCGAGGACCATCCGATGCTTGACATCAACGGCAACCCCTACCTGCTCACCGAGAGCAAGACGGTGATCGGCCGCGGCTCCGGCTGCGACATCGTCATCGACGATCCCGGCATCTCCCGCAAGCACCTGGAAATTGACCTGACCCCCAACGGCGTCATCGCGCGCGATCTGGGCTCGACCAACGGCACGTACGTCGAAGGCCATCAGGTGCCGGCCGCCACGCTGCTGGACGGCAATACCATCACCATCGGCCGCACCCGCATCCTGTTCTGGGCTTCCTCACGAGAGCAGGAGTGACCCCGAGCCAGGAGTCGACTTTCCGTTATGACCGAACTGACATTTGCGATCCTCAAGTATGGATTCCTGATCCTGCTGTGGGTCTTTGTCTGGCTTGCGGTGCGATCGCTGCACAAAGACATCGAAGCGTTCAGCCCGCAGCCGTCGCGGGCCCGACGCCGCCGAGACAAGCGCGCGATGAAATCCTCTGACGGCCCGGCACCGTCCGGCCCGGCCGCCGCACAGACCGCGCCCGTTACGCCGCCGCGCCAAAGCCAGCAACGCACGCCGCAATCCGGTCCCACACTGCTGGTCATCATCGATGGCCCGAAGGCCGGCGCCTCCGTGCCGCTGACCAGCGAATCCATCACGCTGGGACGCGCCGCGTCCAACACCGTGGTGCTCGACGACGAATTCGTCTCCTCGCATCACGCCCGCATATATAAGGATCCCGCCTCCGGTCAATGGGCGATCGAGGATTTGGGAAGCACCAACGGCACCATCGTCAACCAGCAGCGGCTGAACATGCCCATGCTGCTGCCCCCGCGCATGCCGGTGCGCATTGGCGCCACCACCTTCGAATTGAGGTGACGGCTCATGCCAAATTCCGTTGCATCACAGACCTTGTTCCTGTACTCGACCACGGTGTCCGACGTCGGCACCGTGCGCTCCAACAACCAGGATTCCGCGTTCGCCGGGGAGCACCTCATCGCGATCTGCGACGGCATGGGTGGCCATGCCGGCGGCGACACCGCCTCGACCATCGCCATCCGTTCACTCGCCCACATCGAGCACGATGACGTCAACGGCGACGTGAGCACCGTCGCCCGGATGATGGAAACGTCCGTCATGGCCGCGCACGACGCGATCGTCGGCAAGGCGAAGCGCGAGCGCAAGCTCGCCGGCATGGGCACCACGATGACCGCCGTGGCGCTGGTCGCGGGCTACTGGGTGCTCGCGCACATCGGCGACTCGCGCGCGTACCTGCTGCGCGACGGTCGCCTGACCCGCATGACGCAGGACCACAGCTACGTTCAGCATCTCATCGACACAGGCCGCATCAGCCCCGCGGAGGCGCGCAACCATCCGCAGCGCAACGTCGTCATGCGCGTGCTCGGCGACTTCGACATCGATCCGCACCCCGACATCGCCATTCGGGCCGCCCATCCAACCGACCGTTGGATGCTGTGCTCCGACGGCCTGTGCGGCGTGCTGGAGGATTCCACCATCGAGCAGACGCTCACCGCCTACTCCGATCAGGAGGAATGCGCCCAGCAGCTGGTTTCGATGGCCTTGAAGGCCGGCAGCACCGACAACGTGACCGCGGTCATCGCCGACGCCACGCTGGCTCTCGACGCGGATGCCTTCGACCTGCCCCACCAGACCCCACTGGTCGCCGGAGCGGCGAGCGCCAGCCTGGAGCCCATCGCAGACATCCTCAACGAGCCTGTCGCCACCGCGCCCATGCTGCGCGACGCGAACGCATCGCCAGCGCAACGCGCCGCCGCGCTGATACAGAGCCAGCCCGCCTCGCAGCCGTCGCCGCGCGTCGCGCAGCCGTCGGCCGTGCGCGAGGAGAACGGCGAACGCGCCAACCCCGACACCGGCGAGATACCGGTCATCCAGAAGCGTGACGGCCATGTCACCGACGATCCCAACGATCCCGACGTCGCCAAGGCCATCCATCACGAGCGGCAGACGCAGCGCAAGGAGACGCGCAAGCGCGGCCGCCGCAATCGTCTGATCGCAATCCTCATCGTGATCGCCGCGCTCGCGCTTGCCACGGGCGGCGCTTTCGGCGCCTACCGCTGGAGCCAGACGAAATACTTCATCGGCAACGCAGACGGCGTGGTGGCCGTGTACCAAGGCGTGAACACCAACGTGTTCGGCCTGGCGCTGTCGCACGAGGTCAAGCGCACGAACATCGACATCGACTCGCTGCCGCAGGCGTGGCGCGACCAGCTGCAGGACGGCATCACCTTCAACAGCTATGACGAGGCCATCCAGCACGTGCAGGTCATCCGTCAGGAGAAAAGCAACTTCAACGACAATTCCAACACGTCCAAGTCGTCCGGCGACGCGGGCAACGGCACGTCCGACTCATCCGACTCATCCGGGTCGAACGGCACGGACGCATCGTCCACCGGCACAGACGGCGGTGACGCCCAATGATCCCCATACGTCTCCGTCAGGCGTCGCTGCTGCTGTTCGCCATGCTGATCAGCGTCGTCGCCTTCTACCAGATGTTCCTGCGCGTCTACGGCCACTTCCCCGCCAACTACATCGGCCTGCTGGCCGTGGTCGGCGCGCTGTTCCTCGTGCTGTGGGGACTGCTGCTGCGGTTCAAGCCGTACGCCAGCCAGGCGATTCTGCCATGCGTGCTGATGCTGACCGCGATCGGCGTGGTGATGATCGCGCGCATCGACAAGTCCGGTAATTCCTCGGTCGGCTCAAGGCAGCTGATCTGGTTGTGCATAGCCCTGACGCTGTGTGGCATCCTCGTGGCGGTCATGCGCGACTATCGTGTGCTGCGCAAATACTCGTACGTGAACATGGTGATAGGCCTGATACTGCTGCTGTCGCCCATGATCCCCGGTCTGGGGCGCAACATCAACGGCGCCAAGATCTGGATCCGCATCGGCGGATATTCGCTGCAGCCCGCCGAATTCGCCAAGCTGTTCCTCGCGTTCTTCTTCGCCGCCTACCTGTTCGACCACCGCGACCAGCTCGCCGTGGGAGGCAAGAAGGTGCTGGGACTCCAGCTGCCCCGCATCAAGGACCTCGGTCCGATCATCATGGTGTGGCTGATCTCGATGGGCGTGCTCATCATGCAGCGCGATCTGGGCACGTCGCTGATGTTCTTCGCGATGTTCGTCGCAATGCTGTACGCGGCCACCGGGCGCAGAAGCTGGATCGTCATCGGCTTCATCGCGTTCGCCGTAGGCGCGGTCGCCGCGGCCAGCGTGTTCAGCCACGTCGGCCAGCGCGTGGACTCATGGCTGCACCCGTTCAGCGACGAGCAGTACAACCGCATAGGCGGCTCGTGGCAGCTGGTCACGGGCATCTTCGGCATGGCCTCCGGCGGCATGACCGGCACCGGCCTGGGTCACGGGCAGCCGGGGCTGACCACGTTCGCGAATTCCGACTTCATCTATTCGTCGGTCGGCGAGGAGCTGGGCTTGACCGGTCTGATGGCCGTTCTGGTGCTGTACCTGCTGATCATCGCGTCCGGGTTCATCACCGCCATGAAGATCAAGGACGGGTTCGGCAAGCTGCTGGCCTCTGGACTGGTGTTCACGATGGCCTTCCAGGTATTCACCGTGGTCGGCGGCATCACGCTGGTAATCCCGCTGACCGGCATGACCATGCCGTACATGGCCGCCGGCGGCTCATCGCTGATCGCGAACTACCTGCTCGCCGCGCTGCTGATGATCATCTCGAACGCGGCGAACCGCCCGGAGCCGGACACACTGTCCGACACGTTCCAATACGAGGCGCTGGCGGTGCTGCGTGACCGCGAGCTGAAGGAACGCACTGACAAGGAGTCCGCACCCGAACGCGAACCGCAGGCCGAGCGGCCACCGGAACCCCGCCACGCGGCGGCGAACAACCAGACCACGGAAATCATCGAGGCAGGTGCGCGATGAACAAATACCTCAGGCAGCTGTTCACCGCCGTCATCGCCTTGTTCGTGGTACTCGGCATGTCCACCACGATCATCACCGCCATCCGCGCCAACTCGCTGAGCTCCGACCCGCGCAACGCAAGGGCGCTGTATCAGGAATACGGCGCTCCCCGAGGCGCCATACTCGCGTCCGACGGGACGATCCTCGCGCAGTCGACCCCGGTCAACGACGTGTTCTCATACCAGCGTTCCTACACGAACGGGCCGGTGTACGCCCCGGTGACCGGCTTCTTCTCGGTCACCCAGCGCGGCGACCGCGGCATCGAATCATCCCGCAACAAGCTGCTGAGCGGCAAGGCGGACGCGCTGTTCTGGGATCAGCTGAAATCGCTGTTCACCGGCGTCGAGAACAAGGGCGCGTCCATCGAGACGTCCATCAATCCCAAGCTGCAGCAGCTCGCCTACCAGCAACTCGGCAGCAACGACGGCGCCGCAGTGGTCATCGAGGTCAAGACCGGCCGCATCCTGACCCTGGCGAGTGCCCCCAGCTACGATCCGAACGCTCTCGCCACGCACGACACGAAGAAAGCCACCGCGAACTATTCGAAACTCGCCGCGCAGGCCAACAGCCCGATGATCAACCGCGCGACCTCGCAGCTGTACCCGCCCGGATCCACGTTCAAGACCATCGTCGCCGCGACGGCGCTGGAATCCGGCGACTACGACACCGATACTCAGATTCCCGCCGGAGCGAGCTATACGCTGCCCGGAACCTCGACGAACCTGACTAACACCACCGCCGCGGCGAACGGCATCGACGGCAAGATCACGCTGCAGGACGCGCTGACATACTCGTCCAACACCGCGTTCGCCCAGCTCGGCGTGAAACTCGGCCAGGACAAGATCGCCGAGCAGGCGAAGAAGCTCGGCTACGGAAGCTCGATCACCATCGACGGCACCTCGTCGTCCGGGCGCCCGATGAAGTCCGTCGCCGCCAAGTTCCCCGACACGCTGTCCGACGACAAGGTGGCGCTGGCGTCCATCGGCCAGGGCGACGTGCTGTCCACGCCATTGCAGAACGCGATGGTCGCCGCGGCCATCGCGAACGACGGCAAGCTCATGAGGCCGACGCTGGTGGACCGCGTGCGGGCCAGCGACCTGAGTACGCTGTCCGAAGCCACGCCCGAAGTGATGTCCACCGCGTTCAGCTCCAGCACGGCGTCCAAGCTCAACCAGATGATGCAGTCGGTGGTCGAGCATGACGCGCCCAGCCTGCAGCTGAGCGGCATCAAGGTCGCGGCGAAGACCGGAACCGCGCAGATCGGCAGCTCCAACCAGACCAACGACGCATGGGTTATCGGGTTCGCCCCCGCCGACAACCCGAAGATCGCGGTCTCCGTTGTTATCCATAATGTCAATCAGTACGGTGTGGAAGCCGCCGGACCGATCATGCGTTCACTGATGGAGGAGGCCCTGAAACAATGAAACTCGTCGAAGGACAACTCATCCACCGCCGTTACCGCCTGGATCGCCGACTGGCGCAAGGCGGCATGGGAGAGGTGTGGAAAGGCCACGACATCCAGCTCAACCGTCCCGTCGCCATCAAGGCGCTGCGCGACGATCAGGGCAACGTCGAGGCCAAGCTGCACCGTCTGCGGGCGGAAGCGCACAATTCCGCCAATCTGGCGCACCCCAACATCGCCGCGCTGTTCGAGTATTACGAGCACGACAGCATCGGCTTCCTCATCATGGAGTACGTGCCCAGCGACTCGCTGGCCGACATCTACCGCGACCGTGGCACGCTGCCCGCGACGGAACTGCTGCCGATACTGATCCAGACCGCGCGCGGCCTGTTCGTGGCGCACAGCCACGGCGTGATCCACCGCGACGTCAAGCCGGCCAACATCATGGTCTCCACTACGGGCGAGGTGAAAATCACCGATTTCGGTGTCTCCTACTCCACGAACCAGGAGCAGATCACGCAGGATGGCATGGTCGTCGGCACCGCGCAGTACATCTCCCCCGAGCAGGCGCAAGGCAAACAGGCCACGCCGCAATCCGACATCTACTCGCTGGGCGTCGTCGCGTACGAGGGGCTGTGCGGGCATCGGCCGTTCACCGGCACCACACCGGTCGACATCGCCGCCGCACACGTCAACGACCCGGTGCCCCCGCTGCCGGATTCCATAGATGTGCAGCTTCGGCAGTTCGTCATGTCGATGCTGTCCAAGGATCCGCTTGACCGTCCGAAGGACGCGCTGACCGTTTCGCGCACGCTGTCGCGCATAGAACGACGTCTGCTCGATCAGGAGACCGCGCAGATGGATGAGACCATCATGGGACTTGGCGGGCGCATGCCCCGCCGCGTATCCAGCACACCGCACACGGCGACGCTGATCACCATGAACCGTAACCAATTTGGCGGGCATACGGCGACGACCGACCCGAAGAATCGAGAGGAATAGCTATGAGCAGCAATATGCCGGCATCGCTGGCGAACGGCCGCTATCAGCTCGGCCAACTTGTAGGGCGTGGAGGCATGGCCGAAGTGCGCGTGGCATTGGACACGCGCCTGGGACGTACGGTGGCGATCAAGATCATGCGCGCCGACCTGGCCAACGACAAGATCTTCCTGTCCCGATTCCGCCGCGAAGCGCACTCCGTGGCGCAGATGAACAACCCGAACATCGTCAACATCTACGACTCCGGCGAGGAGACCGTAATGACCGACAGCGGCGGCACGGAGCGGCTGCCGTACCTGGTGATGGAGTTCGTCAAGGGCCAGACGCTGCGTGACGTGATCAAGGCGAACGGCCCGCTCAGCCAGCGAGACGCCGAACAGGTGATGCTCGGCGTGCTCAACGCGCTCGAATACTCGCATCACATGGGCATCGTCCACCGCGACATCAAGCCCGGCAACATCATGATCTCCGAGCAGGGCGTGGTCAAGGTCATGGACTTCGGCATCGCCCGCGCGCTCGACGACTCCGCTGCAACGATGACCCAGTCCCAGGGCGTGGTCGGCACCGCGCAGTACCTCTCGCCCGAGCAGGCTCGCGGCGAGACCGTCGACATGCGCTCCGACCTATACTCGACCGGCTGCGTGCTGTATGAGATGCTCACCGGCCGTCCGCCGTTCACCGGCGACTCGGCTGTGGCGATCGCCTATCAGCACGTGTCGGAGGTGGCGACGCCGCCCAGCACGCTCGTGCCCGGCCTGCCGCGCATGTGGGATTCGATCTGCGCGAAGGCGATGGCGAAGGACCGGCAGAACCGTTACGCGACGGCGGCCGAATTCAAGAACGATATCCTGACGTTCATGAACGGCGGCGTGCCGGTCGCGGCGGCGTTCAACCCGTTGACCGATCTGGCCAACGTGAAGGCCCGCAAGGCCGCGGAGCAGCAGGACGGCGGCGCTACCGTGCCGATGAGTGCTGTCGGCGCGGGTCAGCCCACGCAGGCGTACAACCCGGCGACCGGCCAGTTCGAGATGGTGCCTCCGGCGCAGAACCCGAACGAGGCCCTGGCGGTCAAGTCTCGCGCCGAACAACGCGCGGAGGCGGCCAGGCAGAAGCGCAAGAAGAAGATCATCATCGCGTCGATCATCAGCGGCGTGGTGCTGCTGGCGATCATCTTCGGCGTGATCTACACCATGAGCCGCAAATCCGCCACGGAGATGGGCACCGTGCCCACCATCACGGCGACGATGACCAAGGCGCAGGCGAAGGAGAAGGTCACCTCGGCCGGGTTCAACTTCGTGGAGATGCAGGATTCGGATTCCGGTGAACCCGCCGGCACGTTCACCAAGCAGTCCCCCAAGGGCGACACTCAGGCCGTCAAAGGCTCGGACGTGAAGGTCTGGTTCTCCGTAGGCCCCAAGTCGGTGACCGTGCCCGACCTGAGCGACTACACCCAGGAGGATGCGCGCAACGCGCTGGAGAAACTGGGCTTCAAGGTGTCGTCCGTCACGAAGACCGCCGACAGCGCCACCATCGAGAAGGACAAGGTCGTGAGCACCGACCCGGCCTCCGGCACGTCGCAGCCCAAGGGCACGACGATCACGCTGTACATCTCCTCGGGCATGACCAAGGTGCCGGACGGTCTGGTCGGCCAGCCCAAGGACACGGTGCTGGACAAGCTCTCGTCCATGAAGTTCCTGCCGGTCGTCGAGCAGGAGGCCTCGGACAAGGTGGAGAAGGGCTCGGTGACGCGAGTCAGCCCCGGTTCCGGAGAACTGGTGCTGCAGGGCTCGCAGATCACGGTCTACGTGTCCACCGGCAAGCCGCAGGTCAGCGTACCCAATCTCCTCGGCAACACGATCGCCGGGGCCAAGGCCACGCTGGGCAGCGACTTCACGCTGAAGGTCACCGGCGACGCGACCGATGATGCGGTCATCGAGACGCAGGATCCCGCAGCCGGCACGCAGGTCGACAAGGGCAGCACCATCTCAGTCACCGCCAAGAAGCCCACCACCGAGGATCCCGGCAACAACGGCAACAACGGCAACGGCGGCACGACGACAGGCGGGGACTGAACCGCCGGGAATGGCCGTGATTGCCATTATGGTGTGACCGATCGGCCGCCTGACGGCCGGTAAGCGCAACCGGCAATCGCGGCGGGTCGATCGGCCAGACGGGCGGCCCAGCCGCGCGGTCTACACACATCGGCCCAGAACACATGATGGCCCGTGGCATTCCTCATGCCACGGGCCATCATCGTTGTCATGCGCGTCACGCGTCACGCGCGACGCCACACACACGTGCGTGTCAGCGGTTGACCTTGGGCTGCAGACCGATGGACTTGGCCACGGCGTTGGTCTGCCCGCAGACGGCGAGCCAGTTGGCGAGCAGCCGGTAGCCGTCCTGCGTCATCACCGATTCAGGATGGAACTGCACCGCATACATCGGCAACGACCGGTGCTTGATGCCCTGAACGATATGGTCATCCTTCGTCCACGCCGTCACGACCAGGTCATCAGGCACGGTGTCGGGCTCGACGGCCAGCGAATGATATCGGGTCGCGGTCATCGGATTGGCGACGCCGGCGAAGATCTCATCATCGATATGCTCGACGAGACTGGTTTTGCCGTGCATGATGGTGGGCGCGTGGCTGACCGTGCAGCCGAACACCTCGGCGAGCGCCTGCAGGCCGAGGCACACACCGAACATGGGCTTGCCGAGCTTGGCGCATAGCCGAATAACGTCCTCGCTGGCCCCAGAATCCGCCGGAGCGCCCGGACCGGGGGAAATAAGCACACCGTCATATTCGTCCAGCACAGAGGCATCTGAGGGGTCTATTGCGTCGTTGCGCACCACATCGACCGTCGCTCCCAAGGTTTTCAGATATCCAACGATGGTGTATACGAACGAATCGTAATTGTCCACCACCACAATGCGTGCCGAATCCGTCATGACGCTCCTCGTCTCGTTCTGATTATGGGATGGCACCGGCGAGCGCCGACCGCCATCCCATACGTTCCCATTATCGCCGCCAACCGGCCATGCCGCTAATCGACCGCGTAATTCGACATGCTTTGCAGGATGGGGATGTTGCTTGCCGCCCATGGGCACGCCCACTGAATCAGCACCACGCTGACGATGAACAGCAGCAGTATCAGCAGCGCCCACCTGATTACCAGCGGACCGGGCTGGTGACGCAGCAGCCATCCGTAGATGCTCGCGTCCGGACGGCGGCGCTTGCCGGCGCGAATCTCGCGCAGCACCGGGTACCGCCAGGCCACCAGGGCCGCGATGTACAGCACCAGGTACGCCACCAGCGCCCACAGCACGATGGGCTGCAGCGTGCCCAGCTTGGACACGAACGACTGGCTCGTGTTGCTGCTGGAGAACGCCACCTTCGCCGAGTTCGACGACGTGGCGAGCTCCTGCGGCACGCCATCCGAGACCTTAGCCCAATAGCTCAGCTCGCCGTAGCTGATCCAACGATGCGTGGCCGTGGTGTATTTCGGCTCGCACGTGGTCAGTGTGATCATGCGCTTGCTGGGAGGCGTGTTGAGATCCTCCGGGTTAGCGGCGATGACCTCGGAGTGCTCCGGGGTGACGATCTTGTATGTCGTGTACTTGTACACGTACCAGTAGTCCTTGGTACGCACGATGATCGCGTCGCCCTCCTGCAGCAGGTCGACGTCTCCCAGCGGTCGACCATAGCCGTTGCGGTGGCCGGCGACCGCGAAATTGCCGACTGAACCGGGCATCTGCGTGGACGGATAATGTCCCAGACCATGCAGCGACAATTCGGCCTCGTCCGTGCCTTCGACCACGTTACGCACCCACCCCTGGCCGAACCGGGGCACGTACACCTGCGCGATGAGCTCGCCATCGCTTGCGCTCGTCGGCTGGACCGGCACGTCGCCGCTTTGCGCCTTGGCGACCTTCGAGCTGTCGCCGCCGGCCGGATCGGACCATGACGCCGACTGGCGGGTCTCGACCTGCGTGTGCTCGGACTGGACGCCGGTCCACCACATCTGCCATACCACGTACAGCGCGCAGACGGCCGCCAGCGTCATCAGCACCTCGCCGAGGATCCCCAGCACCGACCACAGAACGCTGCGCTTGGCCGCCGGCTGCGCGAGGCCGCGCCGGGCGTTCGGATCGGGCATCGGCACCGGAGGCAGCGCCATGGTCACTTCCCCGGCGTACTCCGGTTCAGCAGGGGCAGGCGCCTCGAAATCCTGAAAATCGCCTTGAATCTGTTGAGAGTTGCGCGAATGCTTCATTCCTCGCTCCCGTCCTTGACCACGGACGCATACCGCAACGGCTGCAGCGTCGCCGCAGACTGCCCGAACACGAGATCGTCCTTTTTTTCCACTTTCCAGCCCAATCCGAATGCGCTGACATACTCTTTATACAACTTGACCGCATTCGAGTCGTCCAAAGCCCGAATCATGGCATCTGCGGGGCCGATCGCCGACACGGTGAACGGCGGCGAGTATTTCTTGCCCTGTAATAGAAGCACATTTCCTTGGCAGATCACTGCGGAATTGAACAACACGCGCTGGTCCATGATCATCATCGACTCCGCGCCGCCCGCCCACAGGGCGTTGACAACAGCCTCCACGTCCTCCTGATGCACGACGTAATCGTTGATGTTCGCGGCCGAGCCCGAGCTGTCCACCATGTTCTCCCACAACGGGGAGTCGTTCAGGGTCACGGTGATGCCGGGACCGTGCACCGCCGGCAGTATGGTGCCGGAGCCCGCGTCCTCGGTGTCGCTGGGCTTGGGGTCGCTCGTGCCCGAGGGCTGCTCGGAGGAGCCACTGTTGTTGGCGAAATCCTTCAGCGTGTTGATCTGCGCGCTCAGGTCGGTGATGTCCTTCTGCAGCTGGTCGACATGCTCCACGCGCTGCTCCACCAGATCCGCCGTGTCGGAAGTGACCGTTGCCGTGCGGTTCACGCGCACGTTCGTCACCAGCAGATACCCGGAAAAAGCCACGATCAGGCACACCGCGAAGCCGCCGAGCCACGTGCGCCGGGCGGCGTGCCTGCTGGTGTGTCTGGCCATGATTCCTCCCAGTGTGTTCAACTTTCGAGTGTAACCGCTATTATGATTTTTTAGCCTATTGAATGGAGACTACGCTTATGGCTGACACAGAGCTGCACGAAACCGACTCGGAAGACCAGAAGGACTGGCAGGCCGAGACCGACGCCGACGTCAAGGACACGGACGCCAACGAGACCGACGAGGCCGATGACGATTACGGCGTCTCCATGGACAAGGTGCAGGCGGTGCTCAACGCCACCGCCGACAAGTCAGAGATGACCCCGCAGATGCAGCGCATGATGTCGCGGCAGGCGGAGAACACGCGCCGCGTCGAGGAGACCATCAAGGGAACCAAGTCGAACCCGCGCTGGTTCGTCCCGCTGTTCTGCGCGCTGATGATCATCGGCCTGATCTGGGCCGTGGTCTACTACCTGTCGCCGAACGGCACGTGGCCGATCCCGGGTATCGGCGCTTGGAACCTGGCAATCGCCTTCGCGATCATTATGGTCGGATTCATCATGACGATGTGGTGGCGTTGAGCGGCGAGATCCCCTCGCGGCAGCCAGCTCCATATCGACGGTAAGCGACGTTACGGTTTGGCGGTGGCGCGCATGGTGCTGCGCCACCGCCAAACTGTGTTGTTGTCATACCCTTTTCGCGGTTTCACTGCTTCACGGTGCGGACGATGACATGACGGCCATCGACGGATGTCGTGCCGAACAGATACACATCGCCGCCGTCTGCCAGCTTGAGTTTCCTGCGCAGCTGGACAGCGGTCAACGGGAAGTTGCGCACTGCGATATTCGCCCTGTCGACGCCCGCTAGAGCCCGTTTCAGCTCTTTCTTGCCCATACCCGCGATGGTTTCAATGACAAATCCCCGGCCGGGAAACTGCGGCGCCGGCGTGCCCGATATCAGCAGGTGGCTGTTCGGACCGATCTGGCGCATACCATAATGGTCCTCCAGCAGCGCGAAACAGCCGCCCTTCATCAGCGAAGCGTTCGGCTCGTACAGATACCTGGGCTGTTCCGGAGCGGCGTGTGGCGACTCTGCAGACCCGCCCTGACTGCCTTTTTCTCCTGCGGAGGCGAGGACCACGCCGTCAGAATCCGCGCCGGTCTTCATGTCATGGACGTATCCGAATACGTCGCCATCGTTGACGCAGATCACGCGTACGGCGTCGTGCGAACCGCGGTCGAGCACCAGCAGCAGTTCCTTGCATTCGTTGCCTGTGGAGACGATATGCACTTCGCCGACCGAACCGTTGAAGTCCGCAACCGTCTTTCGCCAATCCAGCATCGGAGACAGCTTGACCATGACGTGCGGCGAGACGGCCAGCAGACGGTCTTTCAGCGCGAGTACGTCCGGCGTGCAGTCGGCGATGGCATAGGTTCGGCCGCCATGCGCGTCACGTCGCGCGGGGTCGAGGTAGATCAGCGCGATGGGAACGGCTGTAGCTGAATCGACTGCGGCCGAGTCTGCGGAGGCGGCGCGGGAATCAACGACGCCGCGCAGCCAATCCTCCGCATCGCCGTTGATCACATCCATGTGCGGGAGTCCCAGCGCCCGGAAATTATGAGCCGCGAGCTCGCACAGGTGAGGCTGGCGCTCCACATAGACCGCCCGGCTGAATCCACGCGCGATATACGAGCAATCGACGCCGAATCCGCCGGTCAGGTCGACCATCGCACCGCCGGCGCCCGCTACGCGCCTTGCGATGCCGGCCTTGTACTGCGCGGCGAACTGGGAAGAGCACTGTTCCATGGAGATGTGCGGCGGATAGACGATGCCGTCGGTCTCGGCCCATTGCGGCAGCTTGCGGCACGCAGTCTGCCAGCCGGCGATCTGGTCGAGCGCGAATGGCAGGTCAAGCCCGTCCACGCGTTTGGCGCTGAGCGCCAGGTCGCGCACATCCTGATTGCGGTGCGCCGCAATGAACCGACTGGTCTGAGACGAAATATCCATAGTGTCATGGTATCCCGGCAGCGTCATCGCGCCCCGGCTTCGAGACCCGTAACGGATGCTCCGCAAATCAAGTTGTGCACTATCTATCCACCGGTTTTCCCCATGTTATCCACATTATTCACATACTTATACACAATTGTGGATAACTCTTATTCGCATTGTGCACATTGTCCACAATGTGTCAAAACCCATTATTTCCAACATTGTTAGAGCTCACACGGACTTATTCACCATAGTTATCCACGAGTTATACCCAACTTATACCCAAGTTGTCCACAAAGTTCTCCACATCATGTGGAAAACTACACGCATGTAATTCACATTGGTGCGACGCCTTCACCCTGAGCCATTCTCCAGTGCCCCGCCCACCCCACAAAAGTCCCATCACAAGCTCGGGGGCGGTGACGTTTTGTTGGACTTCGTTGTCTGTATGGTTGTCTGGCAGGTTATCACATGCGTTCAGCCGACGAGCCCCGGCTTGATGCGCCTGTCCATGATGCTCATCCCGTACTCGGTCTTGATGCGTTCGTCGCGGTACCATGTCATGTACTCGTCGAGCATCGTCGGCGAACCCGTCGACCGTGACGCCCGTGAAGTCGCGCTTGTGGAAGAACTCCTGCTTGAGATGGCCGAAGAACCCCTCCACGGCCGCGTTGCCCGGGCTGCAGCCCTTCGCGCTCATCGAGCGGGTCAGCCCGCGGCCCTTGCAGATGCGTATCCATTCCGGCCACTGGTAGTGGCAGCCGCGGTCCGAGTGGATGACGGGCGCCTCGCCGATCTCACCCCTGTACGAGGAGTAGCGCCTCGCGCTCCTGGACACGGGCACGAGCTCGTGCCGGGCCATCAGGCGCATGACCCGTTTGGCGGACACGACGACGCCCACGCCCCTCAATTCCAGGTGGACGCGCCTGTACCCGTAAGGCGCCTGCTGTTCTCGAACACGTCGCGCCAGGTGGGACTTTCACCGGGTAAGAGGCCAATCACATGATGTACGTCAGAGCCGGATTGCTCAGATTACAGACCAGCACGCCTGCGACGATCAGCGCCAACACCACCGCCCCGTACACCATCGTCCGGAACGTCAGGCTCTTGCCGCGCAACGCGTGCACGCCGGAAATCAGCAGCCACGTGAACACGCCGCCGACGATGAATCCGCCTACATGAGCCTGCCATGCGATGCCGCCCACCAGGAACGGCATCAGGAAGTTGACCGCCATCCAGACCAGCATCGAACGGATATCCTCTCCGATGCGCCGGTACACAACCAGCATCGCCGCGAACAGGCCGAACAACGCGCCGGACGCGCCATAGGCACCACCAAGCCACCCGGTGCCACCCGGCCACAGCGCGGCCCAGGACATCAGCCCAAGACCGCCGCCCAAACCGGAAAGCACGTACAGCGCGAGAAACGGCCAATGCCCCATCATCTTCTCCAGCACCGGCCCCACGCTCCACAACGCCAGCATGTTGAACAGGATATGCAGCACCGACTTCGGCGAATGCAGAAACATCGACGTGAGGAACATCCACGGTTGTGCGACCGCCGTCATCGGGTCGAACCGGCCGTAATAGATCATGGTTGCGAGCCCAAGAGGCCAGAACAGGCTGAACACCATCTCGACAACCCACACGGCGACGCACGCGATGATGATCGCGCTGGTGAACACGGGGCCGTTCGACCGCCACTGATATTGAATCGCCCGCTTGGAGAACAGGTTGTGCGCCGACGGCGCACCGGGAAACAAACTGAATCGGCCATTACTCATGTCATCTACTGTAGCGGAATCGCATCTCCTCGCCGGACGGTGAAACAACACGCTCCCGGCTCGTCGTGCGCACCGCCGGCAAAGCAAAAGCATTCCCGCACGCAATCGCCACATTTTTGGAATTAAGATGGAACCCAGAGTTGGTTTTGAACGGGCAAGCCAACCAGGATTGGGAAAGGAGCCGTCATGGAGAACAAGTCTTCAAACGGTTGGAAGTTCTTTGCGTTGTTCTTTGGTGCGCTGCTGGCCGCCGTGGTTGGTCTGTACATCTACAAGCAGCAGAACCCGGATTATGATCCGTGGGAGGAGCCTTGGGAGAACAGCTCGTCCCCGGTCGACCTTGGCCTGACCAAGGACGCCGACAAGGGCGACGCCGATGAGGCCGAAGCAGCCCCGGAAGCCGCCTGAGTTCATCTAACAGTCAATCGTTGTAGGCACACATGTGTCCGCGAAAAGGGCCTGTCTGCATTTCGCAGACAGGCCCTTTTCGCATGTTGTGCCGCATTGGGGCTCTGGATGGCTCACTGCATGGCGATTCCAACCTTGCCCCTCTTCGTCGAGACATGTCCCACCGCCGCCACGATCGAAAAACGGCAGCAACGTATGCGGTGCCGGCAAGCCCGAAGCGTCGTATTCGCAAGGCAAGACGCCGGTTTCGAACCTATGCGATGGCAATACCGACACCGCGTGGGGCGACTGGCAGTCCAAGGGCAGTGTGAAGCCCGAGCCTTGGGTGAGCTGGACGTTCGATGAGGCGAAGACCTTGGATTACGATCTTCCCGGATCGTTGAACATCGAGACTCAGGCGTATCCGCGTCGTTCGCGGTCGCGATCGCGTCGAATGGTGACCAGCAGCCGACCACGCCGAGCAAGCCCGGTGATGGCGATGCTTGCAAGCGGCTTCCTGCTGCTAATCGCCGCAGTCGCCGTGTTCGCCATTCGCTGCGCTGCGCAGTGATGTAAAACAAAATTCGCCCCCACCAGCGGGGGCGAATCACGTTACACGCCGTCAGTCGGCAAGCGGGCGCAGCCCCGTTGGACTGATTACGTGTGCGTCCTCTAGGCGCACCGAAGGAAACGGTACAAAGGTACCGCGACTGCGGAGCAACGACGAGGACGCTCCGTAATCAGGCCAACGGGGAGGTGTGCCAGATGTTGTCGAGATAATCCTGGATCGACCTGTCGGAGCTGAAGTAGCCCGAGTTCGCGACGTTGAGGACGGCCTTGCGGTTCCACTCGAGGGGGTCGCGGTAGAGGGCTTCGATCTCACTTTGGATGCTGGAGTAGGCGGTGAAGTCCGCGAGGGTCATGAACCAGTCCTTGGTGAGCCAGTCGGCGACGAGGGGGGCGTAGGTGTTGCGGTCACCGTTGGAGAAGGTGCCGTCGGAGACCATGTCGATGGCGGCCTTCAGGCGGGGGTCGGCCTCGTAGTACTTGGCCGGCGAGTAGCCATCTTCGTAGAGCTTGTCGACCTCGTCGACGGTCATGCCGAAGAGGAAGAAGTTCTCGGCGCCGACACGCTCACGGATTTCGACGTTCGCACCGTCCAACGTACCGACGGTGAGGGCGCCGTTGAGGGCGAACTTCATGTTGCCGGTGCCGGACGCCTCCTTGCCGGCCTGGGAGATTTGCTCGTCGAGGTCGGTGGCTGGGATGAGGTGCTGGGCGAGGCGGACGTTGTAGTTCCAGGGGAAGAAGACGTGCAGCTTGCCCTTGACGTCGGGGTCGTTGTTGACGACGCGGGCGACGTTGTTGATGAGCTGGATGGTCATCTTGGCGAGGTAGTAGCCCGGGGCGGACTTGGCGCCGAAGATGACGGTGCGGGGAAGCACGTCGTCGGCGGAGACGCGGCCGGACTTGATGTCGGCGTACTTGGCGATCAGCGCGAGGATCTTGAGGGACTGGCGCTTGTACTCGTGCAGGCGCTTGACCATGGTGTTGAACATGGTGTTGGGGTCGAGGTCGAAGCCGTATTCGCGCTTGGCGTAGGCGGTGAAGTCCTCTTTGTTGGCCTGCTTGACGGCGGCGAACTTCTTGACGAATTCGTCGTCCTTGGCGAGGGGTTCGAGGCCCTTGAGCAGTTCGAGGTCGCTCAGCCACTTGTCGGTGCCGAGGCCTTCGGTGATGAGGGCGGACAGGCGCGGGTTGGCGAGGCGGATGAAGCGACGGGGGGTGACACCGTTGGTGACGTTGGTGAACTTGTCGCCGTAGAGGTCGGAGAAGTCACGAAGGGTGACGTCCTTGAGCAGTTCGGAGTGCAGTTCGGCGACGCCGTTGACGTGGGAGCCACCGGCGGTGGCGAGGTATGCCATGCGGACCTTGGGGTTCTCCTCGTCGGTGACGATGCGCATGCGCTCGATCTTGGCCTTGTCACGGGTCTTGGTCTTGAGTTCGGCGAGGAAGTGCTCGTTGATCTCGTTGATGATTTCCATGTGGCGGGGCAGCAGTTCGGAGATCAGCTTGGCCGGCCAGACTTCCAGCGCCTCGGGCAGCAGGGTGTGGCAGGTGTAGTTGAAGGTCTTGGTGGTGATGGACCAGGCGGTGTCCCAGTCGTAGCCGTACTCGTCGATGAGGATGCGCATGAGCTCGGGGATGCCGATGACGGGGTGGGTGTCGTTGAGCTGGAAGGTGATCTTGCTCGGGAAGGTGGTCAGGTCGGGCTTGCTCTGGCCGGGGTAGAACACGCGGATGGCGTCGTGCAGGGACGCGGCCACGAAGAAGTACTGCTGTTCGAGACGCAGCGCCTTGCCCTGCGGGGTGGAATCCTCCGGGTAGAGAATCTTGGAGATGTTCTCGGCCTTGACCTGCGGCTTGACGGCGTCGAGGTATTCGGACTTGTTGAAGGTGAGCAGGTCGAATTCGTCGTAGCTCTTGGCGCTCCACAGGCGCAGCGTGTTGACGCGGCCGGATGCGTAGCCGGGGACCATGTAGTCGACGGGCACGGCGCGCACGGACCAGGCCGGCTTCCAGACCTTCTTGCCGTTCTCTTCGACGACTTCGCCGCCGAAGGAGACCTTCTGGGAACGGTTGTAGTCGATGTGACCCCAGGGCTCTTCGTTGGTCAGCCAGTAGTCAGGCTTCTCGATCTGCTTGCCGCCCTTGTCGAAGGCCTGCTCGAAGATGCCATACTTGTACTGGATGCCGTAACCGAACGCGGGTACGCCGAGGGACGCGAGCGAGTCGATGAAGCAGGCGGCGAGACGGCCGAGGCCGCCGTTGCCGAGGCCCGGCTCGTGTTCGACGTCGATGACGTCCTGCGGCTCGAAGCCCAGGCCCTTGACGGCTTCGTCGAACTGGTCGATCATGCCGGCGTTGAGCAGTGCGTTACGCAGCTGCTTGCCCATGAGGAACTCGGCGGACAGGTATCCGACGGCCTTGGTGTTGCCATTGACCATGTCCTGCTGGGTCTTGAACCATGCGTCCTGCAGGTAGCGGCGGACCACCAGCGAGGAGGCGACGTACACGTCGGCGGGGGTGGCCTGCTCGACGGTGACGCCTTGGCTGTACTTCAGCTGTTCGCGGATGCCGTCCGCGAACTCGGCGGTCGTGACAGGCGACTTGGGTGCAGTGATTTCAGTCATGTCTGACTCTCTTTCCGGATTATGCTTCCTGTGTTATTATGCGACGGCTTGGTGACCACGCCAATAAGTTCCGGTGAACGCTGCGTAACGTTATGCAATCGTTTGCAGAAACATGAAATATCATACAGGATTTGCCATAAATACACCAAATCGGCTATATATCAACCACATTTTGAGACGACAGAAAACGTTGCCACGTTGGAAAACAACGTATTGCAACACCTGATGCAAGCCCGATGAAACACTTTTGCAAAGATGCAAAGCATCCGAAACCGCACCGAGAACCGCCGGCCGATGCGAAAAGGCAATCGTCCCCCCGAGAGGCACAATGGAGTCATGGCCGCAATTCGAGAACGAGACATACCCGCGGGCGAGCGCGCGTGGCAGCAGTGGAACGACGCAGCGCAGCGACTGCGCGAGGACGGGGCGGACTCGGAGTCCCTGATGCCGGCGTTGCCCCGACCGACATGGGCGATGGCGGTGCGATACACCTTATATCTGCTGGAGCGCAAGGCGCCCGGCCCCGGCGTGGAAGTGCGAGTCGCACCCTGGGGAGCCGTGAAGATCCTGGATGGCCCGGCGTCCGACCCGCACAATCTCACACCGCCCGATGTCATCGAGCTCGACCCCGAGGTGTGGCTCCGTCTCGCCGCCGGCATCACCACATGGCCCCAAGAGAAGGACGCGGGGCGCATCACCGCCGTCGGCGAGCGCGACGACCTGAGCGACCTGCTGCCGCTCTGACCGGCCGCGGGCGCCCGTACTTACCGGCCTTCCGGCATGGGCGGCACCGTCGGGCTGCCGCCCATGCCGACGCACGACAATGCATCCGCCACCCGCGGCGCCTACTCCTTGACGTAATACTGCGCCTGCGCATGCCACAACTCGTAGTGCTTGCCGTTTTCGTCGGCCACGAGCTGGTCGCGCGTGCCATACTGGACGATCGCGCCATGGTCGGACACGGCGATGTCGTCGCAGAACTTGCACGACGACAACCGGTGGCTGATATACACGGCCGTCTTGTCGCCGACATGCCGCGGGTGGATTGCCCGAAGTGCGGGGTCGTGGTCGCGATGGTGTCGTGGGCCGAGCCGGGCAGCCGGTTCACGCGCGACTTCGAGTCGGAGTGCGCGTGGCCGGTGAGCGTCGCGAACCAGAAGACGGTCGGCGGTTTCCCGCATATCGTATGGAGGACCGCGGGAGACATCGCCCGCCGGGTCGCCGAACGGCTCGGAACGGCGATGCCCTCGCCGTTCGACGGCCTCGCCGCGATCGGCGTGGCTACAATGTGTTAGACAGTCCGATGAGGGACGAATGATATGAGATTGGAGGCCGACGATGGCCGGCCCGAAACATCCCCCGCCACTACGACGAGGCGTTCAAACGGCAGATCGTGCAGTCGTGCGAGAGCGGCAAGCCATCCCGGGAGATCAGGGCCGAGTACGACATCGCGCGATCGACCCCGCGGTGCCGGTATTCGCACGAAGGCAGGCGTGATACGGGCCAACACCGCCCGCTACCCGATATCAGCGCGATGCAGGATGCCGGGCGTTCCCCGCTCCACCTACTACTGGATGACCGGGCATCCCGGGACGGAGCGTGCGGATTGTGTTTCTGCAAGTTGGTGTCCACAGTATGGGCACTTTTTCAGCGGCGTAGGCGGCTGGTTTCCAACAGAAACCGCGCCGTCGGAACCCGCCGCCCTTTTCTTCCCGGCTATCTGTTCATGAGGGCGTGCTCGCTACGGTAGGAGCCTCCCTCGAATCCGGTGAGCCTTCCGTGGCGCACGGTGCGGTCGATCGGCATGTAGCCGAACTCGTCGATGACCGGGAGCCTCGCCCTGGCGATCTGCCGGAGCTCCGCGTCGAGCCCCCCGTTTCGCGCGGCGCGGCCGCATGAGCAGCCCGGTCGCGGTGAAGAACCCGGCCGGTACCGCGCGCATGCACGCGAGCCTGCCCGACGCGACCGCGAGATGCGTCTTGCCGGTGCCGACGGGCCGTAGAGCACGAGATTGAATTGACACGCCATTCTGGACTACTTCAATTTGACAAAAACACACATCAGCACGGTGTACACCACCAGGTCAGGGAACACGGCATGCTTCCCTCGACCGGCACGGTCGGCGACTCGTACGACAACGCCATGGCCGAGAGCGCCGACGGCGCGTGCAAGACCGAGCTCGTCTGGCGACGCAAGCCCTTCCAGGATTTGAGGGACCTGGAATTGGCGACGTTCCGGTGGGTCTCGTGGTGGGGGCTCGAAGCGTCTGCACCGGTCCTTGGGCTACAGGACACCGGAACGGACCGAAACCGAGTATTATGCAAACCAAGCGGCGCAAGCCGTCCCACTATAAGGGCGGAACAAAAATCAGGCCATATCAATGGTGAAAACAAAGAATATGAGAAATGCGAATAGATTCAAGAAGAGAACTCTTAGATTTTTTTTGAAGTGACATGGAACATATCTGCCGGAAGCGAGGGCGTGATTGAGTGGACCACGAAGAATCTGGACTTTGCTTGATTGCGTAAGGTGGGCAGAACTTTGATAAAAGTTTTTTGACTCGATAGACTTGATAGATATATTTCTGATAGTTGCTTGCATGCCGGATGTAGAGGAGTGACCTACAAATTATTAAGAGGAACCGTTTTTATTTCACTTTGCTATGAATGTGCGATAAAAACGGTTCGCAGCGCGGAAAAATGCAGGACGTGGTGTGTCTTCATGCGGCAAAGATGAGATTCCAAATAAGCAAGAATCCAGATGCTGATCGGTAAGTTCGGGTTTATCCGCGTTGTTAAAAATGCAATACGTTTCTGTTTTTCCTGACTGGCCGCTTGAAAAACTACCATATTTCTCTTTCCATATTTAGATGGCATATCTGGATGAGGCGAGAAATAAAATAAGTGAAGCAGCTAATATAGCGTTCCTTAGTTTGTCGTCCTTGATCAGAATCGGCTTCACTGGTGGAAGCATTGCTAATAAATAGAGGACGGGAAAGAAATATCGTCCTTGGACTCCGAAGATGCCGTCTGAATTTATTGGAGTCCAAATTATATTCTCAGCAAGCAAAGTAGCGGCGCTAATACTGATAGCGACAAAGCAAAGCAAAGATGTTAGGAACAGAGCTGAATAGCGTTTTTTGCTTATTGAGTTCCATTGTTCCATTTCTGTGTTGGTGGTGGAAGCCAGAACAATGCATAAGAAAACGAATCCAAATATAATAAATCCGATAGGGAGTGGAGCATGCATGCTTTTTAAATTTCCGATAATGGTTGAAATATCAATTTGGAAAATTAACCAATGATAACAATTGAGAAGCCATGAAAGAATAAAATGCAAAGGTTCTGATGAAAGATATTGTATTTGATCCTGGGCTGTAGAGAAAACATCAGCAAGTGATCTTTCTGTTTTCTTGGCAATTAATGACCAAGAAAACAGAAAGATGATTGGGATGATTGCTGCAAATCCTCTGACTGGTAATGCGTGAGTAAATGACCCCTTACGGTAGTTTAACGGAGTGTAGTCGAGTGGATAACATAAAAGTAAAAAGATAAGAGGGATCATTACTATTTTACTTTGCGTAGAAAGCAGTAATAAAAAGCTTAGAAAGAATAATTCTTTTTTTGATGATTGACTTGCCTGCGAGGAAAAAACTCTGCGCATAAAGATTGCTGTGAGGAGGGTTGCGGGAGCTATCGTCATTACATCAGCTCCAAGTTGGAAAGATACTTGAATTTGCATGGGTAAAAGCGCAATAAATACTATTGCCCATTTTCCGAATGGTGTTGCACGAATAGAGAAAAAAATGCAGACAATCCATATTGAGGCTAAGATAAATTCTTGAGCGTAAGCTAAAAGTGATGGCGAGTTCGTGAATATTCGAGCAATCCGAATGGCTAATACTTGTGGAAAATAAGCGATTGGACTGTTGCCTTCTGTTTGATTTTGGTAGTAAAAGCACATACCTGGATGATTCGTGTCAGAGGCTATTTTATTGTTGCAGTAGTCTGGTCCTTTCGTGTATTCGACAATATTGCGTGGCAGCCAGTATCCTTTATTTGTTGTTTTGATACCTACTTCTTTTCCGGCTATAGTGTCAGTCTGAGATTCTGCTCCGGGGCCGGTCTCTGAAGCGAACAGTTTTCCGGTGCTGATTGCATACGCTCTTGTAAAATGATTAGGCGCATCAGGGGTGGTCATTGGGGGTATTAAAAAAGAAAGAACCCGGTGAATAGGACTGCCAATATGAGGTAGGTCAGGTGCGGTGACTTAAGAAGAAATTTGATGGCGTTTCTTGACATACGTGGTATTTTACATATGACTTATGCAACTTTGTAGTTTCGAATTTAGTGTGAGATAAATAATGATTAATTAAGGACATTGCGCCTTAGTCAAGTTTCAAACAGAGCGGTTGTTTTGCTATGTCACTTGGATTGATTTTCCCCTTGGAATATTCTCTATATTGTTTGCTCGCGAAACGTCACGGTTGTTATGGTTTCATGAGCGGATGCATACTTAATGTGTTTTGAGGGGATAACTGCGACGAGATACGTCACATATAGACTATCGTCTATTATAGAAGCCATGGCTGAAGAGACGTTTATTCCCAAGAACATTATCGTGACCGGTGGCTGTGGTTTCATCGGGTCGAATTTCGTGCATTACGTGGTGGAGAACCACCCGGACGTGCATGTCACCGTTTTGGACAAGCTCACGTACGCGGGCAATCCGGAGAACATCGCGGGCCTGCCCGAGGACCGTGTGGAGCTCGTGGTGGGCGACATCTGCGACGCGGACCTGCTCGACAAAATCGTGCCGGGGCATGACGCGATCGTGCATTACGCGGCCGAGTCGCACAACGACAATTCCATCGCGGATCCGGAACCGTTTTTGAGGACCAACGTGGAGGGCACGTTCCGCCTGCTCGAGGCGGTCAGGAAGTATGGGATCCGCTACCACCACGTGAGCACGGACGAGGTGTACGGCGATCTCGCGCTGGATGATCCGGCCAGGTTCACGGAGCATACGCCGTATCATCCGTCCAGCCCGTATTCGTCGACGAAAGCCGCCTCGGATATGCTGGTGCGCGCCTGGACGCGCACGTACGGGATCCGTGCGACGATCTCGAACTGCAGCAATAATTACGGGCCGTACCAGCATGTGGAGAAGTTCATTCCGCGTCAGATCACGAACATCCTGGACGGGCAGCGCCCGAAGCTGTACGGCAGGGGAGAGAACGTGCGCGACTGGATTCATACCGAGGACCACAGTTCGGGCGTGTGGACGATCCTGACGAAAGGACGGATCGGTGAGACGTATTTGATCGGCGCGGACGGCGAACGGAATAACATCACCGTGTTGCGCATGATTTTGAGGATGATGGGTCAGGCGGAGGACGCGTTCGACTGGGTGAAGGACCGTCCGGGCCATGACCGCCGGTACGCGATTGATTCGACGAAGCTGCGCACGGAGCTCGGCTGGACGCCGAAGCACACCGACTTCGAGTCGGGCCTCGCGCAGACGATCGAATGGTACACCGAGAACCGTGCGTGGTGGGAGCCGGCGAAGGCCGCGACCGAAGCCCGGTACAAGCAGCAGGGCCAGTGAGGGGATGGATTACATGGATTTCGAAAAAGATCTGAGGGCCGTGGAGACGAACATCCCGGGACTGCTGGTGTTCGACCTGCCGGTGCATGGCGACAACCGTGGCTGGTTCAAGGAGAACTGGCAGCGCGCGAAGCAGACGGACCTGGGCCTGCCTGATTTCGGGCCGGTGCAGAACAACATCAGCTACAACGCGAAGAAGGGCGTGACGCGAGGCATCCACGCGGAGCCGTGGGACAAGTACATTTCCATCGCGGCCGGCTCGGTGTTCGGCGCGTGGGTGGACCTGCGTCCGGGCGAATCCTTCGGCCAGGTGTACACGACCATATTGGACCCGTCGAAGGCGATCTACGTGCCGCGTGGCGTGGGCAACAGCTTCCAGGCGTTGGAGGACGGTACCGTGTACACGTACCTCGTGAACGCGCACTGGAGCCTAGAGCAGAAGAGGACGTACACGTTCGTGAACCTCGCCGACCCGGACCTGCACATCCAGTGGCCGATCCCGTTGGAGGAGTCCGAACGGTCCGAGGCGGACCTGCACCATCCGATGCTCAGGGATGCGAAGCCCATGGCGCCGCGCCGCACGATGGTCACCGGCTGCAACGGCCAGCTCGGCCGCGCGATCCGCGCCTACGTGGACGCGCATGGTCTGGAGGGTTTCGAGTTCAACGACATCGACACGTTCGACTTCTCCGACCCCGCACAGTACGACCAATTCGACTGGAGCCTGTACGGCACGATCATCAACGCGGGCGCGTACACCGCGGTCGACAAGGCCGAGACCCCGGAGGGCCGCGCGGCCGCGTGGAAGGCGAACGCGCAGGGCCCGGCCCTGCTCGCCCGTGTGGCATGCGAGCACAACATCACGCTCGTGCACGTGAGCTCGGACTACGTGTTCGACGGAACGCGCGAGCTGCATGACGAGTCGGAGGGGTTCGCCCCGTTGGGCGTGTACGGGCAGTCGAAGGCCGCGGGCGACATCGCGGTCGCGAACGCGCCGCGCCATTACATCCTGCGCTCGAGCTGGGTTATCGGCGAAGGACACAACTTCGTGAAGACCATGATGGCCCTCTCGGACAAGGTCGCGAACGGTGATCTGCCTCGGGTGACGGTGGTGGACGACCAGTACGGGCGTCTCACGTTCACCAGGGATATGGCGGATGCGATCTTCCACCTGTTGGATTCGGACGCCGCGTACGGCACGTATGATCTGACGGGTTCCGGTGCCGTGAAGTCCTGGGCGGACATCGCGCGCGGGGTGTTCGATCTGGCGAACGGCAACGGGGACAGGGTCGAGCCGATCTCGACGTCCGAGTATTTCGCCAACGCGGAGAACCCGGTGAGCCCGCGTCCGACGTATTCCGCGTTGGATCTGTCGAAGATCGAGGCGACCGGGTTGAATGTCCCGGACTGGGAGGAATCCCTGAAGACGTACGTCGCCAAGGAACTCGACAGGTAGGGCGGATCGCGCGTATTGCGGTGAAACCGCGCAGACTTGTCTGCGCGGTTTCGTTATCTCTTTTGGAGCGGTTAAGCTGGAGAAGCCTATTTTTTTGGTTGTCGATTTCACGGACAGAAAGCAGGACGGGTTATGAAGGGCATTATTCTTGCCGGTGGTTCGGGCACGAGGCTGTATCCGTTGACCACGGTCACGTCGAAGCAGTTGCTTCCGGTGTATGACAAGCCGATGATCTACTATCCGTTGAGCGTGCTGATGATGGCGGGCATCCGTGACATCCTGGTCATCAGCACCCCGAAGGACCTGCCGAACTTCGAGCGTCTTCTGGGCGATGGATCGCATTACGGGGTGCGGTTCTCGTACAAGGTGCAGCCGTCTCCGGATGGTCTGGCGCAGGCGTTCCTGTTGGGTGAGGAGTTCATCGCGGGCGAGCCGTGCGCGCTGGTGTTGGGAGACAACATCTTCTACGGCAATGGCTTGGGCGCGACGTTGCGTGGCGCGGTCGCGAAGGCCGAGAACGGCGGTGGCGCGAGCGTGTTCGGCTATTACGTGGACGATCCGGAGCGTTACGGCGTGGTCGAGTTCGACGAGCGTAAGAAGGCCGTCTCGATCGAGGAGAAGCCCGCGCGTCCGAAGTCGCATTACGCGGTGACGGGCCTGTACTTCTATGACGAGCATGTGGTCGAATATGCGAAACAGGTCAGGCCGAGCGCGCGTGGCGAGTTGGAGATCACGGATTTGAACCGCATGTACCTGGACGCGGGCATGCTGAACGTGCGCACGCTGGGGCGTGGCTACGCGTGGCTGGACACGGGCACGATGGATTCCCTGTTCGAGGCGGGCGAGTTCGTGCGCACGGTCCAGCGAGCGCAGGGCCTGCCGATCGCGATCGTGGAGGAGATCGCGTATGAGAACGGTTGGATCACGCGCGACCAGCTCATGGAGTCCGCGGAGCGTTACGGCAAGAGCCCGTACGGACAACATCTCAAAGATGTTGCTGATGATAAAATTATCGTCAAGTCGAAGAACAACGACTGAGTCTTTAAAGAAAGGACCAGTCGTGCCACTGTTCTCCTTTATAGTTATTGCGTATAATGTTTCGGCATATATTGAAACGTGTCTGGACAGCTTAAAAAAGCAGAAAGGCGCGGAATATGAGATTATTGTCGTGAATGACGCTAGTACAGATGATACTCTTGACACAATTTACAGGTGTGCTGCTGATGATTCCAGATTCCATGTGATTAATAAGAAGACTAATGGTGGCGCGCATCTTGCTCGAAGAGATGGTGTGCTATCTAGCAGCGGACGATTTATTGTATTCGTCGATGGTGATGATGAGCTTTCCCCTTCGTTTTGCGAACTTATGGGGCCGTATGTTGTTACTCATCAGTCTGATATAACTCGTTTTGGTAGGCGCGTTATTTCAACGCGCTTTGAAAATGACGCGGCTGCTGCTTCGAATGAGGCTATGTTCAATGTAGCTTTGCCCTGTACCATGGAAGATGGTTCCATTCTTCCTTGCATTTTTTCGGATGAGCGTGTTCCAAGACTTACGTGGAGCATTATTGACGTGGTTCTTCAGGGCGATTTTGCACGACTTTGTTTTCAGAAAATGACATCTGATCATCTGGGCAGAATGCAAGATTCATATGAGATGTTTGTGCTATGCGCATGTGCTCGACGTTTTGAAACGATAACCGACTTTCAAGGCTTACATTATAATTTTGGTAACGGTTGCTCTGGTAATACTGAAGAAACCGCTCAACAGTTTGTCGCCATGCAGTTGTCAGCCAAGCAGCTCAATAATCATATTGCGGAATTTGCCGATTCGACGGATTCCGTGGTTATTAAGCAATGTGCACAGTGGCTAGAAGAAGAGTACGTGCGTATTATCGGCAACGATTGGGTCATACGGTTGAACGCGGAGAATCAGCAGGCTACGATTCTAAATGTTGTTGAAACATGGGGAATTGATACTGCTTATCGGATTTTGTCAGATACATTGGATGCGAGAGCAAAATGGTTTGTTGCGCAGAAGCAAATTCCAGAGCAAACAGATGATTTTTATCGTTGGCTCGGCATGCTGACTACTTTGGAGAACGAATATGTTCAAAGTTTAGGCCTCGCTGAAGAACGTAGCCGGATACATGAGTATGGGCGGCAATTTCATGATGAAAAAGTGCGCCGTGAGCTTGAGGCAAAACTTGAAAAAGAACGGGAAGAACTCGAAAAAGAAAGTCAGCGGCGTTTTAAGAAGGGAACATTTATGCGTAAACTATCAGACGCATGTTTGCCGGAAAATAGTCTTCGGAGAGATCTCGCTAATGTTATCGTCGCTCATCGAAGGAAATAGTTGCTGCTTAACTATGATGAATGTTGATATTGTGAAGCAAATGGAGTCAGTCATATGAATTTCATAAAAAAATTAAGTGAGAAATACCATTATTCGTTGGTCATTCTTAAAGAATTAGTGAAGACTGATTTCAAATTACGTTATCAAGGGTCATTTCTTGGTATTGCATGGTCAGTTTTAAAACCGTTGATGCTGTTTTGTGTGATGTATGTAGTGTTCGTTAGATTTCTGAAATTCACTGACGGGACACCTACATTCCCTTTGGTGCTGCTGCTAGGCATTAGCATGTGGAATTTCTTTTCTGAAGCTACCACTATGGGGTTGAATGCTATCACCGGACGTGGTGATTTGATGCGTAAGATTAATTTTCCGCGCTATATCGTGGTTGTGTCTGCGACGGTTGGTTCGTTGATTAGTATGGCGATTAATCTGTGTGTTGTCTTGTTATTCTGCATCGGTTCTGGCGTTCATTTTACGTGGCGTGTTTTGTTATTGCCGCTGAACTTTATTGAATTCTACTGTTTGGCATTGGGCGTCGCACTACTGTTAGCCACTATGAATGTGTTCTTCCGAGATATTCAGCATATCTGGGAAGTATTGATGCAGGCATTGTTCTATGCAACGCCAATTATTTATCCTCTGTCAATGGTTGTAGATCGTCTTGGTGCGGAAAATTACAATTTGGCGGTAACTGTGGAAAAGGTTATGCTGATGAATCCGCCAGCTCAGATAATTCAAGATATTCGTCATAATCTTATTGCGCCAGAAACCACGCCAACTGTATGGACATTATTCAATCACTGGTTCTATGCTTTGGTGCCCATCGGATTAACTGCGTTGATTTTATTTTTGGGAATCCATGTATTCCGCAAATATAGCAAGAAGTTCGCGGAGGTACTGTGATAATGACTAAGCAAGACAATATTGCACTTAAAGTCGATCATGTTGCAAAGATGTTCCGTTTGCCTACAGAGCAGGCGAGCGGTATTAAGCAAGCTGTTATCAACTGGACAAAGGGGATAAAAGGCTATAAAGAACAGCATGTTTTGCGTGACATATCGTTTGAAGTTGAAAAAGGCGATTTCTTCGGTATTGTCGGGCGTAATGGCAGCGGTAAATCCACGTTGCTGAAGTTGATTTCAGGTATCTATGTGCCTGATGAAGGCAACATTACTGTTAATGGCAAGCTTGTACCATTCATCGAACTTGGGGTCGGATTCAATCCAGAGTTAACTGGTAGAGAGAATGTGTACCTTAATGGTGCTCTATTGGGGTTCACTCGTGAAGAGATTGATGGAATGTACGATGATATCGTCGAATTCGCTGAGCTAGAAGACTTTATGGACCAAAAGTTGAAGAATTATTCTTCTGGTATGCAAGTCCGTTTGGCGTTTTCTGTAGCTATTAAAGCACAAGGCGATATTTTGGTGCTTGATGAAGTGCTTGCAGTTGGTGATGAGGCATTTCAGCGCAAGTGTGATGATTTCTTTACGAAAATCAAGAAAGATCCGACTAAAACGGTCATCCTGGTTACACATGATATGAATTCCGTCAAGAAGTATTGCAATAAGGCAATTCTTATCAAAGACGGCGAAATCATTGTTAACGGGAATAAGGATGATGTTGCTGACCGCTATACCGTCGAAAACTTCACGCCATTGAATGCGAAAGAAGGTGCCCATGACAAGGACGCCTATCCGGTTGGGTTGAATGAACGTGTGCCTCAACTACGCATTATTCCGCGTTCTCCGTTATTGATTAGCAATACAGAAAATTTTAAATTCGACATTGAATATGAGTTCAATGAAGATGAAGATTTTTATCTGGCTATTGCGTTGCATGATATTAAGCGTGGTGGCATTCCTTATGACTCAGGTGGAAAGACCTTTAAGATGGAGAAAGGTCGCCATATTGCTAGTTTCCAGATGCCATTAAACCTGTTTAATAGTGGGAAATTCCGTATTCTAGTGTCGCTGCGTGTTCCTAATGAGATAGACCCGGAGCGTACGGATATGGTGGCATTTACGAGTGATGACAACTCATGCATGTTTGTTGTTAATAATGAGGGAAGCAGAGACTATGCATTGCTGAATGATCAGGCTATGCATATTGAACGTTTGTCCTAAAATCCATGACAAAGTTAGGCTCAGTGGTATGAAACGAGATAAAGAATGACTCTTCTGAATAACTCGGTAATTAAACGATTAGGCATATTTTGCTTTTATGATAAAAATGGTCATGCGGCGCGTTTCCTTGATGGTTTCCTTGCTGCTTTAACCCAAAATTTGACGGATCTTGTCATCATTGTGAACGGGAAAATCGATGATGAGACCCGCAAGTTGTTCAGTAAGTATACGGATACTGTTATGGTCCGTGAAAATAAGGGTCTTGATGTCGCCGCTTACAAGCAAGCATTACTAACAATAGGCTGGGAGAAACTAGAAACCTATGATGAGGTTTTGTGCCTAAATGATACAATCATGGGACCGGTTTACCCATTTGACGAAATGTTTGAAACCATGTCTCACAGAGATGTGGATTTCTGGGGTATCACAGCGTATGCGGGCGAGACCGTGAATGGTGAAAAGATTCCCACTCATCTGCAAGCGTACTGGCATGCATATCGTCGTGATATGGTTTCCTCTCAAGCGTTCCATGAATACTGGGAAAACATGCCGTTGTGGAGCGATTATGCTGAGGTCACTCGTAAGCATGAAATGACATTTACTGAGCATTTCGCTAAGCTTGGCTTCAAATGGGATTCGTATATCGATTGGCGCAAATATAAAGGATACTCATCTTATCCGCTGTTGTACATGCCGATGCAGCTGTTACGCGATGATCGATGCCCTGTGTTCAAAAGACGCTCTTTCTTTGTGGACTATAGTGCTTATTTCGATCAGACCGCTGGCCAACCAGCGTTGGACCTATATGATTTTCTGAAGAACGAAACTGATTACGATGTCGATTTGATTTGGGACGCTATTCTGCCGAACTACAACATTGATGATATTCGTAAGGCACTGCATCTCGATTATGTGTTACCAGCTGCAACTCGTAATCCGAGGAATGGCGCTGACGTGCGTTCTGCGTTTATTTATCACATCTATTTTCTTGATTTGTTGGATGATACTTGCCGTTACATTAAGGCGCTTCCGGATGAGACTGATTTGTACATCACGACCACGGAAGACAAGATTGTCCCAATTCGTGACTATATGGCAGCGCACGGTATGAATCATCCAGTCACATTTATTCCGGTTGTGAATCGAGGGCGTGATGTATCTGCACTGCTGGTTGCTTCGCGTGATGTTGTATTAAGCGGGAAATATGATGTTATTGGATTTGCTCATGATAAAAAGTCGAGTCAAAACCAGGAAAATGGACATCATGGAACCGAAAGCCAAGGATTCGCATACAAACTTATGGAAAACACTCTTGGCAGTCGTGATTATGTGGAAAACATCCTCACACTGTTTTCTAACGAGCCAAGATTAGGCCAGGTTGCTCCGCCACCACCATTCCATGCTCTGTATTTTGCGCACACGTTGCCGCATGATTGGGGTGCAAATTTCGAAATTACTGAGGAATTGTTGGAAGACCGATTTAATATTCATGTGCCTTTGAGTCCTGGGAAGCCGTCGGCGTCGGCCATTGGATCGTGCTATTGGTTCCGTGTGAAAGCACTGAAACCATTATTCGATTATGAGTGGAAATACGAGGATTTCCTACCGGAAGGAGAAATGGGTGAAGACGGTACGATTTCACATGCCATTGAGCGTGCAAATGGATATATTTGTCAGTCACAAGGATATTATCCTGCATGGGTCATGTCTGATAGGTATGCCCGCATTGAGGTTGATTCCTTGGTTTATTCCAGTGCCATGCTGATGGGCGCAAGCTCTCGTGCGCATGAGGGCGAGTCATTACAGAGCAATATGTATGGCCTGTATAAGGCGACGAATCCATTGAGATTTATTCCGGCAATAAAACGTCATCTGCATACAGGATTACAGTTTATTACTTCGGGAACAATTAAGAAGATGCCGGAACCAGTGCAGAATGTTGCTTATCGTGTTGTTTGGTTTCCTATTAATGCCATACGTAGAGCGAAGAATTTGATAGTAAACACAATCCAAGGCAGACGAAAATAGTTAACGCAATTGGATATACATTGTTTCCCAGTCGCCGCCGTTTTCGGCGGCGACTCTGTATATGGATGGTGTTTTGTTATGCCATGTTTTTAATCTTACGATCGTATATCCCTTTTTCGAATAAACGTATTTTATGCAACACTGCGCATTGCATACGTTGATGACGAGTCAGACGTGCAAGAAGACTATTCTTCTTTTGCAGATCAGCTTCATACTGAAGTTGATTTACAGGTTCGGTAATATCTGGAGCCGTTGCTTCTTCATTAATGGAGCCGACTAGCGTGTAGTAACTGCGCGCTGGCAGTATACCGTGTTTTAACGCATATTCGAAGTTGACTATTCCGGCAACTACGTTGTCGTGATAGAAACTAAAACTACGTTCCTTGTGCGTTACAGAATTTGGAGACTGCAACCAGTAATAGAGTATTCGATCCACATCCGCTACCTTGTTCATACGAGCATAGAGTTTGCCCGCAACCATTACGTCTTGAGCGTACATGCCTTCGGGGAAACGGATGTCATTCCACAATTCACGTTTGTATAAGCGGCACCAGTTTGCTTCATTAAAATACCGTGCTTCTGTGTTATGCCCAGTATGTTCGCCAACTAGTCGTAGAATCTTGCTGAACACTGTTTGATAAGCTCTTAAAGGTTCATTGAATACGTTTATCGTGTTGGGACTAGTGGCACCTCGCGAGGCTTGCCGAACAATATCGTCCAGATGAGAAATCCCGAATTGCTGCCACCGTGCCTTACTCATATCTGCTCCGGTGTTCTGCAGGGCAGACAATAAGTATTCGATGTTATTTTTGTTGAGAATATCATCATTGTCGGCAAAAGCGATATATTCACCTTGTGCAGCATCCAAACCGGCGTTTTGGGCTTTGGCAATTCCTCCGTTTTCTTGATGAATTACTTTAATCCGGGAATCTTTTTCAGCAAAAGAATCACAAATTTGCGGTGATATGTCTTTGGAACCGTCATCAATAAGTATTATTTCGAGATTTTTAAATGATTGATTGAGAATAGACTTAATGCAATATGGTAGATACTCTTCTGAGTTATATACAGGAACGATGACGGAAACAAGTGGTTCTGTGTTGGACATGTTTTCCCTAGGCTCCAAAAACGAAGTGAATGGTATGTATTAATAACTATGCTACGTTATGTTGCTGGAATATAGAAAATAAATGACCTCTGGATACATTTTGTTTGGAGGCTTTTATTATTGCTGACGATTGCCACTGTTCTTTTGCCGTTAGCAATATGTACAAGGGTGCATGAAATAGGGATTAAATGCACGGATTTAATCCCTGCGGAACAAATCTCGGGTGTAGACTTTGGTATTTACATCGGCAAGGTCGTTGTTCCAACGGTTGGCGACGATCACGGATGCGCGGGCCTTGAAACCGGCAAGGTCATGGGTGACTTCGCTGCCTTGGAAGTCGGGCTTGTCCAACGTGGGTTCGTAGATGAGCACGGGAATGCCATTGGCTTTGAACTGCTTCATCACGTCCTGGATGGCGGATTGACGGAAATTGTCGGAACCGGACTTCATGGTCAGCCGGTAGATGCCGACAACAGGGTCCTGAACGTCCTTGATGCGTTCCATCACTTCGGAAGCCACGAATTCTTTGCGTGTGCGGTTCGCGTCCACAATGGCTTCGATAAGGTTCTGCGGCACCTGATTGTAGTTGGCAAGCAGCTGCTTGGTGTCCTTCGGCAGGCAATAGCCGCCATAGCCGAAGCTGGGATTGTTGTAGCCATCGCCGATGCGTGGGTCAAGACATACGCCGTCGATGATTTCACGGGTATTCAATCCGCGGCTTTCCGCATAGGTGTCCAATTCGTTGAAATATGCCACACGAAGCGCTAGATAGGTGTTGGCGAACAGTTTGATGGCCTCAGCCTCGGTGGTGCCGACCACCAGCGTGGGAATGCCGGTACTGCCATCATGATTGGCGCGGGTGGCTTCAACTGGGTCTGCTCCCTCGGCAAGCAGATGCGCAAACTGACGTGCAGCCTTGGCGGATTCAGCATCGTCCTGCGGAGCACCCACCACAATACGGCTTGGATGCAGATTGTCATACAGCGCATGTCCTTCACGCAGGAATTCGGGGGAGAAGAGGATGTGATTGTCATTGAGGGTTTTGCGCAATTGCTGCGTGTAGCCAACGGGAATCGTCGATTTGATGACAATCCAGGCGTGTGGCGAATACTGGCGGACTGCCTCAATCGCAGTTTCGACGCTAGAAGTATCGAAATAATTCTTCTTCTCGTCGTAATTCGTCGGCGTGGCGATTACAGCGAAATCGGCATCCGTGTACGCTTCCTGCGCGTCGATGGTGGCGTGGAAATCGAGCGGACGCTCGCCAGATGCGTTCCCCATCAGGAAATCGGTGATTACCGGATCGACGATAGGACTCTTGCCGTTGTTCAGCAACGCGACCTTCGCCGGAATGATGTCGAGCGCATGCACCTCATTATGTTGGGAAAGCAGCAACGCGACGGACAATCCAACATAGCCGGTTCCTGCAACCGCAATCTTCATAACCAAACTGCCTTTCCCGTTTCTGCCGTAATCCTAACCTATTGTAGACGAGTCACTCCGGCAGATCGACAAAGCCGGTGTCTTTCAGGTAATTCTTGCCGATACTCATGTCATATTGAATGAGCTGATAGTCATGGAGTAATTGCTTGGCCTGCTTCGAGAGATTCTTTTTCTTGATGAGATTGCCGTTCGCGTCCAGATAGGTCGGAGCGCTGCTGCTGCCTGAAGAATCCGGCACGGACATTGCCGGAATTGCCTGATGCATTTCGGTAAGAAACGCAAGATACGGACTGACTTTTGCATTAAGATGTTCGGCGAGCTGAGCGGAGAAATAGTTTGATGATGTGTAGTCGCTGGAAACAGCGTCAAGCTTTGTGTTAGCCGAGCGTGACGCTTGGTTGGACCAAATGAAATAGTCAGTCTCATGCAATCCGAGGATGTTCTTTTTATCGGAATATGCGGTGGAATAAAAGCCTGGCAAATGGTCGCCGTAGAACAGCACGGTAATTGGGCGGTTAATCTCATTAAGCTGGCTCAAAAAAACGAATGTGGACTGATCCGTGTAGTTCAGTCCCTTGGTATAGGTATCCAGATTTAGTTTTTCATCTGCTGGAAGATTCGATGCATCCATTTCTTTGAATTCGTTGTTTTGGTAGAGGTCTTCGTATGGCATGTGGTTTTGCATGGTGACGACTTGATAGAATCTGTTCTCGTTGGAGTCCGTGACTTTTTTCAATACCTCCGAATAAAAGGACTCATCTGAGACATACCAAGCGGAATCAATTGCGTGAAGACCAGTAAGCTGCGGTTTACCGTCCGTTGCGAAGAACTGCGAAAACTGGAACTTCTTGTAATTCAGATCTCGGAAATACATATTGCGGTTGAAGGCATGCAATGCTATGGAAGCTTTTTTGCTGCCATTGGCTGCATTCCAAGCTTGGTTGATCGTTGGCGCCCACTTAAGCGAAGGTACGAGCTGCTGATAGGCGATGGACAGCGTCGGGCTGTAATTCGCCATGGAAAGGCCCGTCAACGCCTGATATTCAATATTCGCGGTGCCTCCGCCGTATCCCGGTGAAAGCATGAGTCCGGAAGTGGTTTGCGTCTTGATCTGACGGATGTTCGGTATCGGATCTTCGGAGAAACTGACGCCGGGGACGCGGGTTGGGTCGGAGAAAGTCTCGGAAAGCATCATGATGACCGTGTTGTCGGTCATATTGGTATTACGGGTCTTATTGATTTGTTGCGCCTGTTTCGCATATTTCTTTGCGATTGCTTGCATGGTTTCCTGTGAATAGCCTTCTGGCTTATCCATGGTTTTCGTATGTGCCAGGCGAAGGAAATTCACAACAGGGCCATTGCTGGTGGAATCGGCGAGACCGTTCCAGATTTGTGGGCTGTCACCCATGCTTTGAGCGAACTGAGTGGACCAATACCCGTCATTGCCGAATCCCCATACAAAGGAGAAACATAAAGCGACACTACATACCGCCGCTGCGATGCGAGTGAGGGTGCCTGTGAAATTCTTGACACTGGCGAAGGGACGGCGCCACGTGCAATGTATGATTCCATTGCGGCCATCGATAAACTGCATAATGATGCAGATGATTACTAGCCAAGTAACGCCTGTCACCGCGCTGTTAACTAAGCCTTGGCTGGATTTGGGAATGAATGAAGTGAGTTCGCTGGTATTGCCGCCGGTTATGAAGTTCAGATCAGCAGGAAGCACAGGTTCATTGCGGGTCTGCATTTTAACGTGATTTGCCACTGCGTAAGTGGTCATCACTGTTCCAAAGATTGCTGTGGAAACCCAGAATCTGTTCAATACAAAAATAAGCGTCAAATAAATAGCAATCAGAATAATAAAATTGAGCAGAACGAGATTTTTCTGCTCAAGCCACATTTGTGTTACGAATTTCGTCGTCTGTCCGGCAACACTGTCAAGTATTCTTGTGGTTTTATCGATTTCTACGCCTTTTTCATATTCCGGTTCGGAATACATGCCCCATTGAATAAAAATAACTTCGAATGCGGAAAGTGCGGCGATGATGATGGCGTAGAAGGAATAGGAGAAGCGATGACGTTTCTTCCACAGGGGATACGTGCTCTGGAAGAACTTGATGATGAATTGAACTGCTTTGAGGCTGGTGAATGTGTGCCAGGCGGTCTTTACCGTTGTGGCGGCGGTATGGATGGCGTGGCCGGTGGCGTTGGCAGCTTTTGCAACTGCATGTCCTGCGGTGGAGAGTGCTTTTGCCGTAGTGTGTACGGATTGTTTGCAGACCTCGATAGCCTGCATCAGAGGATGCTCGTTAGCTTGCGCGAGTTGAATTTCAGCAGATGGGGGGGCTGAATGGGTACTGTTGTTCGCGGCTTCGTCAATGGACTCGTCGTTAGCTGTTTTTGGCAGATGGGGCGCATCGACTTTGGGAATGAAAACGCTTGTGTTGTCGGAGGTGGCGTGAATTGCCGACTTCTGCGTATACAGCCTTGAACTGTGGTGGCCTGAAAGGGTGGATGGAGCACAGGCGTTGCTGTCTTCGTCATTCGCAAGAGGGCGATACGTTCCGCCCGTAATCGGCTGCTTAGTAAGTTTTACGTATGAAGGTGCACAAGCGTGACGGTCGGGCGAGAAAATAGGCATCGTCGCATCCTTCAAAAAGATAGTCCCCTTATAATTGGAGGCTCTGTACGATTAAACCGGGTACATTTTAGTGTTCGGCTGTGGACGAACGAGTGTCTAGCGGATGTCTGAAAGGTGGCTGGAAGGTTAACTGGGTGACGGGCAGCAAACAGATGTGTTCAAGGTGGACAACATGTGCGTGCGCAAGTGTTGGGCGTCATTTGCTGGTAGTGCACCAAAAAGCGCTGTCTGCATGAAGCCTTCTACAGCAGTCCCGC